>Ga0081539_10000873_pt1 | contig 57852 bp, 56 predicted proteins | sample TabmetS4T2R2_FD_71023 | JGI IMG/M metagenome (GOLD analysis project Ga0081539, IMG submission 71023) | Tabebuia heterophylla rhizosphere microbial communities from the University of Puerto Rico - S4T2R2 | ecosystem: Host-associated > Plants > Roots > Rhizosphere ...
CGCGGGCCTGGCAGCGGAGGCCGGGGATTTCGGCTCGCCCCGCGAGCCGCCGGCCGCAGCGGTCTCCGGCGGGAGCGGCGGTCCGCCGCTGACGCGGACCCGGGAAATCCTCTTCAGAAACAGCAGCGGCAACCGCAACCGGCAGCGGATGGATTCTGGGCCAGGGTGACCCGCGGAAGGCACAAGCCTGACGGCCCGGAGCGGGTCATCCCAGCCCCAGAAACCTAAGAAACGGTGAGCGTCTTGATGTCGATGTCGTTTTTGGGGTGGCCGCCACCGGGCTGGGGGTCGAACGCGCCGTCGTGGCCCTTCTCCGTGGCCTTCTTGATGACCTCGAGGCCGGCCTCGTCGACCTTGCCGATGATGGTGTAGTCGGGCTGGAGCTCGACGTCCTGGTAGATGAAGAAGAACTGGCTGCCGTTGGAGTCGGGGCCGCTGTTGGCCAGTGCCACCACGCCCGCGGGGTAGGCCGGGCGCTCGTTGGCCGGCAGGTACTCGTTGGCGTAGCGGTACGACGGGCCGCCGGTGCCGTCGCTCTCGCGGTAGCCCTTGCCCTTGGCGCTCGGGTCGCCGCACTGCAGCATGCCGGGGAACATGCGGTGGCACTTGGTGCCGTCGAAGAACTTCTTGCCGGCCAGGAACGAGAAGCTCTCGGCCGCGCAGGGAGACTTCGACAGGTCCATGTTGACGTTGACCTTGCCGAAGTTGGTGTCGACGGTCATGGTCTTGGTGCCGGTGTTGGGTGGCGTGGTGGTCGGCGGGACGCCCACGTCCTTTGTGGTCTTGCTGCGCTCCTCCTTGGGCACCTCGTTCCACACGCAGCTGGCCGGTGCGGCCGAGCTGTCCGCGGCGGTGCCGGTGGAGTCGTCGTCATCGGCGAGGTTGACGAGCAGCACAACGCCGACGGCGAGCACGAGCACCGCGACCCCCGCGCCGATGCTCACCTGCCACTGGCGGCGCTTTCTGGCCGCTGCGGCGCGCTCGGCCATCTCCCTTTCGAGCCGGGCCCGCGCCGCGGCGCGCTGCCGCTCCCTTGTGGACGTCACGCTCTTCCTCCTGGGGTGTGGTGCTCCTACCTAAGCTTCTCAGGACTGGCTGGGCGTCGCCGCGGGGGTTGGCGACTGGGTGGCGGCGGACGGCTCGGGCGAGGCCGCGTCCATCTCGCCGACGGTGAGGCTCTGGATGGTGATGTCCTTCTCCGGCTTGACGTTCGCACCCGAGCCGTTGTCGACCGTCTTCATCTTGCCGATCTTCTCGACGACGTCGAGGCCGCCGGTCACCTGCCCGACGATCGGGTAGGCCGGGGTGTCGGTCGGGCTGAAGTCCTTGAAGAAGATCAGGAACTGGCTGCCATTGCTGCCCGGCGGGTTGCCGATCAACGCCACGGTGCCCTTCGGGTAGACGGCTGGCTGGCCGGTGGCGGGGCTGGGCGAGGGGGTGGGGGCCGATGGCACGTTTTCGTTGTAGAACGTGTATGTGGGGCCGCCCGTGCCGGTGCCGCCCGGGTCGCCGCAGCGCAGCGCGCCGTCCGCGGTGATCTCGGTGCACTTGGTGTTGTCGTAGAAGCCGTTGGACGCCAGGTGGGCGAGGCTCGCGCTCGCGCACGGCGCGCTGGCCACGTCGAGCGAGACCGTGATCGGCGCGCCCTGGTCGGTGGTGATGGTCATCGGCCGCGTGCCGGTGGTCGGCAGGTCTTTGGTGGCCGGCTTGCCGACGTCTTTGAGGTTGGGGTTGTTGGCGGCGTCGGCGGCGGTCCAGGCGCAGATGTCGGCGGCGGCCTCGTCCTTCGGCTCGGAGTCGAAGCCGCCGAGCACCCACACGGTGCCGACCACGATCAGCGCGAGCGCGACTGCCGCACCGACGCCGGCCTGGATGCGCCGCTTGCGGCGGGTCTGCGCCGCCTTGCGCGCCATCTGCCGGTCGTACTTGGCCCGGGCCAGCTTGCGCTGCCGAGTCTTGCTGGAAGCCACCCGCGCTCCCCTTCCTCACTCCGCCGTCGCCACGAAACCGCAGCGCAGGGTGCCGCGACACGCGCGACACCCGAAACTGTGTAGCGCACGCCACACAACGCCCGCCAGAGTGTACGGGTATCACCTGGGAAAGTGTTGCGTGAGGTCGCCCGTTCTCAATCGGCCGACGTCAACACCGATAGGCTTGTGCGCATGTTGGTGAAGGGGTTCCCGTCGGCGGCGTTCGGCACCAACTGTTACGTGGTCGCGACAGGGCCGGGCGAGCAGTGCGTGGTCGTCGATCCCGGCATCGGGGTGGTCGATCGCCTCGACGCGCTGATCGAGGAGCACCGGCTGCACCCGGTGGCCGTCCTGCTGACCCACGGGCACCTCGACCACACGTTCTCGGTGACGCCGGTGTGCGGCGCGCGAGGCGTCCCGGCGTACATCCATCCCGACGACCGCGAGCTGCTCGCTGACCCGAGCAAGGCGATCAACTCGGTCGACCCGCGCACCCTGCTGGGCGGCCTCGAGTGGAGCGAGCCCGACGACGTCGCCGAGCTCACCGACGGGGCGGTGGTGAGCCTCGCGGGGCTGGAGTTCACGATCGACCACGCGCCGGGCCACACGCGCGGCTCCGTGCTCTTCCGGGTGCCCGGGCCCGACTCGGTCGAGGTCTGCCTCTCCGGCGACGTGCTCTTCGCCGGCTCGGTCGGCCGGGTCGACCTGCCCGGCGGCAGCATGGACGCCATGGTCACGAGCCTGCGCGACAAGATCCTGCCGCTCGCCGACGAGACCGTCGTGCTGCCCGGCCACGGGCCGGCGACCACGATCGGGCGCGAGCGCGCCACCAACCCGTACCTTCTACAAGTCGCCGAGGCTGGAACAGTTTTATGAGCAAGCCGTCGCCGATCTCCGGCTTTCCCGAGTGGCTCCCGCCGCAGCGGATGATCGAGCAGTACGTCGTCGACCACATCCGCCGCACCTTCGAGCTCTACGGCTTCGCCCCGCTGGAGACCCGCGCCGTCGAGCCGCTCGACCAGCTGCTGCGCAAGGGCGAGACCTCGAAGGAGGTGTACGTGCTGCGCCGCCTCCAGGCCGGCGAGGGCGACACCGACGAGGATTCCCTGGGGCTGCACTTCGACCTGACCGTGCCGTTCGCCCGGTTTGTCCTTGAAAACGCGGGCAAGCTCACCTTCCCCTTCCGGCGCTACCAGATCCAGAAGGTGTGGCGGGGCGAGCGGCCGCAGGAGGGTCGCTATCGCGAGTTTCTCCAGGCCGACATCGACATCGTCGACCGTGACACCCTTCCGCCGCACTACGAGGCCGAGATCCCGCTGGTGATCGGCGACGCGCTCGGCTCGTTGCCGATTCCCCGCGTCCGCATCCAGGTCAACAACCGCAAGGTGTGCGAGGGCTTCTACCGCGGCCTCGGGCTGAGCGACCCGGAGGCGGCGCTGCGCGCCATCGACAAGCTCGACAAGATCGGCCCCGACAAGGTGGCCGCGCTGCTGGTCGAGACCGCCGGCGCCGACGACAAGCAGGCCGCCGCCTGCCTGAGCCTCGCCGAGATCTCCGCGCCGGACGCGTCGTTCGCCGACCGGGTCCGCGCGCTCGGCGTCACCCACCCGCTGCTCGACGAGGGCCTCGACGAGCTCGTGCGCGTGGTCGAGGTGGCCGCCGAGCACGCGCCCGGCCTCTGCGTCGCCGACCTGAAGATCGCCCGCGGCCTCGACTACTACACCGGCACCGTCTACGAGACCCAGCTGATCGGGTACGAGAGGTTCGGCTCGATCTGCTCCGGCGGGCGGTATGACAACCTCGCCACCGCGGGCAACGACCGCTTCCCCGGCGTGGGCATCTCGATCGGGGTGTCCCGCCTGCTCGGCCTGCTCTTCGGGGCGGGTGCGCTCACGGTGAGCCGCGCGGTGCCGACCGCCGTGCTGGTGGCGCTACCGGCCGAGGAGCGGCGCGGCGACTGCGACCGGATCGCGGCGGCGCTGCGCCGGCGGGGGATCGCCACCGAGGTGGCGCCGAGCGCGGCCAAGTACGGCAAGCAGATCCGGTTCGCCGAGCGGCGCGGCATCCCGTTCGTGTGGTTTCCCGGCGACGGCGGCGAGGCCGACACGGTCAAGGACATCCGCTCCGGCGACCAGGTCGAGGCCTCCCTCGACGAGTGGAACCCGCCGCCGGCGGACCTGCGGCCGAGCGTGGCGTAGGCCCCGAAGTCTGGGCGGACACGGCGGCGCGGCGGCCCCTAAACTGCTACGCCGCCGTGCCCGCGGCTCAGGAAATCTCGAACAGCAGGCAGGACGATGTCGCGTGGGCGGCGAGGCGGCCGGCTCCGTCGGTGAGCCGCGCCTCGGCGAGGGCGGTCCGCCGCCCCTGGGAGATCACCGTGCCCTCGCACCGCAGCAGGCCGGAGTCGATGGTCACCGGCCGCAGGAACTTCACGCTGAGGTCGAGCGTGGTGTAGCCGACCCCGGCCGGGAGCGTCGAGTGCACCGCGCACCCGGCCGCCGTGTCCAGCAGGGTGGAGAGCACGCCGCCGTGCACCGAGCCGAGCGGGTTGTAGTGGAACTCCTGCGGCTCCATCTCCACGACCACGCGCCCCTCGTCGGCCGTGAAACGCGCCATGCCCATGAGGTGCATGACCGGCGGGGGAGGCAGCTCGCCCGCGGCCATCGCCCGCAGCAGCTCCAGCCCGGAGCGCCGCCCGACCAGCGCCGCGTTGCCAGACGGGTCGACCCACTCGAACGTCCGGCTCCGCACGGCTCCCTCGCTAGGTGCCGCCTGAGTCTGCGTCATGGACGCAGACTGCCACCTATTTGCTGGGTCTGTCAACGAGACTTAGGCTCGGAGTTGTGAGACCTCAGGCACTCGACTGGTCGGTGGAAAACTGCACGATCGCCCGCGCGATGACGATCCTCGGCGAGAAGTGGACGTTCGTGGTGCTGCGCGACATCTTCGCCGGCATCCGCCGCTTCGACGACATGCGCCAGCGCACCGGCATCCCCCGCCAGGTGCTCACCAACCGCCTGACCATGCTGGTCGACAACGGTGTGCTGCGCCGCGTGCCCTACCGCGAGCCGGGCGCCCGCCCCCGCCACGAGTACCGCCTGACGGAGAAGGGCTTCGACCTCTACCCGGTGCTGGCCGCCATCGCCGAGTGGGGCAACCGCTACCTGGCCGACCCGGAAGGCCCGCCGGTGGCCATCATCCACCGCGACTGCGGCGACGAGGTCCAGTCGGTCATGCGCTGCTCGGCCGGCCACGACGCACTCAAGCCCCGCGAGGTGGTCACCGCCCCCGGCACGGGCGCCCACCGCCGCTGAGCCACGGGGTTACGGTCCTTCTGCTATTTGCCCACGCCGGCGTTGTCGCGGTTGGCCCGGGACGGGTTTGCGGTGCGGCCGAGGCCGGCTCGGTGGCGGGCTGGCTGAGTGTGGGCTCGGTGTTGCCGGCCGGGGCCTCCTGGTCGGCCGGCGCCGCCGGGTTGGGTGACGACGGTGAGGTCATCGGGGACGGGTCGGGCTCCGCCGGCGGGGTCGTGGTGGGGGTGCAGGACGCTGGCAACTCGCCCTCACCGCGCTGGGTGACCGCCGTCGGCGTGAGGACCTCGACCTGGACCCACACCGACCCCGCGCCGTGCGGCACGCCCGACGGGACGTGGAGTGTGCCGCCGCCCGCCGCCGCGAACTCGGCGCTCGACGTGCCGTCGGCACCGTCGGTCCACGTCACGCGGTAGGTGACCGTGGTCGGGGCGGAGACCGTGACGAGGGCGGACGCCGAGTACGTGCAGGCGTTGGGGTCGACCGTGACCGCGACCGTCAGGCCGGTGACCGAGGCGGCTGCCGGTGGCGGCGTGGTGGTGCCGCCGGTCTCGCCGCCGCCACCGCCGCTGGGCTCGGTCGCCGGGCCGTTGCCCGGGCCGGTGCCGGGGCCTGTGGTGCCGGAGACCGGGTCGGTCGCCACGCCACCGCCCATGGGTGGCGGGATCGGACCGGCCGTGGAGAGCGGGCCGCCCGCCGAGGGCGAGAGCAGCACGCCGGGAATGCCGAGCGCCCGCGCGCCGCCGGGCGGGGCGGCCGAGGGGTCGACGCCGGGAGGTGCCGGGCGTACCGCCGCGTCGGCGCGGCCGGCCAGGCCCGCGCTGTTGGGGCCGCCGGCGGCGCTGGCGAGAGTGGCCGCCACGGGTACGAGCAGTGCGGCGCCCGCGGTGAGGATGGTGACCCTCCGCCGGCGTGGCGGGCGGCCCCGCGGAACCGCCGGAGTGGGGGCGCTCGAAGGGGCGGACGGGCTGGGCAGCACTGCCACGCTGTGGTGCCCGATGTACGCCCGCCGCGACGTGAGCGGCACCCGGTAGACCGACCGGGTGCGCGGCCGGGCGGCGGCGACCAGGGCGGCGCGGGCGGCGGCCGAGTCCATGCGGTCGGCGACGTCCTTGGCGAGGAGGCCGTCGAGCACCGCGGCGAGCGCCATGCCCCGCACCGGGCGGGGGTGTGGGTCGCACACGGTGGCGATGAGGCAGGCCATCGCGTCTTCGCGGGCGAACGGGCCGTATCCCTCCACCGCGTAGAAGAGCGTCGCGCCGAGGCCGAACAGGTCGGCCGGTATCCCGCCCTCGTCGCCGTGCAGCCGCTCCGGCGCCACGTATCCGGGGCTGCCCATCACCGCGGCACCGCGCAGCGGCACCGGCGCGCCGGCCACCGTGGCGATGGAGAAGTCGGTGAGCAGCGGGCGGCCGTTGGCGATCAGCACGTTGGACGGCTTGACGTCGCGGTGCACCACCCCGGCACCGTGCGCCGCGTCGAGCGCGTCGAGCAGGCCCAGCCCCAGCCGGGCGGCTCGCGCGCTGTCGAGCGGCCCCTCCTGCGCCACCATCTCGCGCAGCGAGCGACCCTCGACCAGCCGCATGATCACCCATGGCTGGTCGGCGTCGTCCACCGCGTCGTAGATCGCGACGACGTTCGGATGGACGAGGCGGCCGGCGCTCAGCGCCTCCACCATCGCCCGGTATTTGACCTCTTCACGCTCTTCCGGCGTCATGGGCTGGGTGAAGCGGATCTCTTTGACCGCCACCCACCGGGCGAGGCGCTCGTCGAACGCGCGCCACACCACACCCATCCCGCCAGACCCCAGCACCGAATCTAGCCGGTACCGTCCCCCAACGACGTGCCCCGACGACGCCACGCGTGATCCTCCCGTGCTACCGCAGCATGGATACTCCAGCACTTGTTAGGGAGGCGAGCCATCGCAGATCCGTACGGCCAGGCATCGGCCGATGCTCCGATTACCACGGTTCAGACGGGTTGTTTTTCCTGGTGACGGCGGTGGTACGTGCGGACGAGGTCCTCCACCCGCGCACGCAGGGAGAGGAATTCGGGGAGTCGTTTTGCCGACAGTTCACGTTCGGCGGGGAGGTTGACGGGAAGGTCGGCGGCCACCCGGCCGGGGTCGCTGGCGAGCACCACCACGCGTTGGCCGAGGAAGACGGCCTCCTCCACGTCGTGGGTGACCATCACGACGGTGGTGCCGGTGTCCTGCCACACCCGCCGGATGAAGAGCTGCATGTCCTCCTTGGTCTGCACGTCGAGCGCCCCGAACGGCTCGTCCAGCAGCAGCACCTCCGGCTCGCAGGCCAGCGCCCGGGCGATCGCCACCCGCTGCCGCTGGCCGCCGGAGAGCTGCTTGGGCAGCGCGTGGCGCAAGGCGGTGAGGCCGGTCTCGGCGAGGTACCAGGCGACCCGCCGGTCGCGCTCGGCGCGGACCAGGGGGAGCAGCTCCAGTCCGAACGCGACGTTGCGCTCGACGGTCCGCCACGGGTAGATCGCGCCCTGCTGGAAGACCAGCCCCCGGTCGGGTCCCGGGCCGGTGACCGGGTGACCGTCGAGGCACACCTCGCCGGTGGTGGGGCGGGCCAGGCCGGCGATGAGCGACAGCAGCGTCGACTTGCCCGAGCCGCTCGCGCCGACCACGCACACGAACTGCCCGCGCGGCACCGACAGGTCGACGCCGTCGAGGGCCCGGACGGCCTCACCGCGCCGGGGAAAGGACTTGCCGAGCGACACGAGCTCCAGCATCAGACCCACCTCCCCACCCGGTCCCGCGTGAGCCGCAGGAGCAGGTCGATCGTCAGACCGATGAGAGCGATCACCACGAGTACCGCGAAGATGCGGTCGATCTGGTTGAAGCGCTGCGCCCGCACGATCCGGTAGCCGAGCCCCGACTCGGACGCGATCAGCTCGGCGACCACCACGAAGCTCCACGAGGCGGCCGCGTTGACCCGGATCGAGTCGATGATGCCGGGCAGCGCGTAGGGGACGATCACCTTGCGCAGCACCTCGCCGCGGCGGGCGCCGAGCGTGTACGACACGTCGATGAGGCTGAGCGGCACCTGCCGCACGGCGTCGGCGGTCATCAGCGTGTTGAAGAAGAACGCGGCGAGGAAGAGCAGCGCCACCTTGGACGGCTCGCCCAGCCCGAGCCAGATGATCAGCAGCGGGATGAACGCGCTCGCCGGCAGGTAGCGCAGCAGGCCGACGAGCGGCTCCAGCAGCGCCTGCCCGGCCGGGAAGCTGCCCATCACGATGCCGAGCGGCACCGACACGAGCACGGCCAGCCCGAAGCCCTCCAGCACCCGCGCGACGGTCGCCCACGCGTCGGTGAAGAGCATGCCGGAACGGGCCATCTCCACGCCCGCGCTGACCGCCTCGTAGGGCCCCGGCAGGTAGTCGGGCCGGCCGTCGATCACCATGCTGAACGCCTGCCACGCGACCAGCGGCACGACCACCGACAGCGCCATCAGCGCCCACCGGGCACCGGGCGGGAGGGGCGTGCGGATGGCCCACAGGCCGGCCGCCCGCGCCGGCCGGCGACGCGGGAGCGACCGGGGTGGAGCCGGATCGACCACGACCGCCGTCACGGTTTCGCCGCTTTGACGAACGTCGGGTCGAAGAGCCCGTCGAGCGGCGGCGCCTCGTCGACCAGCTTCGCCTCGACCAGGAACGCGGCGATCGACCGCGCCTGGAAGTCGAGGTTGGCGGGCGTCTCGCCGGGCGTGAAGGCCGCGATGTTCTGCTCGTGGGAGAAGATGGTGGTACCCGCGTCGTAGGTCTTGTAGTCGGCGTCGCTGACGCCGCCCTTCTTGGCCATGATGGCGATGGCCGCGTCCTTGTTGTCGTTGATCCACGCGAGCGTGTCGAACCACGTGTCGACCATCGCCTGCACCTCCTTCGGGTGCTCCTTGACGAAGTCGGCGTCGAAGACGAGGTGGTCGGGGATCGCGCCGGGAAAGTCGGCCGAGGTGGCGATCGCCTTGCTGCCGGCCAGCCCCAGCGCGGTGGTGGTGAACGGGGCGAACGCGCCGACCGCGTCGACCTGCCCGGCCACGAACGCCGCCGCGGCCGCGTCGGTCAGCAGCGCCTTGACCGTGACGTCCCCCTCGGACAGTCCCGCCTTCTTGAGCGCGAGCAGCAGCAGGTAGTGGTCGACCGTGCCCTGCTCGACCGCCACCGTCTTGCCCTTGAGGTCGGCGACGGTGTTGATGCCGGGGCGGGCGATGATCTGGTCGTTGCCGGTGGAGTTGTCGTTGACCAGCACGATCGTCTGCTTCGCCCCGCCGCTCACCGAGGAGAGCGTGTCGTTGAGCGTCTGGCTGTTGGCGTCGAGGTTGCCGGTGGAGAGCGCGGTGAGGCTGTCGGTGTAGCTGTCGAAGTACTTGAGGTCGACGGTCACCCCGTTCTTCGCGAAGAGGCCCTGCTCCTGCGCGACCTGCCAGGGAAACCAGCCGGGCCATGCGCTGAAGCCGATCCGCACGGTGGCCGGAGCGCCGGCACCGCCCTCGTCGGACGGATCGGGCGATCCGCAGGCGGACAGCAATGCCAGCGCCGCCACCGCGGCGAGAACTCTTCTCATGACTCGCTCCTAAGCGGAAGGTGACCGGCCCGCACCAGGCAGCCGAGGGTGTCGCAGATGACGCGGGTGGCGATGAGGGCGGTGATCTCGGCGTTGTCGTACGGCGGGGAGCACTCGACGACCTCGATGCCGGCGAGCGGACGCTCGGCCACGAGCTGGATGAACTTGAGCACCTCGCGGGGCAGGAAGCCGCCCGGCTCCGGCCACCCGGTGCCGGGCACGAACGCGGCGTCGAGGCAGTCGACGTCGAACGAGAGCCAGACCGCGTCCGCGCCGTCCCAGGCCACCTCGAGCGCCTTGGCGGCGGCCGCCTCGATGCCCATCTCGACGCAGTCGGTGACGGTCATGATGGTCGTGCCCCGCTCGCGCCCCACCTTCACGCCGGGGCGGGGCGCCTGCCAGCCGCCGATGCCGATCTGCACGAGGTTCTTCGGCGGCACGTTGGGGATGTCGGTGGCGTGAAACCACGGCGTGGTGTGCATCCGCTCGTCGAGGTCGGTCTCCTGGGTGTCGACGTGGCGGTCGAAGTGGATGATGCCCAGGTTGCCGTCGAGGTGCTCGGCCACGCCGCGCACCGTGGGGTAGCCGATCGAGTGGTCGCCGCCGAGCACGACCGGGAAGGCGCCCGAGGCGTACACGTGGCCGACCGCCTTGGAGATCTGGTCGAACGTCTTCTCGATGTTGGCCGGGATCGTGAAGACGTCGCCGAGGTCGGCGATCGTGATCGACTCGCGGAGGTCGACGCCGAGCTCGAACGAGTACGGCCCGTAGAGCGCCGAGATCTTGCGGATGCCCTGCGGCCCGAAGCGGGTGCCCGAGCGGTAGGTGGTGCCGCCGTCGAAGGGCGCGCCGAGCACCGCCACGTCGTACTCCCCGCAGCGGCGCACGTCTTCCAGGTAGGGTGCCTTGAGAAACGTGTTGATGCCGGCGAAGTGCGGCAGCTCACCGCGGCTGAACGTGGGGATGCGACGGTCCACGATGGAGTCGGCGCCGGGGAGCCCGAGCTCGAGGCCGCGGGCCACCTCCTCGTCCCACTTGGTGGTGGGCAGCTCCGCCTCGCGCTCCACGGCGTAGCGCGCCTCGGGACCGTAGTTGTCGTGGATGTGTGCCATCGGCACCTCCGGGAGATAGACACGGCTGCATCCAGCACAGCCAAGTCTGGCTGTCTCCCGGGCTTTTGTCCCGCCGTGGAACGCGCACGACGCGGCATCGCGACGCGCGCGCCTGCGTCTCTCGGACCAGCCCGCCCGAACAGGCGGCGGAACCCTAGGCGCGCCTCACCGGTGGTGAGTCAGAGGCAGTAGAACCGCCGCCCGTTGCCCCCGTTTTGCCCGCTCGTTGCGGCCGTGTGTCTTTACAGCTCGCCGCGCCCCCCTTCGCTGTTGATCAGGGACTTGGTGGATCGACACGCCGCCCGACTCGCCCACCAAGTCCCTGATCAACAGCGAAAGGCGCGGTCGAGTGCCTCGCGCACCTCGCGCAGGTCGGGGCCGACGGCCTGGGCGAGCGCGGCGGGGCCGCCAGCCAGCGGCATGCGCGCCGCGCCGGGGCCGAGGACGGCCGCCTCCGGCGGCTTTTCCGTCCACAGGGGATCGACCACCAGCAGGGTGCCGGTCGCCCGGGCGCCGCCCAGCACCGCGGGACCGGCCCAGCCCGCCGCGCGCGGTCCGGCCGCCACGTCCTGGCGCACGAGGTTACGGCCGGCGAGGCGCACGCTGCTCTCCAGCGAGACGTCACCGGGCTCCTCGGCGTGGCGCCCGCACACGAGCTCCTCGCGCCAGGTGAGGGCGGCTTCGGGTTCGAGGTCCACAATCGATCGCGACACGTGGTCGCAACCGTTGGCGGCGATGAGCGGCTCGGGCAGCCACCGCAGCGAGCCGCCGGCCGCCACGGAGGCGTGGATGTCCAGGGTGGACCGCGCGCCGGGCGGGCCGGGCAGGGCGAGCGAGGCCGCGACCGCCCGCACGCACAGGCGCGCGCCGGGCCCTACGGCCACCTCGATGCGCAGCCGGTCGCCGCCGAGCGGGCCGGCGGCCCCGCCGACCAGGTGCACCTCGACCTCACCGTCCGCGTGGCGTGGACTTGTCCTCCGTACCAGAATCGGTGGCTCTGAACGGAGGGTGACCAGGCGCGTGCGCCGGCCGTCCGCGACCGCGGTGATGCGGGCGGTGGCCCTCATGTCTGGAGGAGGCCGCGCACCCAGCCGGCGACCGGCGTCGCGGCGGGGTCCTCCACCAGCGAGAGGAAGACGGTGGGCAGGTCGCCGCGGCGGGCGCCGGCGTCGCGGGCCATGACGGACAGGTCGGCGCCGACGAGCGGGGCGAGGTCGGTCTTGTTGACGACCAGCAGGTCGGCGGTGGTGACGCCGGGGCCGCCCTTGCGCGGCACCTTGTCGCCGCCGGCCACGTCGACCACGAAGATCTGCCGGTCGACGAGCCCCTTGCTGAACGTAGCGGTCAGGTTGTCGCCGCCGCTCTCCACGAGCACGAGGTCGAGCGGGCCGAGGTCGTGTTCGAGGCCTTCGCAGGCGTCGAGGTTGGCGGAGATGTCGTCGCGGATCGCGGTGTGCGGGCAGCAGCCGGTCTCCACCGCGCGGATGCGGTCGGCGGGCAGCACCCCGTTGCGGAGCAGGAAGTCGGCGTCCTCGGTCGTGTAGATGTCGTTGGTGACGACGGCGAGGCGCAGGTCGGCGGCGAGCGTGCGGCACAGCGCGGCCACGAGCGCGGTCTTGCCCGAGCCGACCGGGCCGCCGATGCCGATCCGCAGCGCCCGCTGGCCCGCCTCGAGCGGCGCGTGCGGGTCGGGATGGGTGTGGGCTTCAGGACGCAAAGAGACGCACCTCCCAGGTGGCGTGTGCTTCAGCCCCGATGTCCAGCAGCGGCGCCGAACATGCGGGCAGGTCGTCCACCGTGGTGGCTCGGGCCGCGACGGCGTCGCACTCTTCGGCGAGCCGGGCGACGAGCGCATGGGTGGCGTAGGGGTCGAAGCCGAGCAGGCGCACGGCGGCGCTGGCCGGGCCGGTGACCGTGCCGTACGCGGCGGTGAGAGCCGCCTCGGCCGGCGTGAGCCCCGCGGCGGCCGCCACCACACCGAGCGCGACCGGGTGGTGCAGCTCGCGCTCCGCGGTGGCGAGCGTCCACAGTGTACGGCCGGCGCGCAGCAGTGCCCGCCCCTGCGCGCGGGACGCCTTGCGCAGCGCGGGGGAGGGGGTGCGGGCGTCGAACTCGGCTTCGAGCTCGGGCAGGTCGCCACCCGCGCACGCCGCCGCCGCGAAGGCCGCGCCCACCACGCCCGCCGTCGCCAGGCGGCCGCGGAGGAACCCGTCGAGCGTCTCCAGGTCGCGTACCCGCCCGGCCGTGACCGCCGCCTCCAGCCCGCCGGAGTGGGCGTGCCCGCCGGCGGGAAACCGGCCGTCGGCGAGCAGGAGCAGGGTGGTGTTCATCAGAACAGGAAGTAGCGCTGGGCCATCGGCAGCTCGGTCACCGGCTGGGGCTCGACAACCTCGCCGTCGATCCGCACCGTGAACGTGTCGGGCTCCACCTCGATGCGCGGGGTGGCGTCGTTGAGCGGGAGGTCGGCCTTGCCGCGGGCGCGTACGTCCGCGACCGGTTTGATCTCGCGGGCCACGGCGAGCCGCGACGCCAGGCCGTCTTCGACCGCGGCCGGCGCGACGAACGCGAGGCTCGTGGCGGCCGGCACGCCGCCGTACGCGCCGAACATCGGGCGCGGGAGCACGGGCTGGGGCGTGGGGATCGAGGCGTTCGCGTCGCCCATCTGCGCCCACGCGATCATGCCGCCCTTGATCACCAGGTGTGGCCGCACGCCGAAGAACACCGGGTCCCACAGTACGAGGTCGGCAAGCTTGCCCGCCTCGACGCTGCCCACCTCGCCCTCGATGCCGTGCGCGACGGCGGGGCAGATCGTGTACTTGGCGACGTAGCGGCGGGCGCGGTGGTTGTCGGCGGCGCCGTCGCCGGGCAGCGCGCCCCGGCGGTCCTTCATCACGTGCGCGGTCTGCCAGGTGCGGAGCACGACCTCGCCGACCCGCCCCATCGCCTGGGAGTCCGAGCCGATCATCGAGATCGCGCCGAGGTCGTGCAGCACGTCTTCGGCCGCCATCGTGCTCGGCCGGATGCGGCTCTCCGCGAACGCCAGGTCTTCCGGCACCGACGGGTTGAGGTGGTGGCAGACCATCAGCATGTCGAGGTGCTCGTCGAGCGTGTTGCGCGTGTACGGCCGGGTCGGGTTTGTCGACGACGGCAGCACGTTGGCGTGCGACGCGACGGTGATGATGTCGGGCGCGTGGCCGCCGCCGGCACCCTCCGTGTGGTACGCGTGGATGGCGCGCCCGCCGATCGCCCGCAGGGTGTCTTCGACGAAGCCGGCCTCGTTGAGCGTGTCGGTGTGGATGTTGACCTGCACCCCGGCGGCGTCGGCCACGGTGAGGCAGGCGTCGATCGCCGCGGGCGTGGTGCCCCAGTCTTCGTGCAGCTTGAAGCCGCCCGCGCCGCCCCGCAGCTGCTCCCACATCGACTCGGCGCTGACCGTGTTGCCCTTGCCGAGCAGCAGCACGTTGACCGGCCAGGGGTCGATCGCCTCGAACATGCGGGCGAGGTGCCACGAGTTTGGCGTGACGGTGGTGGCCTTGGTGCCCTCGGCCGGGCCGGTGCCGCCGCCGATCACCGTGGTGATGCCGCTGGCGAGGGCCTCTTCGAGGATCTGCGGGCAGATGAAGTGGACGTGCGAGTCGATCGCGCCGGCCGTGAGGATCTTGCCATTGCCCGCGATCACCTCGGTGCCCGGACCGATCACGAGGCCGGGGTGTACGCCGTCCATCGTGTCCGGGTTGCCGGCCTTGCCGAGCGCGACGATCCGCCCGTCGCGGATGCCGACGTCGGCCTTCACCACACCCCAGTGGTCGAGCACGACCGCGCCGGTGATCACCGTGTCGGGTGTGCCCTCGGCCCGCGTGGCCCGCGACTGGCCCATCGACTCGCGGATCACCTTGCCGCCGCCGAAGACCACCTCGTCACCGCCGGCGCAGCGGTCCTCCTCGACCTCGATCAGCAGGTTGGTGTCGGCGAGCCGGATGCGGTCGCCGGTCGTGGGTCCGTAGAGGGAGATGTAACGCTGCCTATTCAAGGGGGCCGCCCACCTCTACGCGCAAGCCCGGCACGATCCGGCGGCCGCCCAGCGGGACCAGGTCGACGTCGCGCGGCACGCCGGGCTCGAAGCGGACGGAGGTGCCCGCCGGCACCGCGAGCCGATGCCCCCGCGCGGCCGCGCGGTCGAAGTCGAGGGCCGGGTTGGCCTCGGCGAAGTGGTAGTGCGAGCCGACCTGCACGGGCCGGTCGCCGGTGTTGGTCACCGCGAGCGTGCGGACCGGGCGGCCGGCGTTGATCTCGACATCCCCGTCGCCGGGGATGATCTCCCCGGGAATCATGGAATGGGCTCGTGGACGGTCACCAGCTTCGTGCCGTCCGGGAACGTCGCCTCGACCTGCACCTCGGGCAGCATCTCCGGCACGCCCTCGAGCACGTCTTCCCGGGTGAGCACCTGCCGGCCGGCCTCCATCAGCTCACCGACCGTGCGCCCGTCGCGGGCCGCCTCCAGCAGGAACGCGGTGATGACCGCGGTCGCCTCCGGCAGGTTGAGCCGCAGGCCGCGCTCGCGTCGCCGCCAGGCCACGTCGGCCGCCACGTGGATGAGCAGGCGGTCCTGCTCGTGCCGGGTCAGAAACACAGCGTCACCCTGACACCTCAACGTTTCCGGCACGTTTCGGTTGTGCGGGCCGGTCCGGCGCGGCGCTCCTCAGCTGCGCAGGACCCTCCCCTGTGCGTCGGTGCCGCCGCGTGCCAGCAGGACTATGCCGTCGACGAGCGGCCAGACGGTCCCCAGCGGCATGAGGAACCACAGGAGGAACCCGCCGACGAACGAGAGCAGCGTGCCGACGCAGCACAGCGTGATCGCCGGCACCCAGACCGCGGCGAGCTGGCCGAGCGCCAGGCCCACGTGTCCGGTGTAGAACCGCCCGACGGCGAAGCCGCCCACGAAGATCTGCAGCAGGCCGGCGACAGTCCGGGACTTGTCCGACAGCGGCACGCCGGTCACCGGGTCGTAGCCGAACGGCGCCGCGGGCGGTGGCGCGGCGGGCGAGTACGGCGGGGCCGGCGAGTACGGGTAGGCCGAGACCGGCTGCAGCGCGTGCCCCGGATAGGGCTGGCCGGAAACGGGTCCCGGATAGGGCTGGCCGGAGACCGGGCCCGGATTTGGCCGCGGCTGCGGTGGAAATGGACCTGGGGCCGGCTCGTGATGCCTTCCCTGGGCGGGCGGCTCATGCGAGGGATATGTCACGGGAATCGACACTACGACCGCCCGCCACAGGTGCGGTTGTCGAAATGGCGACACGCATTCGGTGTACCCGGAATGGTGCGGCTGTCCGTCGATTATCGCGCTGCGAAAAGGGTGGTGCCCAATCAGCCGGCCGGTGTGAGTGACGCGTCCGCGAGGACCACCAGACCTTCGGGCGACTCGCACCGCACCTGGATGGTCAGCTCCTCGACGCCGTCCACGGCGGCGGTCAGCGGGGCGGGCGTGGCCATCGTCGCGGCGAACTGGGTGCCCGCCGTGCGCCGGGTGAGCGTGCCGTCCCGCTCCTTCACCCCGGACACCGCGGTCACGTAGGTACGCGCGTCCGGCTCGCCCGTGTAGTACGGCCGGACGGACGCGGCGAGGTCGAGGTAGCGGCCGCGCAGCAGGTAGGTCACGCCGCGCACCTTGTCGTCGGACTGGTTGGTGGGGCACCGCACCACGATCGGATGGTCGTAGCCGGCCTTTCCCGCGAGCGCCCTCGGCATGTCCGCCAAGTTGCTTCCACCGGACTGGGGACTCAGGTCGGCCAGATAGGTGGACTTCGGGTTACCGGGCGTCGGGGCGGACGCGGTCGTGGTGGGCGCTGGCGCCTGGCCGGTGGCGAGACCGCCCAACCGCCCCGGCTCGCTCGGCCGCACCGGATCCTGCGGCCACCACCACGCGCCAAGCGCTATCGCGGAGGTCACGACCAGGGTGACCGCGCCCAGCCAGATGCCGATCTTCTCCGCCTTGCGCATTTCGCGGCGGGAAACAGGTTCGTCGAATAGCACGGTTCATCATTATCGTGACCCGTCCGCAATGGGGGTCACCCGATCGTGGACATAAAAGTGACAGTGGTCGGCCCTTTCCTCTGCGATAAATGCAATCCCCATATCGAGGAGGTGCGCGGTGACCGCGCCAGATCCGCATTCCGGCTCCGTTCCGCCGCCGCGGCCCCCGGTCGGCCCGGCCTATCCGCCGCCGGTGACGTACCCGCCGATCGCGCCGCCGCCCGCCACGCCGGAGCCGATGTCCGCACCGCCCGGGTCGTTCTCCGGCCCGCCCGCGCCGTACTCGGTGTCGCCGGCCGCACCGGCGCCCGCGCGGCGGTCGCGGGGCGCGCTGTTCGCCATCGGCGTGGCGGCGCTGGCGTTGCTGCTCGCGGTGATCTCGCTGGTGGTCGCCTGGCGGGCGGTGGACCAGGCGGGTGACGCGAAGCAGTTCGCCCTGGCCGGTGGCACCGCCGCCGCGGCCGACCCGGCGACAGAGGCACCGGCGCCGCCCCCGACGACCGAAGCGGCCCCACCACCGACCGGGTCGGAGCCGACCGACCTCCCGAGCCCGCCCGACCCGAGCAGCACCGCGGAGCCGGCCCCGCTGGACGAGCGCACCGTCTACACCGCGAAGTACGAGCGGCAGACCCTGACCCTCAGGGCCGGCTGCAACGACTCGATGTACATCGACCTGGACGAGCCCCGGGCGAACGTCCCCAACACCGACTACGACCTCGGTTTCACCAGACGGTGCCTGGGAGACACGTCGAACCTCAGCCTCGGCGAAGGCGTGGAGGCAAGCGAGTCCGGCAGCCCGCAGATGACCCCGCACGACTGCGCCGAACGGATCCGCACGGCGCCGATCGGCACCGACGCGGGTGTCCCCGTCCGCAAGGGCGTGGTGCTGTGCCTGACGACGTCGCTCGGCAAGGCCCGGGAGAAGGGCGACAGCCAGCGGATGGTGCGCCTCGAAATCACCGGCGTGGCCGACGACGGCACCGTCACCCTGCAGAGCACCGCCTGGAACATCCCGCGCTGACGGGCGGGTGGCGTCGGGCCACATGGGTATCCCTGACAGAATGTCCGCGGATACCCATGTGAAGGAGATGCACCCGTGATCCGTACCCATGACGCCGGAAGCCTGCGCGCCGCGGACGCCGGCACGACGGTGACGCTCGCCGGCTGGGTGGCCCGCCGGCGCGACCACGGGGGTGTCATCTTCGTCGACCTGCGCGACGCGTCGGGTGTGGTGCAGGTGGTATTCCGGGAGGAGATGGAGCTCGCTCACGCCCTGCGCAACGAGTTCTGCGTGAAGGTGACCGGCGCGGTCGAGCGCCGCCCCGAGGGCAACGACAACCCGGAGCTGCCCACCGGCGAGGTCGAGGTCAACGTCTCGGTGCTGGAGATCCTCTCCGAGGCGGCGCCGCTGCCGCTGCCGGTCGACGACAACGTCGACGCGGGCGACGACATCCGGCTCAAGTACCGCTACATCGACCTGCGTCGGGGCGGGCCGGCCAAGGCGATCCGGCTGCGGTCGCGGGCCAACCAGATCGCCCGTACGGTGCTGCACGACCGCGAGTTCGTGGAGATCGAGACGCCCACGCTCACCCGCTCGACGCCCGAGGGCGCGCGCGACTTCCTGGTGCCGGTGCGCCTCCAGCCCGGCACCTGGTACGCGCTCCCGCAGTCGCCCCAGCTCTTCAAGCAGCTGCTGATGGTCGGCGGGATGGAGCGCTACTACCAGATCGCCCGGTGCTACCGCGACGAAGACTTCCGGGCCGACCGGCAGCCGGAGTTCACGCAGCTCGACATCGAGATGTCCTTCGTGACCCAGGACGACGTGATCGAGCTGGGCGAGGCGATCGTCGGCGCGCTCTGGCGTGAGCTGGCCGGCCACGAGATCACCGCGCCGATCCCGCGGATCACCTGGCACGACGCGATGGCGCGGTACGGCTCGGACAAGCCCGACCTCCGCTACGGCGTCGAGCTGACCGAGCTGACCGACTACCTGCGGGGCACGGAGTTCCGGGTGTTCGCCGGCGCGATCGACGCGGGCGGCTACGTAGGTGCGGTCGTCATGCCGGGCGGCGCCTCGCAGACCCGCAAGGAGCTCGACGGCTGGCAGGACTGGGCCAAGGCGCGGGGCGCCCGCGGCCTGGCGTACGTGGTGCTCGACGCCGAGACCGGCGAGCCGCGCGGCCCGGTCGCCAAAAACCTGAGCGAGGCTCACCTGGCCGGCCTGGCCGACGCGGTGGGCGCCAAGCCGGGCGACGCGATCTTCTTCGCGGCCGCCGCCGACCGCCGCGAGGCCCAGGAGCTGCTCGGTGCCGCGCGCATCGAGATCGCCCGCCGCTCCGGGCTCGTCGACGAGGACGCGTGGGCGTTCTGCTGGGTGGTCGACGCGCCGATGTTCGAGCCGACCGAGGAGGGTGGTTGGACGGCCGTCCACCACCCCTTCACCTCGCCCAACTCCACCTGGATGGATCGTTTCGAGGAGGCGCCCGACCGCGCGCTGGCGTACGCGTACGACATCGTGTGCAACGGCAACGAGATCGGCGGCGGCTCCGTGCGTATCCACCGGGCCGACGTGCAGCGCCGCGTCTTCGACCTGCTCGGCATCACGCCGGAGGAGGCGGGCGACAAGTTCGGCTTCCTGCTCGAGGCGTTCAAGTACGGGCCGCCGCCGCACGCCGGCATCGCGTTCGGCTGGGACCGGGTGTGCATGCTGCTGGCCGGCGCCGACTCGATCCGCGAGGTGATCGCGTTTCCCAAGACGCGGGGCGGCTACGACCCGCTGACCGGCGCGCCCACCCCGATCACGCCCCAGCAGCGCACCGAGGCCGGCGTCGACGCCAAGCCCAAGGCGCCTGGGGAGAGGCCCGGCACCGCCGGCGTCGCCGCCGCGGTCGAGCACGGCAACTGAAGATTTTCTGAGCTACCGCGACGTCCGCGGTGGTCCATGCCGTCGCTCCCGCGACCTCACCCGTCCGCCGTTGGTCACGCCGAACCCCCAATGGGTTTGCCCTTCGCGGGGTGACCGTGACCAAACACGGAGGGTGAGGCCGCGGGAGCGACGGTCGGGACCACCGCGGACGTCGCGGTAGCCCAAATCTCTTGTCTTCGGGCTTGAAAGTGACCTCTGTCACGAGCCATCGATCACCTCCTCGGCGCGCCAGAAATGTCCACGGTGGACGCTTGACGCGATCTGGCGCTGGGTACATGAGGCGTGCACAAAACCCCCCTCAAGGAGGATTTTCATGTTCGCCATCGCTGCAGCCGCGGTGTTCGGCTTCGCCCTGTTGCTCGACCTGCTCGACTCCGATCTGGGTGCCCCGGATCTCTTCAACTGGCAGACGCTCGTCCTGATCGGTCTTTTCCTGCTGGCCCTGTACTTCGCCGGTGTCGGACGCGGCCCGGCCGGCGGTGGCGGACGGTGGTACCGGGGTCGGCGTCCGGGCCGAGGTTGACGATCGGCCGGTACTGTCTGTGGGTGATGGAGACCGACGGCCTGTTCCCCCTCGCGGCCACCGGCGTGCGCACCGCGCCCGCTGGGGGCGGCGCCACGGGTGGGTTCACCCCGCCCGGCGCCGACTCCCCGCTGCCCGTGCGGATGCGGCCGGCGTCTCTCGACGAGCTGGTCGGTCAAGATCACCTGCTGGCGCCCGGCGCGCCCCTGCGGCAGCTGGTCGGCGGTTCGACGCCGATGTCGGTGATCCTGTGGGGGCCGCCGGGCAGCGGCAAGACCACGATCGCGCACCTCGTGGCGGCGGCCACCGATCGGCGGTTCGTGGCGATGTCGGCCCTCTCCGCCGGCGTCAAGGACGTGCGCGCGGTGATCGACACGGCCCGGCGCGAGCGGCGCGCCGGCGGGCCGCCCACCGTGCTCTTCATCGACGAGGTGCACCGCTTCAGCAAGACCCAGCAGGACTCGCTGCTCGCGGCGGTGGAAGACCGCACTGTCACGCTGCTCGCGGCCACGACGGAAAACCCGTATTTTTCTGTCATCTCCCCGCTCCTGTCCCGATGTGTGCTGCTCACCCTCCAGCCGCTCGATGACGAGGCCGTGCGTGGCCTCGTCCGCCGCGCGACCACCGACGAGCGCGGGCTCGGTGGGGCCGTCACTCTCCAGCCCGAGGCCGAAGACCATCTGGTACGGCTCGCGGGCGGCGACGTGCGCAAGGCACTGACCGCGCTGGAGGCGGCCGCGTCGTCGGCCTCGGCCCGCGGGGCTTCGGCGATCGACCTGGCGACGGCCGAGCAGGCGGTCGACGTGGCCGCCGTCCGCTACGACCGGGATGGCGACGCGCATTACGACGTGACGAGCGCGTTCATCAAGAGCATGCGCGGCTCCGATGTCGACGCCGCGCTGCACTGGCTGGCCCGCATGCTGGTGGCCGGGGAAGACGCGCGCTTCATCGCCCGCCGCATGGTCATCTTCGCCAGCGAAGACGTGGGCATGGCCGACCCGACCGCGCTGTCCGTGGCGACGGCGGCGGCCCACGCCGTCGAGTACGTGGGGCTGCCCGAGGCCCAGCTCAACCTGGCCCACGCCGTCATCCACCTCGCCACCGCCCCCAAGTCCAACTCGGCCACGGTGGCGATCGGCAAGGCGATGGCCGACGTACGCGCCGGGCGCGGCGGCGGCGTCCCCAAGCACCTGCGCGACGCCCACTACCAGGGCTCGCGGGGGCTGGGTCACGGCCTCGGCTACAAGTACCCGCACGACGACCCGCGTGGTGTGTCCACCCAGCAGTACGCGCCGGACGACCTCGCGGGCACCGACTACTACCGGCCGAGCGACCACGGCTCGGAGCGGACGGTGGCGGCCCGCCTGCCCGCGCTGCGCCGGATCGTGCGAGGTGAGGATGCCTAGGGGGCGCTGGGGCCGCGGCAAGGGCGACGAGCCAGTCGAAGAGCCGGTCGGCGGCGAGGAGACCGGCTGGCTGGACGACTTGCGCACGGCCAAGGAGGAAGGTGCCGCGATAGGCCCGGGCGCTGCCGGCGCCTCGGCGTACGCGAAGCTCCCGACCGGCGACGAAGACGAAGCCGACGACGAGGGCTGGCCCACCACCCCGCCCCGCCGCCCCGACGAGCCGCCCGGCCCCGCCGTGCCACTGCCCAGCGCCCAGCGCGGCCCCTTCGCCCCCGGTCCCGGCGCCATCCCCCCTCCGGGCGGCCCTGGCCCCGGTGGCGCTGGTCCTGGCGGTCGTGGTTCTGGTGGTCCTGGTCCCGGTGGCGTGGGCCCCGGTGGTCCCGGTCCCGGTGGCGTGGGTCCCGGTGGCGTGGGTCCCGGTGGTCCCGGTCCCGGCGGCCGTGGCTCTGGTGGTCGTGGTTCTGGGGGTCCCGGTCCTGGTGGCGTGGGCCCCGGTGGTCCCGGTCCTGGCGGCGTGGGTCCTGGGGGCCCTGGCCTTGGTGGCGCTGGTCCTCGTGGCGCTGGTCCTGGTGGCGTGGGTCCCGATGGTCCTGGTCCTGGCGGTGCGGGTCCTGGCGGTGCGGGTCCTGGCGGTGCGGGTCCTGGCGGTGCGGGTCCTGGCGGTGCCGGTCCTGGCGGTGCCGGTCCTGGTGGCGTGGGTCCTGGTGGCATTGGCGCTGGCGGCCTCGGTCCTGGTGGGCCGGGGCCTGGCGTGGCCGGTCCGGGGGTGCCGCCGCGTGCCGCCGACCGGCCGACCGTGCGGCGGGGAAGCGGCCCGGGCGGCCGCGAGGTCCCACCGCCCGTCGGCCCTCCGATCGTGGCCGGTCCGATGCCCGGCGGTGAGCCACCCCGCTCCCGGCACACCGACCCGATGCCTCCCGGCGGATACGGCGACCCGCCCCCGCCCGCGCGCCACGGCGACCCGCCCCCGCCCGCGCGCCACGGCGACCCGCCCCCGCCCGCGCGCCACGGCGACCCGCCCCCGCCCGCGCGCCACGGCGACCCGCCTCGCTACGACGAGCCGGTAGGCCGGCGCGGCGACGGTGGCGCACGCGGCCGCTTCGACGATCCCGCGACTGGCGGCCCGCCGCGACACGGCGACTCCGGTGGCTTCCAGCAGGTCGTGCCCGTGCCCGGCCCCGACAGCCCAGGCCGTTACGGCGAAATGGGCGACATCGCGGCTACCGGCAGGCGCGCCGGCCGTCACGGCGACACCGGCGACATCGCTGGCGCCGGCCGGCACGGAGACACAGGTGACATCGGCCGCCGCGCTGGCCCAGGCCGTCACGGCGACCCGGCCGACGCCGGCCGTCACGGTGGCACGGGCGATGTCATGGGCGGCGGCCGTCACGGTGGCACGGGCGATGTCATGGACGGTGGCCGCCATGACGGCACGGGTGACATCACGCGCCGCGCTCGTCGCGGCGACACAGGCGACATCGGCCGTCACGGTGGCACGGGCGACGTGATGGGCGGCGGCCGCCACGGTGGCACGGGCGATGTCATGGGTGCGGGCCACCATGACGGCCCGGGCGACATCGCACGCGGCGGTCGCCACGGTGGCACGGGCGATGTCATGGACGGTGGCCGCCATGACGGCACGGGCGACGTCATGGGTAGGGGCCGCCACGACGGCACGGGTGACGTCACCGGCGGTGGCCGGCACGGAAGCGGTCCCGGCCCGGGACGGCTGAGCGACACGGGCGGCTTCGCGGCCGTCCCGCCCGCGGCCCGCCACGGCCAGCCCGAGACGCGACGCTCCGACGTCGGCGCGCGCGGCCGCTTCGACGGCGCCCGGCCGGGCGAGGGGCCCCCGCAGGGTCTGGCCCGGCCCGGCGAAGGGTCGCCACCCCGCCACGACGACGGCGCCCCGCCGCCGTACGGTGACGCGGCACCGCCCCGGCACGGCACAGTCGCCGCACCGGGCCGCCACGGCGAGCCGGCGCCCCCCAGTCGTTTCGACGATGCGTCGTCCGGCCGTCTCGCGGACGGTCCCCGGCATGGCGAGCCTGTCCCGGTCCGGCAAGGTCCCGGCCCGTCGCCGCACGGCGAGCCCAACAGCGGCGGCTTCCCGGCGATGGGTGCCGCGGCGGCGGCCCGGCCGGCAGCGTTCGACCAGGGACGGCCGGCTGAGACGGTCGTCCCAGAGTCCGGCAACGCGCCCGACCTTCCGCCGCCGCCCGCACGCGAGACCGGCGACCTCCCGCGCGGCGGCGCACCCGGCCGCCGCGGTGGCATGACCGAACCACCGCGCGACGGCGGCCGGGGCGACGATCCGCAGGTGCCGCTGCCGGGCACCCGCGCGGCCCGCCGCGCCGACGCACAAGCCGCGCCACCGCCCGGCGCTGTCCCGGACGCACCTTCCGAGCCGCTCGCGCCGCCCCGCAGCCGCACCCGCGGCGGGCAGCGCACGGTCCCGCGCGGCGACCGGGCGGGTGGCGCCCGCTCCCGCTGGGTCGACCAGGACACGACCGGTGGCCAGCGCCTGCCCGACCAGGCGGCCGACACGAACGGCTGGGCCGAGCCAGACGCACATGGCCCGGTCCACGCGGCGCAGTCCGGCCCACCCGTCGCCCGCGCGCCGATGCCCGAACTGCCGCCACCGGCGTTCACCGACGGCCCGGACGGCGGGCGGCGCCGCACACAGGGCGGACCGGCCGGCTACGACACCGGGGACGTCGCGGACCAGGGCGGCCCGCGCCGGGGCGCCGCTGCCTACGACACCGGCGATGTGGCCGGCCCGGACGGCGGTCGCCGCCGTAGCCGTGGCCACGACACCGGAGACATCGTCGACCCCGGCCCCCCGCGCCGCGGCGCCACCGGCTATGACACGGGCGACGTTGCCGCCGCCGGCCCTCCGCGCCGTGGTGCGGCCAGTTACGACACGGGCGACGTCGCCGCCGGCCCCCCGCGCCGCGGCGCCACCGGTTACGACACGGGCGACGTCGTGGACCCCGACGGTGGGCGCCGGAGGGGCGGCCAGCGGGCGCCCGCGGACGACGACGACCTGGAAGGCTTCGCCGGACCCGGAGGCCGTCCGCGCGGCAGCCGCGGGGTCGGCCGTCCCCGCGCGCCCATGGGGCAGCCCGGGGCCGATCTCGGACCGGGCCCGCGCGGCGCGCGCGGTCCTGGCGCGGCACCCGTCTCCGACGGCGGCCCGGGCGCGTCCGCGGGCCGCGCCGCGCCCGTCGCTCCTCCCGTGGTCCCCGGCCGGCAGGGGGCGACACCCCCGGCCGGCGCACGCGGCCGCGGCGGCACCCGTCCGGGCGGTGGGCGCCCACCGATGGACCAGGCCGGACCCGGCGCCCGCTTCGGGCCGGAGGCGCAGTCCGGACCGCGCCCACCCTTCGGCACGGACGCCCCGCCAGGGCCGCGAGGGCCGCTCGGCCCCGACGCCCCGCAGGGCCGCCCGGGCGCGCCCGACGGCCCGGGGATGGGTGGGCCGGGACGCCCCGGTGGGCCACGAGCGGGCGGCGAACCCGGGGGCGGGCAGGCAGCCGGCAGGCCCGGCGGCCGAGCCGTGCCGGGCGGGCCGGGCATTCCCGGCGGCCCGGGCGTCGACGGCGGACCCGGTGGCATCCCAGGTGCGGCCGGTGTCCATGGTGGACCCCCCGTCCCGGGTGGGCCCGGCGTCCCTGGGGGACCACGGGTGCCAGGCGGCCCACGCGCCGGCCGCACGGGCGGGCGCGCGGCACCGGCGGGCCCCGGATCGGTCGACGGCGGCGGCATGCCCGACGGGCCCGGGATGCCGTCCGGCCCGGCCGGCCGACCCAGGACCCCCGGCGCCGGCCCGTCCGGCCGCGTGGGGGCACCGGACGACCTGCGCTCAACCGGCCCGGGAGGCCGCGCTGGAGCACCGGACGGGGCTGGGATGGCGAGCGTCCCCGGCCCCCCCGGCCCAGGACGCGCCCCCGGGGGACGTGTCCCGGCCGGCCCCGGACCGGACGGACGCGGCGGCCCAAGCGGCGGACCAGGCCCGGACGGGCGCGGTGGACCAGGCCCCGACGGGCGCGGACTCGACGGACCGGGCCCGCACGTACTCGGCCCGCACGGATCGGGCCCGCACGTACCCGGCCCGCGCGGGCCTGGAGCAGCCGGAGGGCCGCGCGGGCGGGGCGCGGTGGGCACCCCACCGGGACCGGACCAGGCGGGCGACGGCGCGCGCGGAGGCGGGCCGGCACGTGCCGCGGCGGCCGCACCCGTCGTGCCGCCCGGAGTGGCCGCCGGCGCCGCGGGAGTAGTGGCAGCGGCCGCCGTGCCGTTGCCCGGCGGGGCACCGGCCGGACCGCGGGCGGGGCGTGCCGCTCCACCTGGCGGGCGTGCCACGCCGCCCGGCAGTCCCGTCGCGCCGCCGGGGAGTCCGGTCGGGGGCGACCCCGAGCCGGTCGCCGTCGCGCGCGCGTCGGTCGCGCCTCCCGCCGAGGCGGGCATTCAGGCGACCCGGCCGGCGGTGCCCGCCCGGGAGGTACAACAGGAGAAGCTGGACCCGGACGGTGGTCCGGGGCCGGGGGAGGCTCGGGATCAGCGGACCTGGCGGCTTGTCGCTCTTGTGGTCGCGAGCCTGATCGTGCTGGGGGCGCTGCCGCTGTACTTCGGCATCCGCACCGCCACCCGCGACCCGGTCCTCAACTCGCTCAACGCCCTCAACGTCCCGGGCTGGGCCCAGGAAAACGTGCAGGACGCGGTCAGCGGCAGCCGGTGGTGCCTTGTGGACTGCCGGTTCCGGGAGCGGACCGCGCAGTCGCAGCAGGGGCCCGAGGAGACGACGAAGGTGTACGAGGCGGCGCTCGTCGAGGCCGGCTGGCGGCGGTGGGAGGCCGCGAAGCTGTGCCCCGAGCAGCCGGTGCCCGGCCACTACACGTGCTGGACGCGCGACGAGCTGACGCTCGACCTGTGGGTGCGGCCGCCCTCGTGCGCGGCGCAACAGCAGCAGGCCGACGGCACGACACCGCCCGCCACGCCGCCGCCGGCCGGGCCGGGTGGTACGTGCGACGGTTCGGTGGTGTCGGTGAAGGTGCGCAACGCCATCGACGACGATCGCGTCCGCTCCGGGCCCAGCACCGACCCGTCGCTGACCGGCGAGACCCCCGATCCGGTGTTCACGGACGATCCTCTCCTCGACGAACCGACGCCGACACCCTCCTGACCCGGCGGCCGCCCGTCACTGACGGTAGGGTCTGCACGTTGGCGGATTGGGTGACTCCGGGCGGAGGAGGACGGGCGTGACGGGTGGAGAGATCGCGGCGCTGGTGGCGGCCGGTGCGTTTCTGATGCTCGTGCTGGTGCTGGCGGTGCCGATCCTGCGCCTGCGGCACACAGTGGACGCGGCGACCCGCGCCATCAACGACATCAACGACCGCACGGCGCCCCTGCTGGGCAACGTCAACACCACGATGGAGGAAGTCAACACGGCGCTGGGGCAGGTGCACACCACGTTGGACGGTGTAAACCTGCAACTGGCCAAGGTGGACACGATCACCGGCCACGCGCAGAGCGTCACGGCCAACGTGGCCAACCTCGCCACGGTCGTGTCCGCGGCCGCGGCCAACCCGCTGGTCAAGGTGGCGGCGTTCGGATACGGGGTGCGCCGCGCCGCCGCCGCCCGCCGCCACGCGGACGAGGAGCGCGAGGTGCGCACCACCCTCAGGCAGCGGCGCAAGGCGGCTCGCGCGGCGCGTAAGGCAGGACAGGTCGCCGGCTGACCCCGGAGGCGGGCACGGCTGGCGGTACGGGAAGGATGAAGGCCATGAGGCGGTTGCTCTGGTTGGGTATCGGACTGGCGGTCGGCGCGCTCGTCGTGCGCAAGGTCACGCAGAAGGCACAGTCGTACACACCCGGCGGCATCGCCGCCTCGCTCTCGGAATCCGCTGGCGGGCTCGTGGAGTCCGTGCGTAGCTTCGTGGATGACGTCCGTGAAGGTATGGCCGAGCGCGAGCAGCAGATCCACGAGGCGATCGAGGCGGGCGTCCACTTCGAGGACGAAGACGACCTGATGACCCGGGAAGGCAATCGATGAAGACGGCGGAGATCAAGCGGCGGTTCCTGGCCCATTTCGCGGCCAACGGGCACACGGTCGTGCCCTCCGCTCCGCTGCCCGCCATCGACGATCCCAACCTGCTGTTCATCAACGCGGGCATGGTGCAGTTCGTGCCGTACTTCCTCGGCCAGCGCACCCCGCCCTACGACCGCGCGGCGAGCGTGCAGAAGTGCATCCGCACGCCCGACATCGACGAGGTCGGCAAGACCAGCAGGCACGGCACGTTCTTCCAGATGAACGGCAACTTCTCGTTCGGCGACTACTTCAAGGCGGGCGCGATCCCGCTGGCGTGGGAGCTGTCGACCAAGCCGGTTTCCGAGGGCGGCTTCGGCCTCGACGGCGACAAGATCTGGGCGACCGTCTACCTCGACGACGACGAGGCGATCGAGATCTGGCACAAGACGGTCGGCCTCCCGCTCGACCGCATCGTGCGCCGCGGCAAGAGGGACAACTACTGGTCGATGGGCATCCCCGGGCCGGCGGGCCCGTGCTCGGAGCTCTACTACGACCGCGGCCCCGACTACGGCCCCGAGGGCGGGCCGGACGTCGACGAGGACCGGTTCCTGGAGTTCTGGAACCTCGTGTTCATGCAGTACGAGATCGCGGACGTCAAGTCGAAGGAAGACTTCCAGGTCGTCCGCGAGCTGCCGAGCAAAAACATCGACACCGGCATGGGCCTTGAGCGCATCGCCTCGATCCTGCAGGGCGTCGACAACCTCTACGAGATCGACGAGGTACGCCCGATCCTCGCGCTGGCGGCGGAGCTGACCGGCCGGCGGTACGGCGCGAAGTCCGGCCACGTGGCGGGCGAGTCACACCCCGACGACGTGCGGCTGCGGGTGATCGCCGACCACGTGCGCACCGCGCTGATGCTGATCGGCGACGGCGTGACCCCCTCCAACGAGGGCCGAGGCTACGTGCTGCGCCGCATCATGCGCCGCGCGATCCGGGCGATGCGGCTGCTCGGGTGGCAGGAGCCGGCGCTGCCGCTGCTGCTGCCGGTGGCGCGCGACTGCATGTCGCCGTCCTACCCCGAGCTCGCGACGGATTTCGACCGCATCTCGCAGTACGCGTACGCGGAGGAGGACGCGTTCCTGTCCACGCTGCGGGCGGGCACGACGATCCTCGACACCGCGATCTCGACGGCCAAGCAGCAGGGAAGCCCGTCCTTGAGCGGGGATCAGGCGTTCCAGCTGCACGACACCTACGGCTTCCCGATCGACCTCACCCTCGAGATCGCGGCCGAGCAGGGGCTCGCCGTCGACTCCGCCGGCTTCCGCCGGCTCATGGCCGACCAGCGGGCCCGGGCGAAGGCGGACGCGCGGGCGCGCAAGACCGGCCACGCCGACCTCTCGTCGTACCGCTCGGCGCTCGACGCCGGCGGCCCGGTCGAGTTCACCGGGTACCACGAGGTGGCGCGCGAGTCGCGGGTGCGCTCGGTGCTCAGCTCGGGTGGCGTGGCGCTGCCCGCGGCGGGCGAGGGCGAGCAGATCGAGCTCGTGCTCGACGCGACCCCGTTCTACGCGGAGGGCGGCGGCCAGCAGGCCGACCTTGGCATCGTCACCGTCGGGGGCGGGCAGGTCGAGATCCTCGACGTGCAGCAGCCGATCCCCGGCCTGATCGTCCACAAGGCCCGCGTCGTGCGCGGCGAGGTCCGCCCGGGCGACACCGGCTACGCGGAGATCGACGTCACCCGCCGCAAGGCCATCTCGCGGTCACACACCGCCACCCACCTGGTACACCAGACGATGCGCAACTTCCTCGGCGAGTCGGCGACCCAGGCGGGCTCGCTCAACGCGCCGGGCCGGCTCCGCTTCGACTTCAACACGCCGGGCGCGGTGCCGCCGAGCGTGCTGCACGACGTGGAGCAGCAGGTCAACGAGGTGCTGCTCGGCGACCTGGAGGTGCACGCGTTCATCACCTCGCAGGAGGAGGCGCGGCGGCTTGGCGCGATGGCCCTCTTCGGCGAGAAGTACGGCGACGAGGTGCGCGTGGTCGAGGTCGGCGACTACGCCCGCGAGCTGTGCGGCGGCACCCACGTGGCCCGCTCCGGCCAGCTCGGCCTCGTGAAGATCCTGTCGGAGGCGTCGATCGGCTCGGGCGTGCGCCGGGTCGAGGCGCTGGTCGGCATCGACGCGTTCGGCTACCTGGCGCGCGAGCACCTGCTCGTGTCGCGCCTCGCGGAGCTCTACCGGGTGCCCAACGAGCAGGTCGCCGAGCGGGTCGAGCAGACCGTGACCCAGCTGCGCGACGCCGAGAAAGAGCTGGAGAAGCTGCGCGCCCAGCTCGTGCTCGGCGGGGCGGCGTCCCTGGCGTCGGCGGCGCGCGACGTGGCTGGCATCGCCTACGTGGGCACCGAGGCCCCGGAGGGCGCCGGTGGCAACGACGTGCGCACGCTGGCCCAGGAGATCCGCGGCAAGATCGACCCGGCCCGCCCGGCGGTGGTGGCGGTGGCGGCCCGCGCCGGTGGCAAGGCGTCGCTGGTGGTCGCGGTCAACCCGGCCGCCCGCAGCCGCGGGGTCTCGGCATCCGACCTCGTCAAGGGCGCGCTCTCCGGCCGCGGCGGCGGCAGCCCCGACCTGGCCCAGGGCGGCGGCCTCCCGGCCGAGGAGGCCCCCCGCCTGCTGGCGTCGGTCGAGCAGGCGCTGGCGACGAGCTAGACGACCAATTCTTTGAGCTACCGCGACGTCCGTCGTGGTCGCTCTCCGTTGCTCCCGCGGCCTCACCCGTTCGCTGTTGGTTGCGGCACGGACGAGGGTGCGTGTGGCGGCCCTTGGACCGCGGAGCCGGCGGCCCGCGGGAGCATACGGTCCGCAGGTGACGCGGACCGGGGCAAATCTGGCTTGTGAAATTGAGGCACGGCCCAACCGCGACCCACCCTTTCCCGTGCGCGACGATGAGTGGATCAGGTGTGCGCGAGCAAAGGGAACATATGGGCGAGTTTGTACGCGGCACCCGTCTTGGTGTCGATGTGGGGCAGGTGCGGGTCGGTGTCGCGTTGAGCGACCCCGATGGCATTCTCGCGACCCCATTGACCACCCTGAGTCGCGACCTGAATGCGGAAGTTGATGCTGTTCCTTCCGATATCTTTGAACTTGCGCGACTCGTAGATGCGTATCAAACCGTAGAGGTCGTGGTCGGGTTGCCGGTGACACTCGCCGGGAAAGAAGGACCAGCGGCGGTGCAGGCCAGGGCATATTCCGAGCGCCTGAGCAGGGCGATCGCACCGGTTCCGGTGCGGCTGGCCGACGAGAGGATGTCCACCGTCGTGGCAACCCGTAGGCTGGCCGAACGTGGCGTGCGGGGAAAGCGCCAACGTGCGGTTGTCGACCAGGCGGCCGCTGTGGAGATCCTGCAGGGCTGGCTAGACGCGCAGCGGAGGCGAGCGTGATGATCGACGAGTTGGAGCTCGCGTTCGACGACGAACCCGTCGAACGGTGGCGACATCGTCGGGGGCGTAAGCGGGGCCAGAAGAAGCGTGGCGGCGCTGGCAAGAGCGTCGTCGCGTTGCTGGTGGTGGTCCTGTTGCTCGGCGGCCTCGGTGCCGGCGTGTGGTATGGCTACGACCGCGTGCAGGGCATGTTCACCACCCCCGACTACGACGGCGCGGGCCAGGGCGAGATCACCATCCAGATCAAGCAGGGCGACACCGCGACCGACATCGCGAACGCGCTGGTGAAGGCCGACGTGGTGAAGAGCGCCAAGGCGTTCACCGAGGCGGCGAGGGAAAACTCGCGCAGCCAGAACATCCAGCCCGGCACCTACAAGCTGCGGCTGCAGATGAGCGGCGAGGCGGCGCTCACCGCGCTGCTCGACCTCAAGAACAAGGTCGTCAACGGCGTGCTGGTCCGCGAGGGGCTGTCGGCGAAGGCGACGTTCAAGCTGCTGTCGGAGAAGACGAAGATCCCGGTGAAGGACTTCGAGGCGGCGGCCAAGGACCCGATCGACCTGGGCGTCCCGGACTGGTGGTTCAAGCGGAGCGACGGCAAGCAGGTCAAGACGCCGACGATCGAGGGGTTCCTCTTCCCCGACACGTACGAGATCGATCCTAAGTGGACGGCGAAGGACATCGTGCGCACGATGGTCGACCGCTTCCTGACCGTGACCGGAGAGCTGAAGCTCGACGAGAAGGCGCAGGCGCTCAACCTCGCGCCCTACGACGTGCTGGTGGTCGCCTCGCTCGCCCAGGCCGAAGCGGGCATCCCGGAAGACCTCGGCAAGGTCGCGCGGGTCGCGTACAACCGGCTCTACACCGACTTTCCCTGCACGTGCCTCGAGATGGACGTGACGGTCAACTACTGGCGTGAGCTGAAGGGCCTGCCCATCAAGCCCTCCAACAAGATGACCGTGGCGGAGCTCGACGACCCGAAGAACCCGTACAACCGCAAGCTCAAGGGCATCATCCCCACGCCGATCAACAACCCGGGCAAGCACGCGCTCGAGGGTGCGATGGCGCCGCCGCAGGGCAACTGGCTGTACTTCGTGGCGATCGACAAGACAGGTAAGTCGGCGTTCACGAACGACAACGCCCAGCACGAGCGCAACAAGGCCACCGCCCGGAAGAATGGCGTCCTTTGACCGACACGATCCACCGGGCGGCGGTGCTGGGTAAGCCGGTCGCCCACTCGCTCTCCCCGGTCATCCACAACGCCGGCTACGCCGCCGCCGGGCTGGCCGGGTGGTCCTACACCGCCATCGAGTGCGCCGAGTCCGAGCTTGCCGGCCTCGTGGCCGCGCTCGGCCCGGAGTGGGCCGGCCTCTCGCTCACGATGCCTTTGAAAGAGGTGGCCCTGACGGTGGCCACCCACGTCGCCCCGGTCGCCGCCGCGGTGGGTGCCGCCAACACTCTGGTACGCGCCGCGGGCGGCTGGCACGCGGACAACACCGACATTCCGGGGATGGTCGACGCGCTGGGCGGCGTGCCCGCCGGAGCCGCGTTCACGGTCCTGGGTGCCGGCGGCACGGCGCGTGCCGCGATCGCGGCGGCCGCCCAGGCGGGTGCCGCGGTGGTGACGGTGGTGGCGCGGCGCCCCGAGGCGGCGGCCGAGCTGCGCCCGGTGGCCGACGCGGTGGGCGTGCCGTTCGAAGGCGCCGCGTGGAGCGAGGCCGCGGCACTGGCGGCGGCGGCCGACGTGGTGATCTCCACGGTCCCCAAGGGCGTCGCCGACCCGCTGGCCGCGGAGGTGGCGTGGCGACCGTCCACAGTGCTCTTCGACGCCCTCTACGACCCCTGGCCCACCCCGCTGGCCGCGGCGGCGACTGCGGCGGGCTGCCGCGTGGTGTCCGGGCTCGACCTCCTGCTGGCCCAGGCGATCGGCCAGTGGGAGCAGTTCACTGGCGTGGCACCGGCCCCGCGCGAGGCCATGCGCGCCGCCCTCGCCGCGGCCCGAGGCAGTTGATCAGGGAGTTGGCGGGCGTGGCGCGCGGTGTGTCGCGCCACCAACTCCCTGATCAACTGCCCAAGGCGGGACCGCCCGGTGGGGCATGGCAGACTTTCCTGCGTGTTGCGTTGGTTGACCGCGGGTGAGTCGCACGGGCCCGCGCTTGTCGCGCTCCTCGAAGGGGTGCCGGCCGGGGTTTCGGTGACGAGTGCCGACATCGGGCGGGAGTTGGCCCGGCGGCGGCTTGGGTATGGGCGGGGTGCCCGGATGGCGTTCGAGCAGGACGTCATCGAGATCATCGGCGGCATCCGCCATGGCGTCACGCTCGGCAGTCCGGTGGCCGTCCGCGTGGGCAACTCCGAGTGGCCCAAGTGGGAGACGGTCATGGCCGCCGACCCGGTCGATCCCGAGCTGCTCGCCGCCCAGGCGCGCAACGCGCCGCTGACCCGCCCCCGGCCCGGCCACGCCGACCTCGCCGGCATGCAGAAGTACGGGCACACCGACGCCCGCCCGATCCTCGAGCGGGCCAGCGCGCGGGAGACCGCCGCCCGGGTGGCCGTCGGCACGGTCGCCAAGGCGCTGGTCAAGCAGGCGCTCGGCATCGAGATCGTCTCGCACGTGGTGGAGCTCGGCTCGGTGGCCGCCAAGCCCGGCCTCGCCCCCCGCCCGGAAGACGCCGAGCGGGTCGACGCCGACCCGCTGCGCTGCCTCGACCCGGAGGCGAGCGCCCGCATGGTGGCCGAGGTCGACGCCGCCAAGAAGGACGCCGACACGCTGGGCGGCATCGTCGAGGTGCTCGCCTACGGTGTGCCGCCGGGCCTCGGCAGCCACGTGCAGTGGGACCGCAAGCTCGACGCCCGCCTCGCCACCGCGCTCATGTCGATCCAGGCCATCAAGGGCGTGGAGATCGGCGACGCGTGGCTGCAGGCGCGTTCGCGCGGGTCGGTGGCGCACGACGAGATCATCCCGACCGCGAGCGGCGTGCGGCGGGTGACCGACCGCGCCGGCGGTCTGGAGGGCGGCATCACCACCGGCGAGCCGCTGCGGGTCAAGGCCGCGATGAAGCCGATCTCCTCGCTCAACCGCGCGCTCTCCACCGTCGACGTCAGCACGGGCGAGCCGGCCACCGCGATCAACCAGCGCTCCGACGTCTGCGCGGTCCCGGCGGCCGCCGTCGTGGCCGAGGCCATGGTCGCGCTGGTACTCGCGGAGGCGGCGACCGAGAAGTTCGGCGGCGACTCGGTCGCGGAGATCCGCCGCAACGTCGCCGGCTACCTCGAAAACCTGGTGATCAGGTGACCCGCCCGTCCTGCGTCCTCGTGGGCGTGATGGGCGCCGGCAAGACGACCGTGGGCGAGCTGCTCGCCGCGCGGCTGGGCGTCGCCTTCCGGGACACCGACGCCGACATCGAGGCGGCGGCGGGCAAGCCCATCTCCGAGATCTTCATCGACGAGGGCGAGGCGCACTTCCGTTCCCTCGAAGAAGCCGCCGTGAAAGCGGCGCTGGCCTCCTTCGACGGGGTGCTCGCCCTCGGCGGCGGTGCGATCCTCTCCGAGCGCACCCGCGCGGAGCTGGCCGGGTACGCGGTGGTCTTCCTGTCGGTCGGCCTGTCCGACGCGGTGAGCCGGGTGGGGCTGGGCGCCGGCCGCCCGCTGCTGGCGATCAACCCCCGGGCGACGCTGAAGCACCTGATGGACCAGCGCCGCCCGCTGTACGAGGCGGTCGCCACGTTTACGGTGGCCACCGACGGCCGCGAGCCGGAGGAGATCGCCGAAGAGATCGCCAGGTTGCTGAAGCCGGGCTAGCTCAGCTCGTCGAGGATCTCGGCGAGGCGCTCGGGCTCGCTCAGCATCGGCCAGTGGCCGGTCGGCAGGCCACGGATCTCGCCGCCCTCGAACGCCGCGAAGAACGGGTGCCCCTCGGCCACCATCGCCTCCACCCGCTCGACCGGAAACACGCACGCGACGAGCGCGACCGGCAGCGCGTCGCCGGCGCCGGTGCGCCGGACCGGCTGGGTGGCCGCGCGCAGCGGGTGCGGCGTCGAACGCTCGCGCAGCATGGCGAGGGTCGCCTCGTCGAGGCCGGCGAGCAGCACCGGGTCGGCTTCGGCGTCCCACTCGCGGGCCGGCAGCAGGTGGCCGTCGCCGATCTGCGCGCGCAGCCGCTCCTGCTCCGCCGGCTCGTTCATGTCGAACTGCGAGACGCCCTCGGGCAGGGGCCCGCTCTCCACGTACACGACGCGCTTGATGCGCCCCGGGACGCGGTCGGCCGCCTGGGTGACCGGCATGCCGCCGCCGGAGTGGCCGACGAGCACCACGTCGCGCAGATCCTGCTCCTCGATCAGCCGCACGACGTCGTCCGTGTGGGTGTCGAGGTCGGTCTCGGGCGTGGCGAGGTGCGCCTTCTCCGCAACACCGGTCAAAGTGATCGAGTGGACGTCGTGTCCAGCGGCGCGCAGCCGGACGGCCACCTCGTCCCACGCCCAGCCACCGATCCAAAACCCGGGTACCAGCACAAATGTCGTCATGAGGGCAACGTTAGGATCGAATCCGGACGCATCCCGCCCGATTAAGGAGCGTGACCCGTGTCACATCCTGCCTCACGCGTACTGGGCATGCTGGAGCTTCTCCAGACCCACCACCGCCTCACCGGCGCCGACCTCGGTGCGCGGCTCGGCGTGGACGAGCGCACCGTGCGGCGGTACGCGGGCACCCTCGCCGACCTGGGCATCCCGGTCACGGCCAACCGCGGGCGTTACGGCGGCTACCGGCTGAGCCCCGGCTACAAGCTGCCCCCGCTCATGCTCACCGACGACGAGGCGGCCGCCGTCGTGCTCGGCCTCCTGGCCGCCGAGCAGCTCGGCCTCACCACCGAGGCGCCGGCCACCGGCGTGGCGCTGGCGAAGATCGAGCGGGTACTCCCGCGCGCGCTGGCCGAGCGGCTGGGCGGAGTGCGCGAGTCGCTCGGCTTCACGCTCCGCCCCCGCCAGGAGGGCACCGCCCGCCCGGCCACCGCCACGCTGCTCGCGCTCGGCGCGGCGACCCGCTCCCGCCACCGGGTCAGCCTCACCTACCGCTCGTGGCGGGGCGGCGTCTCGCTGCGCCAGGTCGACCCGTACGGCCTGGTCTTCCACGCCGGCCGCTGGTATCTGACGGGACACGACCACCGCCGCGGCGAGGTGCGCACGTTCCGGCTCGACCGGATCAGCGCGGTCGAGGCCGGCACGGAGACGTTCGCGGTGCCGGAGGGCTTCGACGCGGTCGGCCACGTGACGAGGTCGCTGGCCGGCGTGCCGTACACCTGGGAGGTCGAGGTGCTCCTGGAGACCGACCTCGACCAGGCCCGACGCCGCATCCCCCCGAGCGTCGCCGAGCTGACCGAGACCGAAGACGGTGTGCTGCTGCGCTGCCGCGCCAACCGCCTCGACGGCATGGCCCACATGCTGGCCGGCCTGGGCTGGCCCTTCACCGTCCTCCGCCCCGACGACCTCCGCGACGCGGTCGCCGGCTACGCCAAGCACCTGGCCGAGATGGCCACCCGCCACCCCATCCAGGCGGATCGTGGTACTTGGCTGTAGCCCGGGCGACAGCCAGGTACCACGATCCGTATGCAAGGCATCGCGCGCCCATGGGACGCGGGGCGGGTGTGCGACGAGGCGGCGAGATGCGGGGCTAGGCTGCTCGGCGATGGACGATGTGACCAGCATTGCGGTCGGGGGTGAGCGGCCCTACGACGTGCTCGTGGGGCGAGACCTCCTTGACCACCTGCCGCGCCTGCTCGACGGGGCCGCGCGCGCCGCGGTCCTCTACGCGCCACCCCTCGAGCCGCACGCCGACGCGATTGCCGCGGTCATCGCCGGCGCGGGCGTCGAGCCGCTCGCCATCGACGTGCCGGACGCGGAGGCGGGCAAGAGCATCGACGTGGCGGCGCACTGCTGGGACCAGCTGGGCGCGGCGGGCTTCACGCGTACCGACGCGGTGGTCGGCGTCGGCGGTGGGGCGGTGACCGACCTGGCCGGCTTCGTCGCGGCGTGCTGGCTGCGCGGCGTGCGCTGGGTGCCGGTGTCGACGAGCCTGCTCGGCATGGTCGACGCGGCCGTGGGCGGCAAGACCGGCGTCAACACCGCCGCGGGTAAGAACCTTGTGGGTGCTTTCCATCCGCCGGCCGGCGTGCTCTGCGACCTTGCGCTGCTCGACACGCTGCCGCCCGTCGACCTCGTGGCGGGGCTGGCCGAGGTGGTCAAGTGCGGCTTCATCGCCGACCCCGCGATCCTCGACCTCATCGAGGCCAAGGGCGCCGACGAGGGCAGCCTGCGCGAGCTCGTCGAGCGGGCGGTGCGGGTCAAGGCCGACGTCGTCGGCGCCGACCTGCGTGAGGGCGGGGTGCGCGAGGTGCTCAACTACGGGCACACGCTCGCCCACGCGATCGAGAAGGTCGAGGGGTACTCGTGGCGCCACGGCCACGCGGTCTCCGTCGGCCTCGTCTACGCGGCGGCGCTCGGGCGGCTCGCCGGGCGGCTCGACGAGGCGACCGCGAAGCGGCACCGAGACGTGCTCGACGCGCTCGGGCTGCCCACGGCGTACGCGAGGAAGGCGTGGCCCGACCTGCTCGCCACCATGCGGGTCGACAAGAAGGCGCGCGGCTCGCGGCTGCGCTTCGTGGTGCTCGACGGCCTCGCCAAGCCGTCCATCCTGGACGGTCCGAGCGACGAGCTGCTGCGGGCCGCTTACGAGGAGGTCGAGGCATGAAGGTGTACGTCCTCAACGGACCCAACCTGGGCCGGCTCGGCACCCGCCAGGTCGACGTCTACGGGCTGACGTCGTACGCCGGGCTGGTGGAGCTGTGCGAGACGGCCGGCAAGGACCTGGGCCTCGACGTCGAGGTGCGGCAGACCGACGCCGAGCACGAGATGCTCGGCTGGCTCCACGCGGCCGCCGACGAGCAGGCGGCCGTGGTGCTCAACCCGGCGGGGTGGTCACATTACTCGTACGCGCTGCGGGATGCCTGCGCGCTCCTCCGCGCGCCGCTCGTCGAGGTCCACATCTCGAACATCCACGCGCGCGAGGAATTTCGTCACCACTCGGTGGTGTCCGCCGTAGCGACCGGGGTCATCTGCGGCCTCGGCGTCGACGGCTACCGGCTCGCCCTCCACCATCTGGCGCGCCGGAAGGCCGACCAGTAGCGCGACGCAGATCCACACGTATGCGTTGGCGCCGATGAACTCGCCCGGCGCGCGCCCGTCCCACCACAGCCACACGAAGCTGCTGCACAGCACCACGTAGGCTGCGGCCGCCCAGCGGCGGTGGCGCGAGTCGGCGAGCAGCACCAGCGCGGGCAGCACCCACACCAGGTGGTGCACCCAGGTGATCGGGCTGATCAGGCAACCGAGGACGCCGGTGAGCGCGGCGCCGGTGAACGGGTCGACGCGGCGTACCCGGTAGACCCACACGGCCAGCGCCACCGCCACCAGAAACAGCCATCCCAGCTTGCTCGGCCCGGTCGGGTCGAGGCGGGCGACGACGCCCTGCAGCGACTGGTTGGAGATGTAGGCGAGGTTGCCGATCCGGTTGGTGTCCCACAGCGCCTCGGTCCAGAACGTGCGCGACGCGTCCGGCGCGATCGCCAGCCCGATGAGGGTCGCCGCGCCCGCCGTGCCACCGGCCACCGCGGCGGCGCGGCGCTGGCCGGAGACCAGCAGGTACACGATGAAGATGCCCGGCGTCAGCTTGATCGCGGTGGCCAGCCCGATGCCCACGCCCGACCAGCGGGTCTGCCGCAGCATCCGGGTGTCGGCCACGACGAGCAGCAGCAGGACGAGGTTGACCTGCCCGAAGCTGAACGTGTCGCGCACCGGCTCGAACACCGCCACCGCGCACGCCGCCAGCCCGAACGTGAGGCCGCGGTGCCAACCCTGCCGCTTCGCGATCGGGTCGACGAGCAGGCCGATCAGGGCGGCGCCGGCGGCCGTGTTGATGACGAGGCTGAGCGCGATCGCCGGGTGCCACGGGAGCAGGGCGAGCGGGCTGAGCACCAGCGCGGCGAACGGCGGGTAGGTGAACCCGTAGTTTGTCGGCGGGCGCAGGTAGTCGTAGAGCTGCCCGCCGTCGCGCAGCCAGTAGTGCACGGCACCGTGGTAGACGTTTACGTCGAAGAAGCCGCGGTGGGCCGGCACGTACGCGAGGAAGAGGGCCGTGGCCACGGCCAGCCCGGCGATGACGTACCACCGGCGGTCGAGTTCTTTCACCGTGCGACCACCGGCGCCTGGCTGGGCGTGAGGAGCGCGGCGGCGAGGCCGGCCGCGAGCACGCAGCCGAAGACCGCCTGAGCCACCTGCTCCGCGCCGAACGCGAAGCCGCTCGGCAGCACCACCATCGCGAGCGCCGCGCAGGACACGGCCGCCACCCGCCGCACCCGCCCGTCGGTCGCCGCGGCCGCGAGGGGGACGAGGCCCCACAGCAGGTACCAGGGGCGCAGCGCCGGTCCGAAGAGGACGATCGCGCTGAGGCCCAGGCCCACCGCGTACACCGGGCCGATGTGGGCTCGGCGCAGCCACAGCATCGCCCCGACCGCCACGGCCGCCGCGAGGCCGATCCACCGCCACAGGGGCACGGCGTGTGCGGTGCCCAGGACCGTGCCGGTGAGGCGGCCGAGCAGGCTCGTCGGCGACCAGTTCCCGGTGGAGACGGGGGTGCCGAGCGCGCGCACCCACCCGTACCCGGTGCCGGCGACGGCCGTGACCACGACGGTGGTGGCCGCGGCGACGGCGGCCGCGTAGAACATCGTGCGGGCGCGGCGCCACCGCCCGGTGGACTGCTCCGACCAGATGGATGCCACGAAGAGGAGTGCGATCGCCGCCGGGGCCTTGACCAGCGCGGCGAGCGCGATGAGCGCGGCGCCCGCGGCCGGGTGGCGGGCGACCGCGGCGGCGAGGCCGGCGACCAGCAGGCCCACCATGATCGCGTCGTTGTGCGCGCCGGCGACGAGGTGGGCGAGGACCAGGGGGTTGAGCGCGCCGAGCCACAGCGCGGCGGCCGGGTCGACGCCGGACTTTCGGGCGAGGCCGGGCAGCGCGGCGGTCAGCAGCACCACGCCGAGCACCGCGACGAGCCGCATGCCGAGCACGCCGGCGGCCAGGTGCGCACCCGCGGCCGCGGCCACGCCGGTGGCGACCAGGAGGAAGAAAGGCCCGTACGGCGTGGGCGTGTGCTGCCAGATCGCCGGCACCTCGGCTGCCACCGGACCACCGTAGTAGGCGGGTCCATGCTCGTAGACGTCGAGGCCGGCACCGACCATCGCGCCCTGTGCCAGATAGCTGTACACGTCTCGGCTGAAGAGCGGGGGAGCGAGGAGCAGCGGGGCCGACCAGATGGCGAGCGTGATCATGAGCTGGCGCGGGCTGGGCTTGTTTTCCCCGCGCACCAGGTGTCCGAGGCGCCACCAGGCCGCGATGAGCAGGACCAGCCCGGCGTACGCGACGACGATGCCCCACCCCGGGTGGCGTCGCAGGATCGCCAACCCGAACGGAACCTGCGCGGGCAACGCGCCAGCCGCCAGGCCACCCGCCGCGAGGAGAACCGAGCCCCCCAATCCCAGTGCGCGGCAGTTGGTCAACACGGGTGCAGGGTGTCAGCGAATGGTGTCCTGAAAGAAGACATCGGATAACGTCTTCGTGACCTCCTCGCTGGGGCGCGCGTCTGGCTCTTGGCGGACCTGCCATTAGACTTGGTGGGTCAATCCATCGGATGAAGATCAAGGCAGGACATGGCCACCACGAACGACCTGAAGAACGGACTGGTGCTCAACCTCGACGGCGAGCTGTGGTCCGTCGTGGAGTTCCAGCACGTCAAGCCCGGCAAGGGCGGCGCGTTCGTGCGCACCACGCTGAAGAACGTGCTCTCCGGCAAGGTGGTCGACAAGACGTTCAACGCGGGCACCAAGGTCGACACCGCGACCGTCGACAAGCGCACGATGCAATACCTGTACGCGGATGGCGAAGACTTCGTCTTCATGGACCTGGACACCTACGACCAGATCCACGTGGCCGGCGGCACGGTCGGCGAGGCGGCCGACTACCTGCTCCCCGAGGCCGAGGCGACGGTGGCGACCCACGAGGGCGTCCCGCTATACATCGAGCTGCCGACGAGCGTCGTGCTCGAGGTGACCTACACGGAGCCGGGCCTGCAGGGCGACCGCTCCACGGGTGGCAACAAGCCGGCGACGCTGGAGACCGGCGCGACGGTCCAGGTGCCGCTCTTCATCACCACCGGCGAGAAGATCAAGGTCGACACCCGCGACGGCCGTTACCTCGGCCGGGCGTGATGTCCCTTCTCGCGCGTGGGGTTCGCCGGCATGGCTGAGGCTCCCAAGTCGCAGATGCCGGCGCGCCGCAAGGCGCGCAAGCGGGCGCTCGACGTGCTCTTCGAGGCCGACCTGCGCGACCTGCCGGTCGACGAGGTGCTCCGGGCGTACATCCAACGGCTCGAGCAGCCCCGCCCCGAGCACCTCGGCTACGCGATCGGGCTCATCGAGGGGGTGGCCGCCCACCTCGAGCGGATCGACGAGCTGATCGCCAGCTACGCCGAGGGCTGGACCCTCGACCGCATGCCGGTCGTCGACCGCAACCTGGCCCGCATCGCGGTCTACGAGCTGCTGTACGTCGACGAGATCGACGACGCGGTCGCCATCACCGAGGCGGTCGAGCTGGCGCGGCAGATGTCGACCGACGACTCGCCCCGCTTTCTCAACGGCATGCTGGGGCGCATCGCGGAGTTCACGACCCACTGACCATTCCTTGATCGGCGTCTATGGGGTTGCCGGGTTCGGGGTTGGTTTGTAGCGTCGTCGCGTGCCGCCCACCGATGAGGAGATCCGGGTCGCGATAGCGGCCCTCCGCTCAGACGCCGACGACTGGCGCCAGTGGGCCGCCACCCTCGCGCGAGCGTCCACTGTGGTCGACGAGCTCGGCCTCTCGGTCAACGACATGTGTGCGCTGAGCGGCATGGTCGGCCTCCCGGAGACCTACGCCGCGCTCCGCCGGCAGGCGCACATGCTGGCCGTGCAGGGCGCGCTGCGCTTCGCCGAGGTGGCCGACGCGCTGGCCTCGGCCGCCGACGGCTACGAGCGCGACGAGCGCAATGCCGTCCACCGCCTGCGCGGGGTGTGGTAGCCATGACGGTCCCGCTGCCCCTGCCGCTGGATGCCGCCGGCTTCGACGACCTGATCGCGCGCGTGCGCCGCCTGCTCGACCGCGTCGCCGACACCGCCGAGCGCATCGTCGACGGCGCGCTGCGGGTGGCGCGCGGGCTGCCCGCGTTCCTGGTGGGGCAGGTGGTCCGCCTGGTCGAAGAGTTCGCGGCCGTCGTGCGCCGGCTGATGCGGCTGGTCGGCGACCTCCTCGCCCCGGCCGGCAACCCCGTGCGCGTGTGGGAGACCGGCCACCGGTGGGTGGACGACTTCGCCCGCCCGCTGAGCGACAAGGTCGCCGACGTCGATCCCGACCACCTCGCCGCCGGCTACGAGTGGGAGGGCCGCGCCGCCGACGCCTACCTCGACGCCGCCGTCCGCCAGCGAGCCGCGCTCGGCGCACTCCAGGCCGTGGGTGGCGACCTCGACATCGCGCTGGCCCGCCTGGCGATCGGCATCTGCGGCCTCTGGGCGGCGGTCGCGGCGGCGCTCACCTCGGCCGTGATCCAGCTCGTCGGCGCCGCGGCCGCCGTCGCCACGGGGGTGGGCACGCCCGCCGCGCTGATCCTCGCCATGACGAGCGTGGCGACGGCCTGCGCCGCGGTGGCCGGTGCGGCGGCCGCGCTCGCCGCCCTCGTCGAGTGGATCAGCGACGCCATCACCACCCTCAGCCACCGCCTCCTCGACCACGAGGCCTTCCCCGACGGCGCCTGGCCCACCCCCGCGACGAGGCGCTTCGACGACGCCTCCATGACCGACGGCACCCCATCCGGCTGGACGCTGGAGCGCTAGGGCTGCCAGGGCCGCGGCACAAGCCCAAACCCCAACGGCCCCGATGATCGTTAGCCCGATTCCCGCGCGACACGCCGCACAGAACACGGGATCCGGGCTAACGATCAAGCCTCCGCCTTTGGGGGGTGAGGGCGACCGGCGGCGGACGGGTGAGGCCGCGGGAGCGGCGGTCTGGACCACGGCGGACGTCGCGGTAGCTCAAAGATCTAAAAAGGCACGTGGTTCGCGAACGAACCACGTGCCAGTCAGAGCAGTGCGCGAGGCGCCGGGGAGGAGGCGCCGCGCTGCCCGGTGGGCCGGATGTCAGGAGGCGAAGAACGCCCGCGGGTCGGCCACCAGCACCCCGGCCTCGGTCAGGCGCTCGATGAGGCCGGAGGGCGAGATGTCGTAGACGATCGCCAGCGCGCGGAGGTCATCGGCGCGGATGGAGAGGACGCGGCCGTTGTAGTCGCCGCGCTGCTGCTGGATCGCGCGCGCGTACCGGGCGACGTAGGCGAGCTCGTCGGACACCTCGTCGTACAGCCGCTCGAGGTCGAGCACGATCTTGTTGGTGGGCTCGTGCCGGACGCCGCTGCCGTCGGGCAGCAGCTCCGAGACGGGCACGCGGTAGAAGTCCGCCAGCTCGGCGAGGCGGGACACGGTGACCGCGCGGTCGCCACGCTCGTAAGAGCCGACGACGACGGCCTTCCAGCGCCCGTTCGACTTCTCCTCCACCCCCTGCAGGGACAGCCCCTGCTGCTGGCGGATGGAGCGCAGGCGGGCGCCCAACGACTTGGCGTACTCAGAGGGCATTCCGACACTCCCAGTGCTCTGCCCGGGGTTCTCCCCAGCGATTCGCTACGGAGCGTGACGGTACGGGGATTGAGACACAGCGTCAAGTGCCCCTAAACGCATTGCCGCGCGATAAAAGCATCTTTGTCCACTTTCGCACCAGTACTGATTCGTAGGTCAGGAGGTGTTGCGAGGGGTTTGCAAGGTCCACTGGTAACGTTGCGTGCGGCCACCGGCCGGCCCGAGACCCGCGGGACGCGCCGGATATCGACACCCTTTAAGGCCCGTCCCGTGAGGCGGGGAAGGAGTGACCGCCAGTGGCGTTACCGCAGGCTGCCCTCGCGAAGTCCATTCTCAGTGCCGACGACGTCAAGCGGATCGTCGACCGCATCGCCCACCAGATCCTGGAGAAGACCCAGGGGGCGGCGGACACCGTTTTCTTCGGCATCCCGACGCGGGGCGTGCCGCTCGCCCGCCGCCTCGCCGATCGCATCCGCACCTTCGAGGGCATCGACGTCCCTGTGGGTGTGTTGGACATCACGCTCTACCGCGACGATCTTCGAAGCCAGGCCACCCGCGCGATCGGGCCGACCGAGGTGCCCCCCGCCGGTGTGGACGGGCTGCGGGTGATCCTCGTCGACGACGTGCTCTTCTCCGGCCGCACCGTGCGGGCCGCCCTCGACGCGCTCAGCGACATCGGCCGCCCCCGCTCGGTGCAGCTGGCGGTGCTCGTCGACCGCGGCCACCGCGAGCTGCCGATCCGCGCCGACTACGTCGGCAAGAACATCCCCACCGCGCTCAGCGAGAGCGTCAAGGTCGCCCTCGACGAGATCGACGGTGCCGACGAGGTCAAGCTCTACGGGGGTACCCAATGAAGCACCTGCTCTCCGCCGCGGACCTGGACGCGGCGACGGCGACGCTGGTCCTCGACACGGCGGCGGAGATGTCCACGGTGGCCGGCCGCGAGGTGAAGAAGCTGCCGACGCTGCGCGGGCGCACGGTCGTCAACCTCTTCTACGAAGACTCGACCCGCACTCGAATCTCCTTCGAGGCGGCCGCCAAGCGCCTCTCCGCCGATGTCATCAACTTCTCGGCCAAAGGGTCGAGCGTGTCCAAGGGGGAGAGCCTCAAGGACACCGCGCTCACGCTCCAGGCCATGGGCGCCGACGCCGTGGTGATCCGCCACCCCGCCTCGGGCGCGCCGCACCGGCTCGCCACGTGGGTGGAGGGCTCGGTGCTCAACGCCGGCGACGGCACCCACGAGCACCCGACGCAGGCGTTGCTCGACGCGTACACGATGCGCTCCCGCCTCGGCCGCCTGGCCGGGCTGAGCGTCGCGATCGTGGGCGACGTGCTGCACAGCCGGGTGGCCCGCTCCAACGTGCACCTGCTCGCCACGCTCGGCGCGAAGGTCACGCTCGTCGGCCCGCCCACGCTGATCCCGCCGGACCTGCGCACCGAGGTCTCGTACGACCTCGACGCCGTGCTGCCCGACGCCGATGTGGTGATGATGCTGCGCGTGCAGCGGGAGCGCATGAACGCCTCCTACTTTCCGAGCGAACGCGAGTACGCCCGCCGCTACGGGCTGGACGGGCCGCGCATGCGCCGGCTGCCCGACCACGCGATCGTCATGCACCCCGGCCCGATGAACCGGGGCATGGAGATCGCCCCCGAGGTGGCCGACTCGACCCGATCCACCATCGTCGAACAGGTCGCCAACGGGGTCTCCGTGCGGATGGCCGTCCTCTACCTGCTGCTCGGAGGCAAGGCATGAGCTTCTTCGTCAAGGGCGTCTCGGTGCTCGGCCGGAAGCGGACCGACCTGCTGATCCGGGACGGCCTGATCGTCGAGGGCGATCCCCGGGGCGCCACCGTCGTCGACGCCGACGGCCTCGTCGCGCTGCCCGGCCTCGTCGACCTGCACACCCACCTGCGGGAACCGGGACGGGAGGACGCCGAGACGGTCGAGACCGGCTCCCGTGCGGCGGCCCTCGGCGGGTACACGGCGGTCTGCGCGATGGCCAACACCTCGCCGGTGGCCGACACCGCCGGCGTGGTCGAGCAGGTCTACCGCCTGGGGCGCGAGGCAGGGCTCGTCGACGTGCAGCCGATCGGCGCGGTGACCGTGGGCCTGGCCGGCGAGCGGCTGGCCGAGCTCGGCGCGATGGCCACCTCCGCCGCCCAGGTGCGGATCTTCTCCGACGACGGACACTGCGTCGCCGACCCCCGGCTGATGCGGCGGGCGCTGGAGTACGTGAAGGCGTTCGACGGTGTGATCGCCCAGCACGCCGAGGAGCCGCGGCTGACCGAGGGCGCGCAGATGCACGAGGGCGAGGTCGCCACCCGCCTCGGGCTGACCGGCTGGCCGGCGGTCGCCGAGGAGGCGATCATCGCGCGCGACGTGCTGCTCGCCGAGCACGTGGGCAGCCGCCTGCACGTCTGCCACGTATCCACGGCGGGGAGCGTCGACGTGCTGCGCCACGCCAAGGCGCGCGGCGTGAAGGTGACCGCGGAGGTCACCCCGCACCACCTGCTGCTCACCGACGAGCGGGCGACGAGCTACGACCCGGTCTTCAAGGTCAACCCGCCGCTGCGTACCCAGTCGGACGTCCAGGCGCTGCGCGAGGCGCTCCGCGAGGGCGTCATCGACGTCGTCGCCACCGACCACGCGCCGCACGCGGTGGAAGACAAGGAGTGCGAGTGGGCGTACGCCCGGCCGGGCATGCTCGGCCTGGAGACGGCGCTCTCGATCGTGCTCGACGTCCTGGGCGACGACTGGGACATGATCGCCGAGCGGATGTCGCGGACGCCGGCGCGGATCGCGGGATTGACCGAGCACGGCGGCGAGCTGAAAGCGGGAGCGGCGGCCAACCTCACGCTCGTCGACCCGGCCGCCCGCCGCGTGGTCGATCCCGGCGAGTCGGCCAGCCGCAGCCGCAACACGCCCTACGCGGGCATGACGCTCCCCGGCCGGGTGGTCGCGACGTTCCTGCGCGGCGAGGCGACGGTGCTCGACGGAAAGGCAGTGAAGTGAGGAAGCCCGCCATCCTGGTGCTCGAAGACGGGCGCGTGTTCCGCGGCGAGGCGTACGGCGCGGAGGGGGAGACCTTCGGCGAGGCGGTCTTCACCACCGGCATGACCGGCTACCAGGAGACGCTGACCGACCCGTCGTACCACCGGCAGGTCGTCGTGCAGACCGCCCCGCACATCGGCAACACCGGCGTCAACGGCGAAGACGACGAGTCGGGCCGGATCTGGGTCGCCGGCTACGTGGTGCGCGACCCGGCCCGCGTCGGCTCCAACTGGCGCGCCACCGGTGGCCTGGAGGAGCGGCTCGCCGCCGAGGGCGTCGTGGGCATCAGCGGCGTCGACACCCGCGCGCTCACCCGCCACCTGCGCGAGCGGGGCGCCATGCGGGTCGGCGTGTCGAGTGTGGAGACCGACCCGGCCGCGCTGCGCGAGCGTGTGCTCGCCTCGCCGGAGATGGTCGGCGCGGACCTGTCGGCCGAGGTGACCACGCCCGAGGCGTACACCGTGGCGGCGGACGGCGAGCACCGGTACACGGTGGCCGCCCTGGACCTTGGGATCAAGCGCAACGTGCCGCGGCGGCTGGCCGCCCGCGGCGTCACCACACACGTGCTGCCGGCGACGTCCAGTGTGGACGACCTGCTCGGGCTCGGCGCGGACGCGGTCTTCTTCTCGCCCGGACCGGGCGACCCGGCGACCGCCGACCACCCGGTGGCGCTGGCCCGCGAGGTGATGCGGCGCCGGGTGCCGCTGTTCGGCATCTGCTTCGGCAGCCAGATCCTGGGGCGGGCGCTGGGCTTCGGCACCTACAAGCTGCGCTACGGCCACCGCGGCATCAACCAGCCGGTGCTCGACCGCACCACCGGCAAGGTGGAGGTGACCTCGCACAACCACGGCTTCGCGGTCGAGGCGCCGCACGAGACCACAGTGGACACGGAGTTCGGCCGGGTGGAGGTCTCGCACGTCTGCCTCAACGACAACGTGGTCGAAGGGCTGCGGGCGCTCGACGTGCCCGCCTTCACCGTCCAGTACCACCCGGAGGCGGCCGCGGGCACGCACGACGCGGACTACCTGTTCGACCGCTTCGTGGAGCTTGCGACACGAACCGGCAAGCAGGGCGTGGAGTTGACCGACAATGCCTAAGCGGACCGACATCCAGCACGTGCTCGTGATCGGCTCGGGGCCGATCGTGATCGGGCAGGCGTGCGAGTTCGACTACTCCGGCACCCAGGCGTGCCGGGTGCTGCGCGCGGAGGGGCTGCGGGTCAGCCTGGTCAACTCCAACCCGGCGACCATCATGACCGACCCGGAGTTCGCCGACGCCACGTACGTCGAGCCGATCACGCCGGAGTTCGTCGAGCTCGTCATCGCCCGGGAGAAGCCGGACGCGCTGCTGCCCACGCTCGGCGGCCAGACCGCGCTCAACACCGCGGTCGCGCTGCACGAGTCGGGCGTGCTCGACAAGTACGGCGTCGAGCTGATCGGCGCCCGCATCGACGCGATCCGCCGGGGCGAGGACCGCCAGCTCTTCAAGGAGATCGTGGCGAAGGCGGGCGGGGAGACGCCGCGCAGCCGCGTGTGCAAGTCGATGGCGGAGGTCGAGCAGACGGCCGCCGAGCTGGGCCTGCCGGTGGTCATCCGGCCGTCGTTCACCATGGGTGGTCTTGGGTCTGGCATGGCCCACACCGGCGACGACCTGGAGCGGATCGCCGGCGCGGGCCTGGCCGCCTCCCCGGTGCACGAGGTGCTCATCGAGGAGAGCGTGCTCGGCTGGAAGGAGTACGAGCTGGAGCTGATGCGCGACCGCAAGGACAACGTGGTCGTGGTCTGCTCGATCGAAAACGTCGACCCGATGGGCGTGCACACCGGCGACAGCGTCACCGTCGCGCCGGCCATGACGCTCACCGACCGGGAGTACCAGCACATGCGCGACCTCGGCATCGCGGTGCTCCGCGAGGTGGGGGTCGACACGGGTGGGTGCAACATCCAGTTCGCGATCAACCCGGCCACCGGGCGGATCGTGGTCATCGAGATGAACCCGCGCGTCTCCCGCTCGTCCGCGCTCGCCTCCAAGGCCACCGGCTTCCCGATCGCCAAGATCGCCGCGAAGCTGGCCATCGGGTACACGCTGGACGAGATCCCCAACGACGTCACCCAGGAGACACCGGCCGCCTTCGAGCCGGCGCTCGACTACGTGGTGGTGAAGATCCCGCGCTTCGCATTCGAGAAGTTTCCCGGCGCCGACCCCGAACTGACCACGACGATGAAGTCGGTCGGCGAGGCGATGTCGCTCGGGCGCAACTTCACGGAGGCGCTCAACAAGGCGATGCGCTCGCTGGAGTCGAAGGCCGCGGGCTTCTGGACCGCGCCCGACCCTGGCACGTCTTTGACGGACACTTTGGACGCACTGCGCACGCCGCACGACGGGCGGCTCTACACCGTCGAACAGGCGCTGCGGCTCGGCGCCACGGTCGAGCAGGTCGCGGAGGCGACGGGCGGGATGGACCCGTGGTTCCTCGACCAGATCGCCTCGCTCGTCGAGCTGCGCGCGGAGATCGTCGCCGCGCCGGTGCTCGACCCGTCGCTGCTGCGCCGCGCGAAGCGGGCCGGGCTCTCCGACCGGCAGATCGCCGCGCTGCGCCCGGAGTTCGCCGGGGAGGACGGCATCCGCACGCTCCGCCACCGGCTGGGCCTGCGGCCGGTGTACAAGACGGTGGACACCTGCGCGGCCGAGTTCGCCGCGAAGACGCCGTACCACTACTCCTCCTACGACGAGGAGACCGAGGTCGCCCCCTCCGACCGGCCCAAGGTGCTGATCCTCGGCTCCGGGCCGAACAGGATCGGGCAGGGCATCGAGTTCGACTACTCCTGCGTGCACGCGGTGATGGCGCTGCGCGAGGCCGGCTACGAGACCGTGATGGTCAACTGCAACCCGGAGACGGTCTCCACCGACTACGACACCGCCGACCGGCTGTACTTCGAGCCGCTCACGTTCGAAGACGTGCTGGAGGTGTGGCACGCCGAGCACTCGTCCGGCATCGCGGCGGGCGGGCCCGGCGTGGTCGGCGTGGTCGTGCAGCTCGGCGGCCAGACCCCGCTCGGCCTCGCCCAGCGGCTCAAGGACGCGGGCGTGCCCATCGTCGGCACCACGCCCGAGTCCATCCACCTGGCCGAGCACCGGGGCGCGTTCGGCGCGGTGCTCGCGAAGGCCGGGCTGCGCGCGCCCGCCCACGGCACGGCCACCTCGTTCGAGGAGGCCCGCGGGATCGCCGACGAGATCGGGTACCCGGTGCTGGTCCGGCCGTCCTACGTGCTCGGCGGGCGCGGCATGGAGATCGTGTACGACGAGGCGACGCTGCGCGACTACATCGGCCGCGCCACCGAGATCTCGCCGGACCACCCGGTGCTGGTCGACCGCTTCCTCGACGACGCGATCGAGATCGACGTCGACGCGCTCTGCGACGCCACCGGCGAGGTGTACATCGGCGGCGTGATGGAGCACATCGAGGAGGCCGGCATCCACTCCGGCGACTCCTCGTGCGCGCTGCCGCCGATCACGCTCGCCGGCTCGCACCTGACGCAGGTGCGCCGCTACACCGAGGAGATCGCCCGGGGCGTGGGCGTGCGCGGGCTGCTCAACGTGCAGTACGCGCTCAAGGACGACGCCCTCTACGTCCTGGAGGCCAATCCCCGCGCGTCGCGGACCGTGCCGTTCGTGTCCAAGGCGACGGCCGTGCCGCTGGCGAAGGCGGCGAGCCGCATCATGCTCGGCGCGACGATCGCCGACCTGCGCGCGTCCGGCCTGCTGCCGGCCACCGGCGACGGCGGGGCGCTGCCCGACGGGGCGCCGATCGCGGTCAAGGAGGCGGTGCTGCCGTTCAAGCGGTTCCGCACGCCGGCCGGCAAGGGCGTCGACAACCTGCTCGGCCCGGAGATGAAGTCGACCGGCGAGGTGATGGGCATCGACGCCGGCTTCGGGCAGGCGTTCGCGAAGTCGCAGGCCGGCGCGTACGGCTCGCTGCCCACCGCCGGCCGCATCCTTGTGACGGTCGCCAACCGCGACAAACGGGCGATGGTCTTCCCGGTCAAGCGCCTCGCCGACCTCGGCTTCGAGATCGTGGCGACGGCCGGCACGGGCGAGGTGCTGCGCCGCTACGGCATCGCGGTCTCCGTGGTGCCCAAGCACTTCGAGGTCTCGCTCGGCGACGCCGTCTCACTCATCGCCGCCGGCGAGGTCGCCCTCGTCATCAACACACCCCAAGGATCAGGAGCAAGTGCCAGGTCCGACGGGTACGAGATCAGGAGTGCCGCCGTCACAGCGGACATCCCGTGCATCACGACGGTGCCGGGCGTGACCGCCGCGGTGATGGGCATCGAGGCGCTGATCCGTGGCGACATGTCGGTACGCCCGCTGCAGGAGCTGCACCAGGCCCTGCGGGCTGAGTCGTGATCTACCCGCTCGCCCGGGCCGCGCTCTTCCGGATCGGAGGCGGTGACGCGGAGGCGGCGCACGAGTGGACGCTGCGTCGCCTGTCCCGCCTCTCGCCGCGCGTGCTGGCGGTGCTCCGCCGCCGGTACGCGGTGCGCGCTCCGGTCCGGGTCTTCGGGGTCGACTTCCCCAACCCGGTCGGCCTCGCCGCCGGCATGGACAAAAACGGACTCGCGCTGCCCGCGTGGCCCGCGCTCGGCTTCGGCTTCGTCGAGGCCGGGACGGTCACCGCGTACGGGCAGCCGGGCAACCCCCGCCCCCGCCTCTTCCGCCTCCGGGAGAGTCAGGCGGTGATCAACCGGATGGGCTTCAACAACGACGGCGCGGCGTCGCTGGCCTCGCGCCTGTCGGAGATCGGCCCGCTGCCGGTGCCGCTGGGCATCTCGCTCGGCAAGTCGAAGGCGACCCCGCTGGGTGAGGCGGTGGCCGACTACCACGCCTCGTACGACCTGCTGCGCGACCACGCGTCCTACGTGGCCGTCAACGTCTCCTCGCCCAACACGCCCGGCCTGCGCGCGCTCCAGGACCGGGCACACCTCGACGCGCTGCTGGAGGCGCTGGTCGGCGGCCCGCCGGTGCTCGTGAAGATCGCTCCCGACCTGACCGAGCCGGCGATAGCCGAGCTGCTCCAGGTGTGCGTAGACCGCGGCGCGGCCGGCGTGATCGCCACGAACACGACACTGTCCCGGTCCGGAGTGGCTTCTTCGGAGGCGGCGCTCGCGGAGTCGGAGGCCGGCGGCCTCTCCGGCCGGCCGCTGACCGCACGGGCCCGCGAGGTGGTCGAATTCGTATGCCGCGAGACCGGGGGAGCGCTGCCGGTGATCGGCGTCGGCGGCATCCTCGACCCGGACGACGCGGCCCGCCTCTTCGACGCCGGCGCGAGCCTCGTGCAGCTCTACACGGGTTTCATCTACCGGGGCCCGGCCCTGGTGCGGTCGATCGCCCGCGCCGCCCGCTCCCGGTCCACGCTCCCGGCGGCCGCGCCACGATGACGGCCGGGCGATGACGGCCGGGCCGGGGGTGGTATCGCCGGCCGCGTTTGCTCTGCTTCCCCATAGGAAACACCCGGCGTCCGGTCATCGGGCGCGGGGTGTTGCCTATATAGGGGAGCAGCACGGGGTGTTGCCCATAGGGAAGCAGAGCAAACGCGCTGTGAGCGGCCAGTGGGGAGGGCGTCGAGGTGAGACCGGACGAGATCGTGGCGCTGGATCGGGCGCACGTGTGGCACCCGTACGGGCCGATGCCGGGCACCGCCGATCCGTACGTCGTGGAGAGCGCCGACGGCGTGCTCCTGCGGCTCGCGGACGGTCGGGAGCTCGTCGACGGCATGTCGTCGTGGTGGGCGGCGATCCACGGGTACCGGCATCCGGTGCTCGACGCGGCCGTCGTGGGACAGCTGGGGCGGATGAGCCACGTGATGTTCGGCGGGTTGACCCACGAGCCGGCCGTGACGCTCGCCCGCACGCTCGTCGACGTCACGCCCGACGGGCTGGAGCACGTCTTCCTCTGTGACTCCGGCTCAGTGAGCGTCGAGGTCGCGGTCAAGATGGCGTTGCAGTACCAGCGGTCGCGCGGCCGGCCCCACAAGCACCGGCTGGCCACCTGGCGGGGCGGATACCACGGTGACACCTTCCACCCGATGAGCGTGTGCGACCCGGTGGGCGGGATGCACCAGCTCTGGACCGACGTGCTGCCCCGCCAGGTGTTCGCGCCGGCGCCGCCGGACGGGTTCGACGCGCCGCCCGACGAGGGCTACCTGCAGACGCTCAAGGCGGAGCTGGAGGCGCACGCCGAGCAGCTCGCCGCGGTGATCGTGGAGCCGGTCGTGCAGGGGGCGGGCGGCATGCGCTTCCACAGCCCGGCGTACGTGCGCGCGCTGCGCGAGCTGACCCGGGAGTACGACGTCCTGCTGATCCTCGACGAGATCGCGACCGGCTTCGGGCGTTCCGGCGCGTTCTTCGCCGCCGACCACGCCGGCGTGACCCCCGACATCATGTGCGTGGGCAAGGCGCTGACCGGCGGATACCTGAGCCTGGCCGCAGCCCTGTGCACGGCGGAGGTGGCCGGCGGGATATCCCGGGGCGCGGTGCCGGTGCTGGCGCACGGGCCGACGTTCATGGGCAACCCGCTCGCCTGCGCCGTCGCGAGCGCCTCCATCGGCCTCCTGCGGGACGGTGACTGGGCGGGGGAGGTCGCAAGGATCGAGACGGCGCTCCGGGCCGGCCTGGCGCCTCTGAAGGGCGCTCCCGGGGTGCTTGACGTGCGGGTGCTGGGTGCGATCGGCGTGGTGCAGGTGAACCGGCCGGTGGACATGGCGGCTGCGACGGCCGCGGCGGTGGGTGCGGGAGTGTGGCTGCGCCCGTTCCGCGACCTGATCTACACGATGCCGCCGTACGTGGCGGACGACGCTGACGTAGCGAGAATCACACGCGCGGTCGCGGCGGCCGCACGTGCGGCCTGAGAGAGGGAGAACGGTATATGGAGACCTTCGGGGCGCGGCTGCACCGGGCGATGGCGGAGCGGGGGCCGCTGTGCGTGGGCGTCGACCCGCACCCGTCGCTGCTCACCGCGTGGGGGCTGCGGGACGACCCGGACGGCCTCGCGACCTTCTGTGGAAGGGTCGTGGAAGCGGTTGGCGACAGCTGCGCGATTGTGAAGCCTCAGTCCGCATTTTTCGAGAGGCATGGATCGCGAGGAATCGCCACCCTTGAGTCAACTATCCGACAGTTTAAAGATGCCGGGGCCCTCGTTCTGCTGGACGTAAAGCGCGGAGATATCGGTTCCACGGTCCGCGCGTACGCCGACGCGTACCTGGATCCATCCAGTCCTCTGTATGTCGATGCGATCACCGCGAGCCCCTACCTGGGAGTAGGTTCGCTCGCGCCGATGTTCGAGACGGCGGCCGCGCACGGCGGCGGCGTCTTCGTGCTCGCGCTGACGTCCAACCCGGAAGGACCGTACGTGCAACACGCGGTCGCGGCGGACGGCCGGACTGTAGCGCAGTCCGTCATCGATGCGATTTCCCTGCTCAACAGGGGTGCGGAGCCGCTGGGCAGCTTCGGATTGGTGGTCGGGGCGACCGTAGGCGTGACAGGCCACGACCTGTCCGGGGTGGGCGGGCCCATCCTCGCGCCGGGGCTCGGCGCTCAGGGTGCGACGCCGGATGATCTTCGCCGGGTCTTTTCCGAGAACGTTTCGGCAGTGCTCCCGTCGTACTCTCGGGAGGTGCTCAACCACGGTCCGGACACCGCGGCCCTGCGTGCGGCCGTGGAGCGTGCGCAGGCCGACTGCCGGGTTGCGCTGGGCGGCGTCGCAGGGTGATGCCGTGGTCACGATTGCGTGATCATGGCGCGCCGACGTTGCCGAAAACGTCGCTGCCCGCTAGTTTTCCCGGCGCCGGGAATCACATGCCCCTTTGGTTCCGGGCCACACCATGTTTCACAGATGCGGCGGTGGTTTCGCCGCCGCGATAGGGACCTGAGGAGAACTGGTGCCGCTCCCGTCACTGAGCCCCGAACAGCGCGCAGCAGCGCTGGAGAAGGCTGCGGAGATCCGCAAGGCCCGCGCTGAGCTGAAGGAGCAGCTCAAGCAGGGCAAGACCACCCTCGCCGCCGTGCTCGAACGTGCCGAGACCGACGACGTCGTAGGCAAACTCAAGGTCTCGGCCGTGCTTCAGGCGCTCCCGGGCATCGGCAAGATTCGAGCGACCCAGATCATGGAGAAGCTCAAGATTGCCGACAGCCGGCGCCTGCGCGGACTCGGCGAGCAGCAGCGTAAGGCGCTGCTTGGGGAGTTCGCTTCAAACTGATCCGCCGCACCGTGTAGAAACAAGCAGTGAGCATGGAAGACGACGCGCGCCCGGAAGCGGCTCGCCTCACCGTCCTGTCCGGCCCCTCCGGAGTCGGGAAGGACAGCGTGATCGAGCTGATCCGGGCGCGCTCGCCGTGGGTGTGGCTGTCCGTGTCGGCCACGACCCGGAAGATGCGTGACTACGAAGTCGACGGAGTGCATTACTTCTTCGTCGACCGGACCGAGTTCGAGCGGATGATCGCCACCGGCCAGTTCCTGGAGTGGGCCGAGTTCGCCGGCAATCTCTACGGCACGCCCCGCGGCCCGGTCGAGGCTCGGCTGCACGAAGGCGAGCCGGTCCTGCTGAAGATCGACCTGCAGGGCGCCCGCCAGGTGCGGGAGGCGATGCCGGACGCGCAGCTGGTCTTCCTCGCCCCGCCGAGTGTCGAGGAGCTCAAGCGGCGCCTCATCGGCCGGGGCACCGACGACGAGGAGACCATCCGCCGCCGCCTGGCCCACGCCGACGAGGAGCTGGCCGCCGAGCGCGAGTTCGACGTGACGGTGGTCAACGACTATGTCGAGCGTGCCGCTGACGAGTTGGTAAGCTTGCTCGGTTCATCATTTCTCGCCCCGGCGCGGCCGGGACGACAGAGCTGACTGATGGACCAAGGCTGACTGACTAGAGAAGGATCTACGTGGGCTCCGTCGCCAATCCTGAAGGCATCACCAACCCGCCGATCGACGAGCTGCTCGAGAAGACCACGTCGAAGTACGCGCTGGTCATCTTCGCCGCCAAGCGTGCCCGCCAGGTCAACGCGTACTACAGCCAGCTCGGCGAGGGCCTGCTGGAGTACGTCGGACCCCTGGTGGAGACCACTCCACAGGAAAAGCCGCTCTCCATCGCGATGCGCGAGATCAACGCCGGCCTGCTGACGGCCGAGCCCACCGACACCCCGTAGCCCCGGTGGCCGCGGTCGTCCTCGGCGTAGGCGGCGGCATCGCCGCCTACAAGGCCTGCGAGCTGCTGCGGCTCCTCACCGAGTCCGGTCACGCGGTCCGCGTGGTGCCGACGGCCTCCGCCCTGCGTTTCGTGGGTGCGCCGACCTGGGCGGCCCTCTCCGGCCAGCCCGTCGCCGACGACGTGTGGTCCCAGGTGCACGAGGTGCCGCACGTGCGGATCGGGCAGAGCGCCGACCTCGTGGTCGTCGCGCCCGCCACCGCCGACCTGCTCGCCAAGGCCGCGCACGGGATTGCCGACGACCTGCTCACCAACACGCTCCTGACCGCGCGCTGCCCGGTCGTGTTCGCGCCGGCCATGCACACCGAGATGTGGGAGCACGCCGCCACCGCCGCCAACGTGGCCACGCTCCGCGCCCGCGGCGCGGTCGTGGTCGAGCCGGCGGTGGGGCGCCTCACCGGTGCCGACTCCGGCAAGGGCCGCCTGCCCGACCCCGCCGAGATCTTCGCGCTCTGTCGCCGGGTCCTGGCACGCGGCGTGGCTGCCGAGGCCGACCTTGCGGGTCGTCACGTCGTGGTCACCGCCGGTGGCACCCGCGAGCCGCTCGACCCGGTGCGCTTCCTGGGCAACCGTTCGTCCGGCAAGCAGGGGTACGCGTTCGCCCGCGCCGCCGCCGCCCGGGGCGCCCGGGTCACGCTCGTCAGCGCCAACGTGACCCTGCCCGACCCGGCCGGCGTCGACATCGTGCGGGTCGGCTCGACCGAGGAGCTGCGCAAGGCCACCGTCGAGGCGGCCGCGAGCGCCGACGTGGTCGTGATGGCCGCCGCGCCGGCCGACTTCCGCCCGGCGGCATACTCACCGTCGAAGATCAAGAAGGTCGACGGCGGTGGCGCGCCGGTGATCGAGCTGGTCACCAACCCCGACGTCGCGGCCGAGCTGGGTGAGCGCAAACGCCCTGGTCAGGTGCTTGTCGCGTTCGCGGCGGAGACCGGCGACGGCGACGACGCGGTCGACAACGCCCGCGCCAAGCTGGCCCGCAAGCGCGCCGACCTCATCGTGCTCAACAGGGTGGGCGTCGACCGCGTGTTCGGCGCCGACGCCAACACCGCGGTCGTCTTCGGCGCCGACGGATCGACCACCGAGCTGGCCGAACGGCCGAAGGACGAGCTGGCCGACGCCGTGCTCGATCTGGTAGTACCCCACTTAACCGACCTGTCATAAGGGATAGTCAGGCTGTTGGCCTAGGTTGAGGCTCGAGCGGCGATGGCTAGACTGCCGCGAAACATGAAGACACCAACGTGAGGAGCACCGTGGCACGCCGCCTGTTCACCTCCGAGTCGGTCACGGAGGGCCACCCGGACAAGATCGCTGACCAGATCAGTGACGGCATTCTCGACGCGTTGCTCGCCCAGGACCCGCGTAGCCGGGTCGCGGTCGAGACGCTGATCACGACCGGTCAGGTGCACGTGGCCGGTGAGGTCACCACCAAGGCCTACGCGGACATCCCGGCGATCGTGCGCGAGA
>Ga0081539_10000874_pt1 | contig 57737 bp, 41 predicted proteins | sample TabmetS4T2R2_FD_71023 | JGI IMG/M metagenome (GOLD analysis project Ga0081539, IMG submission 71023) | Tabebuia heterophylla rhizosphere microbial communities from the University of Puerto Rico - S4T2R2 | ecosystem: Host-associated > Plants > Roots > Rhizosphere ...
ATCAAAACCGGAATTATTGTATGTGCCTTTTTATGTTTTCATGTTTCTTAACTACCTGATGTATTCTCTTTTTTGTGTGGGTTTTATTAAATGGAAACAAGCCAGTTAATAACAGCAATCGTTGTGTCAGCTATAATTCTGCTTATATTCTTTGCAGCAATTATTGTTTTTGTATTACAGTATTACAGAAGAAAGATTCTCCACGAAAAAGAAAAAGCGGAGATAGAAGAAATACACAAAACAGAATTACTAAACACACAACTCGAAGTGCAGCAGCAAACCATGCAGCACATCGGCAGAGAGATTCATGATAATGTTGGTCAAAAGCTTACACTTGCAACTATATACACGCATCAGTTAGGTATTAATAAAAATTTTGCAGGTTTATCTCAAGAGCTTGAAAAAATTGGAGATATCATCAGCGAATCTCTTTCTGATTTACGCAAACTTTCCAAAACGCTAACCCAATCTTTTGAGAGCGCTAATTTTATTGATGTGTTGAAGTCAGAATGTGAAAGAATAAATGCTTTAAAAGTCTGCAAAATTGAATTCAGGAGTAATATTGATACCATTCTTATCCCCGGCAATATCGGTTTGTTTATTTTACGTATGATGCAGGAATTTATGCAAAACAGTTTAAAACATGCCGCCTGTAAAACGATTTTTATCACTGTTGAAAAAAATGATGCGGGACTCAATCTCTTCGCAAAAGACGATGGCAAAGGTTTTGATTTAAAAGAAATCTACAGCACCGCAAAAGGTATCGGTTTAAAGAACATAAAAAAACGTGCACAGCTTATCGGAGGTTCAGCAGAATTGGAAAGCAGTGAAGGGATGGGAACGAAGTTGACATTATCGTTGCCTCAAAAGATACTAACGTCTTCAGAATCTTGAACCATGAAACCAAAGGAAGTATATGAGAGTTATCTTCGTCTATACTTCTTTCTTGGATTTCTGCTTGCATGGAAAATTGCCGATACTGTAACCACCTGCTCTTTTTTATACACTCAATAAACAATGATATGGAAAAGTTCTTACAGGAGTTTCACGAAAATTACCTTTTCGTTTTGGGTATCTTTCGGGATTTTGTGTAATAAGATTAGCTTGTTTTTAATTACTTCAATAAATCGAATTCCAAGTCCCGGACTTTGTTCTTCGTACCAAACAGCAGCTTGATTGTACTCTCTTTCCGCTTCTTCAAGGAGTATAATTTTGTAAGCCAATTATTTTGGTTTTACCTTCTTAATAGCTTGTCTTGCTCTTGTTTCAGTTTCCTGCAAAGAAAATGTTTTGGGAGTGCCGTTAAGATATTCTTTTTCTCTGCGTTCTAATTCCGCAACGAATTCTTCATCGTTCCACAAACCGGTCGTTTCTTCAATCTCTTCTTCGACCATTGTATAAATAGCTTTTAATTTTTTTTCATTGGCGTTTTCTATATAGCGATGAAGTTTTTGTTTAATGTCCTGCGTTTTCATTACAATATTATTTGTAACAAATTTAAGGGGTTATTATGATTAACTAGTCGGCACATTAATATTGCCCTGTACTCAACATCACTAACGTACACGCTTCAATCGCCTGTATGCCTTGTGCAGCTGCCATTTTAGCAAGCTCAGGGTTCTCCGCACCAGGGTTAAAGATGATGCGTTTTGGATGCAAAGACATTATATAATCGTAGTACTGTTTTTGATTGTTGGCATTAAGATATAAAGTAATAGTATGAACATCATCCAAATGCGGATGCTCTTTTATAACGGGTGTATCTGCAATGTTTCCTTCTCTTTTTCCAATCGCCACAACAGGGTGCCGTTTTGCCAATAAACGGTTTACAGCAAGATAACTATATCGCATAGGATTTGGCGAAGCGCCTAATACCATTGTTTTCTTTTTCTGAAGTACCATATCACGAGATTTAAAACAATGTTACTACTAACTTAATGCCATAAATTTTGGCGGTCTCATATAGATAAGAAATCATAAAAAATCAATCTAATCATTCAAATCAGTGGTATTGTAAAAGAAAATTAAAATACTTAAAAACATTCGTGTAAAAACCGTTATCCGGCGGCTTTTTGTTAACTTTGCACACTTGCAAAAATTGCATCAAAAACAACCGACTTTAAACAATCTATGAACGAAGATTTAACGGTATCGGCTCACCCTAAACAAAATGGCTACGGCGCAGAAAGCATCCAAGTTTTAGAAGGATTGGAAGCAGTTCGTAAAAGACCTGCAATGTATATCGGTGATGTAAGTGTGAAGGGTTTACATCACCTCGTCTATGAAGTTGTTGACAACTCTATTGATGAGGCATTAGCGGGATATTGTAAAAATATTGTTGTCACCATTCATGAAGATAATTCCGTAAGTGTTACCGATGATGGGCGTGGTATTCCTACAGATATTCACCCTAAAGAAGGCGTAAGTGCACTGCAGGTTGTAATGACGGTGCTGCATGCGGGCGGTAAATTTGATAAAAACACTTATAAAGTTTCCGGCGGCTTGCATGGCGTGGGCGTAAGCTGCGTGAATGCATTGAGTATAAAATGTCTCGTAATCGTGCATCGCGACGGTAAAATTTTTGAACAGGAATATCATACAGGCATTCCTGTTTATCCTGTACGCGAAGTGGGCAACAGCAACAGAACCGGCACTATTGTTCATTTTTGGCCAGACACTGCCATCTTTCAAACCACTACTTACAATAAAGATATTCTTGAAGGTCGTTTGCGTGAACTTTCCTATCTCAACAAGCGCATCAACATTACCTTAAACGACCTGCGCGAAAAAACAGAGAGCGGAGAATTTTACACGAAAACTTTTTACAGCGAGGGCGGTATTGTAGAGTTTGTTGAAATGCTTGATAAAAGCGGCAAACGAAATCCGCTTATTCCAAAAACACTCTATGTTGAGGGGCACGATGCTGAAACAAATGTTGCTGTTGAAGTGGCACTTACCTACAACGATGATTTTAAAGAGCACATTTTCTCTTATGTAAACAACATCAACACGATTGAAGGGGGTACACACGTCACAGGCTTTCGACAAGCGCTTACAAGGGTATTTAAAAACTATGGTGATAAACAAGGTGCATTTGAAAAAGCCAAAGTAACCATTGAAGGTGACGATTTTCGTGAAGGATTGAGCGCTATCATATCAGTAAAAGTTCCCGAGCCGCAGTTCGAAGGTCAAACAAAAACAAAACTTGGTAACAGTGAAGTAAGCGGTGTTGTTCAAACGACGGTTGCACGTGTATTGGAAGCGTATTTAGAAGAACATCCGAAGGAAGCAAAGAACATTATCAGTAAAGTTATATTGGCTGCCCAGGCAAGAGTTGCTGCGAAGAAAGCGCGTGAAATGGTGCAGCGCAAAACAGTGTTGAGCGGCAGCGGATTGCCCGGTAAACTTGCTGATTGCAGTGAGCGAGACCCTGAAAAATGTGAACTTTATTTAGTTGAGGGCGATTCAGCGGGCGGCACAGCAAAACAGGGACGCGAAAGAAGCTATCAGGCGATTCTTCCATTGCGCGGTAAGATTCTGAATGTTGAAAAAGCAATGGAACATAAGATTTATGAGAACGAAGAAATACGCAACATCTTTACGGCGATGGGTGTAACGGTTGGCACTCCTGAAGATCCGAAAGCATTGAACCTTGCAAAGCTGCGCTATCACAAACTCATCATCATGACCGATGCCGATGTGGATGGAAGCCACATTGCAACACTTATCCTCACTTTTATTTTCCGTTACATGAAGGAACTTGTTGAGCATGGGTATGTTTATATAGCTCAACCACCATTATATCTTGTGAAAAAAGGTAAAGAGCAGGAATATGCTTACAGCGAAGAGCAAAGAAAAATGCTTGTCGAAAAAATTGGTGGCGGCAAAGAAGACAGTGTCAACATTCAGCGCTACAAAGGTTTGGGTGAAATGAATGCCGAGCAGTTGTGGGAAACCACGATGGACCCTGCCCGCAGAACTTTAAAACAAGTAACTATTGAAAGCGCGGCAGAAGCAGACAGAATTTTCAGCATGTTGATGGGTGAAGAAGTTGCACCTCGCCGGGAGTTTATTGAATCGCATGCAAAGTATGCAAAGCTTGATGTGTAGCTCCCATCCACTAAAGGGGAGCAAATAATTTGAACCGGAGTAGATTTCGCTTCGGTTTTTATTTTTGTGCTTCAAGAATTACCCTCAACTTTCAAACAATCAAACTTCAAACAATCAAACACCTCCCAAACCCCATTTTACATTGCTATGACATCCTTAACATCTAATTCCGTGTAGATACATTAAATTTGTGCTCTATGTTACAGGCACTCGACGTACTAAAAGTTGCACACCGGAATACCATTGAACCAAGCATGAACCTGCTGCACATGAAAGAACAGCATATTCCCGGTTCAATTCAATATGTTATCCGCAGGTATTATCCCCTGCAAAAATGGACAAGCGACGACACCGGAATGATGGTGTATCACTACAACGAAAAAAATTCAAATGAAAACTTTCTTGAGCTGCGCTTTTGCATTGGCGGCAACAAATATTGTTTTGAAAAAAGTTGTTCCGATTGCACCGAAGTTCCTACTCAAAACTGCAGCGGCAAACATGAAACAGTTGATGTTTTTTCTTTTCATTTCTCCTCAACTTTTTTGCACCAGTTTGTACACAATGTAAAATTGAGCAATAGAAAAGATGAAGTGCTTGCATTCAAACACCCCAACTCGTTTACAAAAATTTATCCTGTATGCAGCCGTAAACGCATGGCACTCGATGCGTTACTCAATCACAGTTATACGGGTGCTTTGGAAAATATTTTTGTAAACGCAAAAGTGCATGAACTTTTATTATACAGTCTCGAATGTCTTATTGATGAAAAGGAAGAAGGTTTTGCATGCAAATTCTTAGCAGATGAATTTGGTCGCGAACGCATCTATATGGCTCGTGAAATTTTGTTACAACACATCGGCGATCCCATCACCATAAAAGAGCTTAGCCGTAAAGTTGCCATGAATGAATGTTATCTTAAGAAAGGCTTCAAAGAAATTTTCGGTACAACAATCTTCGATTTTTATCAGCAACAGCGCATGGAACATGCGAAATATTTGCTATACGAAAAAGGTTTAAGTGTAACAGATGTTTCAGCTTTACTTGGTTATTCTTCCATTTCCCATTTTTCAGCAGCATTTAAAAAGCACACCGGACTTAAGCCCTGCGATTTATTACGATAATGAACAAGGAATTTCGAATTATGAAGGCGAAATGTTTTCCAGACAATTTATGCTAATTATCCTTTCTTATTTAATATCCCGCATTTTGGCTAATGGTCATTAGCTTCAATTCTACATTTATGATTCCTTGTTCCTTGTTCGATATTCTTTTCCTATTTCCGTAAACCGAGTTTCTTAAACCGTAAAGGCAAAGTCTTGTACGGAAATACTTTTGCTCCTCAACAATTTAATAGATGAAGAATTTACTTGCGGCGCTTTTTATTTTATTTGTTTTTACATCAGTAAGCGCACAATACCGAACCCGTGCACAACAACTTATTTTAACCAACGAAGATTCTTTAAACGCAGGAACAAGCACCAACAAAACAGTTTTATCCGGTTATGGAAGTGCGTTTTATCAAAGAGATTTTAATTTAAAACAATCAACAGTAACCCTCGAACGAGCAATTCTTTTTGTTGGTCATCAGTTCAACCCAAAGATTTCCGTTTTCACCGAAATGGAATTGGAGAACGCAAAGGTTGAAGGTGGCGAAGAGGGCGGCGAAATTTCACTGGAGCAGGCGTTTTTAAAATTCAACCTCAATCCAAAACAATATATTGTTGCAGGTTTATTTGTTCCGCGTATCGGCATACTCAACGAAAACCATTTGCCCGTAAACTTCAATGGTGTTGAGCGACCGTTTGTTGAAACATACATCATTCCTGCAACATGGCGAGAACTTGGCATAGGTTTTTATGGTTCAGCAAACCGTTTGCCGTTAAACTACAGTGTTGCACTTATCAATGGTCTTAATGGCGCAAACTTCGAGCACGGCACAGGAATTCGGGATGGCAGGGCAGAGGGCAGCAATGCTTTTGCAAACAATCTTGCGCTCACTGCATCGTTGCAATATTCGGTAAGCGATTTTAAATTTCAGGTATCGGGATATGCAGGCGGCACGGTTGGATTAAGCAAGAAAAGCGCCGACAGTCTTGGCTTAAACAGCGGTGCATTTGGAACGCCTTTGTATCTTGGCGAGGCAAATGTGCAGTATTCAAGAGATGCATTTTCGGCAAAGGCTTTAGCGGCTTACATCGCTTATCCCGATGCCGATAAAGTTGATGCTGCTTATGCAAGCAACATTTCAAAAGGCATGTACGGCGCTTATGCAGAGCTTGCTTACGATTGGTTGTATGTGAAACAAAACAAAGCGCAGTTCATTACATTTGCGCGGTGCGAGTTGCTTAATCTCAATTCGTCGGTTCCTCCAAAGGGTATTTACGATGGCACGCTAAAGCAAACGCACATCATTGCCGGCATCAATTATTTGCCTATTCCAAACGTTACTATCAAAGCCGATGTTCGTTTGCTTCACACGGGACGACAAAATCCTGATTTAATTATCAATCCTGCGCCAAACGCATTACCATACCAGCAAAGCAATCAGTTTGCGAACATTGGTATTGGCTATTCGTTTTAGTTGGTGTCTGCACACTAGCAGAGCGCCTGACACCATTTTGGATGGTAATTTTTTTGATACCGGCTTTTGTTTTTTATGGCATCGCCCCTTGCGCGGCAATCCCCGCCTGACTGACGTCAGTCGGACCGGACTTCATCTCAAGCAGTTGTGGCGACTGTAGCGATTACAAAACTCAAAAGCGTTTAATTTAAGAAGAATGGGGGCTATGGAAAGACGAGAATTTTTACGGTCATCATGCAACACCTGCCTGTTAATGGCAGCAGGATATTTTTTGCCATCGCTCACAAGCTGCAGTCCAAAATATGCAGTCTTTAAAACAGATATTGTTGACAAAAAAATAGTAATGCCAATCACAATGTTTCAGCAATCGGCGATACAATTTGTAAGACCTCGGGGCTGGTACTTCGATATAGCAGTTGAAAAGAAAGATGAAAACAATTATCTCGCTTTGCTGATGCAGTGCACACATCAGGAGAATCAATTAACACCCACAGGCAATGGATTTAATTGCAGTCTTCATGGAAGCAAATATGATAAAGACGGCAATGTAACGAAAGGCCCCGCAGAGCACCGCTTAGAGCGATACAAAACTTATGTTGAAAACAATAATCTCATAATTGAAATATCAAAATCACCGGTTTAATGAACAGAAAATTTATTGCGATTCTTTTTTGCGGCATCATCTTTTTTTCAGCTTGTAATAAAGCGCCGCAAACAACACCACAAACAGAAGATTTTACTGCATTGGAACAAAGTGTTCTTACAGATTTCACCAACAATGTTGCACTGAACAGTTATCTTAATTTGAGCGTTAAAGCGACGGCATTAAATACTGCCCTTCAAAATTTGAATGTAAGTACAACGGACGCAAATCTTGCAACATCGCGTCAGGCTTGGAAAGATATGCGTATCGTTTGGGAACAAAGCGAAGCATTTTTATTCGGCCCCGTGGAAGATAATGACTACGACCCTAATATGGATACATGGCCTACAGACTATGTGCAAATGGATTCATTGCTCGCAAGCGATAATCCTTTGGAAGTTTCGGATATTCAGTCGCTCACCTTATCATTAAGGGGTTTTCATCCCATTGAATACATTATCTTTGGTGACCATGGAAGTCGCACGGCAGCAGAGTTAACAGAGCGACAGAAGATGTACATGATGAGTTTATCAGAAGACCTTAATACCACTTGCAGCGATTTATATTTAAGCTGGAGTTCGGCTCCTGTAAACTTTGCACAGGAAGTAATCAATGCTGGCAACGGAAGCACACGTTATGCAAAACGGCAGGAAGTGTTTATGGCAATGGTTGGGGCACTTGCAGGCATTTGCGAAGAAGTTGGCGAAGGAAAAATGAAAGAGCCTTTTGATGCAAAAGACCCGCAGTTGGTAGAGTCACCATATTCCGGTAATTCAACAACAGATTTTAAAAACAACATCATCGGCATTCAAAACGTTTATATGGGATTGAATGGCGGTAAAGGTTTAAAAGACCTTGTTGCTGCAAAAAATAAATCGCTTGATAATACGATTCAAAGCCAGATAACTGCTGCTATAAGCTCGTTCGACAATATCACTGTTCCTTACGAAGAAGCAATCCTCAATCAAAGAACACAGATACAGCAAACAATGAGCGCATTGGCAACTTTGAAAGAAACTTTGGAAGAAGATTTACAAACTTTTGTGCAAGAAAATATTTTGGATTGATTATTTTACGATTTCACTATATACAATTTAATGAAGCAATCCTTGACTCTTAATTGACCATTGACCATGAAGAAATTTTGGATACTTGCGGGATTGATAATTTGTGTTGCAATCTTCAGCATGTGCAATAAAGCCGACGTTTTCCCCGACAGCGGTTACGACGACAGGTTAAGTGGCGGTCTTGCAACCGTGTTTGATGAAACTTCAAAGGCATTCTCGCATGCAATTGATGGAATGACAAGTAACGATGAACATGCTCACGAACTTGGCGATGCTTCCTTTGAACAAACTTTTGTAACAGCACCTGCACCTGTCAACAGCGGCTTGGGTCCGGTTTTCAATAATGTTTCTTGCATTTCATGTCACCATAACGATGGCAAAGGCACACCAACGCTCGGTTTTACAACATCGTCAATGTTGCTGCGTATTAGCATTCCCGGTATGGATGCGCATGGCGGTCCTTTAGCAGCGCCGGGTTTTGGATTACAATTGCAAGATCAAGCCATCTTCGGCAAACAACCCGAAGTGCATATCAACATCAACTATACAGATAAAACTGTAACATATCCTGATGGCTCTGTTGTTGTGTTGAGAGATCCCGTTTATACCATAACAAATTCATACGTCCCTTTACCTGCCGGTTATATGCTTTCGCCACGTATGGCGCCGCCTGTTTTTGGAGCAGGACTTCTGGAAAATATTCCGGAGAGTACTATTCTTTCTTTTGCAGATGAGAATGATAAAGATGGTGATGGCATCAGCGGTAAAGCCAATTATGTTTATAATCCTTATACAAAAAAAACAGAGCTGGGAAGGTTTGGTCTTAAAGCAAATAACCCGAATATTTTATTGCAGGTAGCAGGGGCTTATAATCAAGATATGGGTGTAAGTAATTATGTTTTTAAAGATGAAAGCAGCAAAGGTCAATCACAGGCGGATGGTTTAGAGGATGAGCCAGAACTTGCAGATAGTTTATTGAATGCTGTTGCATTTTATGTGCGTACACTTGCAGTACCTGCTCGCAGAAATACTACCGATGTTGATGTAAAAAGCGGTGAACAAATATTCAATCAAATCAATTGCAGTGGTTGTCATAAACCCACGGTGCAAACCGGCATTGACGTTAATCTGTCTTATCTTTCCAATCAGCGCATACATCCTTACACCGATTTACTGCTTCACGATATGGGTGATGACCTTGCTGATAACCGCCCCGATTTTCGTGCATCGGGCAAAGAATGGCGCACAACTCCATTATGGGGAATCGGTTTATTTCAAAAAACAAATGGCATTCCTTATTACTTGCATGATGGTCGCGCAAGAACGTTTGAAGAAGCCATTCTATGGCATGGCGGTGAAGCAGAGAAAAGCAAGCAACAGTTTATGCAGCTGAGCAAAACTGATAGAGATAAGTTGATAAAGTTTTTGAATTCGCTGTAGTGGGTTATTCTATTCTTCTTTAGAAATTTCTTACCGGTTTTTTTGTTACCTTAATCACTTTTGTATGAGACCATTGATCATGCCACGGAGAACCGCCCAATGCGCTGAATGGCTCAAAAGGAACTATACGGCATAAGCTTCTTATCAATGCATCTTTCCATGAAACCTCTGATTCATCTTCTTTTACAGCTTTTGTACGGGTAATTAATTTTCCTATAGACCTTCCTCTTGATGCCCCTTCGGAGAAAGTGTAGAACAGAGCGTAAATTATATACGACACAAGATAATCGGTTAATTTATTTCCTGTAAAAGTGTTTGTTGTTTGAAGCTGTTGAATATTTCCGGTAAGCGCGAAAATAATTCCCATCACTGCTCCAAGTCCTAACATTATAATGTAAAAAATTACAAGATCAATTAAGTAGCTCGCAAACCGTTGTCCTGTTGATGCATATTCTGCTGTGCCGAAAGGAGATTCTGTTTGCTGGTAAGTTGTTTCGACTGGTACGAGTTCTTGCTGTTCCATAAAGAGTTCAGGTTTTTTAAGTTTTATAATAATGCTCAAGATAAAAACTGTTGCGAAGATTCCTGCTTAAATTTCTTTAATCGCAGTGTAACAAAAAGGCAGTTGTGAGACCACAACCGCCTTAACCATAACTAACTGCTTGTTAGTCGAGAAAGAATTTTAGTAATCATCATTCAATCCAAATAAAGGTTTTCTTGTTTGCCATGCGCCTTTTGTAAAATCAGGAATTTGTTGCAGAGTGCCGCCTTCTGCAATTGACTTTTCACTCAACGGTGTAATCGCATACCATGTTGCCAAATCATAAACATCGAGCGGGAAAGGCACATCGCGTTTTATACATTCAATAAAAGCATTATCAACAAAAAAATCCATTCCGCCATGTCCCGCACCTTCTGCATCTTTTGAATAACGTTTCCACAACGGATGATCGTATTTCTCCATCCAATCTTTTGGATTTTCCCACTGGTCATTCTCTTTGCTTTTACCCTCTATATAAATCTGACCTGCATCCGGTTCGCCTGCATGCTTGTCAATCCACAAACCATCTGTTCCCTGCACACGAAAACCAAGATTGTAAGGACGGGGTGATGATGTATCATGCGTTAATATAATAGTTTGTCCCTTCGCTGTCTGAATTTGCGTTGTAACAATATCACCCTCTTTAAATTTCACTTTTGCATTAGGGTGATTCTCGCCTCCCTTTGGATGATTCACTATATAACGATGCAAACCCAAAGATTTTGTTGAAACCGATGAAAGCGCCGTAAGCCTGTTACCACAATTTATATCAATCATTGTTGCAACGGGACCCAAACCATGCGTTGGATATAGTTCTCCGTTGCGATGCACATAATGATTCGTTCTCCATTTTGCCTCACTAAAACCTTTGTCCCCAAATTCGACGCCGGAGTTATAGGGCGTAACACCGTCATTAAACAACACTCCACGCAAATCATGTTCGTAACCACCCTGCACATGAAGTATTTCACCAAACAAACCTTGCTTCACCATATTGAATACCGCCATAATATCTCGGCGATAACAAACATTCTCCATCATCATCAGCGGTACTTTTGTTTTCTCATAAGCTTCAACAAAATCCCAGCAATCCTGAAGCTTAATTGCCCCGCACACTTCCATGCCCACAATCTTACCTGCATTCATCGCATCAATGCCATGTGGTGCATGCCACTCCCACGGCGAAGCCACAATCACCGCATCAATATCGTTTCGTTTTAAAAGATTTTTATAATCAGTTGGTCCGTTCGTGTATTCTGCCGGTGCTTTCTTTTTATACTGAACAACAAGTTTTTGTGCCATCGCCATCATGCCTTTGTCCGGGTCTGCCATTGCCATCACTTCCACATCATCGCGTTTCAGCATTTCTTCAAGATGAGATTGTCCGCGCAAGCCCACTGCAATCATTCCCACACGCACTTTTGTCTTTTTTTCTGCTGCAAATGTTTTAAAAGGATTCATCACTGATACCGCTGCACCTGCAATAGCCGAATCTCTGATAAATTTTCTTCGATTGTAATTTTCGTGCATAGTGTTTTGGTAGCAAACTTATTGAACGATGGCTGTTTAAAAATACACAATCGTTTGTTCTTTTTAGATTAAATCTTTGGAAACTTTTTACCGCTGATTGCAGTAACTGAAATGATTTGAATGATTTGTGCGATGGAAAAAAGTTCTTCATTGCGCTAATTTACTTCAACATTTCAAACTGTGTTATGCTAAGGTGATATGATGTATTTATAAAATAATTATTTTAAATTTAGTTGTTGCTCATTAACGAGTTCAATTGTTGTGTCGCCGGGAGTGCAGATTGAAGCAAAATTTTTTTGCATTTACGTAAAAGAATTTTATTTTTCCAATATAATCCTTCAATCCTTTGTAAATCTGCTCCTCACAATTAAAAAAATTTTTATTGACAACTTTATTTGTGCCAATGGTACTTAATGGGTGCTATTACACTAATCCCCTTGATTTCTTTTGAAAAATTGTTTTATAAACTCTTATTTAATTTTTAAAAACTAAACTTTTGTTTATGAAAAAAATCCTGCTACTTGCCACTGTTGTATTTACAGTTTCAATTCTTCGTGCTCAAAACACCTCTTTTGGAGTGCAAGCCGGTGTAACTTTTCCTTCTTTTAAAATAAAATCGGAAGAGGAAGATGTATCAAAGAGCTTTGACATAAAACCCGGTTTTACAGTAGGAGTAGTCTCCAATATTGCACTCGGTTCGATGTTTAGTTTTCAACCATCGCTCAATTTCATCCAAAAAGGCGGTAAAGAAAAAGAAGACGACGAAAGTGAAAAGCTCACTTTAAATTACCTGGAGTTACCTTTAAATTTTGTTTTTAATGCAAGCTCAAAATCGGGAAAATTCTTTGCGGGTGCCGGACCTTCATTGAGTTTTGGATTATCCGGCAAAGAGAAATTTGAAGCCGAAGGAATAGGTGAAGAGGAAGAAGACATAAATTTTGGCAGCGATGAGGATGAATTAAAAGCATTTGAGTTAGGTTTAAATATTATCGCAGGCTATCAATTTACTAATGGGCTTTTTTTAGCCGCTAACTATAATGCTGGTTTAAGCGATCTTTCTAACGTTGACGGGACTAAATTTCATAACAGATATTTTGCTTTAAGAGTAGGATTTATGTTTGGTGGAAATTCTAAGAAGTAAACAATTATTGTGAAGAGTTTAAAGCCGGAGTTTTGCTTCGGCTTTTTATTCTACCAAGAATGTTTCAATAATTACTCACACAACTAAAGCACAATAGCGGCGCCATCATTAGTTACATAAAAATCTGCTTAAATAATTTTCGCGTTTATTCATTTCAAGAGAAAGGCTCTATATTTAGCTTTTTATCAAATTCTTTCGTGGTATGTGTGTACGTTTTCTCGCCGCCCTAACCTTTCTTATACTTTATTCAACATCTTCGTCCGGAGCCGACAAGGATTCTAATATAGTTGTTTCTGATTGTAAAGAGCTGTATGAATTTGTGTGGCAAAAATCAAAAAACGGTGTACATGTAAAACAAGAGCTGAACACATCTTATTTCTGCAACAGCTACAGAACATCTATACAAGTTGCAGAGTGGTACGATAACGAAACTTCGATTGATGGTGTTGATTTTACAGTGGATGGCAAGAAACCAAAAGATATAAAGCCGCAATACTCTTATTACTCGGTTGACGATTATTTTTATTCAGATGAACATATTTGCTTTTTTCAGTTACCTCTTGAAAAAAAAGGCAGCACGAGCACAGTGAGTTTTAAAAAAACTATTACTGATCCGCGTTATTTTATGTCTATCTATTTTCCTGATGTTTATTTGGTGCAGCACAAAGAAATTACTATAAAAATACCCCGCTGGATGAAGGTAGAATTGAAGGAGATGAACTTTAACGGCTATCAAATAACCAAAACTTCGCGCTACGATAATGGCAGCAATGCCGATATTTATACTTATACTGCTACAAATATTCCTGCAAGAGAAAATGAAAATGATGCTCCCGGTCCATCTTACATATATCCGCATATTCTGATTCTTGCGAAAGAAGCGAATGTTGAAAATGTAAAGAACACTTATTTTAATTCTATTGCCGATCAATATGCATGGTATAAACAACTTGTAGGAGATATAGGAACCGATGAAGCAGTTGTAAAAGCAAAGGCACAAGAAATAACAGCAGGCATTACAAATAATCTTGACAAAATAAAAGCTGTTTTTTACTGGATACAAAACAATATTCGCTATGTTGCTTTTGAAGATGGAATTGCAGGCTTTAGACCGGATAAGGCAAATGAAGTGATTCGCAAAAAATATGGTGATTGTAAAGGCATGGCAAATGCAACTAAGGAGTTGCTGAAAAGTCTTGGCTTTGATGCAAGGCTTTGCTGGATTGGAACCAACCACATTGCGTATGATTACTCTACTCCTTCGCTGTGTGTGGATAACCACATGATATGCGCATTAAAATTTCAGGGTAAAATATATTTTCTTGATGCAACAGAAAATTATCTTGGCTTTAATGAATATGCAGAACGCATTCAGGGGAGGCAGGTGTTGATTGAAGATGGTGATAAATATATTCTCACCAATATTCCTGCAACAACTTATCAGCAAAATCTTGACGAAGAAAAAAGAACATTAACCATAAGCGGCACTGATCTTAAAGGCACTGGAACACATGTATGGAAAGGTGAAGAAAAGGAATACATCCTTACCAATTTAAACAATATAAAGAAAGATAAATCGCAGGAGTCTTTTACACGCTATTTGTCAAATGGTAACAACGACTACATTATTACGGATCTTAAAACTTCTGACTTGACCAATTTCGATAAAGACATTTCTGCCAATTACACAATTAATCATAAAAATGCAGTTTCTTCTTTTGATAAAGATTATTATGTTGATCTTGATTTTACAAGAGATCTCGACAACTTCAATATTGATACCTCGAAAAGAGATCTTGATTTTTGGTTCCCCTATAAAATGCATCTTGTTAAAGAAACGGAACTTGCCATACCGGAAGGTTATACAATAACAACTGTTCCGCAAAACGTTGAAATAAAAAATGCCAATTATGAATTTACCATAACCTATACTCAAGCGCCGGATAAAATTTTGTATAAAAAGGTTTTGATCATAAAAAATATAAAACTTCCCAAGGGTATGTTTAGTACGTGGAATAAAGACATTGAAAAACTTACTGCAGCTTATAACGAACAAATTGTTTTAACCCAAAAAAAATAACCCTATGCCAAGACTATTTATTGCTTTGCTTTTAACAGCATATACAGCAGCAAGCTTTGCTCAAAAAGTTGATGTGAATTACACACAACGTTCAGAAGAAATACAAAAAGAAATTTGGGATAACCCTGCAGCGCCGTTTAAAGTATCGGCGGTTTCTGCGGATATGAATAATGAAAGTGCAGTGATAATTGCAAGCTCGTTTGAAGTAATTAACTCTGCAAAATCAAGACTAAAATGGGGTTTTGGTGTTACACAAAGAATAACTTATCAAACAACTGTTCACGAACGTGTGAAAATAAACGATAAATCAGCCCTTGAAGATTATGCAACGATTGAATACACAAAAAAGTTAGACCGCACTTATTCCCGAGGTTTTTCAAAATTTTATAATAAAACAGAAACATACATAGGCGCTAAGATTGTAAAAGCGAATGGCATAGAAACTGTTGTAAATACAAACGAAGAAGTGTTTACAAAAAATGAGAGCAGAGAGAAAGAGGGCAAGCTTGCAATTTCTGATTTACAGGTGGGCGACATACTCGACTACTACATCCGGGTAGAAAAACTACAGGAAGCAAATAATTCTGTGCAAGGTCCTTACACATTTGTAATGGGCGGCGAGTATCCCATTCTTTATTACAATGCAAGGTTACAGTTGGATGAACATGTAGGAGTAGAATATATCAGTGCAAACGGCGCTCCTTCATTTAAGGAAAGCACAAATGAAAATGACGACATTGTTCTTGAGTTAACTCAAAAAAATCTTCCCAAGTTTCAAAGCACATTGTGGACATCACCTTTGCGTCAGTACCCTTACATCGCTTTGCAGTATAAGTTTGTAACAAAATCAGAGGACAGTTATTCTCACTTCAACCGTGGAGAGGTAAAGCATGGATTCTTAAGTGATGATCTTGTTGAGCAATTTAAAAAAGTTGTTCAAAATCCAACAGGGTTGGTAAACACTTACCCACTTACTCTAACCCAAAACTATTTTGGCGGCGCAAAAAAAATAAAGGACATACCGCAAGACAGTATCGTTAAAGTGTTATACAATGCATGGCGTTACTACGCCTTTTGCTCTTTTTCTATGGAAAATATTGATCTGTCAAACGATATTAATTATAGCTATGCCAATAGCCTAATTGGTGCTATCAATATGAGCAAAATGCTTAATACTCTTAAGATTGATAACACGATATATCTTGTTTGTTCCCGTAATTCAACAAGCTTAAAAAATGTAATGGGCATTGGCGATTTTGATGCTCTTGTAAAAGTTACTGCGGACAAACAATACTGGCTTGCGTTTGACGATATTGTTACACAGTTTAATGAAATACCTGCACGCTTTCAGGGTGAAGATGCCATTACAATGGAAGCCCAAAAAGAAAAATGGAATGTGAGCTATTATGTTGGTCGTAGCAAAGTACCTGTTACTACTGCAGCAGATAACACAATAGAAGAAAATATCAATGTAAGCTTCGATGCATCTAATATGCAGCTTCTTCAAATTGATCGTACCTGTAAAGAAAACGGTGCACTGCGTCACAACGATCAAAAGCAATTGTTGCTGATGGAAGACATGGAAGCCAATCTCGCAACTAATGTTACACAAAAGAAACTTGTAGAAAGATTAAGCGAAGACAGAAAACAGCAAAAGCTTGTTGATGAATTTTCTGCAGCTTTTGCAAAGGAGCGCACGAATCTTAAAACATATTTCACCGATGAGATAAATAATCAATATGATAGCAAACCAAAGGATGTAACGACTTACGAAATACATCAGCCGGCTTTGTTCAGCAGCAAAACACCATTTGAATACAGAAGCGCGTTCAGTATGGAAAACTTTGTAAAAAAAGCAGGTAACAATTATATTCTTGAAATAGGCAAGCTCGTAGGTACTTACCAAAAGACAAGTGAAAAAGAACGTACTCGCACTGTAGATATTTATATGCCTTGCGCCAGAACTTTAAGCTGGGAGATTGCTATCAACATTCCCAAAGGTTACAATGTAAAAGGGATTGATGAACTGAACAAATCTGTAAGCAATGCCACCGGCTTATTCGAGTGCAAAGCTTCTGTTGTTGGTGCAGCGGTTAAAATAAAAGTTACACGGGTTTATACAAACAATTTTGAAAAAGCAGATGCATGGCCCAAACTGCTCGAAGTTATGGATGCATTTTATAATTTCTCTACACAAAAAATTCTGCTCGAGAAAAGCAAATCATAGTTCTAACGTTTGTTATATAATATATGGCCGGGTTTTACGTGGTGGCTATTGTGTTTTATTAACCGGAAACATATTAGAATGATTCATGTGATCTGAAACAAGAAGGCCTACTTATGCGTAGCTCCCAAACTGCCAACTTCTGTTGAGTTCTATTAATTTTTTCACATTGTTTCCACTGCTGTTTTTTTGAGAGAAAAAATTGGCTTAGGTTTGCATGACCTCTCCGAGAATATCATTTTTTCTCCGCTAAGGTCAAATTATACTTAATCACCGTACTTACTGGTAAAATTTTTGGGACAAATTGTGTATTTGTTTTCGGATTTATTTTTCGTATGGAAAAGTAAGAAGGAAAGGATCGTTAAGCTTTAAGAAGTAGGAACGTGCGTCGCAGCTAATAGCTCATAGCTTTGTTACAGTACAAGAGTGCGACGCAACGGAAGTTTAATAGCAGCAGATTGCTTGGACCATAATAATTAAAAACTTATCATCATAAACTAATTAACCATATTATATGGCAAAGCACATTTTTGTTACCGGTGGCGTAACGAGCAGTCTCGGTAAAGGTATTATTGCGGCATCATTGGCAAAGTTGCTGCAATCACGTGGTTTTAGTGTTACGATTCAAAAATTTGACCCCTATATTAATGTTGACCCCGGCACGCTGAATCCATACGAACACGGCGAATGCTATGTTACAGAGGATGGCGCTGAAACTGACCTTGACCTTGGTCATTATGAACGCTTCCTTAGCATTTACACATCACAGGCGAACAATGTTACTACAGGACGCATTTATCAAACAGTGATTAACCGTGAAAGAGCCGGCGATTTTCTTGGTAAGACAGTGCAGGTGGTGCCGCACATTACCGATGAAATAAAACGTCGCATGCTGCTGTTGGGCAAAGAAGGCAAATATGATATTGTGATTACAGAGATTGGCGGTACAGTTGGTGATATTGAAAGCCTTCCTTTTATTGAAGCTGTGCGTCAGTTGCAATGGGAGTTACCCGAAGAAGATGTTGTAGTAATACATCTTACATTGATTCCTTATCTGCGTGCTGCAAAAGAGTTGAAAACAAAACCAACGCAGCATAGCGTAAAGATGTTAAGTGAAACAGGGGTACATCCTGATATTATCGTTTGCAGAACGGAAGAGCCGTTGACTAATGAAATTAAACGTAAAATCGCTCTCTTTTGTAATGTGAAGCCAGAAGCTGTTGTTGAAGCAATGGATGCACCCACAATTTATGAAGTGCCGCTTGCAATGCTTCGCGAAAAGCTGGACGTTATTACGATGAAGAAACTTGGTATCAGCATTTTCCCTGAAGCCAATCTTGAAAAATGGAAAGGTTTTCTTGATAGATTAAAGTATCCCAAAAGCAAAGTAACGATTGGACTTATCGGCAAATACATTGAGTTACAGGATGCGTATAAATCAATCCTCGAAAGTTTTATACATGCAGGCGCAATGAATGACGTGAAGGTGCAGGTAGTGAACGTGCATAGTGAATATATAACCCAGGAAAATGTTGCAGAGAAACTGGGTAATCTTGATGGATTACTTGTGGCACCCGGCTTTGGTCATCGCGGTATTGAGGGAAAAATTATTGCAGTTCAGTATGCACGTAAGTATGGTCTCCCTTTCTTTGGGATTTGTCTTGGTATGCAAATGGCGGTGATTGAATTTGCCCGCAATGTTCTTGGCTTGAAGGAGGCGCATTCAACGGAGATGGACGCCAACACTTGCGATCCTGTTATCAGCATGATGGAAGAACAGAAGAAGATAAGGATGATGGGTGGTACCATGCGCTTGGGTGCATATCCTTGTGAAATAACTGAAGGCAGTCTTGCACATCAAATTTATGGAACTATGCACATCAGCGAGCGGCATCGCCATCGTTATGAATTCAATAATGCATATCTTATTCAATTTGAAACCAACGGTATGATTGCAAGCGGAATGAATCCTGAATCGGGTTTGGTAGAGATAATTGAAATTCCATCACATCCGTTCTTTATCGGCGTGCAGTATCATCCCGAGTTAAAGAGCACGGTTGAAAGACCTGCCCCTCTTTTCGTATACTTTATTGCTGCGGCAAAAAAATATAATGAGCAGAGAAATGCAGTGAGCAATCCTTTGCTACAGAGTGAGATGATTTAGTATCATGAAGGATTTAATATAAGAAAAGAACAGCCTCGCATTGCGGGCCTATTCTTCTAAATCCGTTGGATAGTTTCATTTTACTCAAGGTGCAAAAGCGATAAAATTTGTATAGGGTAATTGAAAAATCTACCGTGCATTTTTATCTGAATGAATTTTTGAAAAATCATATACGATTATCAGTGTGAGTATTGCTGCAATAATTGAAAATGTAGTAAAAGAAAAATTAATAAACAACCACCCGCCAATAAAGGCTCCAGCTATATAACAAAATAAAATAGAGAATCGCAGATGTAATTTTTTCTTGAGCGATTCTGGTCTTGGTGTTTTTGGATGCAGCCATTCAGATACATCCGCGCCAAGGTCTGTGAGTAAACCGGTAAGATGCGACGTTTTAATACCACTGCCGGAAATAAGCGATACAGCACTGTTCTGCAAACCCATACCAAATAACAGGATACATGTAATAATAGTTGTTTCCACCTCGGTTTCATTATGATATTGCACACCGTATATTCCAATGCTCAATAAAAGGATGGCTTCAATTATAATAGGCAGTGAATGTGCAAAATGTGCGCTTCTATCTGCAAAAGAGCGAATAAGAAAATGAGCAGTAAACGCGCCGAGCATGAATAGCAATATCCACGTAATGGTAATAATCATTTCGAACCAGTTTGCCCGAAGCATGTGTTGCGCAAAGGCTGCTGTATGTCCAGTTACATTTGATGTAAAAGCGTAGCATGCCATTACGCCTGCAACATTCGTCATGCCTGCCGTAAGAGCAGTGGATGTGGATAATAACACATTATCTCTAAAAGTACGTGCTGATGCAGAAGAGCTTAACATTTCATGAAGTATAGTTTTGGTCAATAAAATTTAATGAAGCGTTGGTTCAATGTTTAAAGTTTAAGGTGATGTAATTTGAAGCGTCACAACTTTAAACTTTAAACCTTAAACTTTTAAAACGTTGCTCATGTTAGCTCACTATGTATTCAATCCGCCACAAACACTTATCACCTGTCCTGTGATGTAAGAGCTTAAATTACTTGCGAGAAATAGGGTTGTATTAGCAACTTCTTCAGTTGCGCCAAAACGATTTAAAGGAATTCGTTTCAAAAATTCTTCTGCACCGGCTCCTTCTTTTAAATAGTGTGTCATATCTGTTTCAATAAAACCAGGAGCAATAGCATTGCAGCGAATATTGCGACTACCCAATTCGTGCGCAACCGATTTTGTAAAACCAATAATGCCTGCCTTGCTTGCCGCATAACTTGTTTGTCCTGCATTACCCCGCATACCAACAAAAGAGCTCATATTAATAATACTTCCTGCTTTTGCTTTCATCATGGGGCGTATTACTTGTTTGGTCATATTGTACACGCTTTTCAAATTTGTGTCAAGCACTTCATCCCACTGATCGGGTGAAAGACGCAGTAACAAATTGTCCTTACTAATGCCTGCATTATTCACACAAATATCAACCGAACCAAATTCTTTCAAAATATCGCTTACAAAAGATTCACAGGCAGCATAATCACCGGCATTGCTTTTATAAGCTTTCGCTTTCGCACCCATTTCATTCGCTTTACTTTCAAGTGCTGCCGCCTTTTCCATGCTGCTTTCACTTACATAAGTAAAAGCAACTGTGGCTCCGTATTCAGCAAGTTTTAAAACAATAGCCGCGCCAATGCCGCGTGCAGCCCCGGTAACAATAGCAACTTTTCCTTCGAGTAATTTCATATCGGTTGTTTTTGGTGAGCGCAAAAATAATGTTTCTTAAGAAGTGAAGTTTTTATTATGAGATGCCCAAGTTCTTTTAAACATCTTGCCCGGTCAAGCAAAACGAGGATAATCGCTTGCAGAACGTGGATGCCGTTAGCAGTCAAATTTTAATTTTGATAGAGGCTTACTTGCCTGCATTATAATTCTCCATAAACTTTTTAAATGCTTCGCCCTGTAATGTTAAAGTTCCATCATCGTTATGCAAGGAAATACTGCCGGCTCCGCCCTTGCCACTAAACCAGAGGGCATAATCTATGTTGGATTTTGCAAACTCATTCAGTACTCCTGTTAATAATTCGGGTGAGGTTGCTCTTATTCCGAATTCATTTGATATTACTTTTTTTCCGGTAGCCTTTTCAACCCAACTGATTATCTCTCTTATTCCATTTGGTGTTATTTCTCTTGCATTTGGATCTGTGCCGTGAATGCGGTTCTTTATCGGTTCATAAAGATGAACGTTCACATAATCAAGCGGTAATTTTTTATAGGCTTCAATAAGTTTTCTTGCTTTTATCAGAGCATCTTTTACTGCAGGCATATTTCCTTGCTGCAAATAGGGTTTTAAACATCGCCTTGCAAAATCATCCGCTTCTTTTTTCATGCCTTTATCAACATAATAGTTGTACACCAGTAATGCAAGCTCGTCTTTAGTAATGCCACCGTTTGCAACTTTTATACCTTTGCTATGTGCAACGCCAATAGCTGCTGTAAGTTCATTAATGTAATCTTCAATGGGTCCCGAATGATAATGTTGTACTGTTTCTTCATTTTCTATCACTACTAATTCAGGATTATATTTTGTAAGAATATCATCGAGTATCCTTTTATATTCTACTGTATCTGTAGGATAGGGAACACCTTCCCTCGTACCATCCGGTTTATTTGCTAATCCCCATTGTACATTTAAAATCAGTTTGAAACCGGCATCAATCCACCTGTCAGCTCTGTCGCTATGCCCTGTCCATTTTTGCATGGTTATACCATCCCGTATATAAGAAACGCCAAGCTCCTTTGCAATCTTGATTTTTGTATTCATGTTTTCTCTGCCAAAAATCATTACACCGAATTTCGTTTGAGCTTGTGCTATTGCAGCAGGGAAAAGGAAAAAAAATATAACCAGTCTCTTCATAATAAAATTTTAAAGGCTCAATATAAACAGAATAAAAGCACCTAAAAATTTTGTATTTGCGAAAAGCGAATGTCAAAAAATTTTTACGCCGGCAGTATCAACCAATGACAGGCTTATTTTAAAAGGAAATTCTGTTTTAAATAGTCTGTAAGGAATCCATAATTTGCGGCGAGTTTAATCAAGCAAAATAAAAATGAATTACGTAATCAGAAATTCACTTATTGTTAACGAAGGAAAAATAACCGGGAGCGATGTGTTTATAAAAGATAGACGAATTGAAAAGATCGGCGGTGGGATTAATGTAAAACATGCCGTAATAGAAATAGATGCTAACGGAACCTATTTATTACCCGGTGCCATTGACGATCAAGTGCATTTTCGCGAACCAGGATTAATACACAAAGCCAATATTTATACTGAGTCAAAAGCAGCGGTGGCAGGCGGTGTTACGAGTTTTATGGAAATGCCCAATACACTGCCGCCCACATTTACGCAAGAGTTGCTGGAAGAAAAATATTCGATTGCTTCAAATAATTCTCTCGCAAATTATTCTTTTTACATGGGTACTTCGAACAATAATTTAGAGGAGGTACTAAAAACAAACAGTAAGAAAAATGAAGTTTGCGGAGTAAAGATTTTTATGGGTTCTTCTACCGGCAATTTGCTTGTAGATAATCCGCTTTCACTTGATAAAATATTTGCGGGAACGGAATTGCTTATTGCAACTCATTGCGAAGATGAACAAATCATTCGTTCAAATTTCGAAAGATTAAAAAAAGAAAAAAACACACTTGAACCGAGCGACCATCCAATAATACGAAACGATGAGGCTTGCTTTAAATCATCTTTTCATGCAATACAGTTTGCAAAAAAACATGGAAGCCGTTTACATATTTTGCACATAAGCACTGAAAAAGAATTGCAACTGTTTACCAACTTAATTCCATTGGAGGAAAAAAGCATTACTGCCGAAGTGTGTGTTCACCATCTCCATTTTACGGGCGATGATTATGCTAAACTGGGAAACAGAATAAAATGTAATCCCGCTATTAAAACATCAAACAATAAAGATGCTCTATGGCAGGCATTGTTAGATGACAGGCTTGATGTAATTGCTACTGATCATGCACCGCATATTTTGGAAGAAAAGGGATTTAAAAGAAATGCTGATGATACACTTAGCGAACTTGAAGAAGCAACATATGAAAAGGCTCATGCAGGCTTGCCGCTTGTGCAGCATTCGCTGATGTTAATGTTGCATTATGTGAAGGAAGGAAAAATTAGTATTGAAAAAGTTGTAGATAAAATGAGTCACGCTGTGGCGAAATGTTTCCAGATAAAAGAGCGAGGTTATATTCGAGAAGGATATTTTGCTGACCTTGTGCTTGTTCACATGAATAAACCTTTTAGGGTTACCAAAGAAAACATTTTGTATAAATGTGGCTGGAGTCCTCTTGAAAACTTTACTTTCCCCGCCACTATTACACACACATTTGTAAATGGAAATTTGGTTTATGGAAATGGCACATTTGATGAATCTAATAAAGGAATGCGAATAAAATTTCAAAGATGAAGAAGAAGTTGCAGCTTACGAGTTGATGGCAAGAATTATGCATGATCTTTATTAATTAAGACCTACAAAAACTTGTAACTTGAAATCTGCAGCTTGCAACAAATAAATGAACGTAGATAAGACCACTATATACGACCTCTCCATTTTCAATTATAAGGATGAACAGCAATCTGTTTTTCAGCATCTTGATTTTACCCGCACCTTTGGCGGAAAAGAATGGTTGAAATATTATGTAAATACTCCTCTATCTACAATAAAAGAAATAAATGACCGGCAACAAACGCTTAAGTGCATTTTAAAAGTTATAGATGAATGGCCCATTATTATAACAAACGGCACCATAATGGTGCTGCAAAAATTTTATGAAACTCCGGTAGAATCAATTCCCCACAACCCGAATATTTTAAACGCATACACCTATAAATTTATCAACGGTGCCGATTATTCTTTGGTAAAATATTCAGTAGGTCATTTTTCGGAATTTGTAAAGGGTCTCAATGCTATCATACAAATATTATCGCAAAACGATTGCTCTTCATCGTTGCAAGCTATGGTCGAACGCATTCAACAATTACTTAACAGACCTTTGGTAAAAAGACTGTTGCGAAAAGAAAGCGGGAAAGATTTGCCTGTAAAAGAAACATTAAATGAAGGGTATTATCTGCGACATGAATTCAAACACAATTGTCTTGAGCTTATTGAACTGTACAGCAAACTCGATGCATTTTACAGTATGGCAATTGCCTGCGAACGTCATCAGTTCGGTTTTCCCGAAGTGGTCGAAACAAACAAGCCACAACTGATTGCCGCCGCCTTGTACCATCCTTTGCTTACTACACCTGTATCCTATGATATTGAACTTACACAACAACAAAATTTTCTTTTTCTTACCGGTGCAAACATGGCAGGCAAAAGCACGTTTATAAAAGCAGTTGGTGTTGCAACTTATCTTGCACACATAGGGATGGGTGTGCCCGCAAAGAGCATGCAGTTAAGTATGTTCGATGGCCTTTTAAGCAATATACAGGTTGAAGATAACATCGTTCGTGGTGAAAGTTATTTTTTCAATGAAGTGCAACGTGTAAGAAAAACAATTGAAAAAATAAACGACGGTAAAAAATGGCTTATACTCATTGATGAATTGTTTAAGGGTACAAATGTTCAGGATGCAATGAAGTGCAGCACTGTTGTGATAGAAGGGTTGCATAAAATGCAAAACACTTTGTTTATTCTTTCCACGCATTTGTATGAAATTGGCGAAATGCTAAAACAATATCCCAATATACAATTCCGCTATTTTGAAACGCAGGTAAACGGCGATCAGCTTATTTTCAACTATCATTTAAAAGAAGGTATCAGCAACGACAGGCTTGGCTATCTTATTTTAAAAAAAGAAGGAGTGGTTGACTTGCTGCAAAAGTTAAATGAAACTGAAAACGTGAATCGTCAATCGTGAAAGGATTTGCTGTACTCAATAGTATTTTTCCGATTATGAGCCCATCTGCATCGCTACTATTTTTCTTTTCTTGCGTCGCACTCTTCAACGTTTAGTTCAATACTCAGCAGAATATAAACAGGTTTACAAAACATCGGTTTGGTGCAACGTCGAAATATTTGTTTGTTTTTAAGTTGCACCCAAAAGTTGATTGACCGAAAATTTGATAAGTTTAAAACTACCTGCAGCACATTTTACTGCTGCTGCTGTTCCTCTTCATCATCCTTCTCTTTTTCTTTATCGTTTGTTTCTTCTTTTATAGCCGGTGGTTCAGTAAATAAATCGTATTGCGATTTTGGTCTTAAACCATCAAGCCATTTAAAACCGCGTAACTTCAGCTCTTCATGATTCACTTGCCGCATAGGATAGCTTGTTCCTGCCAGATTGCTTCTGAAAACTACACGTTGTGGTTTCTTCTCATCAAAATACATATCAATAATATCAGCAGTAGCTTTGTTTACGCCAATAAATTTATTGTCTTCATCCTGTGCATAATAAACGCTTTCTGAATTTCCTTTTGCACGCATAAACTCGATGTTACCATCTTTAAAATATCCGTTGATGGTTCGTCCTTTTACCTGATTATAATAGTTACCATTACTGTCAACCTTGGTTATGGCCATCGCATTTTCAAACACATACATGCGCTTGGGCTTTTTGTTTTGCGTATATAAATAAATGGTATCGCCTGTTACCTGATTCTCTTTTGTCCAAACAATAGGTTGTTTAAAGAGGCGGAATACAGAATCCTCGCCTGAATAAAATAAGCTGTCACCAACGGCTTGCATTGAATCACTGTAAATGCGTACGTGATAATATGCTTCAAAAAATCTGTCGGTGCTATCAGTTCCTTTCACTTTCGAGGTATTCCTTACCGTTAGTTGCAGAGTATCTTTTGCGTTGACTTTTATAGTGTCTTTTGCAGTGAATTGGAAAGTATCTTTTGGTCGTGAAGCGTATTTGGCTCGCAGTCGTGGAGCATCTTTAGATACGGACCGTGTAGTATCTTTTACCGCAGCAAGTATAGTATCTTTAATAGTACCAGCAGAATCTGCTTTTGCAGAATAAGTTTTTACTGTGCTGTCTTGTTTTCCGGCAACAGTATCTGTTTCTTCATTATTATTCTCATTGTTTAGAAGCGAATCCAAAGCCTGCGAAGTATCTGCATTTATCTCTGTATGACTTGAATCTCTTGTTAATGTTCTTTTTTGCGTTACCGTTTCAATAATATCTGGCACAAAGCGTGACTTTCGCAAATCGGAAAGCCGCGCAGAATAGAGTGTATCGGCGGCAATAAAAATAGAGTCTTCATCCTGCTGAATCATCATCACGGGTTTCTCGGTTGCAAGAAACGAATTGTCGTTTCGGTTTGTGTTCATGTGATTGGCGAAGATGGTTACTTTTTGTACGGTGTCTTTATAAATCACATTGCCTCTTGCTTCACCAAAACCGGTTGAATCGCTTGCCACTTCATCGGCTTCAACATACGTGCTTTGATTCCATATCTTAGGACGTTTTCCAAAATATGCTTTCTTGGCTTTAGTATCATAATAGCCGTCTGATGTTACAACTCTTTGTCTGCCGCTATCGCTTACTATTTCCGTTGGGACTATAAACGTTGTAACACCAGAGTATGTGTTGTATAAAAGTGTGTCTGTTTTAATCGTGTATTCAGGATCAACGAGGACGACATTTCTTTTAAAAAAAACATCTCTTGTTTGTTCATAATAAGTTGCTTGCTCGCTGGTGAGCACTGTTTTTTCATTTACAACTTTACCGCCGTTTGAATAAATACCAATCTTTGTTTGAAGGTCATAATCAAGTTGCTTTGTCGTCAGCACGCCTTTGCCATCAGTGAGTTTTACATTGCCGGTTAGTTTTGCCTTTCTTTCATGACCGAGATATTTCAGATAATCAGAGTAAATCTGCAAACTGTCATTATCATTGATATGAACATGACCAAATGATTCAAGTATGTTTGTTGTTGTATTAATTGAGGCGCTGTCGCAATAAAATTTTGTTTTCTCCTGTTGCACTGCAACATTACCAACAAGCAATTGAAATTTATTTATACTGTCTAATTCTTTATAACCGATTTTATCTGCGTGAATAATAATAATTTGTTTGCGCGTTTCCGTATTAACGGGCTGTTGTGCATAAACATGCATGCCCGCAAAGAGCAGTAAGGAGAGATACAAAATTTTTTTGGATGCCACAAGCCCTTTCATTATTTAGCCGATGATGATGTGCTGTCTTTTAAAGGTGATGTAAGATAATTGCCTTTTTCTTTTTTCCCGAACACCGAAATATTTACATAGCGTTTGGGATGAACACGAAGATCATCCATCAAAGTGTTAAGGCTGCGAACGGTGTTGTTAATATTGTTGTATAGTTCTTTATCGTTGATAAAGGAGCCAAGCGAGCCTTGTGAAGAGTTAATCTTGTTCATTACACTGTCGAGCTTATCAACAGATGTTTTTAAACTGTTTATTGCACCGTCAATATCCGCTTTTGATAAATGGTCTGTAGTTTTTTCAATATTCGCCAAAGTGTTAGTAAGCTTATCATTATTTGCTGCAAGGTTTGCTGTAAAGCTGTCAACATTTTTCAATGAATGCGAAAGCACGCCTGATTGTTCATCAAGCATATGCTGCAACGAATTTGAAGAAACAATAATGCTTGCAGTTGCTTTATTTAAATTGGCAATCACACCTTGCAGATTTCCTTTTGTTCCCGGGTCGAGCACCGAATTAAAATTTCTCAATACCGTATCGAGCGAGCCAAGTGTAGCCAGTAACTGATCTGCAACCGGTGCAAGTCTTGCTGTAACATCGCCAAGAAGACCGGCGGGGTTTCTTGTCATAATGGTATCTTCTTCATTAAGATAGCGTGTGCTGTTTCCTTGGGTAATTACAATGTTTGGCGAGCCAACCAGGGATGTTTCAATTTGCGCGATGGAGTTGTTGGGAATTCTATACAATGCATTTAATTTAATTGTAACCAAAATATTGGTAAGGCTGCTGTTGCCTGCTTGAATTTCATAAACACTCCCAATTTGATAACCATTAATGTAAACAGGGTTCGATGGAGCAAGTTTTTTTGTGTCGGTAAATTTCGCATATACGAAAGTTCCTGTTTTGAAAACGGTTTTGCCTTTTAAAAAATTAAAACCAAGAATAAGAAAAGTAACAGCTATTGCGGTTAGCGCGCCAATCTTTGTTTCGTTGGATATTTTCACATCAATCAGTTTAGTTTATCAATTGGTTGTTTCGAAGAAAGAACTTTGAGCAACGAGATGTGAGCTTCGAGCATTTTGCTCAAGCTCAAGGCTCGAAGCTCTTGGCTTGCCGAGTAATGTTTTGAACGTACAAGGGAGTGACACAACAGGCGATGCCATAAAGAGCAAAAGCTGGTCACAAAAAAATTCAAAAAACAAAATCACATCTGCACAATTTCACATCTGCATATTTTCTTTTGCCTTGTCGTCGCAAAACTAATAGATTATGCCTGACGGCAGAAAAGATTTACAAATCGTTTACTGATTTGCATTCAAGGATTGAGTATTGCCGCTGGGATGATCGAGCGAGTAGCGATAACGCGCAACAGCTTTTATAATTACGTCTGCAGTTTCCTGCTGACCTTTTTCGCTGTTGAGATATTCTTCTTCCTCGGGATTGGAGAGATAGCCGGTTTCAACAAGAATACTGGGCATAGCTGTTGCCTGCAAAACCCAAATACCCACTTGTCGTTGCAACGCATCGCGAACAGAACGACCAATATTTGCAAACTCTTCTTCAACGGTTAATGCAAGGCTTGCGCTGCGCTGAAAATATTGCTGCGTTTTCAGAGAGTATAAAATTCGTTTTTCAGGAGAATCAGGATCAAAGTCGCCTACCTGTTGCATTAACGAACTGTCAATGTAGAGCGATTCGTTTTCGCGCATTGCAAGTTCTTTGTCATCGTTTTTGTGCACTGCCCAAATATAAGTTGATGCTCCTTTTGCCGGATTGGGTGTAGTCCAGTAACGGTATTTGGGAACCTTGCGTGTATGTTTTTTTCTGCTCTTGCCCTTGCCTGTGTAGTAAGTTTGCGTCTTGTATCCAATGCGTTCGCTGTGGCGAATGGGTTCAGCATAATCGCAATGAATGGAAATAAAAAGATCGCCGCCTGCTGCATTTGCTTTATTTGCTTTTACAGGTGGGGGATCAAATACATCGGTTGTACGTGTCATTACAATTCTTACGTCGGGCATCGCCTCCTGCAAACTCTGTTGCAATTTTAAAGCAATAGCAAGTGTAATGTCTTTTTCATTGGAATATTTGCCGCGGCAACCACCATCTTTGCCGCCATGACCGGCATCAATTACAACCGTGCGAAGTTTGGAAGTTTGCTTTGTGCTTTTTGCAGCAAATATGTTTGTATGAAAGCCTGTAAATGTGTTTTTGTAAAACGAAGTGGCAAGAAAAATTATCGAAAGAAATATTGGCTTCAAAAACATTGTTCAAAATTTTTTGCTTCGACCTATAACAAAACGCAATGTAGATTGCGAAATTGTTAATTTAAACTTTTATGCTGATAATTCTAAGCAAAAATATTTGAAGAGTGGGATATCATGTTGGATATTGGATGTTGAAATATATCTTGAATTTCTTCCTGCTATTTTACAGCCGCCAAAATACTATCGGGCAAATTATCATTTCCTTCCTGCAAATATTGATTGTAGCGAAGCACTGATCTTGCAATGGCATAAGTAACTTCGTTTTGACCTTTCTCACTGTTTAAATAATCTTCTTCTTCCGGAGTATCAATAAAGCCTGTTTCTACAAGAATGCTCGGCATAGCAGTCGCTTGTAAAACCCAAATACCTTCATAGTCTCTTTGCTTTACACCATAACTTATGCGGCCTTCTTTTGTGAATTCATCTTCCACGTATGTTGCCAAAAGAAGACTTCTGTCAAAATATTTTTGTGTACGCAAAGAGCCCATAATTTTTGCTTCAGGAGAATCGAAATATTCATAAGTGGAATCTGCTTGTTCGCCTGACATGTCCTGATTATCGCTTACAAATTGTTTCTTTTGATCGTTTTTTCCAACAGCCCAAATGTATGTTTCTGTACCAACACGATCGTCGGGTAACTTGGTGTACTTATATACAGGCACTGTTCTTGTTTTTGCTATTTTCTTCTTTTTAGACCCTTTCCCTGAATACACATAATAGGTTTGTTTTTTATGACCGATAACAGTTTTAGAATATCTGGCGGGCATAGCGTTGCAATGAATGGCAATAAAAAGATCTCCATGATTTTCATTTGCCATTTGTGCTCTGTAGCGGTTGGCAACATTTTTATCCTGCAAACCATTGGGTAAATTTTCATCTGTACGTGTATAAACAATTCTGCAATCAGGCAAAAGTGTTTGCAATTGTTTACCAAGTCTTAACGCAATGGCAAGTGTAACTTGGGATTCGGTGCTGTAATTTCCTTCTGCACCACCGTCGGGCAAGCCATGACCTGCATCAATAATAATTGTTTTTAGTGCCGCCGGTTTTTTAGAGTTGTGGTTCGGTTCATTTACAAAGGATGAAAAGATGGATGCACAACTTGTCAGGGTTATAAAGAGAAATATTTTTTTTACCATAGATGCAAATGAAATTTTATTCTTCACAAATCATTTATGCATTAAGCTATACATTTGTTTTGCTCTTATGCTGAAACGTAACAAAACTACTATAAATTATGTGTTGATTGCGCTAACTGCAACGCTGCTATGCACTGTAACATTTGATATACAAGCGAAACGAAAAAACTTTTCACCATATTTTAATTTATTAACCAAAATTCAAGACACAACTCCAACGCGTAAAGCACGCGCAATTGATACTTCAAAGGGAGATACAACTATCAAACGTTTTCGCGATACAATACATAAAAACATCAGCGATACTTCTAAAGAGATCAGTGATACTACAGTTAATCCAAACGATACAACCGGTAACATTGTTACTGTAGATACTCTTCAATTTTCAAAAGATTCTATTGATGCACCGATTAACTATACAGCCGATGATTCGGGTGTGTTTATAATACCGTCTAAACAATTTATGTTGTTTGGAAAAGCGAATGCAAAATATACCGATATTGACCTTGATGCTAATACAATCATTTACGATCAGCAAACGCAGGTGATTAAAGCTTATGGCGGAACCGATACTTCAAAAGGTGTTTTGAACAAACCGGAATTAACACAAGGTGATACAAAATCTATCAGCGACACCATTTTCTTCAACATGAAAACACAACGCGGTTTAACGAAAAATACTTTTTATAACGAAGGAGAAATTTTTGTTAATGCACAGCGATTTAAAAAAATTGATAAGAATACAGGTTATGGTTATAATAATGTTTTTACGACTTGTAACCTCGATACGCCTCACTTCGATTTCAGATCGAAAAAAATAAAAATCATCAATAACAAAATGGCGATAACAGGACCTACTTATCCCGAGTTTGAAGGAGTGCCTGTTCCCATTGTTTTACCATTTGGTCTTTTTCCGCTTAGCAGGGGAAGACATTCTGGTTTGTTGCCGCCGCAATTTGCACAGAGTGAAAGTTTTGGATTAGGACTCGAAAACTTTGGTTACTACAAAGTGCTTAATGATAATTGGGATGTTACCGTTCGCTCCAATCTTTATTCTTACGGCGGATGGAGTGTAAATGTATCGCCGGAATATTATAAACGCTATAAATATCGAGGCGCGCTTACACTCTCTTTGCAAAAGACAAAAATCTTAAACAGTTCGGGGCTTGCAAAAGATGAGTTTACTACATCGAGAACGTTTCATATAAGCTGGAATCATACAACAGATCCAAAATCAAGACCAGGGACCTCATTCACGGCAAGCGTAAATGCGGGAAGTACAAAATACAACCAGTACATTACCAATAATGCTTATGCCAATTATCAAAATCAGTTGACTTCATCTATTACATGGAGCAAAACATGGAATCAGGGAAAATATAATTTAAGCGTTGCTGCCAACCATGATCAAAACAGTCAGCTTCGCCTTATAAATGTAAGAATGCCCACAGTGAATTTTAGTGCTGCAACCATATATCCGTTTCAGCGCAAAGATTTCGCCGGTACACCAAAGTGGTACGAAAAGTTAGGTGTTTCTTATACAGGAACATTGCTCAACCAATTTTCATTTTACGATTCTGCATTTAATTTTCGGCGCTTGCTCGATACGGTGCAATGGGGTGTGCAACACGATGTGCCTATAACACTAACATTGCCTGCTTTAGGTCCCTTGCTTATGTCGCCAAGTGTTTCTTACTCGGAGCGGTGGTATGGTCAGCGCATGATGCTTACATGGAATCCAAAAGCATATAAGGTGGATACGTCTATTAACAAAGGGTTCTATGCAGCAAGAGAAATAAGTTTCGGTTTTTCTATTAATACAAGGATTTTTGGAACGGTAAACTTTCCAAAATCAAAAGGTATAAAGGCAATACGCCATGAAGTAAAACCTTTCATTTCACTTAATTATAAACCTGATCTTGTTCATCAATATTACAGCACTGTTCAAACAGATACAACATATTCAAACGGGTACACACCTTATTACACTTATTCGCAATTAGGTGGTGTTGTGGGCGCTTTTAGTGAAGGCAGATTCGGAGGCATGAGTTTCGGAATAGATAATTTGTTAGAGATGAAAGTGAGGGATAAAAAAGACACTACAGAAGGCGCTGTAAAAAAAGTTAAATTGATTGATGGTCTTGGCATAACAAGCGGCTACAATTTTATTGCAGACAGTTTTCAGGTAAGCCCCATCAGTTTAACTTTTCGCAGCACTTTGTTACAAAAAATAAATATAACGGGAAGCGCTTCTATTGACCCCTATACTACTGACACCTTGGGCAGAAGAGTGAGTAAATTAATGTGGAAGCAGGGAAAAATAGGTCGCTTTACGAATGGCAGTCTCGCCATTTCAACATCATTCAAAAGCAAATCAAAAGATGAGCGCAAAGACCAAGAAAGAATTCCTGATGATCAGACTCTAACACCCGATGAGCAAATGCAGCAACTGCAATACATTCGTCAAAACCCTGCCGAGTTTGTTGATTTTAATATTCCGTGGAATGTGTCGCTCTCTTATTCGCTTAATTTTTCAAGAACTCTTGGTCCCAGCTTAAGAAATTTTGTTACCAAGATCAACAGCAATATTAGTATTAATGGTGATTTTAGTTTAACACCAAAGTGGAAACTTGGAGGCAGCACTTATTTTGATTTTCGAACCGCAAAAGTTCAAACGCTTACTATGTTTATTACTCGCGAAATGCATTGCTGGCAATTAGCTATAAACCTTACTCCTGTTGGCTTGTACCGCTCATTCAATATAACATTAAACCCAAAATCGGGTCTTCTGCGCGATTTAAAAATCAACCGTTCCCGGTTCTTCTATTCTCAATAGTGGTATTACGCGTACTTGAATTACTTTTTGATGAGCTTGTCGCTTATGTCCACTCACTGCACCATCTTTTTTCAAGTGAACTGTAACTCTCTGTTCATCAACGTTAATGAAATTTTTATGCAATAAAGCGGATGCAGGTGGCATCGCTTGCAAATGTAGATTCCCGCATTATCTATCGGTTTTATGTGAAAATTTTTTCTCATTCGTGAAGCACCTTTGTTCACTCAACTTTATTAAACCTCATTCTATATGTTGGTATGCCATTTGTTTACAAAAAGCAATTGGAAATATGATCTATGAAAAACACCAACTCTCCCGGCTTCACGGCGGGAGAGTTACTTAAAACAAAAAATTGAGTGTATGATGGAGTATTCTTATGAAAGTGAAATAGAATTATTGGTACATCAGATCGAACTGGAAGAATCTAATTACAGATATGCAGTAGAGCTTAAAAAAGATTACAATACGCTGCGTCGAATGAGGGATAATATCAGAGAACTAAAGCAAGCTTTAGAAGAAAAACTGAAGAATTCTGCAATACCTGCGGAAAAATTGCTCATGCGATTTAAACAGAATAACTTCATAACCGTTGCGGTTGGTCGTAATTAGTCTTTTGCGAACTTGTTGATAAGGAAATCTTCGTATCTTTTATCGTTGAGGCATTCCAACGGGAATAAAAAATTTTGTTCGCTTCTCAAATCACTTCTTTATTTTATAGGAACGTGCAAAATTTTGAAAATCACTGATCTGTAAACCGCACTTATATAAATTTCTTCCTTCCAATATTTTGTACCGCCGCATATTAGTTGTGCTGAATTAGTTTTGTAGCCATTGGATAATTTATTGTGTCAGTATAGGCACCTTCGAGAAACAGCGTGTAAATTTTGCCTGCGGTAAAAGTAATTGAGGAAAAATTTTTTATGATAGTGGTATCGGTTGTGCTGTCGGTTGGGTTGGTGATATTAAGCAGATTTAAGCTGTATGTTCCGGCAACAATTTTTACGAATGCGGCTTTGGAAGAACTTAGACGTTGATCATTAAATGTTCGTGACGGATATCTTATATACCGTATGGTGTCGCCCCATGGCGCTGAAAATTGTGCAGTCACCGTCGGTGAGTTTACACAAAAGTTCAGGAATCGGAGTTTAGCCGTGTCACCAACAGGCGTAGAACCGATAGTATCAATAAGGATAAGGGCTGTTAAATCAGTTATTGTATCTATCATGAAAATGCTGTATGACTGGCCTGCAGTTAACGAAATGTTTACATCAATAAGATTAGTTGTACTGCCTGATTTTGCAATTTGTAATTTATGAATACCAGGCGAAGTTGAAAAATATCCGCTATCTTCTCCATACATAAGGCCACTCTTTACCAAAGCTCCATCAATAGCAATATTAAAATTTTGCGAACCGGGCGATGAATTGAGCAAATAAAATTTAGCAGCGGGTGGAGATGCAGTTCCTTTATCACAACTGTTTGTTATAACCGAGGCAGCAATCACAATAAATGAAAAAAATTTTTTCATGCGCGAATATAGGATAACTAAGATGAGGAATGTATTTCGTATGAAAAGTTAAAAGAGAGTTACCTGTTACAAGTTGCAAGTTGCAGGGAGTTGAATAGCTGCAAAAAAATAATTCGTGCCAATAGTGTTAGAATAATTTGTGTTCATTCGTGTAATTGTGGTTCAGCATTCGCTTAAACTAATCGGAATATGCACCGCTAAACCTGCTTCAGAAGTTTCTTTGTATTTGCTGTTCATGTCAAGTGCAGTTTCCCACATTGTTTTTATTACTTTATCGAGACTAACTTTTGCATAATCGGGTGCGCTCTGTAATGCAAGCTGGCTTGCGGTGATAGCTTTGATTGCACCCATCGTGTTGCGCTCGATACAAGGCACTTGTACAAGTCCACCGATAGGGTCACAAGTAAGACCAAGGTGATGTTCCATTGCAATTTCTGCAGCCATCATCGCTTGCCGTTGTGTGCCACCCAACACTTCAGTTAAACCTGCCGCAGCCATTGCAGACGACACTCCAATCTCTGCCTGACAACCACCCATTGCAGCAGAAATGGTTGCACCTTTTTTAAAGATGCTGCCAATCTCTGAAGCCGTTAATAAAAATTTGATGACGTTATCTTCATTCATGCCATCACAAAAAACAACATAGTATTGCAATACCGCCGGAATAACACCCGCAGCACCATTCGTTGGTGCAGTTACAACACGACCAAATGACGCATTCTCTTCATTCACTGCAAGCGCAAAACAACTCACCCAATCGAGTATATATTGAAACGAATTTCCACCTGTGCGAATTGACTGGAGCCAGGAATTATAATCGCTATAAGATTGATTTTTTATAAGCCGCTTATTAAGATCAAAAGCTCTTCGGCGCACATGCAAACCGCCGGGCAGTTCACCCTTAGTATGGCAACCGCGATACATACAATCACGCATCGTGTACCAGATTTGTAATACGCCTTTTCTCGTTACTTCTTCGGGTCGCCATGCGTTTTCGTTTTCCATTACCACTTCATGTATTGCCAATCCCGTCTTCATACACCAGTGCAGAAGTTCATCGGCAGTGTTAATGGGAAAAGGCAAATCAACTTCAGATTTGGCACTACCTTTTTCTCCCTCCTTTGTAACAAAACCGCCACCTATGGAATAAAATGTTTCGCTAATGCTGTCTCCATTTCTGAAATCAGCAAGAAAGGTTAATCCATTTGGATGAAACGGCAATGTTTCATTGTACAAAAAATGAACATCAGTTGAAGGATCGAAATCAATTGCTGCCTCTTTATTGAGCAATAATTTTTTTGAAGTATTTATTTCATTAATCTTTGGTGTGATAGAATTCACATCAATGGTTACAGGATCTTCGCCACATAAGCCGAGTATCACTGCTATATCTGTTCCATGACCTTTTCCGGTTTTTGCAAGCGAGCCGTAAAGCAATATCTGTACAGCTTTCACATTTTTCAATGTATATTTTGTTAGAAGTGTTTGCAGAAAACGCTGTGCGGCTCTCCAAGGACCTAATGTATGAGAACTCGAAGGACCAACCCCGATCTTAAACATATCGAAAACGGAAATAGCTTCATGTGGCATAGCAACGATTGAAGTGCAAAGCTACAAAGTCCTCTCCTTTGGACAACCTGTCCCGATTTTCTTCGGGAGGATTTAGGCGAGGTCTTTATTATATTTGAAGATGCAAAAATTTTCTTTAACGCTTTTCATCTTAACCGTTTGTCTGTGCTCTTGTAAAACAACACAAAAAACTTCTGGAGTGACAGTAAATAAACATCATAATATTTTGGACAGCGTTCTCAACAGCAATGCTGTTTTAAAAACTTTTATTGAAAGAAAAGATTCTCTCCGCATTCAAATTATTTATACACAAATTGATCGAGATAAAAATAATCAACCGCATTTTACACAATATGACTTTAATGTACACAAGAAGTTATATTTCTATCCAGCCAGTACGGTAAAAATGCCAACTGCATTTCTTGCATTGGAGAGATTGAATAAATTAAACATAACAGGTCTCAATAAAAATTCACTGATGAAGATTGACAGCAATTTTGTTTATCCTGCGGTGCAAACTTCTATAGCAGATTGCGTAAAAAGAATTTTTTTGGTGAGTGATAACGATGCTTTCAATCATCTGTACGAATTTCTTGGTCAGCAATACATTCGCGAACAACTTATTGCAAAGGGTTATTCAGATGCACAAATAAGACATCGTTTGCAAATTTTCCTCACGCCCGAACAAAACAGGCAAACTCCTGCAATGAGCTTCTATGAGTCTACCGGCAAATTTTTGTATCATCAGCACGCGCAATACAGTGAAGCGAAATTCAGCAAGCGAAAAGATTTTCTTGGCTCAAGTCATATCAACTTTAAAGATTCGTTTATTAATAAACCGTTTGATTTTTCTCCAAAGAACAGAATCTATCTTCAAGACCTTGCCAACATGTTACGTTCGGTAATTTTTCCTGAAAGTGTTTCTCTAAATCAACGTTTTGATTTTACAGAAGAGGATTACAAATTTTTGTACAAGTACATGAGTTCATATCCTTCTGAAAGCAGTGATCCTAAATATGATACTGCGGAATATTATGACACTTATGTAAAACTGCTTTATTACGGAGCAAAAAAAGCAAAACCAAATCCTTCAATTCGTATTTTTAATAAAGAGGGTGATGCCTATGGCTTTCTTACAGATATTGCATACATCGTTGACTTTGATAAAAAAATCGAGTTCATGTTAAGCGCAACTATTTTTTGCGATACAGACGGCATTATCAACGATGATAAAGTTGAGTATGATACCATCGGTTATCCGTTTATGAAAGAATTAGGGCAAGCAGTTTATCAGTATGAGTTGCAAAGAAAGAGAATGCACGAACCTGATTTGAGTAAGTTTAAGGTGATGATGTGGTGAATCATTTAGTTAAGCAGATGCCTCCTTCGTTATAATGACATTCGTTTTGGTGGTCAGACCGGGACGGTTAGACCATGCAGCAACAGAATTTTTTTTTGAATTAAAGTCTGACCATTCCTGTCTGACTTTAGTCGAAGTTTAAATGTCCTGATGTAATAATTTTATTTTATCTGTTATCTATATTGAATACTCGGCATGACAAAATCCTACTACGAAGTCGTCATTCCGATGTGGGAGAAATGTAATTCGAGATTTGAGTTCTTAACTAAACGACATTGAATAGGTGAATAGTGAATTACTTGAAGCAGCTGGAAATTTTTCTACTCCCCTTTAGAGGTGGGAGCTTTATACATTACCTTTTGAATATCCCCCCATTTGATGAGACAGATATTATTTTGCTTCAACAAATTTTTAAATTCCTCACTTGTTACATAATCAAAATCGCGCTGACGCCATGCCGCACCAAAATCAGGATGATCAACTGTTACGGCTTTCATTTCATCGTTGTCGTAAGCAAGATGAAAGATGATTTCGTTTAAACCGGGTTTTAAATTTTTTACAGTTTGATCATAAAATTGTTTCCAGTTGCTTGCAGGTACTGCGGCATAAGCAGAAACGAAATTATCAACAACAACAATGCTTGTTGTGTCAATATACTTTGCCATTTGAGGCGCCATCATGCGAATCATATTCATCGGGGCAAGAATCGGCAAATGATATTCTTTTCCGACTTTTTGATAAATCTGAATCATTTCCGGCGAAGCTAAAAGACTGCCCATGTGATTATCGAGGTGTGTAAGCTTTATTCCGAATGCAGTTGCTCTTTCTATCTGTGCACGCAATTCTTTTTCAACATCTGATGCTTTTGCATTCTTTCCAAAATCCTCCACTGACTCATACATGTATCCATTCTTGTTTATGAGGCTTGGAATTTCTGATGCAGGCAATACACCATCCCATTTATAATTTTTCCATTCTGATGTAAACGTTGAATGAATGCCCCAATCAAGTTCGAGATGTTGCTTGGCATAAGCAGCCACTTCAAGAAACCATGGACAGGGAACCATGATGCTTGCAGAAGTTATTCCGCCTTTCTCAAATGCAGTGAAGGTTGCAGAATCTTCTGAATGTGCAACACCAACATCGTCTGCATGAAGTATGAGCAGCTTTGCATCTTTTGGATAACCCAATTTTTCTGCAAGATTTTTTTGTTGACCGTAAGCGTTGAAACAGAAGAAGATTGTGAACAGAAGAACAACATGTTGACAAGCTTTCATAGCAATAGTGTTTGATTTTTTATTGAAGTAATTGCCACTGAAAAGTGACAGATTTAATGTTTCTATTTCTTAGTGTTGTGAGTAAGTACGATTGAAGATACTAACAAAGAAGAAGATTTTTATCTTGCTTATATCTGGTGCTTAGATAAATAAGGAAATAAGGGTTATTCACATTGTAATATTTTTTTCTGCTAAAATTTGTTAGCGTGATAAACGCGTTAATCAAACCTTAGCAGAAAATGTTGCAAATGATATTTGAACTTTATTACCTTATTTCGAAGTAGCTGCAAGTACTATTGCAAATAAACTTACGAGGCTTGTATTTGATCGCTGTCATTCAATTGAAAATGGAACGATGAAAGTAGTGCGACGCAACAGACGATGCCACAACGAGCCGTAGCCCGTCACCAAAAATCTTACTCGATTCTCTTATCAAACACTTCCTTCTTTTCAATGCGATAAGATAAAATAAGCCCTATGCCGCCAAAGATGGCAATGAGCGCAAAATAAATGGTGGGATTTTCTTCGCCATCAATTGCCTCAGAGGCAACATCAATTAAGTAGGCCAGCAAAAGACCAACACCGCTGCCCACGAGCAACAAACCATATTTAAGAGAAGTGTAAGGCGCAGGGCGATACACCTTTGGGTTCATGCCCTTTTCTATCATGGCGAGATTTTCTTTTTTGAAAAGATATATAATGCCAAATAACATTGCCATTCCACCAAGCGGCACCAACACCGCGACTAACATTGTAGTTGAATCCATAATTTTTTTTTGAAGTGTGACTGCCAGTGTGAAGGAATGGTTACAGCTTTTGAAGAAATTTCTCTGCAAAGTTTTTTACCTTGTACCGTAACCTTTGTTTGCTGGTTGTTGTCATATTTTTTTATGCGTGAAACGGGAGATAAAGAAATCATCGGCAAAGTGCTGCAGGGTGACCAGCAGCTATTTGGTGAATTGGTGAAACGGTACAATCATCTCGTTTTTACTGTGGCGATACGATATGTGAACAATAGAGAAGACGCTGAAGAAATTGCACAGGACGTTTTTGTAAAAGCATACAGATCTCTTGCAGACTTTAGACAAGATGCGAAGTTTAGCACATGGCTTTATGCGATCACGGCAAATACTTGTATTACGTTTACAAGAAAAAGAAGATTAGAAACACATTCGCTTGCTGATGAACGCGTGTTTGAACACGTGAGCACAATGGAAGAGCAAAACGCATCGGAACAAAAATCGAAGGCACAATTATTAAATAAAGCGATTGATCTGTTGAGTTCGGATGATGCGGCGGTAATTACATTGTTTTATAAAGGCGACCAAAGTCTTGAAGAGATTGGAAGAATATTAGGTATAACTCCAAACAATGCAAAAGTAAAACTGCACAGAGCAAGACAAAGGCTGAAAGATAAGCTGGAACAGCATTTTGCTGGTGAGATGAAGGAAGTGATGGAGTGAGTGGTGAGTGATGAATGAGTTCGTGAGACGTCAGACGTGAAGCGTAAGAGTTATAAGGATTTGTAATAAGTAATTGGCAAAGTTTGACCGTTCGAGTGTTTGAACGTTTGAGTGTTTGGGTATTTGAGCGTTTGAGTGTTAATTGAAAAAGGTTCAATCATCAGAGACAGTAAATTTTTAAAAGTAGAATCATGAATGAAGAGTTACAAATAGAAATGCGGTTGTGGGATTATATTGATGGGAATATTGATGCCACTGAGAAAATGCAGATTGAAGAATTGCTGCGTACCGATGCGAGATGGCAAGCCGTTTATAAGCAATTACTGCGGATGAACCAAATCCTGCACGATGATTTGGAATTGGAAGAGCCATCAATGCGATTTACAAAAAATGTGATGGATGAAATTTCGAAACTAAAAATTGCGCCTGCAACAAAAAACTATATCAATAAAAAAATCATCAATACCATTGCTGCGTTTTTTGTGCTGGTGATTGGTGGATTATTACTTTATTTTTTAACGCAAGTAAACTGGAGCTCAACAGGTGAAAGCAGTTTTTCGTTCGATGTAGGTAAGCTTGATGTAACCAAATATTTGAACAAACAAGCAATACAAATAATCATAATGGTGAACGCTGTGCTTGCGTTAATATTGATTGATAAAATTCTTTCAAGGAAAAGAAGTTCTTCAAAAGGTTATCAACATTGAAAAAGTCCGGAGACTTTTTGCATAGTTACTGCGAAGTCCGGAGACTTCGCAGAGCAGGGAGACTTTGCAGAGCAGGGAGACTTAGCAGAGCTGGAAGTCCGGAGACATGGTCAGACCGAGACAGTCAGACCCTTAATAAAGCTGTTGATGAATAAAGTTTTGAACGTATCCTGCCATAGCGGTGAGTGACACAATAGAAGGTCGTCACCACGAATAAAACAGCAATTATAATCAATGCCGGATTTACTTACCGCTACCAAATTCTTACTCTTGCACTGTCAGGAATATACATTTTGTTCCCGGGCTTTACGTTAAACGTAGTGTAAAAAACATCCACATCGCTGAAAGGTCCATTCACTCTGAATTTGGCTGGCGAGTGAACATCGGTGAGCACCTGCGTCCTTAACGCTTCATTTCTCTCATGACCTAACCATCCCAACGCATATCCCATAAAATATCTTTGCCCAGATGTAAGATTCTCTTTCTTTTCGTTCTTTTTATACTGCTCTGTTTTTGTAAATGCGTCCCATCCAAGCAATATGCCGCCAAGGTCTGCAATGTTTTCGCCAAGCGTTGCTTTGCCATTTATTTTGAACGTATCAACAGCTACATAATTGCCGAACTGCTTTACCATCACTGCTGCACGTTCATTAAATTTTTTCTCATCATCTTTCGTCCACCAGTTTGTAAGATTACCCTTTGCATCGTACTGCCTTCCTTCGTCATCGAAGCCATGCGTTAACTCATGACCAATGGTTGATGCGCCTGCATAACCGTAAACCAATGCATCATCGAGTTCATTATCCCTAAAGCCCGGCACAGTAAATATTCCCGCAGGCAAAACAATTTCATTGTTCGATGGATTATAATACGCATTGTATGTTTGAGGATACATGTCCCACTCATCTTTATCAACAGGTTTACCAAGTTTATTAATTTGGTAACCATGCCACCATAATGATGCATTTATAAGATTCTGCACATAACTTTCTGTTCCTATTTGCATGGTAGAAAAATTCTTCCACTTATCGGGATAACCAACTTTCTTTTTCACAGCAGCCAGTTTAAGCAACGCTTTCTGTTTAGTGCTGTCGCTCATCCACGTAAGATTTTCAATGCGATTTTTCAATGCGTTGCGAATGGCTTCCACAAGGTCTTCATAACGTTTCTTCGCTGTTGAATCGAAGAACTCTTTCACATACAACTGACCAAGCAATTCACCCATCACATTTTCTTCGGAGCGTATCACTCTCTTCCATCTTGGTCGTCTCTCTTTTGCGCCCGATAATAATTTGCTGAACTCAAAATCTTCTTTACCGAATGCATCAGGTAATGCACCCACAAATGCATCTGCAAGCCTGTAACGCAAATAATCTTTCCAAGTATCAAGTAAAGTTGTTTGCAAGACTTTTCCTGCTTCTTTATAATATTCGGGCTGACCAACAATCACGGAATCAATTTTTGGTGTGCCATAAATCGTCATGTAATCATTCCAATCTATTGCTTCAGAAAGTTTGGTAAGGTCTTTTACAGCGAACTTGTTATAGTTTGCATAAGGGTCTCTTAAGTCTTCGAGTTTTCGATGACTTTTTGCAAGCTCTGTTTCAAGCGTCATAATATTTTTTGAAGAAGCAGTTGCTGCAGCGCTATCATTGCCAAGCATCACCAAAATTTTCGCAACATGTTTTACATAAGCATCGCGAATGGCTTGCGAAGTGCTGTCGGTTTTAAAATAAAACTCTCTTTCGGGCAAGCCAATTCCGGATTGCCACATTTGCAATGCATATACATCACTGTTCTTTGCATCCTGCGCAACAAACAAAGCAATCAAACCATCCACGCCGATGTTATCGAGCTCAGCCATTGTGGTTTGCAAAGTTTTTACATCAGCGATCGCTGCAATTTTATCAAGATAAGACTGTAATGGTTTTATGCCGTCTTTTTCAAGTTTTGCCGTGTCCATTGCGGTGCGCCAGAAGTCGCCAATCTTTTGTTCAGTACTTCCCTTCGCCGCATTTGCTTTCGCCGCCTGCTCGTTGATTTCTCTTAATCGCTTTAGATTTTCTTCCACCACAAGATTGCCAATTCCCCAACCACTTTCTTCGGGTGGTATAGGGTTCTTCTTTATCCAGCCACCGTTGGCATAATCAAAAAAATCATTGGCAGGATTTACGGTTGTATCCATATCAGCAACGAGAATGTCTTTTTTCTCTTCGCTTTTATTAGATGTGCATGCAACCGCTGCTACAAACAGCATAACAAAAAAATATTTGCTTCGCATAGAGAATTTTTATGCGACTAATGTAATGATTGAGTCGTAAAAGCTTTTAAAAATTTGATGAGCGAGGTGGTGAAGGGGAAATGGTGAAGATGGAGAAAATTTTTCTTCACACCATAATAAAAATTTTTGTCCGGTTCTTATTTTTTGAAGCTGTTTCGAGAGCATTCTTTTACATCGTCTCCAATAACTAATTTATTTCTTTGAAAGTTTTTCCTCATTGCGCAAATTTATACTTAGCGCACCAACTTAACTATAAGGCAATTGGTCTTTCATTTGCAATTAATGGTTGAAGGATTGATATAGATATTTCGCCTGAATTAAAAAATAGCTGCTGTTTCCAGATAACTTACTTTTACACTCTCTTATGTATGTCAATTGGAACGATACTGTTAATCTTTTCAGCAAGCTTACACCGAGGCGCATGCTGAATGCCGCTAAAGTAATGATGAGCTACCAGTTGAGTAAACTAACGGGTAAACCCATTCAATGGGGGTATCCTGTTTCCATTTCTTTTGAGCCAACCACATCGTGTAATCTTCGCTGCCCAGAATGTCCCAGCGGTTTAAGAGAATTTACAAGGCCAACCGGCATGCTGAAAAAAGATTTCTTTAAAGAAACCATTGATGAGATTTATAAAGACATGCTTTACCTGATTTTTTATTTTCAGGGAGAGCCTTATCTCAATCCCGATTTTCTTGAAATGGTAAAGTATGCGCATGACAAAGGCATTTATACGGCGACTTCAACAAACGCTCATTACCTTACGGATGAAAAAGCAAAAAGGACGGTTGAAAGCGGATTAGACAGATTGATTATTTCAATTGACGGAACCACACAGGAAGTTTATCAGCAATACCGTGTCGGCGGTAAACTTGAAAAGGTTTTAGCAGGTGCACGTAATATTGTGAAATGGAAAAAAGAACTAAAGAGTAAAACTCCTTTTGTATTTTTTCAGTTTCTTGTTGTAAAACCAAACGAACATCAGATAGCAGACATAAAAAAACTTGCAAAGGAAATAGGTGTTGATCAAGTGCGTTTTAAAACAGCACAGGTGTATGATTATGAAAATGATCCCAATCACTTAATTCCTTCGATTGAAAAATACAGCCGCTACAAAAAAGATAAAGAAGGAAAAGTGCATATCAAAAGCGGTTTAAATAATCATTGCTGGAAATTGTGGCATGCGAATGTAATTACATGGGATGGTCTGGTTGTTCCTTGTTGTTTTGATAAAGATGCAATGCACCGTCTGGGAAATTTAAAGATGCAATCGTTTAAAGAAATTTGGAACAACGACAACTATAAACAATTCCGTCGTGAGTTGATGACGAGCCGCAAGAACATTGATATATGTGCAAACTGCAGCGAAGGATTGAAAGTGTGGGAAGATTAGAATAAGGAATAAGGAACAAGGAATTTTGAATGATGAAGAATTAGTACAACCTTATTTTTGAAAGAACAATTACACAATCAAACCCCTTAAGGTTGCCAAATTTTTTTCATCCCAATTTTCTTCTTTAGGTGTTTCGAGCACTTTGGGTATATGAGGAAATTGTTTCAATACTAAACGGAAACACTCAAGACCTAATTTTCCAAAACCGATATTATCATGTCTGTCAACACGGCTGCCGAGATCTGTTTTAGTATCGTTAAGATGAATAGCATTTAAATTATCAAGATCAACTATTTTATCAAACTCATTAAATGTTTTTGTGAAAGCTGCATCGTTTCTTAAATCATACCCTGCAGAAAATGCGTGACAAGTATCTAAGCAAACACCAATTCTTTTTGATTGCACTCCGTCCATTATTTCTTTCAGATGTTCAAACTTGAAACCTATTGCAGAGCCCTGACCTGCCGTATTTTCAAGCAATATTTTTACTTTAGAATAATTTGTTTGCACCAACACTTCTTCCAGCGCGGTAATAACTTTATTTATTGCAGTTTCTAATGTTTGATCTTTGAACGAGCCGGGATGAAGTACGCAAAAAGAAAGCCCAAGTGTATCACAACGTTTTACTTCTCCAACTAAGGCTTCGATTGATTTTTTACGAATGCCTTCATCGAGACTTGCAAGATTTAAGAGATAGGAACAGTGCGAGAAAATAATTTTTATCTGTTTATTTTCTTTCCAAGCGCTTGTAAATTTTTTCAACAGTTCTGCATCAATTTTTTTATTGAGCCATTGGCGTTGATTTTGAGTGAATATTTGAAAAGTATTAATTCCAAGTCTGCCTGCTTCGATGAATGCATTTTGCAAACCGCCGCTTACAGAACAATGAACACCTAAAAGCATGTTTTAATAGTTTAGCGCGTAAATAAAAGGAGATAAAATTAAACGTGAAAACCGAAGTGGCAGTATGGGCATAAAAGCCTTATTTTAAGTTTTAGCAAAAGGATAAAAATTTAATGACAATATTGCCAGTAATTTCTAAACTTCTCGTATAATTGAACTTAAAAACCGACTAATTCGCCGATTTTTTTTGCAGCAGGTATTCAAATACCCTTAATTTCATTTGTTGACTCATAAAGTACCCGTTAGCCCGGTTCCGTACATTGATGAGAATTTTTTAGGAAACAATATCTTATCTGAAACTAACAATAATCTATTATCTCATAACTCAATAACACGTACTGTGTGGTTTAATCATTGCCTCATAGCTAAGTGCTGTGAGTAAAAAGTCGAAGACAAAATAATGTGTTGGTGTTAACTATAAACCCAAACCGTCTATGAAACAAAATGTACCCGATGCTGTGAACAGTAAAAAAGAATTTCTTTTTCTGTTCATTACTTCCCTTAACAGAGTTGCAAACTGTGTGAATGTTATTATTGCAACTGGTAAAAAATGGTTCTCTAAATTCAAGACATTTAAAAGTCTGGGATATAAAGCTTCATTTACGACGCTGATAGTGCTATTTAGCGTACTGCATGCAATTGCTCAACCGAGTGTCATATCTCAGCCGGGTAATTTTATATCTGCTTGCCCGCCCGTTGTAAACAGCAATCATACAAATTCGGTGGCTTTTCAATTAGATAAAGGCAGTTGTGGTAATAATGGAACTTTCTCATTCGTTTGGCAATACTTTAATGGCAGCACCTGGTCAAACGTAACAAATGGTACACCTACCGGTTTTAGTACATATACAATAAACACGACAAACAATTCAGGTGCAGGTTCATCAACCTTAACAATACAACTAAGTTCGAGCGTAGTCCCTGGTACATACCAATTTAGATCTATTGCAACTTATAGTAAATGCAGTGGTAATCCAGTCACATCAAGTACCATAACATTTACTGTCTTTTCTAAACCTTCCCCTACACTTACTGCTTCTGTAAACAGCATTTGTGCAAATAACAATGTTACATATACAACAGAGTCAGGTCAATCGGGTTACTCCTGGACTTTTCCCGGGGTTGCGGGAACAGATTACACAATAGTTTCGGGTGGAAATACAACAAGCAATACTGCAGTAATAAAATGGTTAACAGCGGGCAGTAAAGCGGTAACGGTAAATTATTCCAACTCAAACGGATGTACTGCAGCCTCTCCTGTAACCACAACGCCGGCAACAACGGTAAATGCCGCCTCAACACCGACTTTTACTACCCAACCATCAGGTACAATTTGCTCAAATACCGATGTAACATATACAACTCAATCGGGAATGTCATCATACGTATGGGGTGTTCCTGGCACGTTAGGTACGGATTATACAATAACTGCCGGAGGAATTGGTTCCACCAGTAACACAGTAACATTGAAATGGCTTACATCGGGCAGTAAAATGGTAACCATAAACTACGCTAATTCAAATGGGTGTTCTGCAGCAACTGCAACTTCTTCTAACACAATTACAGTAAATACAAGACCAATCCCAACATTTACTTCTTCGCCCGGCGCTAATACTTGCTCAAATACAGATGTAACTTATACTACAGAGCCTAACGGATCTTCGTATGTTTGGAGTGTTCCGGGTGTATTGAATACCGATTATACTATTACTTCGGGTAGTCTCGGTTCTGGAAGTAATACAGTTACAATAAAATGGTTAACATCAGGCAGCAAAACGGTTACGGTAAATTATACGTTAGCAGGATGTAGCGGATTAACCGCTGCTTCTTCAACTACCACTATAAGTCTGCGACCTGCAGTGACATTTACATCTTCAGCAAATGCCAACACATGTGCAGGTATAGATGTAACTTATACTACACAAGCCGGACAATCTAACTATATATGGACAGTAGAAGGTACGGCAGGCACTGATTATGTCATTACTGCCGGTGGCATAGGAACGGGAAGCAATACAGTTACCTTGCAATGGTTAACCAGTGGCGCTAGCAGAACCGTAACAGTAAATTACAGCAATGCGAGTTCCTGTAATGCACTCACTGCAGCTTCTTCAACAACTTTCGTTGATGCCAAACCGGTTCCTACATTTGTTACAGCGCCGGATGCGACAACCTGTGTAAACACTGATGTTACTTATACTACACAACCGGGTCAATCATCTTATGTTTGGAATGTTCCGGGAACAGCAGGAGTTGATTATGTTATCTCTGCTGGCGGCATCGGCTCAACAAATAATACTGTTACATTGCAATGGCTTACTGCCGGCAGCAAGACGGTTACAGCAGATTATACAAGTTCGAGTGGTTGTACCTCACTTTCAGCAGCCTCCTCGACCACTGCTGTTAATATTCCCACGGTACCCACAATTACTGCAGGGGGCACTACCACTTTTTGCAGCGGCGGATCTGTTACCCTTACTTCTTCCTCTGCCACAAGTTACCAATGGTATAAAGACGGAAGTATTATATCAGGTGCAATTTCAAGTTCTTATTCCGCTACCACCAGTGGCTCTTATACGGTCAAAACATTCAATGCATCGGGTTGTGACGCTACTTCAAGCGGAACAACCGTGACGGTAAATCCGTTACCGGCTATAAATACTGCGGCACAGGCTGCCAGTTTATGTTCAAGCACCAGCGACCAAATAAGTACACTGGACTATACTGATGTAGATAACGCTCCAACAACTTATAGCATTACTTGGAGTGCTGCCGCGACTGCCGCGGGTTTTACACCTGTTACTGATGCCGTTTTACCTGCCAGTCCTATTAATATAACAGTTCCTGCAAACGCTCCAAATGGCAATTATACCGGTACTATTACTGTTACGAATGATAATGGATGCACCAGTACTCCCAAGAATTTTACGGTTAAAGTGACGGGGCGTCCAAAAATTAGCGATTTCAGCATTTCCGCAGCAAATGGTTGTGAGGGCACCGGTGCAACGATAACAGTAAACTCTACCACACTTGCTAATGGAACATATACTGTTATCTATGATTTAAGTGGTGCTAACACATCTACAGGAAATACAGCTACAATGGTTTTCAGCGGCACGAGCGGCACTTTTGTTGCATCCGCTGCGGTAAATCTTGGCTCTACAAATATCACGATAACTGAAATCGCTTTTGTAGGATGCAGTTCTTTCCCCTCAACAGGCAATACAGCAACGTTCGATATCAATACAATTCCTTCGGTGGCTTCTATAGGGGGACCTGACAATGTTTGTATTGGTAATACCATTACGCTAACCGATGCTACATCCGGAGGCACATGGTCGAGTTCCGATGCATCAATTGCGACTATAAATAGTTCAGGTGTTGTAACAGGTTTATCAGCGGGTACCGTTGATATTATTTATACCACCGCTGCTAATGCAAATAACTGCACGAACAGCACAACTAAAACAATCACAGTAAATTCTTTGCCGACCATAGCAGCTATTACCGGTACAACAAACCTATGCATGGGAACTACTACCAATTTAAATAACGCCACATCTGGAGGAACGTGGACAAGTAGTAATACAGCCGTTGCTACGGTGGATAATACCGGACTTGTAACTGCATCTTCAACAAATTCCGGGACTTCAATTATTACGTATACTTTGCCTGCCGATGCAAACGGCTGTACTAATAGCACTTCAGTAACCATTACAGTAGATCCTGCTGCTACAGTAAATGCAGGAAGTGGAGTAACGGTTTGTCAATCTGCTTCTCCGTCTCCAATAACTTTAAGTGGAGCAAGCGTAGGAGGCGGAGCGACTACCGGCGCATGGTCTATCGTTTCTGGAGGAGGTACATTAAGCAGCACAGCACAAACGGCAAATCCGCAGAACGTCACCTATACACCCGCAGCCAATTATTCAGGAAATGTAACTTTATTATTAACTACAAATGCTCCCGGATCTTGCCCCGCAGTTACTTCCACAAGAACTATTACTGTTTCACAGTTGCCAACGGTTAGTGCCGGAGGACCAAATACAGTTTGTGAATCTACTTCGCCGTCAGCGATAACTTTAAGTGGTGCAATTCTTGGCGGAGGAGCAACAACCGGCGCCTGGTCAATTACATCAGGAAGCGGAACTTTAAGTACCACAGCACAAACTGCCTCACCGGAAACTGTAACATTTACTCCTGCGGCCAACTTCAGCGGGACTGTTACATTAACGCTCACAACAAATGCTTCAGGAGCATGCTCGGCGGCAACCGGAACAAGAACAATTACTGTAACACCGAAGCCTACCGTCACACCAGGCGGTCCTGATAATCTTTGTAAAGGTTCTTCAGCACTTACTTTGTCCGGCGCAAGTTTTGGAGGCAGTGCCACTTCAGCCGCATGGTCTATTACTTCTTCAGGAGGTGGAACCTTAAGCAATACCTCGCAAACTGCAAATCCCCAGAATGTCACTTATACTCCTGCGGCTACTTTTACGGGAACAATTACGCTAACGCTAACATCTAACGCAACAGGGGGTTGTTCTGCAGCAAATGGAACAAGAACGATAAATATCGCAGCTCCTCCCACCGTCAGCGCAGGTACTGCAGTTACAACATGCTCTAATTCGGGCGCAGTTAATATTACGGCAGGATCAACGGCATCAAATTACAGCAGTGTTACATGGACATCATCCGGAACCGGAACATTTACTAATGCCAACTCATTAACCACTGCTGCCTACACACCAAGCGCAGCAGATATTTCAGCAGGCAGTGTTACCTTAACAATAACAGCAGTAGGTACCTCACCTTGTGCTAATGCAACTTCAACCAAAACACTTACCATCAAACAAGCACCCACAGTAAATGCAGGGACAACTATAACGACCTGTGCAAACGCGGCTCAAACCGCGACCGATTCATCTGCAGTAAATATAACAGCAGGATCGAGCGCTTCTAATTATAGCAGTTTATTATGGACGTCGAGCGGCACGGGTACATGGACCAATCAAACCTCTTTAACAACAGCAGCTTATACACCAAGCGCCGCAGATAAAGCGGCCGGCAGTGTAACTTTAACACTAACAGCAACCGGAAATTCACCCTGTGCAAGTGCAACTTCAACTAAAACGCTAATCATAACTCCTGAAATCAATGAAAGCTCCGTGGTTTGGGAACACAAGCCAACATGTCTGGGAAATGGGTCTGAGTTTATACTAACAGGTACGGTTACGGGAGGTAATGGTACGTATGGTTATCAATGGATGCGAAAGAATAATTGCGGTAATTCTGGATCTTCTGTACCCGTTCCTGGCGCAACGGACCCAATTTATATACCTACTGATGAGAACTGTTACTGGCTGCAAGTTAGTTCGGGAGGTTGTACTGTTCCTGTGACACTTATACGTACTACTCACAGAGATAAGCCTAGCACCGACACTGCTGCTCTCGCTCTTGTTACTGCCGCTGCTAATACAAATACAATATGTATCGGGGATAGCACTAATCTGACTGCTTCAAGCGGAGTCTCCTACACATATACATGGAGTCCAAGCGCAGGGTTATCATCTACATCAGGAGCTACAGTTAAAGCAAGTCCATCTGCTACCACCACTTATACGGTGACCGGAACTGCTGTGGAGAATGCAAGCTGTACAAAAACAGCAACTGTTACGGTAACTGTTAATCCTCTTGCCACATTGAATAATATTCTAACAGCGGCTGTGTGTGATGGAACCAATGCAGCAATTACTTTAAACGGACTTTTAGCAAATAGCATTTCCAACATCACCTATACAATAGCAAATGGAACGCCTCAAATAATTAGCGGCGTAACAAGCGATGCCTCCGGAACAGCAAGTTTTGCAATCCCTGTAACACTTGCCGATAGTGGCAAAGTATTAAAGATAACTGCTGTGGGCAGCAGTATAAACGGTGGACCAAGTTGCAGCCAAACCTTTAATATTTCGACGACATTGTTAGTTAACTCAAGACCTACAGCAAATTTGAGCGGCTCACAAATAATGTGTAATGGTGTTGCAACCTTAACTGTAACTGTAACAGGTGTAGGGCCATTTTCTGGAACACTCTCAGATGGCACCACATTTAGTGGGGCGGGTCCTACGATATATGTTAATGTAAGTCCTGCTGTAACGACAACCTATACAATTACAAGCCTTGTTTGCAGTAATACATGTACCGCACTTTCAGCAAATCTTACAGGCAGTGCAACTGTAACCGTTCCTACAGGTGTTCCGGGTATGTGGACCGGTGTAAAAGATAATGATTGGTTTAACTGCCAAAACTGGGGAGATGGTAAAGTACCGGGAATAACTGTTGATGTTACAATTCCGAACACGGCTTCTAATCCATGCTACATAGATGTGCTTGGCTCATCCTATGCTTCAACGTATGGCAATGTTGCCTCCTGCAAAAATTTGACAGTTAATCAGGGAACGTTATCATTTATTTCTTCAAGCGATACGCTTATTGCTGCAGGTGATGTGAAAATCAAAAATGACGGTACACTTGATATGACGGGAGGAGGCAAATTGGAACTTCAGGGAAATTGGATTGATTCTGTGAATACTTCAGGGAAAGGTTTTATTAGCGGTAGCGGCAATATTATTTTCAGCGGCGCCAATATTGAAAGCATCTACACAATAAAACCGGTGGAATTATTTCACGATCTCCGGATTAACAAAACCACTAATAGCGGTCTCGTGAATCTTAACAGCAGTATTACGGTTGATCATGATCTCACGCTTACAAAGGGGATATTTACCACAGGGTATAACTTATTTATATGGAATAACAACGGTGGAACGTTATCTGCACCGGAACCCTCTTACACCGCCAATTCTCTTAATTATACAAAAAGCTTCATAGCTACCTGTGATGCAGCAGGAACTCCGGTTAATGTGGCAGATGCAGTTACATCTTTTGGAGGTACCGCAGGCTTCATGATTAAAAATGTAGATAACTCAAACATATATTTTCCTGTAGGATCAACTTATTTGCCTGCGATGACAGGGCAGGTGCCTGCACCAAACAGGATGATGATTAAAAACGAATCTGGTACCCCACAAGATTTTACTGTTGTAATAAATCATGGCGACATTGGTTATACAAATGGCAGTACAGGAGCATTTAGGGTGAACAGAATTTGGTATGTAAAATCAGCAGCCGGAAAAGCCACTATGTACTTGTTCTTTACAAGACGTGATTGGTCGGGATGGGGCTCTACAGAAAATGAAGTAGAGGCAGGATTTGATTATGGAATGCCTGCGTTAGTTCAAAAAGATTATACCGGTAATCCAAATAACTTTATCAATTTGTCTGATATACCTGATATGACCTCATTCATTAGCGGTTACAATGATAATACTGAAATCTATGGCAAATACACCGTTGGTATAAGTAAAAGCCTTACAGACGGCATACAAGAGTTTAACAGATTTTCGGTAATAAATTGGACAGATATTGTTCTTCCAATAACTATCATCAATTTCAAAGCGTATCAAAAAGATAACCATGTTAAGATTGATTGGACTGCATTAAACGAAACAAATGTTGATCATTACGAAGTGCAGCGTTCAACCAATGGAATAAGCTTTACATCTATTGCAACTATTAAGGCTCTTAATAACAACAGCGCCGCAAACTATAGTAAAACCGATTCTTTGCCGTTTACAGGAAATAATTTTTACCGCATAAAAGCAATAGATAAAAATGGTACAGTAAAATATACTGCTATTGCAATAGTGAATATCGGCTTTGGTAAAACATTCGTGAGTGTTTATCCAAACCCTGTGCAGGAGAAATTCTTTAATGTACAGCTCTCAAATTTGCCGGCGGGTAAATATCAGCTTTTATTGTACAGTGGCTTAGGACAACAAGTTTTCAGCAAAAGTATTGAACATTCCGGTAGATCAGCAACGCATAGTTTTATACTTCCTTCTAATATAATGTCGGGAACTTACATAATTAAGTTGTTTAATAAAACATTCGACTTTAATGCTAAGCTGATAATTGAATAAATCTTAATGAAAGGCAGCAAAGTGAATCGCTTACAAATACATAGGCTCCGCTGAAAACACAGGGCAAGAGGTGCTTTCGGTACTGTACCTGAATTTTACTGAACAATAACAAAGAGAATGATGAATAATCTATAACTGCAATTCGCAGTATCAATTATACGTCACATCTCTTTTACCGCTACTGCAATCTTTGAATCGGCAGTGCCATAATACAGCCACCACTTATTTTTATAGTGTGCAAGCGCTTCAATAAAACATACATTGTTTACACTGCCTGTAAGCTCGTAACGTTTTTCGGGTTTCATAAAATAAGTGTTCATTCTGGCAACAATTTTTGTTGGATCATTTCTGTCCAGCAACACTTCTGAGGAAGCATACGTTCCTTCTGCAAGTGATGTATCGCCTCCTTTGGAAACATTACGACCGTTGTACAGCAACACAATTCCTTTCTCGGTGAGCATCGCAGGCGGACCAGACTCTACGATGTTGTTGTCGAACATGCCGGTTCGCGTGGGAACAATAACTTTCAGTGATGAGATATTGAAATCTGCATAAGAAGTATCGTAAGGTTGCAATGTTCCGGGAGCAACTTCAACAGGTGTCCAGTTCAGCAAATCATCTGATGTTGCTGCCCAAATGTATTTATCGCCCCAATACATCCAATACTTGCCATTGACTTTAGTAGCTACTATTCTTCCATCAATATAACTCGAAACCACTGAACCCGACTTAGACCATGCATTCATGTATTTGCCATTGTATGCTTTTTCAAAACATGCACCATGCTTTGTCCAATGTAAAAGATCGGTTGAAGTGGCTACAAATAAACGTGCAGTTTTTCCTTCGTAAGCAGTATAGGTTAAATAGTAAGTGCCGAGGCTGTCTTCAACTACACGTGGATCTTCACAACCACCTTCCCATTCATATGGCTTGCATTCATCGTTATCGCAGAACAATACCGGTAAGGGTCTGTGTTGAAAATGCATTCCGTCCGTGCTCCACGCTAAACCAATTCTCGATGTGCCCGCAGGCTTTCCGACTTTATCTTGCGCACGATAAAGTAAAAAGAGAGTGTCGTGACGTACAACCGATGCAGGATTGAAAACATCTTTGGCTTCCCACGCCACCTTTGATTTTCTTACAGGACACATAAACTCGTCTTTGCATGGCGACATCACCGGATTAACAGAATCAACTTTTGTGAAGGGCAACAGCGCCCAATCAGTCGGCGTTGTAGTGGTCACAGTTGATGATTGTGTACTGTCGTTTGATGATGCATTGATATCTTTTCTTTCTTTAGGATTACTCCTGCATGATATCAAAAAAAGCAAAACAAAAACGTAGCAATAACTCTGCGGTTTCATACAGCAATGTTTTATGCGCAATAGTAAGATTATTTGGTGAATGTCAGTAGTGAGTAGTGAATAGTGAGTGATCAATATATCTTTATCAATCAACTTCTCACACTCTTATTTTTTCAATTGTTTTATTCAACCTGCTTCTTTCCGCTGCAAATGCCAGCAAATGACTTTCAACAGAGACATCAATATTCGAAGAAAGAATAGCAGCGTTTTGATGACCAACAGCCTGCACCCAGTCTTTCATCAATCTATGATCACCACCGCCGTGATAATCTGTTTTTAACGACCATCTTGTTTGGTCTCCTGTTTTAAAATCAGTGATTGTATAGCTTTCCATATCACCCACAATATCGCCCTTAGTTCCCATTACTCTGGTAAATCTTCCTTCATAAGAAGTAAGCCCTTCCATAGAAAATGCAGCAGTAATATTTTTATTGAATTGCATATTTATGGTAAGGTGATCCGGCTGATCATTATCCATTCTATAAACACATCTTCCATAATCGGTAGTCTTTAGTTTTTTAAGAATAATTTTATCGGCCTTTCTGGAATCTGCAGGTAAATCAAACACATAACCTCTTTTTCTGTCTCTGTAATAAATTTGCAATGCCGAGAAGGGACAACTGTTCTCAACCGCACAACCATCCGTACATCTTTCAGTACTGCCTGCAGGAGCGTTCTCGTGTTTGAATAAATTAAGTCCGCCAAAACATTGAATATATTCAACAGGTTCATTTATTAACCATCGAAGAATATCGGTATCGTGGCACGACTTAGCAAGAACAATAGGGGATGTTTTTTTGCTGTTGTGCCAGTTACCCCGCACATACGAATGAGCCATGTGTGCAAAACCAATAGGTTCTAAATGTTGTACACTTACAATGTCGCCGATTGTCTTTGCATCAATTATTTGTTTCAACTGCCTGAAGTAAGGTGAATAACGCAAAACATGACATACACCAACGATTCTTCCTGTTGCTCTTGCCATGTTTAATATTTGCCTGCACTCTTGTTCTGTTTGTGCAATAGGCTTTTCAAGCAGCACATCATACCCTCTTTTTAAAGCTTCCAAACACGGAGCGGCGTGCATATTATCAGGCATTGCGATAATCACCGCATCGGCAAACTTTTCTTTTTTAAAAACATTTTCCCATGCATAAAATCTGTGCCTCGCATCAATTTTATGTTTTCTTGCAAACCTTCCATTACGCACAGCACTAACATCTGCAACACCTACAATATTTAATTCGTGAGGATTAAGCAATGCATAATCTGCATAAATATTACCCCTGTTACCGGCGCCGATAAGAATTGCTTTCACGGGTTTTTCCAAAGGCTTGTGCAAAGGATTTTTATAGATGTCTTGTTGCAGTCCAAGCAGAGAAGCAATTTCCCTCCATGTATAAGTAATAAGAGAGCCAGTTACATTTGTAAGTGATTGCAATGTTGCATCAGTAAGAGATTGTAGTTCCTTTCCTTTTGAAAATAAATATTTAAACGGCATAGATCAGCTTTTAAAACTCAAATGATTCAATATTCCTATTCTTTTTTTATTAAACATACAGAATTAAGTAAAAATTTTTTTCAAGAAAATTTTAAGCCATAATTGCATTAATCATGAAAGAATTTTTTCGCTTTTTTAAATTAGACATTATTATTTTTTATGAGCCCGACTGTATTGCTACTATGATGCTTTCGTTGCGTCGCACTCTTGTTACCCTACCAATTCTATTCAACAAAATATTCCCAGTTATGCACTTGACTGACTGCTATTGAAACTAACATCCGTTAACCGCAACACTTAAATGCCTATTTTTGGGGCGACGAAATTCTTTCTATGTCATACTCACCGCAAAACAAAATAAGAATAGTTACCGCAGCAA
>Ga0081539_10000875_pt1 | contig 57733 bp, 68 predicted proteins | sample TabmetS4T2R2_FD_71023 | JGI IMG/M metagenome (GOLD analysis project Ga0081539, IMG submission 71023) | Tabebuia heterophylla rhizosphere microbial communities from the University of Puerto Rico - S4T2R2 | ecosystem: Host-associated > Plants > Roots > Rhizosphere ...
CGCTGGTCGCTCAAAGAATCACCAACAACAATTACCTTATCCACTGACGAGCTCGAAGTAACCATCCTACGCTCCCCGTTGCTCATCTCCTTCCACGACGCACGCACCCATCAACTCCTCAACGCCGACGAGCGTCCGATGTCTTACGACGCTAACGCGCGACTCACGAACATGCTCTTCGATCCGAAAGCAGGAACATTCGTCGCCGCTTCGAAGAAGCTCGGCTTCAACGAACACGTCTACGGCCTTGGGGAAAAAGCCTCGCGTCTCGACAAGCGCCGCAGCTCTTTCATCAACTGGAATTCAGACACGCCCGGCTACACCGAAGGCAAAGATCCGATCTACCAGACAATCCCGTTCTACATCGGCCTGCAACGCGGCATCGCCTACGGCATCTTCTTCGACAACAGCTATCGCAGCTATTTCGATTTCGGCAAGTCGTCGCAGCAGCGCGCGTGGTTTGGCGCTGAAGGCGGCGAGATGAATTACTACTTCTTCTACGGTCCATCGATCAAAAAGATCCTCGGCCGTTACGCGGATCTCACGGGCCACATGCCGATGCCGCCGCTCTGGGCGCTCGGTAATCAACAGAGTCGCTGGAGCTACTACCCTGATTCGATGGTTGAAGAAGTCGTGAACGAGTATCGCAAGCGCGACTTGCCGCTCGACGTAGTGCATCTCGACATCGACTACATGCACGGTTATCGCGTCTTCACTTTCGACAAAGAACGATTTCCCGATCCGAAAGCGCTAACCGAGAAACTGGGCCAGCAGGGCGTCAAGGTCGTGACGATTGTCGATCCCGGCATCAAGCATCCTACCGACAAGAACGAGCGTTATCACGCCTTCGATCAGGGCCTTGAAAAGAACTATTTCCAGCGTCGTCGCAACGGCGATCTGTTTGTGCCGCGCGTCTGGCCCGGCGAAAGTGTTTTCGTCGACTACACGATGCCCGAAGCGCGCCAGTGGTGGGGCGACCTGCATCGCACCTACACCGACAATGGCATCGCCGGCATCTGGAACGACATGAACGAGCCGTCTGACTTTGTCGATCAGACCGGTAAGAACCAACTGGACGTCGTCAGCTTCGACGAAGGCGAGAAAACAACGCACGTGAAGAACCGGAACACGTTTGCACTCCTGATGTCGCGCGCGACTTACGAAGGACTCGAGCGATTGCGTCCCGATCGTCGCCCGTACGTCATCACGCGCGCGGCGTATGCCGGCATTCAGCGCTACGCGACGATGTGGACTGGCGACACAAACAGCACCTGGGATTCGCTCGCACTGAATATCCCGATGTTTACTTCGCTTGGTTTGTCAGGCGAGCCGTTCGTCGGCAGCGACGTCGGTGGTTTCATCGGCCGTGGCAATGGCGAGCTGCTGGTGCGATCGTACCAGGTGAGTTTTCTCGCGCCGTTTTGTCGTAATCACAAAGTGATCGATGGCTACGATCAGGAGCCCTGGCGCTTCGGCAAGTATTACGAAGACATCATTCGCAAGTATTTGAAACTTCGTTACACGTTGCTGCCATATCTCTACACGGCTTTGGAAGAAGCACATCGCACGGGTGTGCCGCCGTTCCGGCCTTTGCTGCTCAACTATCAGGACGACGAGAGCACGTACAATCTCGACGACCAGTTCATGGTCGGCGACGACATACTGGTCGCGCCGATCATGAAGCCTGACCTGACCAGGCGTCTGGTCTACTTGCCTGCCGGCAGTTGGTACGACTACTGGACCAATAAGAGATACAAAGGTGGAACGATGATTACTGTCGATGCGCCACTCGCTACGGTCCCGCTGTTCGTACGTGGCGGCGCGATCATTCCCGTTGGGCCGTCGCTGAACTACGTTGGTGAAAAGCCAGTCGATCCGATCACGTTCAATATTTATCCGGACGATTCAGGCGCGGCGGCGGCGAAGTTGTACGAAGACGATGGGCTGAGTCCCTCATATAAGACCGGAGCTTTCCGCCGGACTGGTGTAACTGCGCGTTGTGGACCGCAGGGCCTGACCGTCTCCATTGCCGCGCCGGACGGCAGCTACAACCCTGGGCCAAGAAAATTCAGTTTCATCGTCAAATCGGACCAGCAGAACCAGCCGGTTCGTACGGTAACCGACACAGGAAAGCCCCAATTGGTCCAGTTTCCCAATTGTTACAATCATGTGGCATTGAGGTGACAGTTTCCGAACACTCTGGCAGTAATTTGCCGCGACAATCACCCAAGAAAAGCGGTTTTACGGTATTCCCCAAATTTAGCCTCCAAGGACGAAACATTAGTTTCGAAGGGTGAACTATGAGCGGATCAAGGGTTTTAGCCGGCATCATTGGTGCCGCGTTTTGTCTGACGCTTGTCTCGTCGGTCCGGGCTGACAGTCTGCATCCAGACATGCAACTCGAAAAGCTAATCTATGCTGAGCGACACAATTTGACCGTGTTTGATGACCAAAGTGCGGAAACGGGATATCTCTACGCGGCACATTTTGAGAACAATAATGGAAAGCATCTCGGATTTAGCATGACCTCTGTCAATCGTGGACCGAGACTCGGGATAGTGAGACCGCCATCGGCGGCGGAGGTTTCACAGAATCCGGAACCAACAGCGATGGTGCTGCTGGGTACGGGTTTGGCGGCAGTGGGCGCGTTCGCGCGCAAATTAAACCGAAGACGACGAGCGTAAAGTTCGTCGTCTTTCACTAATCAACTGACCGGGCGCCACGCGTACTTAGCGCCGGTCCAGAAGATTATTCCATTAGTTCCATCAAGCTTCTCTCGAATGACGTCTCCTTTGAGCACCGGTAGCGACTTGCTGCCGGTGCTCATTTGTTGAGGCGACCGTCTTTCAAAGTCCTCGCCGACAGCGTTCTTCAGCAGGTAAGTCTGTCGCGCCATCGCGTTGCGCCAGCCCTCGCGTTCGTGGCCGTGAATCACAGCTAAGAGGGCTTCGTCGTTGGCAACGCGCTTAGTTGTTTGTCGAGCTTCGACGAGGTGTGGATCTTCGAGAATCCAGTTGGCGAATTCGCTATTGATCGCGGAGAGCTTCTCTTTGACTGGCTTTACCACGATGGCGATATCTTCAGAGTGATCGCCGTTGAAGTCGCCTATTACATAGGGTTTCGATCTGTCGATTGATACGGCGTCTGCGTAGTTTCTCTGCACCGCCGCACGCAGCTCAGCTTCGGTCGGCTGCGGTCCGGGTGTGGATGCCGGTGCAGTTGCGGGCGCTTGTTCTGCGCTTGTGGTTGAACGTTGGACCGTTGTGCGATGGCAAGCGGTGGTTAGCATGCAAATGATGATGGCAAGCAGCAGTAAGACATGTTTGGACATAAGTTGTCACCTCAATTATGCGCCTCCCTGGAATGCGGCGGCCTGGCGCGGCTTTGGTATCGATGGTGCGCGATCGAGGCCAAAGCGGCGCCAGGCCGCCGCACTCCAGGGAGGCGTCCGATTCACCTACAACGACTCGAGGAACATGATCAGCCTTTGCTTGTCCAAAGCCGACAATGCCTGGTAGCGCAAACGCACCTGTAACGCCTCACCTGAATGACGCAGGATCGCTTCATTGAACGTCAGCGATTCGCCGTCGTGCATCAGGTTTGTGCGTGTGCGCACGCCCCAGAGCGGCGCGGTGCGAACACGTGTTCGTGTGATTGGTCCACCGTTCTGAACAATGAAATCCCCGGTCCCGATGTCGTGGAGCAGGAAATCGCCGAACGGATGGATCGTCTTGCGAGCCAGAGCCTCGGGCACCCGGAACGCGCCGCCATTGATTGGCTGGCATCGGTTTGCCGTCGTGATCGACGGTACATGACAAACGCTACAACTGTATTGCTTGTTCATCGACTCAAACAGCGCGGCGCCGATGGCAATGTCAGACGCAAATTTCGTTTGAATATCCCGATCCTGGGGCGGTGCCTGCGTGGCGCGCATGAACTCCGCAAACACCTCAACATCCTGCTCGTCGTCTTCACCACACAGGATTGAAGGATCGTCTACGCACGGCGTGTTGTCGGGAACGACATCGAAGATCGTGCCGAAACCTACGAACCTGCCGAGTGACGTATTCTCGTCGCGCACCAGAAAATTCGTGATACCGATCTCGTTCAGGTATGCATCGCCCGAGAATGAAAGCAAACTGGCATGCTGGTTCTTCCAACCGAAGCGTCCGACGCGCAATCGGCCGCCAGCCTCGAGCACAGGCACGTTGATTACGAGTCCATGAACTTCCTGATTAGTTATCCCTTTTTGCTGATTTGCCATAGAGATCAGCGTGCCATCTGCAATCGCTTCGACGAATCCATCACCAAGCGTGTTAAGCGACGTACGAAATGTTCGCGTCTCCTCTTCGCGTGTGATTGCCGGGCCATTGCCGATAATTCCGGCCGTGTATAGCGGCGGCACACGTTCCTGCACCTTCGCGCTCTTATGACCGTCGGCGTAATTCGGTGTCGGGATGCCACGGTTATTAATTAAAGAGCCGCCGGGCGCGTCGAAGAAAACTTTGTCCACAGTGTGTCCGGCCCGTAGCTCTGTAATCTGGCTGATCGCGCCCGTGACCGGGTTCTGGTGACACTCTCGACACGACTGCGCGTTGTAAACCGGTCCGAGTCCGTCAGCGACTTCGTCGACTTCCTCGAAGATCACTTTATCGTCTTCGAATGTTCCCGGTGTGGGGTCGACACAATCTTCCAGAGGTTTGCCTTGCGGAATGAGGCCATTGGTCTCGTCGTCAAAGCCGTTTGCGGGAGCTTCGCTAAACGGCGGCTGAGCACATGACAGCTCTACGACGCCGATCTGTGTCGACCTGGCGGCCTCTGGAGTGTCAGTGGTACTAAAGGTGAATGTCGTGGTGTCGTTCTCAGGCACTCCTTCGAGATCGACTGAACCCGAGGTGTAGGTGGCGTCGGAAGTCTTCGCGACGTTTGCCTGATCGGCTTCCTGTGTTATTTGAAAAGCAGCGGTAACGCTGGGAACGGTGCGAGTGGTGGCAGGCAAAGTGAGGAGAGCTGCCAGGATCACAGCTAATCCAAGTAATCTTAAAGCTCTCATTTGTTCTCCTTGATGGTGGATGCAATCCACCGGTGGACGGAAAGTTTGGGCTTTCCATCGGACAGAGAAAGAGGGCCACACCAAAAAATCGTTTAAGGGCGAAACCTGGAGAACGGATCGTAGGCAGAGCGCGTGCGTCGGACAGACTGGTCGGGTTGGAAGAACGTCCGCTGGCGTGACTTCGCCTGCTAATGTCTTGTCGTCTCAGGCGGCCAGACGCGGTTGAGTTTTGAGGCTCACTGGTCGTTTGAAGCGTGGCGGAAGAATATATCTGTTTGTGAGTTTGTCAATTTACATCTTTATTACAAAGATATCGCGCAGAGTTGACGCGCTCACTTCGTGGAACGTTCGAGAACGACATCGAACACGCCTGTTTGAAACTTCTGACCATTCACTTCTTTGTCTTCAACTGCGATCGCGTTCTCGATGCGATACATCGGATCGTTCTTGTGAGGATCACCCTGGAAATGAATCTCCGTGACGAGCGGTTGATAACCCGGACAGATCGCGACGAGATGATAATGTGCACAGCGCCAAAAATCGCCGGTGGGATTTGGTCGATAGGGAATCGGACGAATACTCTCGAGCTCGTATAGACCAGTCTCCGAAGAGATCACGCGCCCGCGATTGCGAAAGTCGGTCGTGCCGTTTGAATATTTCTCCTGCATATCGACGTGCCAGAAATCGAGTACGACTCCCGGCAGCGGTCGCTTTGTGTCGTAGGCCCAGACGCGACCGGAGAGTATGAATATTGTGCCCGGCTCACCGGGTACACTCAGCTTGCCTCGGAACGGCGCGCCTGTCCGGTAGAATGGTCCATATGGTTGTGGCGTGACTTTCTTCAGCTCACCCTTCGGCCTGATTTCCTGTTGTGCTGCTCCCATCTGGATCACGATGCCGCTCGAGCCGTCGCGATTTACTTCCTGAGTTGGCCGTGCGTGGGAACACAGAACGAGGCCCGAGACGCCTGTAGCAGCGAGTCCGAGCGAGGTTTGTCGAAGAAAATTTCGTCGTGTTGAATCAAGCATGTTTTTGGCTCCTGTTGACGTGGAAACACCATGGCGCTGGCTTTTGTGGTAAAGATGTGACGAAATGGCCTGGGGCAGTGACGAAAAGGGAGCGAAGACGGTGTTTGGCCCGTGAAGGATGCCGGCGTTTTCGTTTTTTGGCGTTCAGGGACCGTGGTATACGATGGGATGGAAGATGTCGGTTGTTATTGAAAAGGAATTCGGACGCGCCGCGAAGTACAATGCTAGATCTTCGACGCCTGTTGCGATGTGGTCCCAGTCCCTGGTCGATGCGATTCAACGCACGGGCGGCCACGGAGGGCCGCCCCTACAGTTGTAGCGCACCAGGCTAGTTCGTCGAAGGCGCCCGTTGGGCTACAACTGTAGGGGTGGCCCTCCGTGGCCACCCGTGCGTTGAATTTTCTGCAAGAAAGGTGAGGTGTAACGTGTTACTGAGAATTCTGTTGTTCGTAGCTTTTGCTTTTTCTGCGGCCCAGGCCCAACTGAAATCCGAAGTAGTGGCGGCGGCTGATGGTGTGCCGATTCATTACTCCGTGGCGGGTAAAGGAGAGCCGGCGCTGGTCTTCATTCATTGTTGGACTTGCAACCGAACTTTCTGGGACAACCAGGTTGCCGAGTTTTCCAAAACGAATCGTGTCGTCGCGATCGATCTGCCGGGTCATGGCGAGTCAGGGCAGGGAAGGAAGACCTGGTCTGTCGAGAGTTACGGCGACGATGTCAAAACAGTCGTCACGAAGCTCGGCTTGAAAAAAGTCGTACTCGTCGGCAGCTCGATGGGCGGTCCGATCGCACTGGAAGCAGCGCGACACATGCCCGACCGAGTCGTCGCGATTGTTCCAGTCGATACGCTGCAGAATGTTGAGGCGAAAGTGCCGCCGGACCAACTTGAGGCGGTCTTCAAGCAGATGGAGGCTGATTACAAGAACGCGACGACGAGTTTACTGAACCAGTTTTTCTTTTCACCCACGACGCCGGCAGCAGTGAAAGAGCGGGTAATCAACGCGATCCTGGCAGTTCGACCTGAAACCGCGATTCCGATTCTCAAGGGAGTATTCAGTTACGATCCAACCGCCGCGATGCGCGAAATCAAAGTGCCGATTCGCGCGATTAATGCGGATCGCGTTCCCACGGATCTACCGGTGAATCGCAAGTACGCGCCGCAGTTTGATGTCGTGATTATCAAAGGCACGGGCCACTATCCGATGCTCGAGGATCCGGCGCGCTTCAATCAGATGCTCGCGGAGATACTGCGCAACCTGCCGCGGATGTAGTTCTGCTCGACCTCGTTGCTGGTGAGGGAGAGGGCGGTTTCGTAGGCACTGGTGGCTTCGTCGAAGCGATGCAGGCGTCGAAGGAGATCGGCGCGTGAGGCGTGAAACAGGTAATAGTTTTGCAGCGCGCCGTCCGCACCCGCGGCTTCGATTAAGCTCAAACCACGCTCGCAGCCGTGGGCCATCGCGACAGCCGCGGCGTGATTCAACGCCACGATTGGCGACGACGTAATCCGCATCAGCTCTTCGTAAAGCGCGACGATCTGCCGCCAGTCCGTTTCATCTGCGGTCCGGGCTTCGGCATGCACGGCTGCTATTGCAGCCTGGAGTTGATAAATTCCAACTCGCCGCAGACGTAGCGCGCGCTGGACAAGGTTCACACCTTCATCAATCTCACGCGCGTCCCAGCGCGAGCGATCCTGTTCTTCGAGTGTCACGAGCTCGCCGTTGTTCACGCGAGCTTCACGTCGCGAGTCCTGCAAGAGCATCAACGCCAGCAAGCCGATGTTCTCCGGCTCATCAGGCAGCAGCTCGCAGAGCACGCGTCCCAACCGAATCGCTTCCGCGCAGAGATCGTTTCGGATCAAAGTCTGACCAGCGCTCGCGGCGTATCCTTCGTTAAAGATTAAATAGATGACGGCCTGGACTGCGGCAAGTCGATCGGCGATGCGATCGACGGATGGGATCTCATAGGGAATGCCGGCGAGACGAATCTTCTGTTTCGCGCGTACGAGACGTTGGGCCAGGGTTGACTCAGGCAAAAGGAACGCGTGTGCGATCTCGGTTGTGGTGAGCCCGCCGAGCGTCCGTAATGTGAGAGCGACCTGAGCTTCGCGCGTAAGTGACGGGTGGCAACAGGTGAAGATCAGACGCAGGCGATCGTCGGGATATTCCACAGCTTCCTCAAGCAGCTCAGGCTCGACGTGGGGTTGTAATCGAGTGGTTTCGAAAGCGAGCTCGGATTGTTTGTCAGTGCGAGTTCGGTCGCGGCGCAGTGCATCGAGTAGACGTCGATGAGCAACTGTAGTCAGCCACGCGCCGGGATTGTTTGGAGTTCCTTCAAGTTCCCATTTAGAGGCCGCGGAGATGAAAGCTTCCTGCAAAGCCTCTTCGGCGAGATCGAACGACCCGGAGATACGAATCAACGTGGCGATGATTCGTCCGTACTCTTCGCGAAAAACCTGTTCGAGCGTCTCGCGTGCCTGCGACATGCAGGCGAATATACAACCAGCCGCGGATTTTCGCAGATGAATGCGGATCGACCCGCGTTAATCCGCGAAGATCCGCGGCTAATTTTTCACGCCGACGCTGGGGCGGCGGTCTCGACGAGGGGTCGCACCTCGATTGTTCCCGTTTTAGCGGACGGGATGCGCGCGGCGATGCTCGTCGCTTCGTCGAGGTTCTCGGCTTCGACTAAGAAGAAGCCGCCGAGTTGTTCGTGTGTCTCAGCAAACGGACCGTCCGTGACGAGCTCTTTGCCGTCGCGTACGCGCACACTCGTCGCGGTCGAGATCGGTTGCAACTGTGAGCCGCCCACAAACTGACCGCGCGACAGCAGTTGTTCTCTTAACTGTCGATACTCACCATAGATCTGCTGGCGCTCACCCTCGCTGATCGCGTCCCAGGCCTGTTCGTTTTCGTAAATCAGCAACAGGTATTTCATTTCATTCATTCCTTTCTGCTCGTTGAAGTCTTGCTTTCAACGTTACGACGCGCGAGAGTGCGGAAATCGACAGCCGGTGCAAAAAATTTTTAGCCGATAGTCTGGCCGTAGCCGAGCCACTTGCGCAGAAAGCTGAGCTGGCCGGTGTGATAAGCGTCGTGAAAGGCCAGGAACGCTACTGTGCCGCTCACTTTCTTATCGAATGAGGGCAGACCTTCAGCCACGGGCTTTGCGAGTACTTCCTCCGGCGCCTCGCGGAGAGCGGCTTTGAGTTGCTCTGAGATCTGGTTCCATGCGTCGCGCATCTCGTCGACAGTCGGATACTCCGCATCGTCCACGCGCTCGGAGCCGCGCGAAAACAACTGCGTCCACGAGCTTTCCCATTGATTACCAAGCGCCTTGAGCACGAGCCCGCGATGGACGACGACGTGTCCGAGCAGCCACATCAGATGGTTCGAATCGTCGCCGGGCTTGCGAAACCAATCCTCAGGACTGACGTCGGCGATGGCCTTGTTGACGATGTCTGTATTCGCGCGGTATATCCCGGAAATGTTATTAAAATCAGTCTCCATAAACGTCTCCTTAATTTGTAAATCTGTTCATAAAGTACCTTATCCGCGCCTCTTTTGCGCGTTTACAAGTGAGTTATGAGTTTGAGAGGCCGCGATGAAGGCATGTCCTACATGTGATCTGGTTTATAACTACGAGTTGCTGCAATTTTGCCGCTTCGATGGAACTCGTCTGGTCAACACGTATGGAGGCGAAGAGACTACGAAAATGCTCCCTCCGCCGCAATTGCCGACGCCAAACGCTGGAGCTCACGTCGATCACACAGGTGAACTCAAATCACACAACCATATACGGTAATCTCCACACATAATCCACACGCATCTTCGTCAAAAAGTGGCTATCAATGCTATCTTTTTAGACCGATATGCGACACCAGATTCTCAAGGGTAAACAATGCACAAGCATCCATCGCGAAGCTGGATTACACCTCTGCTAGTTTTGTTCATTGCCGGTTTGATGGCGCCGCGCGTCGCCGCCCAGCAGGCCTGTTTCACTTCGCAGGAACGCGCGCGCGCGGAGCAGACGGCGAAAGTCTATCGTGTGCCTGATCCGGGCTACGATCCGGTGCTCGGCTACAATCCGGCCAACGGTCCGCGCCGTGGCGCGCCTCCAGTCGATGAGAACGGACGCGCGAAGCCGATCAATTGCGTTGCGAATAAAAACGAGTCTCCCGGCTCAGGCACGACGCCGAAGTTTTACTGCTCGGTCCCCGGTAACACAGACGAAGACGGCAATCTCCTCCGCTACAAAATCAAGCCGCACTTTAAAGGACAGTCGCCTGATAAACGCAATGGTGAGATCTACGGCGAGTTTTTGTCGTCACGGTTTTCGAAAGCGCTCGGTTTCTTCGCCGACGATGAATGGGTTGCAGATGTTAGTTGTCCGGACTGCGAGAAGAGCCTGACGAAGAGTTTCCAGGGCACAAGCTTTTCACCTTTTCAGCCGGCGGCCGGCATTGAGTTGTCGCTCGCGCCTGGCATCGACGTGAACTGCAATAACAAGAATTCAGGCCCGCTCGCTGAGACTTTAAGGAACCTGCTTCAGAACGGCGCACCGCGCGCGGAGATCGACGCGTTCAAGCTGTGGCTCGCGTTCATCGATCACGGCGACACCAAATCTGATAATCACAAGTTCGCTTGTCTGAGCTCGAAAAAGGACGGCAACACGCGTACGTGTGAACCGGGCGAGGCTGTCTTTTACGTCGGCGACATGGGCTCGACGTTTGGCTTCTCCAGTGCGAGCGAGAAGAAGGCGCGATTGGACGGCTGGCGCCGCAAGAAGCCCATCGAGGTAAAGAATGGAGCCTGCATGACGACTGCGAAGAGCGTCGGCGACAATCGCATCAGTGAAGACGGCCGCAAGCTGCTGGCGGATAACTTGCAGCGACTACTCGACGCCGAACAGCAGAACAAAACGATCACAAAAGTTTTTGAGGCGTCGCGAAACGCAGAACGCGATCGCCCGGCGGCTGAGTGGGCCGCCGAATTCGTGCGTAAGGCGCACCTGATCATCGACGCGCGTTGTACGAATTAATTCGAATACGCCGAAGGCGTTCGCTAATTTTAGCCCAGGGTTCGAGCAGCGCGAGAACCCTGGGAGGAATATTTAAATTGCGACAAACCCCGAAAGGGTTAGGAGGTTGGCGAACCCCTTTCAGGGTTCACGTGACATTTAATACGCTGATCCCAGGGTTGTCGCTGCGCTCCAACCGCTGGGCTGAAATTAGCGAACGCCTTCGGCCTAAATTCAACTGCACAGAACACAGGGGTTGCCAGAGAAATATCCCAGGGTAAATGAATTCAATGCCATTTGACTCACAATCAAAACATAAACCAAAACGCTTTCTCTCATGGTCGGTACTGAATCGCGATTTGTGCCAGTTGGAGTTCTTCCGGCGCGTGCTCGAAGAAGCCACTGACAAATCAAATCCGGTGCTCGAGCGGCTGAAGTTCCTCTCCGTCTTCGCATCGAATCTCGACGAGTTTTTCATGGTGCGTGTTTCCGGTCTTAAGGAAATGCTGAGCATCGACGACATTGGACCAATGCCCGGTGAGTTGACGCCCTTGGAACAGCTCGACGTTATTCGCAAGCGTGTGCTTCCGCTCGTCGAGGAGCACGCGCGCTGTCTCAGAGACGAAGTGATTCCCGAGCTCGAGGCGCACGGTGTAGTCATCGCCCGGTATGTATCGCTTTCTAAAGACGAAAAGAACAGCCTGGCCGAGTATTTCAAGAAGAACATTTTTCTGGTGTTGACGCCACAGGCCGTCGACCCGTCGCGTCCGTTTCCTTACATCTCGAATTTGAGTCTGAACATTGGTCTAACGGTCGAGAGTAATCCCGAAGACACGCTCGCCGGAACGCCAGTCGGAAATCAGATCAGGTTTGTTCGCATTAAAGTGCCGCCGGTGGTGCCGCGACTGATCCCGATCAAGAAAGGCGAGTTGAAATTTGCGCTTATCGAGGAAGTGATTGAGGCAAACATTCATTCGCTGTTCCCGAGCATGAACCTCGGCAAGGGACACATCTTTCGCGTCACACGCGATGCGGATGTCGAGATTCGTGACGACAAGGCTGCGGATCTGCTGGCGTTGATCAAAGAGTCGCTGCGTGAGCGTCGTTTTGGCTTGCCGGTGCGCCTGGAAGTGTCGGCAACGATGCCGAGTGAGATGGTCGAGTATCTTACGACGTCGCTCAAGATCGAGCCCGACGACGTTTATCAAATCGACGGCTTACTTGATGTGCCCGATCTGATGGAGCTTTACGGCATCAACGCTCCGGAGTTGAAAGATAAACCGCTGAAGGCTCTCGTGCCTTCCTCGCTGCGTAGTAAGGAGTCGATCTTCGATGCGATCAAGAAACAGGACGTGTTGCTGCATCATCCTTACACGACGTTCGGCACGATCGTAGATTTTATTGACGCTGCTGCGAATGATCCGGACGTGGTCGCGATCAAGATGTGTCTGTATCGCACGGGCAAGAAATCACCGATTCCGCAGGCGCTGATTGGAGCGAGTGAACGCGGCAAACAGGTGACGGCCGTAGTCGAGATCAAGGCGCGATTTGACGAAGAGCACAACATCGAATGGGCCAAGCGGCTCGCTGAATCTGGTGTGCACGTTGTCTATGGCCTCGTGGGCTTGAAGACGCATAGCAAAGTCGCACTCGTGGTGAGACGTGAGGAGCATGGTCTACAAACCTACACGCACATCTCCACCGGCAACTACAACCCAACAACCTCGCGCGTGTACACAGACATCGGACTGCTCACGAGCGATTCGGTGATTGGCGACGACGCGTCAGACGTGTTCAACTTTCTGACGGGCTTTTCGATACAGAAGGAATACAGTCGCTTGATGGTCGCGCCGCTGAATCTCAGGCAGCGCATGATGAACCTGATCAAGCGTGAAACAGCACACGCTTTGGCGGGCCGGCCCGCGCACATCGCGGCGAAGATCAACCGTCTGACTGATCTCAATACCATCGAAGCGCTTTATGAAGCGTCGCAGGCGGGCGTCAAGATCGATCTGATCGTGCGTGGCGCGTGTATGCTGCGTCCTGGCGAGCCCGGACTGTCGCAAACAATTCATGTTCGCAGTATTGTTGGACCATTCCTCGAGCACAGTCGCATCTTTTACTTTGGGAACGGTGGCGACGAAGAGGTCTACATCGGCTCGGCTGACTGGATGGCGCGCAATCTTGATCGTCGCGTTGAGGTCGTGACGCCCGTGACGGATCCGCAGTTGAAGAAGTATCTGAAGGACACGGTGCTGGCTGCGTACCTGCGTGACAACGTGAAGGCGCGGGTCATGAATTCGGATGGCAGCTACGAGCATCCTCCCATGGAGCCGGGTGAAGAGCCGTTCAACAGCCAGCTCTTCTTTGAAGGCGTGAACAGCTCGCCGCCCGCGCGGAATGTTCATTCGTTGAAGAGCAAGCGGCTGTGGTCGAAAAAATGAGGAGTAGAGGACGAATATGACCCGCGTCACTGTTGCAGTGCTCGGACTGTTCATCGTGATCCTGGTGGGTAGCGGCATACTCGCTTACGTTTTACGCGACGAGCCGAGAGCCGTGGGACGAACTACTGCCGTACCGGTGACGTCGCCTGCTGCTTCGCCTGACGAGAGCCAGGCGGCGCGTGACATTCCGCTGTTTGGTCAACTGTTTGGACCAGACGCGACTGGGCTCTCACCGGCCACTGTCTACAGTTGGGAAGCACTATCAGCGCGAATCGCTTTGCGCTTTTCGCTCGCTGCGTTTCTCGCGGCATTGCTCGCGTTTCGTCCGCGACGCGGCCTCTCTGTTGTCAGGCGTAATCCGTACGTTGCCCAAACTCAGATTCTGATGGCGGTGGTTGCGGGTGCGATGATGATGGTCGTGGGCGACAGTGCGGCACGCGCGTTTGGAATCTTTGCGGCTGCCTCGCTCGTGCGCTTCCGCACGAACATTCGCGATCCGAAAGAGACCACAGTGTTGTTGGTCTGTCTTGGCGTTGGTCTCGCGGCGGGTGTCGGACGTTGGGACATGGCTGTCATCCTGACCCTGTTTGTGCTTTTGACGTTGGCAGTGCTGGAATCGTTCGAACGCTTCCAGGTGTTTCGTTCGATGGAGATTACCGTACAGACGCGCAACGTCGATCAGGCTGATCGGATTTTGAAAGGGCTTTTTGAACGGCACGGGTTTGATTACGAGCTGCGCCATCTCGACCGCGAGGATGCCGACGAGCCAATGGGCAAAATCGTTTATCTCGTTAATCTCGATCCCGTCATCAGCACGAGCAAATTAAGTGAAGAGATACTCGACAGCGATCGCGAAAACATCGATAGCGTCGAATGGGACCAGAAGGAAAGTAAGACTTACATTTACAAGTAGGGTTCAGGGTTATGAGTCGCACACTCGTAGTTGGAGACATTCACGGTTGTTACGATGAGCTGGTCGACATGCTTGAAGCTGTCGGCATCGGGCCGGACGATCGTGTTGTTTGCGTTGGAGATTTAGTGACGAAGGGTCCGAAGAATCGTGAAGTGCTGGGGCTGTTTATGACTGATGAGCGATTCAGGACGGTTGTTGGCAATCACGATTTAGCGTTGCGACGGAAGTGGCATGGTGAGAAGTTGAAGTTGAAGCCTTCACAAAAAGCGACGCACAAAGAGCTTAAGAGTGAGAAAGAAACGTACCTGCCGTTTTTGAATAAGTTACCTTTCACGATCGATCTCGGCACGCATCTCGTTGTGCATGCAGGTTTGCGTCCGGGTATTGAATTGTACTCGCAGACGTCTGAAGACATGACGTTGCTGCGCACCTTAGGGAAGGATCGCGAGAGTCATGGTGGGACGCCGTGGTATGAGGTTTATGACGGCGAGAAAGTCGTGCTCTTCGGTCACTGGCCCTCGCCCGAGCCCCGCCGCGGCCCACGCGCCATCGGTCTCGACACAGGCTGTGTCTACGGCTACAACCTCACTGGGTACATCATCGAAGAAGACCGCTTCGTCACCATCCCCGCGCGCCACACCTACGAGCCGACGTAAAGTCTCACTCCTCCGGCCTGAGAATTCGCTGAAAAGTACAGCAAATTTTCTTGACAATCCGCTTGACTAGGCGTACATTGCTGCACGTCGCCGGGAATCCTCGTACCTTGCGATTGCCGCTAAAGAAGGTGCGTAGTTGATGTGACCTCAAATCAATTGCGTGCAAAATTAAACGAAGATGGGGACGCCTATCTTCCCCCCCTAAACCCAACCCAGGCTTGCTGGGCATCAAGTCCTTCTGTTGGTCCGTTGGCTTTTGACCAGGCGACCGATCGATCGGATGCTCAGTTTGGAAAGCACACGTTACTTAGGCGTGTGACAGAAGGGCAAACGATCAAGCGGTCGTCCCTTAAAAGGGGACGGAGATGTCTAGTTTCAATTGGGCCATTACCGACGCGACAGAAGACTATGCGCCGGTGGTCCAGGGTGGCGCAGTTGATCTTGAAGACGCGAAGGTTGTAACTACTGTACCCCCTTGGCATGTTGAACCTCCTGACGGTTCCGTTGCGCTGGTACCGCAACCTGGTGGAGAAGTCGAGCTCGCTGAAAGTCACAGAGATCTTCGTCGAACCATTAGTCCTTGGGTTGTCAATTTTGCTGTGATTGTTTTGGTAGTAGTCACCGGCTTCATCCTTGTTTTGGATGTGTGGCGTGAAAACGTCACCTTTGAAAGATTCCTCTATGTGCTGACTTCCTTCATAGCTGGCTTCAGGCTGGCAGCCTCAAAGCACCACACGAAGGGATCCAGCGAAACCAACGGCCGGGGAATACAGTAGTCAGCAGAGGAGGAAAGATGGCAGTAGTAATGAAGAAGGAAGCAAACAAGGGTTCGCGCTTGCAGGATAAAGCGCGGGTCCAGTTTGATTTCAGTAAAGACTCGCTGGCGAAGCTGGACGAGATCGTTGCGGCAGTTAGCGCCAGCACCCGCGCTGAGGTGATACGGCGTGCGTTGCTGCTCTACACTGAAGTGCTCGATGCTGAAAAGAGAGGGGCTAAGCTCTGTTTCCGCGAGCCGGACGGCACGCTGGTTCAGATCCTACCCCTCTTCTAAGACGTTCGCTCTAATTCTATACGTAAAGAAGACGAAAGCGGCAGCCGTTCTGGCTGCCGCTCTTTCTTGGTGTGTGCCCGGCAGGGCGCTCTTACTAGGGAGTGAAAGTCTCCTACGAACCCGACAGGGGGAATCGTTAGCCGGACGGCAAGGGTGTTCATTGCGAGGTGGAATCTGAAGGAAGCCGCAGGCAAAGCGCTGGCCCGACGAACAGAAATCACATAGGAGGCAGACAAGCTGGATGAGAAGGCACTTATCTTCAAAGTCCGATACCTGTCCGGAAAGCTTGGCTGTAGATGTGGCGGGCATAAGCGTGAAGGTGCGAGCGCATTACCCGGGGAGGTCTGCAACTTTGCTTCGAGCTACCGTCGTCGCGAGGCGAGGGGAAGAAGTTGCAGAAGTCAGCCGAGGGCATAGTAGGTTCATTCGACCGAACTGAAGGCCTGAACATGAAGTAACGAGCCAGAGACTCAAGTTTCGATGAGCAGCAGAGACGCGGATAGAAGAGCTGAAACACTCGACTCCCACCCGGAGGGTAGCCAACGGAATTGGCGAGAGGAAGGCTTGGGTGCGTCAAGCGTCACGGCAACGAGAGATCACTCTGGAGCGGAAGCAGCGCAGTTGTTAGAAGCAGTGGTCGAACGAAAGAACATGTCGCTGGCGCTCAAGCAGGTAGAGCGAAACAGCGGCGCCGCCGGAGTGGACAACATGACGGTGGCGCAACTGCGAGACTATCTGCGCGAGCACTGGCTGAGAATCAAAGCGGAATTGTTAGCGGGAAGTTATCAGCCGCAGCCGGTGCTGAAGGTAGAAATACCAAAGCCCGGTGGCAAAGGAATGCGGATGTTAGGCATTCCGACGGTGATAGATCGACTGCTACAACAGGCGTTATATCAAGTGCTAAGCCCACTCTTTGAACCACACTTTTCTGAATCGAGCTACGGCTTTCGGCCGCAACGGAGTGCGCATCAGGCGGTGCTAAAGGCACGGCAGTATGTGCGTGAAGGGCGGCGTTGGGTGGTGGACATTGATCTGGAAAAGTTCTTCGACCGGGTGAACCACGACATCCTGATGTCGCGGTTGGCGAGGCGAATCAAAGACAAGCGAGTGCTGCGATTAATTCGCCGTTACCTGCAAGCCGGGATGATGTCGTATGGACTGACCACAGCGCGACGAGAAGGAACCCCACAGGGTGGACCACTTTCGCCGTGGCTGTCGAACATTCTACTCGACGAGTTGGACAAGGAATTGGAGCGACGCGGGCACAAGTTCTGTCGCTACGCCGATGACTGTAATGTGTATGTGCGGTCACGGAGTGCGGGAGAGCGAGTGCTAAAGTCGCTGACGACATTCCTTGAACGACAACTGCGGCTCAAGGTGAACGCGGAGAAGAGCGCCGTGGCTCGTCCGTGGGTACGAAAGTTCCTGGGCTACTCATTCACGTCGCAGCGTGAGTCGCGGTTGAAAGTCGCGCCCGGCTCAGTGCAACGACTGAAAGAGAAGCTGCGGGAAATCTTTGGGCGCGGCAGAGGACGCAACCTGAGCAAGTTAATCGAGGAGGAACTGACACCATTAATGCGTGGTTGGATGAACTACTTCCGGCTGGCAGAGGTGAAAGGAGTCTTTGAGGAACTGGATAGCTGGATAAGACGGAAGTTACGTAACCTTATCTGGCGCAAATGGAAGCGACCGTTCACGCGCGCAAAGAAGTTGATGCAACGAGGGCTCGCTAAAGAGCAAGCCCTGAAGTCGGCCATGAATGGACGCGGCCCATGGTGGAACGCTGGGGCTGCACACATGCACGCTGCCTTTCCTAAATCCTACTTTGATCGTTGTGGTCTTCTGTCACTGCTGGAACAACGCCGACGCTTCCAGCTTGCTTTATGAACCGCCGTATACGGAACCGTACGTACGGTGGTGTGGGAGGACGGCGGAGGTGACTCCGCCTGCTACCCGATTCTGGTGAGCCGAGCAGGGCTCGAACCTGCGACCCGCTGATTAAGAGTGCGTTTATAAGCACTGCAGCAGGTGACGGCTTTATCATTTACTAACATTTCTTACAGGTTGCAGCCGCCAGCGAGTCCATCTGTTACCACCTATTACTGCTAGTTTCGCTGTGGTGTTGTCACAAGTTTGTCTCAATCGCATGTGGCTCTGGCCCTCGCGCTTCGCGTCTGGTCTCCATAGCTAACTCGCTCGATCAACTCGCCGGTCCTGTTTCGACGACGGCATTGCAGCAATTATGGAGCGCAGAAGAGCATTAACCACCTCTGATGATCTGAAGATTTTCGCGACATCTGGTTCCAGTACAACAGCCACAGTTCCTTTGGACATCTTTGCTGCGAATCGATTCGGTTGCGACTTGCTGTAGTCGAACCGATACTCTGAACGCAATGTTTCTTCGTCTACTGGCTTTTTCTTACGAGCCAACGTTTTCTTCATAATCTTTGCGCTCCCTGCGAGTCGCTTTGCGTGCACTGAAAATTCGTACTCGATCGTCAATACCGGTAAAGTACACCAGAATTAGTTGATGTCCCACGGAGTGGCCGATGATAATTTCACGCAACTCGTCGACTGAGTGTTCCTCATCCGGAAAGATTCGCGCCAAGGGATCAGCGAACACTGTCATCGCCTCTTCGAATGAAACCTCATGCTTGGCGAGATTCGCTTCAGCTTTATTCGGATCCCATTCAAATCGAAGAGACATCTTTTGCGTATGTTACCACGGACCCGTAGATAATTGATTTTAACCGGGCTACGGCGAATAGATTCGAACCACCCACATCAGCGTCCCGAAACCTGCAACCTAACAGTGCGCCTGTTACGTTGTGACCACATTTACTAACATTTATCGCGGATCGCAGCCCGTTACGATCGAACTGATATGCGCCTAACACCAACTATTTCCATTCAAGACCGGCACAGTTTTCCCCACTTCCCCCGGCGTTCCTTCTGACGAAGTTGGCCATGCTTTTCCATCTAACAAAAACAGTCTCGCCTCGTGTTAGAGACAACAGCGGGTGTATCCCTTAAGCAGCTCAGATAAAGAGAATACAACGTGATGTTTGGATCGCCTGTACTATCAGCATGAAGTTAGCATCGCGACGTAAAGAGTTGTTTGTTAGACACCTTTAGGAGGCAAACTGAAGTATTTTTAGAAAGGCTTCATCAACTCAAGGTTCTGTGCGTCCAACCCCGCGATGGCAGGAGACGGAATGGAATTCGATCGGAACTATCAAAGCCGGTTATAGATATGGCTCTTAGATGTCTGAGGACTAACCGCCCGTGTTCTTTACAAGTCGTGGTTACTCTCGAACCGCTTTTGGAAATCACTTTGGCCGGTTGCGTATACTCTAACTTGGTCTATCCACGTGCTGCTTGTTAATAACGGCGTTGGATTTAAGAAACTTAATGAGTAGTGTTTCAATTTGAGGTGCACCCCTTTCGTGAGACAAAGAGTTAAGACACTGCCTCGGCCCATCGAAAAGAGTTGTTGCTTTCGACTGGACCATTGATGACAATCAGCCCGGTTGGTGAAGCGGAGGCGAGCTCTGCTGGAGAGCAACTCGCCAAGGAATAACCAACCGGAAACTCATCAAGACGATGAGCGAGGGCGCGGCCGCAGGGTTGCGCCCTCCGCCTTTTGTGCTCATCGGATTGATAGATTTCCTTATGCCTCAAAAAACTCCTATGGGTCTGCCTCAGGCGCCGTCGCGAAAATCGATTGTAGGTCAAATACGCGCGCAGTTTTTGGCGCCCAGCGCTCAAAAATCAATTTTCCTCATGCCTGGACCACCAGGAGCTCTGTCGGAAACAACAGTTGTTGTCGCTCGAACTCGGCCGGCGGCAAATATCCCAGGGCGGAGTGCAGGCGTTTCTTGTTATAGACGCTCTCGATGAACTTGCCAATGCATCGCCGTGCATCAGCGAAGTCAAGATATTCGTTGCGATAAACCTCTTCGTACTTGAGCGTCTTGATGAACGCTTCCGCCTGCGCATTGTCGTAAGGGTTGCCGCGTCGGCTCATGCTGATCAAAATGTCATGCTCAGTGAGTAGATCGACGTAATCCTTAGACGCATATTGCACCCCGCGATCCGAGTGATGTACCAGTCCTGGAGTAACTCGCCCGCGCCCGATCGCCATCTGCAACGCGGCCAGCGCCAACTCCGCCTCGAGCGTGCGCCCCAACGCCCAACCAATCACCCGGCGTGAAAACGCGTCCAGAATCACGGCCAGATACACGAACTCCAGCAGCAGCCGGATGTAGGTAATGTCGGCCACCCAGAGCTGATTCAAACCGCTCGGCTTCAGCTCGCGCGCCAGGTTGGGATACACCCGCAGGTCATGGTCCGAGTTGGTGGTGCGCACAAACGCTCGCTTCCGCAGACACAGCAAATTATCCGCACGCATCAACCGCAACACTCGTTTGTGATTTACCTCCCAGCCCGCACGTTGCAGCGCTGCCGTGATCCGCCGATAGCCATAGGCTGGCATCGCTACCGCTTGCTTCTGAATCGCATCTCGCAACTTCATCTCCTCGGCCTTCTCTGCGACCGGCTTGAGGAACCGATAGTAGCCGGCTCGACTGACCGCCGCCGCACGGCACAATCTGGTTATGGGCTTTTCTTCTTCGCTGATCTTCTGGTAGACGGTGCGCCGCCATTGACGGCCACCTGTTGCTCCTCGAAACTCTGTAACAGTTTTTTTAAGAAATCGTTCTCCATCGTCAACTGGCCAATCTTCCGCTCCAGCTCAGCCTCACGGCTCTCAGCTAAGACACGGCGGCCCTGACCGGAAAACGCTTTCGTAGGTTCGTTCTCTGAATTCGCGGCGCCAGCGATGCAGTGTGTTGGCACTGACTTCCAACTGGCGCGCCACCAAGCCTAGCGGTTTGCCCGAATCGAGCTCCTTGATCGCCGCCAGTTTGAACTCCCGCGTGAACACCCGTCGAGACTTAACCATAAAATCCTCCTTTGCCAGTGTAGCAAGTGAAAATTTTGTGGCTTAACTGACTGTCTCATTTTTGGGGTTCACTCCAATTTGTGTTCGAAGATTTGGATCATCAATGCGGATCCAAGAAGCTGCTTCGACTATAGGTCGCTTGAACCAAAACTTATCTTCGTGATTTCGTATGCGCTTGCGAACATTGCCGCCTTCGCCAACATAAATTGGTCTCTCGCTTATATCGTAAAGAACGTAGATCCCGGGTTGTGTCGGTCGCTCACTATCTGAGTGTGGATCAAAGTCTTCAAGCGCTCCCAAACCGAGAACTTCCGCCTCTGCTGCAACTTCTTGCGCCGTGTCCTCAGGTATCTGAGTAGTCAATGCTTGTTCTAGCTTCTTGCGAGTCGCTTGTTGCACGTTACGAGTTACACCCGCCTCAATGCGGTATATGGCTGGCGCTGTTACTCCTGAGTTATGTGCCGACCAACCTTTAGCTATTCTCGCTTTTGCGAGCCAAGCAGCTAACGGTGAAGCATCAGACGCTGTCCCACCAGCACGGCTTTCAACGTCTCTTGCTGTGCGCTGGAGGGTTTGCCTTTTCCATGTTCCCAGTTAGAAATTGTAGCCTGAGTAACCGCAACTTTCTCGGCGAGCTCATTCTGAGATAGCCCAACCTTAATGCGGCTTTCTTTTAGTTGATTAGCGTTCATTATAATTTCCGGGGTCGAACAAATCAGTGCGTACTGTGTGCCGAAAGACTCTTAACCATATATCCGATCGGGCAAATTTCGACAAGACCGGAACCGAGTTTGCAAAGCGCATTTTCAGGCTGGTAAGTCTTAGTTGAAATGCAACGGCAGAGCGAAAGGCTATATCACATGCCTTAAATCGTTTGTGAACGTTTCGGACAGAAGCTGTCGTTAGCACATGATTGTTTCCAGTGCGCAGCACGGTTACAGGATGGAGATTGCTGTTTCCCGTACGGGAACTGAACCCGTGGTTACCGCCGTGAAGAGAAAGCGATTTACGATAATCCCAAGGAAACTTGCGGCATGGAAAGGTACTCTAAGGGATCGTTAGTGGACGCTTAATGAATGCGTGGTGAAAGAGTAAAGGAGTTTCTAAGTGCGCTTTAGATTCCAGGCAACGATACCGATTCCGAGTACTTTTTATTGAATTAATTCGCTAGCTTTCAAATGCGCGAATTAGGCGATATTATGCTTAAGCAGTCTTTACTCACGGAGTTGTAGGAGTCGCTCTACGAGGCCAGCAAAATGTCAAAAGACAAGCTAGGGAATGTCCCCCCTCATGACCTCAGCCATGAGAATCCGCGTCCGGAACTATTTCTTCCAGATCCAATAAACGGAGAGGGATTCAAACTACCACGCCCTCCGACTAATGCCTATCTCAGCACAATCAATTTTGATTCTGAATCGGGTGGTGAAGCGGGTGCGCCCCCAGCAGGCGGCGGGTCAGGAAGGGATGGACTGGATCTAATTGGCAACTTTGTTCGGGGACGAAGTGAATCGCAGTGTACGATCTGTGAGGGCCGCAAAGAAGTGGTTGCCTTTGTATCCCAAGGCCGGGGATGGAGCGAGATAAGGTGTCCGATGTGTTCCGGGAAAGGAACATTGGGAACTCTCAGAAATCCGAAACGTTTTGAAGAAAAAGAGATTCTGAGTCTGCTTCGCGGTTTAGTTTTTGACGTTCAAACACCTCTAATTGTTCAGGAGGGTGAACTAGTAACTGTCTGTTTAAGACGTCTGTTTTTCGGATTCGGTGACTTAGAACCCAAGCCTGAGCCGAGTTCCGGAGTAACATTCTTGTTGGCTAGCGTTTCGCGTGCCAAGGATCGCGCGAAACTGGCTTTAGGGTTGAATTACCAGTTTGCAATCCTTGCAGATCAAATGCTGATCACCACTGAGTTTCAAGCATCTGGTGACCTAATTCTGACGATCCACGGATTGAAAACAGGATTTGAGTCGCTCAGAATAGAACCGAGTATTAGAAGCGGTAACTCCGACAAACATAGACCCTACGATTTTGGGCCGAAACTTTCAGGATCAGAGCACGAAGACCCCGACGTAGGTGGTCAAGTTGGTACGGTTGAACTTGGGAAGTCCTATTTTGATCGGCTCACGGGAGGAGTCATTAGAAAGATCTCAATGCTAGACAGGTGGTTAGGGAAGAAGGATAAGCAGGCTAACGACCGTGGTCATTGAATGGGTCGAATCGGTCCGATTTTGTACACGGTTGCTGAATCCCAACCGACAATATGTTTTTTCCCGAAGAACAGTTTCCACCTTGAGCTGGCAGCTCGCTTTGGTCTCTTCGCGGCATTTTCGTAGAAAGCATAAATCTTGATTAATTCGACCTGACTTTCCAGAATAAAGTCATACCTCAACTGAAGTGAGTTACCTGGTTCAACTTCCTTCCTATTCCAACTCCTGAATTTAAGCGCATATTGAGCTATTACGGGCCAAGCGATCTCAGTTTGCCACATTTCTCGCGACTCATCTGTGATGAGGTCTCGCAAGGCCTTCAAAACATCCCGTCTTTCATCAATTAGTTTCGAGAGATTTGATGGCAAAGGAAGAATCTGTTGTATCCAGATTTCGCTACTATCAAGTCGAACTAGAACCTCGCCCTCATTCAGGAGATTCACCGTGACATTGATTAGGTTTGTGTTTGTCGTTAACGGCTCATGTACGATCTTGTAGTCGATCGATATGCGCGGAAATCTCTGTCTCTTGAGCCAAAAGAGTCGATACGCCCACAATGCACCAACAAAGATCGCGAGAATCGTAACAATCGATTCCGCGACTTCTAAAGTCTCTTTGATGGAACCCTCGTGAAATCTAAGCCACTCCATTCGATTTCCATTAGCCGCCGAGGCTCGCAACGAATGGGTGTGAGCCTAAGGGAATGTGAGAAACGGTACGCTTATATCATAGAAAGTCTGAATCGAAACTCTCTTTCGAACTGTTTCGTTAGCACATGATAAATAGAGAAAAGCTGGCAATCGAACTCCTCCCAATTTTGACGTCCAGGCTAGTAGAAAATTACGGCTGAGCTCCTCCCAATTCACGGCCAGCTAAAGTAGAGAAAATTGGACCATTCGAGTGTTGTTGGACCATCCCGTTCGGCGTCAACCCCGATAAAGAACTATGTGGTCTGAAGCCATGATACTCTTCCTTAACGGCGGCGCTTTGCCGATGTTTGCGGATGCGCGCGCGCGAGCTTCAAAGGCGCGCGTAAACTGCACTAGCGGATTACTGAATTCCTTTCAGCAACGCGGCCACTTCGTTGGTCATGGTGTACTCATTTTCATTTGTTTGCGGAATCCAACGCGCAGCAAATGGCCACGTTTGTTTGCGATAGCGGTTCCTGACTCGGCGGCCGAACGCTCCCAAGGTCCCTCCCAACTTCGAGCTAGTCGCTGTCTCGCCTCTTGAACGCGAGAGCACGCTTTTCAGTTCACGTGAGCTGACTTCTTTCCCCGAACGCGCCGCTAAGGCATCGAGGATTGCTCGCATGTTTGTGTCAGATTCTCTGTACATTCGCCGAATCTCGGATGCGGACCACTCCTCCGGAATGCCCATATCGGCGTTTGGACTCGCACTCTCGACTGGACGATACGAACTCTTTTCCGCGATCAGCGAATAAACGTCTACTACTAAGTGACTCGGGACTGGTACTTGCAAAAAGACAATCTCAGTCTTCGACACCGGTTTGACTCCTTATAGGTGCTAATAAAAGCTATAAGCAGTCTACAGCAGGTGAGAAAAGACCGTCAATTGTCGGTGATTGTGCCGTTCGAAACACAACGAGCTAATTCCCGTTTCGTAAAAGGATCAAGAAAACGAAAAACAAAAGAAGGTGCTACGCACCTGAAGAAATGAGACACGACACCCCCGCTCGCGTGGCTGTGGCGTATACGCGCTGCGTATACATCGGCTTGGTCCAACTGTTGCAGTGATTTACACGTATACGCGGCCAGGCTGGGGCATGCTCTGCAAACACAATGTACACAGAGAAGAAATGTAAATGAATGAAGCAAAGCGCCGTTAGATTAGAGGCCGCGCCTTTCTGGGACAAAAAAATATTTTCGAGTAGCTGGAAGTTCGGCCTCGATCCCCCGTCTAGTAATAAGAGAATCAGAATATCGCTCTCCCCAGAACTGATTTCGTCATAGACCAAGCGAAAAACTTTAGGTTTCCCTTCTGTCCAGCCTCGCGCGAAGCGGCTTCCAGAAGTAAACGACCCCAAGGGATGTTTGAGATGGACCAAAAACATTCAGGCCATCATTGACGGGAAGGGAACTTGGGCCGCGATTGTGCGCGCTTCGCGCGTCAAGGATGTTGTTGCCGACATCGCCCAGAGCCACCAGGTAAGGTTCAGTGCGAATCGGCACGATAACCTACCCAGAGGTTTAGTCGAATATGTGTTCGGAATCGACTGGTGAAAGTGAATCAAGCTATCTGACTGTTGCGCAACTAGCCCAGCTCCTACAAGTACGTGAAAGTACGATCTACGGATGGGTTGATCGGCATTACATCCCGTTCCTTATGGCGGGAGATTTTGTCAGATTCGATCCGAGTGCGATTCACGATTGGATGCTCGCGGAAGCCGAGCGCAAACGTGAAAAGAAGAAATGCAGGTTTAAGAAAGTACGTGTTAAAGTGGCGCCTGCTCCTGGCGGCTGCAACCGGAAAGGAGCAATCGGATGACAATCCGAAAACGCGGAGCACGTTATCACTACGATTTCATGATCCGCCGGAAGATACAGAGGGGCGTTACCCGAGGCGCGTACGAAGGCAGAAGCACAGCAAGCCGAGGCGAAGATCAAGAACAAGATCTATGAGCGCAAGTTTGGCAAAACTTCGGCAAGCAGATCATTTACCGAGTTCGTGCAGAACACCTACTTACCCTGGGCCAAAACTACAAAGCGGTCCAGTCGTGACGATGTTCTACACGCCAAGGTTTTCTGCCGTCACTTCGGGAACAAGGATTTGAGCGAGATCGATCAGCAGATGGTTGAAGAATTCAAAGTCGAACGAATGAAATCAATAACTCGCTACGGTAGACCGCGAAAACCTGCGACAGTTAACCGGGAGCTTGCGATTCTATCTGGCATTTTCAGGATGGCCGTTGATTACGAGGAGATTACGGAGAATCCGTGTCGAAAGGTCGAGTCGTTGCCTGAAAACAATCAGCGAACGAGACACTTATCTTTTGAAGAGGAAGATAGGTTGTTTGTGAAGCTGACAGGCGACCGCGAATATCTCAGACCTCTCGTAACGGTGGCACTTTACGCTGGACCGCGGCGTGGAGAGCTACTAAAGCTCCGTTGGTCAAACGTGGACTTCGGTTTGAATCTCATCAACTTTACGGAAACGAAAACCAACAGGGATCGAGCTGTGCCGATGGAGCCGATTGTCCGAGAGGCTCTATTGGAACTGAGTCAGCAAAGCGGTGATGCGGAATTTGTTTTTACCAATCCCGACACCGGAACGCGATACACGGATGTAAAGAAATCCTTTTCCGCCGCGTGTAGGGAAGCGGGCATTACCAACTTCACATTTCACGACCTCCGCCACACATTTGGTACTCGCTTAGCGGATGCCGGCGTTGACGTTGTGAAGATTAAAGAGTTGATGGGACATGCCTCGATAGTCACGACGATGCGTTACATCCATGCGACCGATCAAGGGAAGCGTAGTGCGATCGTCGTCCTGTCAGAGTATCGACAAAACCGACGTCACAAGTTTGTCACAACAGAAAAACGGCAGGCTCTGCAACCTGCCGCAAGTCATTGCTAATAATGGTGAGCCGAGCAGGGCTCGAACCTGCGACCCGCTGATTAAGAGTCAGCTGCTCTACCAACTGAGCTATCGGCCCTCATGGTGACGCGGAAAATTATACGTGCGGTGTTCGGAGTGTCAAGCAAGCACACTCGGCTTTACTTGTCTTCTACATTCTTGTAAAAGGCGTGACTACTTAGTTATTCCACACCTTACCTGATGGAGAACAATGACGGACGCTTCCTCACATTCAATGCAGCACTCTGCGGATCCGCCTGAACCTGATCCGGATTTCGTCAAATGGTTGAAAGCACACTGCGTGCCGATAGTGGGTATGACTTTGGGCGCCTTGGTGTTGTGTTTGATTACTCGCTACAGCTCGATAACTGTCGACTGGACCAGAACAAAGGAGTTTACTGGAGCATTTGCCAATGTCACACAATCTCTCGCTTTAATTGCTGGTGGTATTTGGGCGTACTTCAAATTCGTCAAAGGACGAACTTTCGAAGACAGATTGACGCCAACGGTGAGCGGAAAAATACTTTCGATTGATGGATCCGTTTTCCTGGTCGTCACGACCCACTTTCAAAATGTAGGCTTGTCAAGAATTGCATTCAATCCCAAAGCGAGCATGTTAGTCGTGTCCGAGTATATTCCGGCAGAAGGCGAGGAGATCGTGAGTGTCAGGAATAAGCGGCTAACGTCTTCCGGGTTTTCGGAGACAAGGACGGGTATATCGAGCCACATGAAGTCGTCCAACGGCAGTGCTTGGTGCGCTGACACAGGCCGCGAACATCGGGTATCAGCTCGAATTGGAGGTCATGTCAGATTCCGGATATGCGTGGCTTGCCATGGCCATTGTCGACAGTTCTGTTTTTTAGGATAATGAGCAGTCTGGGCAGATTGGAGATGAAACGTAATGACAGATCGAATCAAAGACTTGCTCAATCGATTTCCTCCCGGAGCTTCAGCTCATAGGTACCGCGTGACTCGAGAAGAAATCGAGCGAAACATCCGTGAAGGTGAGATTCAGCGCGAAAGGGACGAGCGCGCCTGGCAACGAGCGATCGAAAAGGAAAAGGAACGTTTACAAGCTGAGTCCGATGGCAAACCGGCATAACGCTCCAAGTTGAGATTCATCGAACTGTAAATCGATGAGACGTTAAACCCGAGCATTCCAAACGATACAAATCAACCCTGAAGGGCGCGTGAAAGTACCTTTCAGGGTTGTCTTGTGTTTATGAGCCATCCAAGTCTAGATCGCCGTTGCGCACTCGCTGTCTGCCAGAAGTTGGTGGACGGCGTTGATCAGACCTTCGATGTCGGGCTTCGCGACAAATGCAGCGGCACCCGCAGCAAACGCTTCGCGCCGGTGAATCTCATACGCGTCGCCGGTGTAGAAGATGCACGGCACGTTGGGGGTGATCGTCATCAACGTCTCACATAACTCGACGCCTGTGCCGTCGGGGAGGCGCTTGTCGAGCACGTAAAGATCGTATTGGGTCTTGGAAGCCATCTGGCAGGCTTCGCCCATCGTTGCCGCAGTGTGAACCTGGTAGTTTTCTTCAGCAAGCAGCATCTGCAACATCTCAGAGGTGTCGCGGTGATCGTCCACACAAAGCACACGACATTTGGAGTTTGGCACAGGGGAACCTCCGCGTTTTGGGTCATCTTCAGAAATCCACTGAAGCAGGAGAAAGCAGTGGGCACCAAATTATAATTGTCTTTGCAAGATTACGCCACCATGTAAAACAGCAGACTCTGTAACCGGATCTGGAACCCCGGTCCGATTGGCTTTTTCTTAGAAATACAACGTATTTCGGATCGTTCAACCTTTCTTGCGATCCAGTACGAACAGGTGGGCAGCCCTCCTGCCCACCGCCAAAACAGCCTGCACGAATGCTGGATTACTTTCCTTCGCGAGAAAAAGGCGAGCCGCTCTTCATCGCCTTCAGCAACTGATTCAACACTTCCAGATCCTCGTCCTCAGGCTCCAACTGCCGGTACTTCTCCAACGTCGCCGAAGCGGCACTCAAGTCGCCCAGCTTGTGATACACCAGCGACAAGTTGAAATAGACTAATGAGAACCCGGGCTCGATCTGTGCGGCAGCTTCGTAGTGGAGTTTCGCGAGGTGCAGGTCCCCAGCGTCGTAGTAGAGGTTGGCGAGGTTGTAATGCGCCTCGACGTGCCTTGGGTCGTTCTTCAACGAGAGCGTGAAGTTGTCGAGGGCACTCGCGGTCTGCCCGCGCTCGAGATTGATGATGCCGAGGTTGCAATAAGCTTCGGCAACGTTGTCGCCCTCGCTGATTGCTTCGAGGTAATGCTCGGCTGCTTTCGTGTCGCCCTGCTCGTGCAAAAGCAGGGCTTCTTCAAATGGAGTGAGCAGACGCGCGAGTCGCGGCGTCTCGATGCGAAACAGGTTCAACTGTCCCTGTAGCTCGGCTTCGATCTGCCGGATGCTGTGACCCTGCGCGCGTAGCTCACGCACGCGACGAAACTGTGTGAGCGCGTTGAAGTCGTAAACGTACTCAGGCGCGTGGGATGTCGGCGAAGCGTGAATGATGCCTTGCTCCGTCCAACGCCGGAGAGTTTTTTCGCTCAGACCAAACAGTTGTTTGATCTCTTTGATGGAGTAAGAAGATTTGACACGTTGGTAATCTGCCTTCGACGGGACAGGTGAGGGAAACGAGATTACCTTAGTGCTCGGTTCTTTCATTTAAAGCTTGCTTTCTCGGCGTAACCTCTGCGTCCTCTGCGTCTCTGCGGTGAACAAAAATAAATTAACCGCAGAGGCGCAGAGGACGCAGAGATCACGCAGAGAGAAAAAACATTAACCAACCTTTCGCTTCTTCGCAGCACGTGGTTTCACGAGTGTGATCTGCGGCTTCTTCTTGGTCGCGGGCGCCGGCGCCTTCACCATCGGCTTGCGGCTCGAGGCCTGCAAACTCTTTTTCAGCGCGCTCATAATATCAAGTCTGGGTAGTTCTTCAACCGGTTCAAAGTCAGCAATCTCGTTGCCCTTGATCTTTGAATCGATCAACTTTCTAAGCGCGTTGAAGTAATTGTCTTCAGTGTCGATCTCGGAGAGCGTTGTCGTCATCTCCTGGACCAGCGTCGTCGCCAATTTCAACTCATTCTTATTCAACTTTTGCGCGTCGAGGTTTTGGACGCTTTCGAGGTCGGGCACATCTTCCATCTTCCGCAGCTCGTGCGGGTAATGAAGCTTCTGCAGCACGAGGCCATCCTGATGCGGAAACACGGCCACCAGATCTTCACGATCCCTCAGCACGACTTTACCGACTGCAATCTTGCCTGTCTGCTTCATCACTTCACGCAACAGCGCGTAAGGCTTTTCTGAAACTGCGCCATCTGGCCCAGCGAAGTACGGCGAATCATAAAACGTGCTCGGTATCTCTTCGCGATCCACAAAGCCGACGATGTCGACAGCCTTCGTGGTCTTGATCTTGATCTTTGAGATGTCGTCAGGCTCGACTATCGCATAACGATCCGGCTCGTACTGGTAGCCTTTCGTGATCTGATCGTTAGTGACAACCTCGTTGCACTTCTTGCAGCGCTTGTCGTAACCGATTGGACCAAAATCGTCACGGTGCAGTTGGTTGAACTGAATCTTCTCGCTCGTCTCGATGGCGTTATAGATGCGAACGGGGATCGCAACCAGCAAAAATCGTATGTGGCCCTTCCAGATTGATCTCATATCAACCTCTCCTCAAGGCGGATTATGCCACGGATTTCTTCGTTTTCCACAGATTTATCCACGCAGCCGAGGTAAGCGTAATTACATGGAGTGGAGGAGCGCGTTACGCATGGCGCCCGCGCTTTGCCAGCGCTGTGCAGGATCCTTTGCAAGCGCGCGGTCGATGATCTCGCAAACTGGTTGAGGGATGTGAGACGCGCGCTGTCGCAGCGGCACCGCCGGCTGTTCGAAGATGGCGCGAATCGTGTCGTTCACGCCGCTGCTCTTGCTCAAGTCGAGGGCGAGCGAGCCCGTTAACAAGCTGTAGGCTGTCATGCCCACGGCATAGATGTCTGACTGCGGCTTCACGTCGCGAAAGTTACGAAGCTGCTCGGGCGGCATGTACGCGAGCGTCCCCGCCATCTCGCCCGCCATCGTCACGCCACTCATGCCCGAATTAGAAAAACTTTTCGCGAGTCCGAAGTCAGTCAGTTTCGCAATGAGGTTTGGCGAACTACCAGCCACGAGAATGTTCTGGTCCTTGAAGTCACGATGAATGTAACCCTGCGCATGCGCGAACGAGAGCGCGTCGAGAGCCTGCGAGATGATCGATATCCCGTCTTCGTAAGAAAGGCGCCCGCCGTTGTTCTCCGCGAGCTTCGATGCATCAGCGCCGTCGACGTATTCCGTGACGAGATAAACTACGCCATTGTGTGTGCCGCGATCGATAAACTCGACGATGTTCCTGTGCTTCAACGTCGCCGCAACATCGATCTCACGCATGAAGCGTTTCATCGCTTTGTCACTGACGGCAAACTCAGGCAGTAAAGTCTTGATCGCAACTGCACGACCGGTCTTTTGCTCGCGCCCAAGCATCACGCAACCCATGCCGCCGCGTCCGAGCAGTTTCACCGTGTCGTAACCAGGGATTGCCTGCGGCGAACGCTTGAGCTCGATGCGACAGTCTTCACAAAGAAACGTCAGGTGCTCGTTAGGCGCTGAGGCCTGTGCCTGCTCGCGACGGCCGCAGTTAACACACTCGACCATCACGAGCACAGGCCGCGCCGGCATGCCCGCGTCCTGAGTCGTCTCAGATAGATCTTTCGACTCCGCTGTGACTTCAACGACGAGAATCGTCTCACCACACTGTATTCGATCGCCGTTGTTCAAAAACGCTTCCTGCACGCGTCGACCGTTGAGAAACGTGCCGTTTGTCGATCCGAGATCACGCAAGTGCGAATGCGGCGGATTCATTTCGAGCAGGCAGTGATGACGTGAGAAGTAACGATCGTTAGGCAGGCAGAGATGAGCTTCAGGGCTGCGGCCAATCAGAAAGGTGTCGTGCTGAGTGAACGAAAAGATGCGGCCTTTGTAAGGGCCGGATGTGACTTTCAGATTTACTTGCATTGGGGACTAACGCACGGGCGGCCACGGAGGGCCGCCCTACAGTTGTAGTCAATCACGCAACTTCGTCAAATGAACCCGGTAAGCAGCAACTGTAGGGGCGGCCCTCCGTAGCCGCCCGTGCGCTAGGTGTATTGACCCGGTCCAATTAGCGATTGATAGTCAGATCGTCAAACGCCACTTCGTAAACGTCGCTGGTGTAGAACCCGGCGTTGCCATGCCTGAAGTTTTCGGTGTCGTTAATGCTGGTTAAAAAGTGGCCGTTCGCATAAAACGACAACTCAGTGCCGCGAATTCGCACCTCGAGAACGTTCGGCGCGTCGGCCGAGCGGATCGCGTTCGACTTTGTTTTCGTCACGACCGTCGATTGGTTGCCGTCTTTGTGCTTGATGATCTCATACGCAGGCTCGTCTGACGGATAGATCACGAGCGCATAATCCTCGAGCTGTTTCGTTTTCGAGAGTGCACAATGGACCATCAATCCGAACCCATTCGACGGCACATCTCCATTGACGCTACGAGCAGTAACTTTCACGGTCGCGTTCTCGGTACTGTAGGCATCTGTCGGCGCGTACATCACGACAAACGTACGTTCACGCGAGCTCATGTGATACTCGCCGTCTTCATACCACCTGCGACCGAATTCCGATGTACCGGTGGCCCATGTTTGATCGCTGAAGTCTTCAGTGATCGAGTCCGGAATCGCCGCGTTTGCATTTGCGTTAGAAACGTTCGCGTTCGCGTTCGCGTTGGCGGTAGTGTTGCTGTTGCGGTTCTCGTTACGCGTGTTCGCGTTCAGATTACTTGTATTGGTATTCGAGTTAAGACTTGCCAGCGCGATGATCATCACCACCAGACCGATGCCGATGATGAGCACCGCGGCCAGTCCGCCGAGTATCCACCAGACCGCGTTCGACTTTTTACGTGGCGGAGCTGCGGGGGGCGGCGTCCATTGAGACGGTGGCGCTGATGGCGGAGGTGGAGGCGTCGTTGGTCGCGGACTGACGACTGGCGGCTGCGGACGATAGATCTCGGTCGGCGGCGGCTCCTGCGTGTCCCTTGCCGACGGATACCGTATCGTCGCATTCGGATCGATTGGCGGCGCGTCGACGGCTAGCGGGGTCCCGTCCTCCAAACAAAAGTTCAGGGACCTATCGGTGTACGTGCGGTTACAAGTGGGGCAGCGCTTCATCTTTGGTTATCGCCGTCCAAAACAGTCGGAAAGATTATCGGAAAGGTGGCGCGCGCTCAAGCTCTAATGGGTTTTCCGCAACGACCGCAGAACTTCGTGCCGGCAGGATAACTGCTGCTGCAACCACTGCAGAACACCTCGACTGGCTTTGGTGCGCGCCAATCGAGTGACGCGGCGCCGATCGGAACGCCGCAGCGTCCACAGAACTTCGTGCCGGCGGGATACTCATGCCGGCAGCGCGGGCAGGTGACTCCGCTTGCAGGCGGTGTTTGCAATTCAGCGGTGACTGGTTGGAACGTCGTATTGCCACAGCGCCCGCAAAACTTCACACCTTCGGCAAAACGCGATTGACACTTCGTGCACATCACGACAGATAACGTCGCGGAATGTGCGCCGTGCTTGCTGTCGAGACTGCCGCCGCGCGAGGGCGTCAATTGGTTTTTCGAGACGCTGATCTTCAGTTGCGCTTCAATGATCTGTTCCGCGATATCACTGCGGATCTCGATCACGCGCTCGTCGTCAGGCTCGCCCAACTTCGAAACGCGCAGCACGTGTTGCCCTGGCGCAAGCGACGTCAGGATCACGCGGCCTGAACGTCCGACACTTCCATAACGCTCATCATCGACATAGACCTCAGCGCCCGACGGCGCCATGACAACCAGACGCGAGTCTTTTCGCTTCACCGTCTCCGAATTCGCAGAGACCGCGTTCGCAAAACTCTCAAACCATTCACTCGCACTCGACGGACGATCGTTAACCTCTTTCGCGAGCGCTTTCATGATTGACGCTTCGACTTCGGCGCTGACGTCGGATCGCAAACTCGATAACGCCGGCGGCAGTTGCGTCAACTTCTGCGCGATCAGTTGGGTGATGTTGCCGGTGAACGGCGGACGCCCGCCAAGCATGTGATAGGCAATCGTGCCGAGCGCGTAGATGTCTGCACGCGCGTCGAGCTGGTGATCAGGCTCCATCTGTTCCGGAGCCATGTATTCCGGTGTACCGATGATGCCTCGTGATGCCGGCCCGCTGGCTGATGTGACGTCGGAGCGATCTGTGCTGACGATCTTTGCTAGACCGAAGTCGCCCACTTTCACGAATCCATCTTCACCGCCAGTCTTGCGCTTCGACTGCATCAGAAAGATGTTTGCCGGTTTTAGATCGCGATGCAGGATTCCCGCATCATGCGCTGCTTCAACTCCCGCGACAACTTGCTGCATGATCGTCGCCGCTCTTTGCGGGTTCACGGTCCCTTCGCGTCGCAGCAGGTGATAGAGAGTTTCACCCTGCACGTATTCCATCACGAGAAAGAACACGCCATCGGCGCTCTTGCCGAAATCGGTGACGTCAACCACGTTCGGATGACGAATGGACGCAGCCGCGCGCGCTTCACGCTCGAAGCGAGCGATGGCTTCGCCTTCCTGCAGATCGTCGTCGCTGAGAATGTCAGGCCGAACCGTCTTCACTGCGACCTGGCGCGTGAGCAGGTTCTGATCGCGTGCGAGATAGACCTGTCCCATCGCACCGCGTCCAAGCCGTTTTTCGAGCAGGTATCGTGAGGCGAGCAAGCGCGCGCCGGGAAGAGTGTGTTTGGTGTTTGCCTGATCCTGCGGGCAGACCTCTACGCCGTCTTCGTAGCAGACTTCACAACGTGGACACTCGCGCATGAGTCAGGATTTTAGCAGACCCTCACGCGAGATCCGCGCAACATGCGGGGCAGCGCTTGGCACCGAGCGGGATCGCAGTCAGGCAAAGCGGACAATCTTTCGTGTTTGGCGGCGGTGGCGGAGCTGCACGCAGGCGATTCACCGCCTTGACGACCAGGAAAATTACCAACGCGATGATTAGAAAATTGATGATGTCGTTGATTAGCTGGCCGTACGCAATTACCGGCAAGCCTTTCTCCTTTGCCTCGGCGAGTGACAATACACGTTGGTCGGAAAGGTTGATGAACAGGCTGGAGAAATCGGCTTTACCAAGAGCCAATCCGATCGGCGGCATGATGACGCTATCGACGAGCGTCGTAATAATCTTTCCGAAGGCCGCGCCGATGATGACTGCAACTGCCAGGTCAATCACATTTCCCCGAGCGATGAACTCCTTGAATTCTCTCCACATGGTTGTGTTCTCCTGTCGTTTCGTCAGTGACAGTTCTTCGCTACTTTGAAACCGGCTTTCTCTGCTTCTGCTGCGGTCTTGAACGTGACTTTGTTGGTTTCGTCGATCTCCTTTGATGGTTGGCAGCCGTTGGGATAATAAGTTTTGGATTTCTTGTCGGCGATGATCTCGGCTGCGTCGTCGGTTTCACTCGCCCCAGCTTCGGCCATTGAATCCTGCTCTTCTTTAGCTACTCGACGTTGGGCGATGAGATCGTCCGCGGCGGTATCGACTAGCCGGAAGCTTGGTCCACCAGCAACGGTGGTCACGGTCAACTGAAAGTCAGCGCAACGCAGTTGTTGCCCTCTGGATTTCGACGACCAGCTTCCATCGACCTGTAGCGACTGTGAGATCAGCTTTACAAACTCATCCGCAGTGTGGACCTTGAATGTATCGTCGAAACCGATCCAGATCGAAGTGAGCTTGTCGTCAACGAGATCGAGCGAGATGCTGCGCACGCTCTCGAGCTTCGACTTGTCAATCGTCTCGTCGAAGTATGGATTGATCGTCGTCTTGGAAACACCAAACGGATCAGGAAGTCCGAATTTCGTTTGCGGGATGCGTGCCTTGATCTGTTCTTTCGTCATGCCGAGGCGAAAGCCGAGCAGCTCGGGCGCGGCGGGCAGCTCACTCATCTTCTTCGTGCACTGCGCAGACACAGACTGGGACAACACGAGCAGCAGCAGGGTGAACAAGAGGATTCGAATCATGCGTGAGATTATACTTAACGCTGGACCAGTGAGCGAATTATCCCTTCGAGCGTGGCCGGCTCAAACGGTGTCGAGACGTATTCGTTGCAGCCGGCCGCGAGTGCCTGCTCGCGAAACTGGTCTGCGCCGTACGCCGAAACCGCAAGGATCGGCACCGAGTCGAGCGACTTCCGGATGCGCCTCGTGGCTGAGAGGCCATCGAGCTCCGGCATCTGCATGTCCATAATGATCAGGTCGGGCGCTTCAGTTTCCGCCTGGTTGATCGCCTGAATTCCATTCGCCGCTTCGACCACACGAAACCCTCTGCGCTCCAGCCACGTGCGCAACAGCAGACGCGTATCGTCGAAATCATCAACCACGAGAATTGTGCGAGGCGTCGCTGTGCTCATTCATCGCACCGTGCGTTGGGGGGAGTGGCGTAAGCCTAGCAAAAAAGCGTCGCTTGTGGAATAAAAGTTTACTCTTTACGCCCAACAAAGAGGTAAACCGTGCCGTTGCGCTTCGTGTCAGAAAAGTCGAAGTACACTTTCGTCTTGAAACCGGTTTGCTTCATGAGTGTGACGATGCGTTTCTGATCCGGCAAGAAGATCTTGTTCTGCGTTTCGACGATCTTCTTGCGGCCTTTTTCAAAAATTACGTAGACGATGTCGACGATGCCAAAGGATCTCGTTTTATATGACTTGTTAACCCGCGCGACTTCAAACTCCGGGGTCGTGATCGTCTCGATACTGAAAGGTCCCGGCTTCCACGTGTGGCTCATGAACGCGGTATCGAAAATGAGAACGCCTCCAGGTTTGAGATGATCATAGAAGCGCTGGAGCGTAGCGTAGAGCTCCGCGTAGGAATAGTTGTAATTGATCGAGTTGTACATGCAGATCAGCAGGTCGGCTTTTACCGGTACGCGCAGGTTCCGCATGTCTTGTTTGAAGACCTTCACGTTGGGAAGGTTCTGCTTGAGCAGGCGCAGCATAGCGGAACTGAGGTCAACCGCGTACACTTCGAAACCCGCGTCAGTGAGCAGCTCAGCGTGCCCACCACTGCCGCACGCAACGTCGATCAGGATCCTGGGGGCCGCAGTGTTGCCAACACGGCGAAGCATAAAGTCGACTTCCTGCTGGTAATTCTTGTTGCGGCGGTACGAGGCATCAGTGTACTTGCTGAGCTGGTTGTAAAGCTCGTGGGCCATAGACGAGGCGCAGGGTAATCGAAGTTACTTCGTATTCCAAAGTTTTGTTCGACGGGCTTGCGCCGTACTTTCCAGATACTGCATCGACAAAGTAGTAATAGCCTCGTTTTACTTTGATCGGCTCGATTTACTATTCGGCGAGCCATTTGCCGCCAGTTTTGTCGATATGAGTTGATTGAGAGATACGCCTTCTTCAGCAGCCTCGATCGCTAACTGTCGATGCAGATATTTTGGCAAACGAACATTGAGTTTGCCGCTGTACGAACGTTTATTAAAGGGCTTCGGCACCTCTTCACCAGTTTCAACCAGATCGTCGAATGCATGTTGGACGACAGCTCTGATCTCGTTGAGGGCTTTAGCTTGAGTACTACCATGTGCGGCCAATGATGGAAACTCGAGGACGCGGCCGATGAAAGCTTTATCTTCTTCGGACCAAACTACACTATAAAGATAGTCTCGAGTATCGTGTTGCTTTTCTTGCTCTGCTGCAACATTTACCTTATTCCGCGCCATCGCTGTCTCCTTTCGCCCTTAATCGTTCTAAGGCGGCCACCACTTGGTCTACCTGGTATGGCTTTGCTTTTTGTCCATCTCTCTGCAAGTTGATCCTAGGATCTCCGGCCCACGGAGTCTTGAAGATGTGATGGCTACCCCGAACTCTTTCGCAGCCAAAATGCTCCTGGCATACACGGACTAAATATGCGAAGCGAACATTCTTCTCTTGTTAGTGAGTTCCTCTATAAGCTCATCGATCTTAGCCAATTCTGATCCCTTCCGGGGCGAGAGGCATGGTACTGTATGTAGTACCACACGTCAAACGCGCCCTTTCGGAACGAGACCCTTGAGTATTTTATAAACAGGCTCCGCAGAAGCCTGGAGGCTCACGCAATCAATTCAACGACGATGGGCTGGTGGCTTACGTTGTCACCAACCCGGAGTTCCTGCAGACACTCGCGGGCGCTGGCCCAGACTGGGGAACCCGCGCACTGTTCTCCGTCGAACATTTTAAGATCGGTCTCCTCGAGGGTGAATCAACCTCACCCGGCAGCGTCGTCGCGTATTTGATGGAGATGAAGCTGGACTTTGGGGTTGAGGAAAGGGGAAGCCGCGGCATGACGCCAATCAGTTGCGCCGCTTGCCGCCAGGACTTTGTCCGCCTGCCTTCTTCACCGCTCTCTTCTTCGCTCCTACCGTGACATCCCATCCCAAATGAGCCGACAGCGATGCGACTTGGACCTCGATATCGTCAGGACGGATGCCGGCCTTCTTTGCTGCCCTGTTCAGGTGCTGTCGTGGAATCGGTTCGAGGGGATCGAGATAGGGCGCGGTGCCGTCGAGGTCTCGTGTTGGCAGGATGCGGCCGAACTCGGAGTGCATCTTTCCGAGTGCGGAACAGGCGACACCACGCGTAGTAGCATTTGAATCCTGGACGGCCCGCTGAGCGAGGAGATCGCGGGTGATCTGGTCCGGCCATTTCTCCGTCAAAACCTGCAGCGCGTCGCGGCGGGTGTGCTCGTTGTCATCATGAACGGCGCGCTGGACGAAGAGGTCGCGGGAGGTCTGGTCCGGCCACCACTCCGCCAACGCCTGCAGCGACGCCTGCAACGCGGCGCGGCGATAATACTTCCCGTTGCCGGCTCCCACTTTAGTATTGGCCAGCCACATGACTGCCCTCCGACTTGCTATCACAAATGCCATGAGGTGTGGCCAGAATCCTCACCCCAACCGTAGTGGGTTACTCCATCCAGGTTGGTTTGCTCAAACTTGAGGAGCATTTGTCGTCCCGGCCAGCGCTCGCCCAGTTCTTTGCATGCAGGTAGCAGTTCTTGCATCAAGAATCGTTCGCCACCGGCTTGTGCATCCTTTCGTGCGCAGTCGACTACGCGTTCAAGTACCCGAACTCCAGCGGACTCTAAACGAGTTGAGTTCCGCAGTTCGGTCATGGACCAAATCGCGAGCAGCAGTTCGGGCAGAGACGTTTTGCCGTCCCAGTTCGCCAAGTCAGTCCGCGTAACCAATTGGTCGACAATCCTCCGCACGAACGTCTCGTCAATCTGACCACAGATCAGCCTCAGGACCTCTCGCCATTCGTCGTGGCCGCAGTGTTGGTGAAATAAAGCGATCAGGCCATCGATGTCCAGTGTTTTTGCGACGTTGAACTGATGCACAAAATCAGCGGCGCAGAAGTACTCGAGGAAGGTGCGATGCACGAAGGCGTAGCTGTCCGCGCCCACAAAGCACAGGATAAAGTTACGCTGCCGAGAATGATCTACAACCGCCCGCGCCGCGGCACGGGCTTTGTCAAAATGCAGTTCGTTTCTTAGATAGTCCTCGATCAGGCTGGTCAGCGTCTCGCCGTCAATCAGGTTTCCCTTCAACCCGCTGGGACCGGCCTGCATGTGTGCGGCGATACGGCGAAGGATGTCGGTCTTCTCTCGCAGGCCGATCTCGGTACTCATCCCCGGAAAGTCCACAGTGCACGTTCGGTGTCCCACTGGTGTAGCAGCACGCGTGATGCCTGGGCGTACAAATCGGCCCGATCTCGCGGCAGTTCTTGGTTGCGATTCAGAATAGCCATCATGGTCAACAGCAGTGGATTGCCAGCCAGCAGTGCGATGGACTTGGACTCTCGGATTGCCTTCTGCAAACGGTCCCGCTTCGGAGCCACCTGCGTCGGGTCGTCGAAGGTCACCTCGTGCCAGCCGATTGACGAAGTCGGTGATTTGCGTGGAATCCAAGTCCTGCAGCATGAAGTGCCGGAATTCGGCGTCGCGCAACCGCTGGGGTTGATAGCCCACTACACGCGACGTGACGATGACGGGCGTATGGGCGAACTGGCTGGTGAACCGCTGGATGTCATCTATGACTTGCGCCCTTGTCTTAACATCAAAGACTTCGTCCAACCCGTCCAGCAGCAGCACGACCCGCCCGGGCTGTTCAAGCAGTCTTTCGAGCATGGCGCTGGGCCATTCATACCAGACCGGGGCTTCTTCCAGGTAGCGGACGAAGTCCTTACGGCCGTCGCACTGCCAGCGGGCGTAAGGGCCCAGTTCGATCACTAGCGGAATCGGCTGCGTGTCGCGGACCATCGGCTCGGCGATACCGGCCCAGCGCAGCGCGAGGTAGCGGACTAGCGACGACTTGCCTGAACCCGGATCGCCCATGATCATCAGCTTCCGCCCACCGTCCGAAGTATATGTGCGAAGGGCCTCATCGATGACATCCAGGACGGGGCGGAGCGGTTGGTGGAAGTACTCCTGCCGCAATCGGTTCGCCTGCCGCTCGGCTTCCTCAAGTTCTTTGGCGGTGATCTCTCCAGTGTCCAACAGCCGCCGCTGGTGTTCCTTGGGAATTTCCAGCAGCCGCGGGTTGTATTGGTGCAATTCTCTGACCGACTGCGGGACGAACACGCTCCACAGCCGAACGCTGTTGTAGAACGCCCCAGTCGTGTCGAGCATTTCGAAGTTAAGTTTTTCATACCGTTTGAGCACCGCGGCCCGGTAGTTTTCCGCATCGAACTCAGCCGGCAATGAGACTGTGAATGCGCCGCCCGTGACGGCAACCTTAGCCGCGCGTTCTGCCGCCCACGGCCGTGCAGGATCGGCGAGCCAGAGATTAAGGTCGTGCGAGAAGATCTCGGAAAACCCGGCTGCACTGGGATACTCCGCGTAGAAGATAGAGTTGTTCAGGTCCTGCAGGCGTTGCGAAAGGCGAGAACATTCTGCCATTGCTCCAGCGCCTTGACGGCTTCCGCTGGATTAGCCGGCAACCCGTCCAGCTGGTCCACTTTGCGAAAGAACCATTTGATCTCTGGAAAGCCCGAATCCGTGTAGCTCTGCATTGCCCAGTTGAATTCTTCCTCGGTTCCTGATTCCGCCTTACCAGTTGGCGAGCCGAACCGCTGGGCCATGATTCCGATGACCAATGCCAACGACTCCCGGTGCTTCTCCAGCGTTTGCTGAGTGATCAGTTCCTGGGGCCGGCCAATACCGATGGTCGCGTAGTTTTCCCAGTCCACAACCTCAAACCGGGCGCGCCAAATATGGGCGGTGTGCCGGTTGTATTCATCGAAGAACCTGCGCACGAACTGTCGTTCGGTCCCCACGTCTCCGGGCGAGGCAAGGAATACATGATATTGACTGAGTGAGTTTGGGGTGGCTTTCATTGCAAGGGAGTTCTCCGATAATAGGTGAAGAATCCGCGAAATAGAAAATTGATTACCCGCGGCAGGGGTCGAACCTGCGACCTCTCGCTCCGGAGGCGAGCGCTCTAATCCACTGAGCTACGCGGGCGTGTGGTTGAGGGGGAAACGATAGCATATCAGCCACAAAAAGGCACAAAAAGCACAGAATAGTTCAGGAATTTTTTGTGCCGCTTGTGCCTTTTTGTGGCCTACTTAAAGAGGTTGTGGATGTAGGAGACGATCCAGAAGGAGACGGCGGCGACGAAGGCGGCCGCGGGGATAGTTAGAATCCAGGCCCAGACGATGCGGCCGGCGACGCCCCACTTCACGGCCGACAAGCGACGCGTGGCGCCGACGCCGACGATTGAGCCGGTGATTGTGTGGGTCGTCGAGACGGGCGTGCCGGTGAGCGTCACATAAGCAAGAGTCAGTGCGGCGGCGGTCTCGGCGCAAAAGCCGCCGACGGGCTTCAGTTTCGTGATCCGCGTGCCCATCGTACGCACGATGCGCCAGCCGCCCGACAACGTCCCCAATGCGATCGCCGCATGAGCTGCCAGAACGACTTCGAGCGGGATCTGCGGGAGGCTTCCGTTTGGTCCATATTGCATGCCCCAAACACCACCTGCCGTCAACACCGCCGTGATGATTCCCATCGTCTTCTGCGCGTCGTTGCCGCCATGGCCCAGTGAGAATGCTGCCGCCGAGAACAGTTGTCCGCGACGAAAGATCTTGTCGACACGTGTTGCCGAAAAGCGCTGGAAGATCCAGAAGACCAGCACCATCAACGTGAATCCCATCAACATACCAATCAACGGCGACAGCACGATGAACTTCAGCGTACGAATCCACACTTCAGCTTTGAGCAACCCACTCACACCGCCATATGCCGCGATACCCGCACCCGCATAACCGCCAAGCAACGCGTGCGAACTCGACGTCGGCAATCCGAGATACCACGTAATCAGGTTCCAGATGATCGCGCCCAGCAACGCAGCCAGCAGCACGTAAAGACGCAAGTCAGCACTGATCAGGTCCATGCGAACGCCGTCGCCAATCGACTTCGCGACGCGCGTACCGAAGACAGCGAACGCGACGAAGTTGAAGAAGGCGGCCCAGATTACGGCGAGGCCCGGCGAAAGAACGCGTGTTGACACAACCGTCGCAATCGAATTCGCCGCATCGTGAAATCCATTGATGTAGTCGAAGACAAGCGCCAGGAAGACGAGGATGATGACGAAAGCCAGAGTTGCGGTCATGGGGAGACGCTGCTAAGTATGCTTGATAATCACACTCTCAATGATGTTAGCCACGTTCTCACAACGATCGACCGCAGCTTCGAGCTTCTCGTAAACTTCTTTCCATTTCAAAACGGTGAGAGCGTCGGGTGGATCGTGAAATAGATCCGCAATCGCGGCGTGATAAAGATCGTCACCTTCATTCTCGAGTCGATGAATCTCAACCAGTCGCTGCGTAACATTCTTCGGACGTTGCAGAGTCGAGACGATCTCTTTGAGCTCGTCCGCCATCCGTTCGATCACGTCGGCAAATTCACGCGCGTACTCCGTAGTTTCGCGAACGTCGAAGATGATGATCGCGCCGGCCGCATCGTCAATCAGGTCGACGATGTCGTCGAGCGCAGTCGACATCATGTAGATGTCTTCGCGATCAAACGGCGTGATAAACGATTTGTTCAGCCGCGTGGAGATGCTGTGTGTAAGCTCGTCGCAGGCGTGCTCGAGGCCCTTGATGCGTTTTGCGTACTCGGCGTAGGCGTGGTTTTTGTCGGCGAGCATCTCCTTCAGCTCGCGCGCCGCCGCAGAGATATAGAGCGTCATCTGCGTGAACAGATCGAAATACTGCTCTTCTTTGGGAAGCAGGCTTATCAGACCCATCGCGATCCCACCTGTCTGAATTTAATCTGAACGAATGCAGGACTATAACTTACCTTTCGCCGACTTGCCAAATGTTGCCCGCTCGTATATCAAAGGCGCCAATGACCCAAGATCATCTCGCAGATATGCAGCAAGTGTTGAGAATTGAGTCGGATGCGATGGCGCAGACCGCAAGGCGGCTTGACCGCGAGCAGGTCGGGCGCGTGGTCGACCTGGTGGCGAGCTGCAAGGGAAAGGTCGTGATTCTCGGGGTAGGGAAGTCGGGAATCATCGGGCAAAAGATAGCGGCGACGATGACGAGCGCAGGAACTGCCGCACTCTACCTGCATCCGTCTGACGCATTGCATGGCGGGCTCGGGATTGTTCAGCAGGACGACGTGGTCATCGTTTTGAGTAACAGCGGCGAAACGGATGAGATCGTTGCGATGCTGCCGTATCTGAAGAATCGTGGCGTGCCGATAGTCGCGGTTGTCGGAAACGTCAACTCGACGCTCGCACGACGCGCGGATGCAGTGCTTGATGCTTCAGTCGATAAGGAGGCGTGTCCTTTAAATCTCGCGCCGACGACGAGTACGACAGTCGCGCTGGCGATTGGTGATGCGCTCGCGATGACGGTGATGAAAGTTAAGGGACTCACGCCGGACGATTTCGCGGTGAATCATCCTGCGGGGCAGTTAGGGAAGAGACTGACGTTGCGCGTTGCTGATCTGATGCATCGTAATGGTGAAAACCCGACGATAGCTGTTGGATCATCGTGGGTTGAAGTTGTGCGAGCTATTAGTAAGGGTGGACTCGGTGCAGTGTGCGTGATTGATGACGGCCGGCGACTCGTGGGGATCATTACTGATGGCGACTTAAGAAGAGCGATTGAGCAGACGAGTCATGACTCGCTGGCGCAGTTGACGTGTGATGAGTTTATGACGCGCAAGCCGATCGTCGTGACGCCGGAGTTGCTGGCGTTTGATGCGTTACGGTTGATGGAGGAGCGGCCGTCGCAGATCTCGGTGTTGCCGGTGACGGATCAGGATGGCGTGTGTGTGGGGTTGATTAGGGTGCACGACATTGTGAGGAGCGGGCTTTAGACAGGATTTACAAGATGTTTCAAAGATTGACATGTAAATCCTGAAAAAATCTTGTGAATCCTGTCGAAGGTTTTACATGTCGACGATATCCCAAGCCGATCGAACGCGCAGCAGCTTCGACATCAATCCCGCATGCATGATGTGACCGCTGCGCTCCGCGACGACCTTGCCGAGAATCGGCATACCTAACAATGCGAGGTCGCCGATGATGTCGAGTATCTTGTGACGCACGAACTCATCGCGAAAGCGCAACGCCGTCTCATTCAACATTCCCTCAGGCGTCAGCACGATCGCATTATCTAGTGAGCCACCACGAATCAGGTTCGCTTTTCGCAACGCCTCAATCTCATTCGTAAACCCAAACGTACGCGCCGCTGCGATCTCACGGCTGAACGCCCCATTGCCCAACTCCACAAACAAACTCTGCACGCCAATCAGCGGATGTGTGAAGTCGATCAAACAATCAATCTGGTAAGTATCAGCCGGCTCGACGCTGATGCGACGATTACCTTGTTCGAACGAAACTTTCTCCCGCACCAGGAGGGCACGACGCGCGAGAGGCTGTTCGACGATACCTGCCCGTTCGATGATCTGCGCGAAGTCTTCCGCAGACCCATCCATGATCGGTATCTCGAGATTGTCGACTTCGATGAAGGCATTGTCGACGCCGAGCCCACGCAGCGCCGCGAGCAGGTGTTCGACAGTCGAGAGCATGACACCTGTGCGCATGAGCGTGGTCGCGTAACCACAATGCGCCACGGATTCGACTGTCGCGGGAATCTCGAAACCGCCGAGGTCGGTACGGCGGAATACATAGCCAGTATCGGGTGGGGCAGGGACGAGACGGACGTGGACCGGGACAGCGGTGTGTAGTCCAATCCCGTCGGTTTCAACCGCAGTGGCGAGCGTGGTCTGTTTGATCAAATGCCGGGGCCCTTATAAAAGAGTCTGCTCATGCTTCGGGAAATGAGGGGCAACGTGCATGCCGGGCGAAAAACCGCAGTTTACGCGAGGCCGGTGTTGCGTACGCGCCACAGAGAACGGCAGCTTGAAGATCTCGCGCCACACTTTTCTCAAAAAGTTTTCCAAAAAAATTGAATAGTGGAGTAAACTCAGGTCACGTAACCGTCGGGACGCCAGCTTTTCGGCGTGCGTTTATAAACAGCGCTTTCGCTCCACACCCTGTGGTTGAAAGAAACGCCACGCCAGCGCTCCGAAGAGCAAGAGAGTGCATGTCCTCGTTTTCACTCTCGTGGAGAAACCGCGATGCCAGACCTTGAAATCACGTGTTCGGAGTGTAGTACTCCGTTCATGTTCACGGAACGGGAACAGGAGTATTACCGGGAACGCAACTTGACTCACCCGAAGCGATGTAAGCCATGCCGCGACGCACGGCGTGCCAACTTCGGCGGCTCTAAAGGACAAGGAGGAGGTGAGCGTCAAAGATTCGATATCACCTGCGATCAGTGTGGCAAGAACGATTCAGTGCCGTTTAAGCCATCGACGGGCAGGCCGGTTTTATGCAGCGATTGTTTTAGCGCGAGTCGCGCGCAGCAGAGAACCTGAGGGTTCAGAGCGGCTGTTGCGAAGAGCTATCTTCGGGCATAAAAACTAAAGACAATCCGGGAATTTTAACGACGCGCGAGCAGTTTACGCGATTGTCGGTATAGAACGCTTTAATTTCAACTCTGCGTAATCTCTGCGTCCTCTGCGCCTCTGCGGTTTACATGTTTTCGCAAGTCCTTTTACCGCAGAGGCGCAGAGGACACAGAGATTACGCAGAGATTTTTCAAAATAGGTCACGCTGGTGGTACTGAAACAAGCTGAATGAGTTACGAAACGATTCAACTCGAGATGCGTGGTGCGGTTTGTGTGCTGACCTTGAACAGGCCGGACCGGCTGAACGCGCTCAATGTGCAGGTTGCACACGATTTCAAAGCCGCTGTCAGCGAAGCACTCGAGCGCGGTGCCAGGGCGATCGTGATCACGGGCGCCGGAAGAGCGTTCTCTGCGGGTGGCGATTTGCGCGAGATGCAGGAGATCGCTCAAAAAGACGGGCGCGTTGAGGCTTTCTTCGATGAGCCGTTGCGACTCCTGAACGAAGCGATCCTGTTGATTCGACGAACCCCGGTGCCGTTTATCGCCGCCGTGAACGGTGTTGCCTCAGGTGGAGGATGTAATTTATCGCTCGCCTGCGACATTGTAATTGCAGCCGAAAGTGCCCATTTCAACCAGGCTTTTATAAAAATCGGGCTTACGCCTGATTGTGGTGGAACTTTTATGCTGCCCCGGCTCGTAGGATGGAAACGAGCAGCAGAGTTGTTATTCACCGGCGACTTGATCAGTGCTCGAGCAGCAGCCGAAATGGGAATGATAAATTCAGTTTCACCTGACGAGGAGTTGATGAACAAAGTTATGACAATGGCGGAAAAACTGGCCCAGGCGCCGACGGCTGCTATCGGCGAAATCAAGATGTTGCTCGAGGCCAGCGCCACAAACGATATGCAAAGTCATTTGGATTTGGAGCGCGAGACGCAGATTCAGTCAGGCAAGACTAAAGACTTTGTTGAAGGCGTCTCGGCATTTCTAGAAAAAAGGCCGCCGCGATTTGTTGGAGGATGACGTTCGAAGAGAACGCAGCAGATCGCGAGGCCGCCACAAAAATGGCGGCTTTTTTAATTGGCGCCTCCTTGGAGTGCGGCGGCCTGGCGCCGCTTTGTTCCGATCTTGCGTTATCGAGAACAAAGCGGCGCCGGGCCGCCGCACTCCAAGGAGATGCGTGCTGACCCATCGCTATTGGTGAAAATCATGGACTCGCTCACTTACACACAGCTCCTGCGGCGCAATCGCTCGTTCAGACGATTGTGGATCGGGCAAGTCATCTCTGAGCTCGGCAACTGGTTTAACTTCATTGCCGCGCTCGGGTTGGTCCGTGTTGTGTCTCACGCTGCGCCCGAAGCCACTACGATCGTTCTCCTCGCGCGACTCGTGCCGTTTACACTCTTTGCTCCGCTTGCCGGCGCGTTTGTCGATCGCTGGTCGCGTCGCACGGTGATGATTGCTACAGACCTCGTGCGTGTTGTGATCGCGCTCGGGTTCATGCTCGTCCGCGGTCCCGAGGACCTGTGGATCGCATATGTGTGCACCGCGGCGCTCTCGGTCTTCGGCACGTTCTTCGAAGCGGCCAAGAACGCGGCTGTTCCAAACATCACGGGTGAGCGCGATCTACTCGCGGGCAACGCCCTGATGTTCTCATCGAGATTCCTGCTGATGTCGATCGGCGCGGCGCTCGGTGGTTGGACTGCCGCGCACGTCGGTTACCAGGCGGCGTTCATCATCAACGCGCTCTCGTTCTTCGCGTCCGCGTATTCCGTGTGGCTCGTGCCTGAGAAGGACACGCGCAGCGACAGCGCTGAGCCGGCGGAGCCGAAGAGTATTTATCGTGGCTACTGGTCTGACATGCGTGAGGGCTGGTCCTACATCATCAAGCACGCGCCAGTCGCGACGATTCTCGGCATCAACATCCTTTGGGCCACCGGTGGCGGTGCGATGAACCTGATCGCTGATCGCCTGGGTGCACTCGTGTTCGCGGGCGAGAACGGGATCAGTCCCGACTCAGCCGTCGCAGCCTTTTACTTTGCAGGTGGCTTCGGTCTGTTCATCGGCATGATGATCGCGCGACGTGTGGGCGCGTTCTTCGAGCTGAGAAAACGAACGGTGGCGTTCATCGGCTGGAGCCTGGCGATCCAGGGAATCGTTTACGCCCTCGCGGGCGTGATGCCAACGCTCGTCGGAGCGTGCGTCCTCGTGGCGATCTCGCGCGTGTTGCTCGGCGCCGAGTTTGCCGTGCAGGAGACGCTGCTGATGCGTCTGGTGCCTGACTACCTGCGAGGTCGAGTGTCGACGAGCGATCGCGCGGCAGAAATGATGATCTGGGCGTTCTCCACAGGCGTCGCGGGCTGGTCGCTACACTGGATCACGCCGCGAACGTTGACGGTGATCTCCGGTCTGCTTTCGGGAACGGCAGGGATACTCTGGCTGATGCTCTTTGTGCTCAAAAGAGTGCGCCTGCCGAAGAAAATTGCGGGCCACCAGTACACACAGGTCGCTACGGACTGATAGAATCCGCGCCCATGCGTGTTCGAGGTCGCCGTCGAAAGTCAGTCGTGTTCTTCATCACGCTCGGCGTGTGTCTGGTCGCACTCGCGATCGCGCTGAACGTTGGGTGGATCATTCTGAACTGGCGCGAAGTCGCGCTGCTCGTTCTCGGTATCGTTTTCTTCAACGTCCTGATCTTTGGGCTCGTGCTCAACACGACGTTTTTGATTCGCGAGATCCGGCGCAACGAGCAGCACGACGCGTTCATCAACGCCGTCACGCACGAGCTGAAGACGCCGATCGCTTCGATTCGTCTTTATCTCCAGACACTGAAGACGCGCGATGTCGACGAGGCGGAGCGGAGCGAGTTTTACAACATCATGCTGGCGGACAGTGAGCGACTGCTGATCACGGTCGAGCAGGTGTTGCGTGCGGGCCGCACGGGACACAAGCGTCCACGCATCGCGAATTCGCTGATCGATGTCGGCGAGATGGTGCGCGAATGTCTCGAGTTGACACGTGTTCGTTACGGGCTCAACGAGGCAGCGTTGATCTACAGTGAGGCGCCTGAGGCACGTTCTGCGAAAGTTTCGGGCGACGTTGATGAGTTGCGCGCAGCGTTCTCAAATCTGCTGGACAATGCGGTGAAGTATTCAGACGATGAAGTGAAGGTTTGGGTGTCAGTGTCAGCGTTGGATAAGAAAAGAGTGGCAGTGCGTGTGTCGGACCAGGGCATCGGGATTCAGAGTGCGCAGTTGAAACGGATCTTCAAACGTTTTTATCGTGTGCCGGGACGTTTCATGGCGCGTGTTAAAGGCACGGGGCTGGGGTTGTTCATCGTTCATTCAGTGGTGAAGAAGCATGGTGGCCGCGTGTATGCCGAGAGTCCGGGTCTCGGTCAGGGAAGCACTTTCACCGTTCACCTGCCGCGAGTTTAAATATGACGCATTCAGTGTTGATAGTTGAAGACGAAAAGCATCTCGCTGCGGGTTTGCGTTACAACCTGAAGGCGGAAGGTTATGACGTTGAGACTGTCGGCACGGCCGAGGAAGCGCTCGCGTTGTTGAATGATCGAAGGGCTTTCGATGTGATGGTGCTTGATGTGATGTTGCCAGGAATGGATGGGTTTTCACTCGCGTCGCGACTGCGCGCGCAGGGACAGTTCGTGCCGATATTAATGCTGACGGCGCGTGGGCAGGCGCAGGATGTTCTGCGCGGGTTTGAGGCGGGCGCGGATGATTATTTGCCAAAGCCATTCGACCTGGCGGTGTTGCTGGCGCGGATCAATGCGTTGTTGCGTCGACGTCAGTGGTTCAACAAAGACCGCGACCGTGTTTCACAGGATAATGGAGCGAAGGTTTTTGAGTTTGGTGGGAAGACTATCGACTTCGAGGCGCTGGAGTTGAGATCAGGTGAACAGACCGTGCATCTCACGTTGATGGAGGCGGAGCTGCTGCGATACCTGATCAATCACGAAGGGAAGATCGTTTCGCGTAGCCTGATACTCGAGGATGTTTGGGGCTTGCGGGAAGATACGGACACGCGGGCGATTGATAATTTCATCGTGCGCCTGCGGAAGTATATCGAGGACGAACCCTCACGCCCGCGACACTTACTGACGGTGAGAGGCGTCGGATATAAATTTATCGCGGAGGCGTGAGCGCGAGAGGCAGTTAGACTAGGATTACAGGATTTTCACGATTTACAGGATTCATCTTGTAAATCTTGCAAATCCTGTAATCCTAGTCTAACTGGTGGCCACGATTAGCGACGCCCGGACACCCATCAGATCTGAAAAGTCCTTCGAATAGATCGAGCTGACCTTCCGCACACGCCCAATCTTCTCCACCATCTCTTCACTCGAAATAAAACCGTTCTCCGTATGCGCAATCGCCCAGGTCGGAATGTGCGACGCCGTCCGCAGCAAGTCCTCAACAAACCCGAGATACTGCTGCTTGCTCTGCACACGCGATCCGAGACGCGCGCCTCGCGCTCTCTCGAGGTCCGACCAGAACTCATCACCACCACGCAGCCACTCCTCACGCCACGTGACGATCGGATCCCGGGCCGTTGTCGTCTGCATCACCGGAACAGGCAATCTCAAAAACAAAAGATCCGTGTGATGGCGCTCGGCGACGAAGTTGCGCACGTCCTGGTTCGTGCTCTGGTTGCGCATCGAGTTGTCCATCGGCTCCGGCAGGCACTCCAGCATGACACGGAAAACGTCCGGCAATGAGAAGGGCCGGCGCAGCGTGCGCGTCTGTTCGTTGAAAGAAAGCACGTAGTCGCCCGTCATCATTCCGGCAGTTAGAGCGAGCGCGCGCTTGTAGGGCTCGAGCTCTTCAGCGTTGAAGCGCAGGTTATCGAACCACCACGCGTCAGTCTCGTTGAACCATTTCGATAATGCAGCGTTCGACATCTTGTCACGCGGCACATAAGCATCATCCAGCAGTACGAACAGGTCGTCTTCGTTGAGTTGCTCAGTGTTGTTCTCGACGAGCGCGAGTGATTTCGTGTAGGACCAGAGCATCGGATCGTTGGCCGCGACGCGAACGCGCCAGTTCTTCAGTTGTACAGAGAGCTCCGGCTCTCCGGTGAAGGGCAACGCAACTGAAGAAAACTTCAGCCGCCGGAGCACGCCCAATTCAAAAGCCAGCCAACCGTTCGGAAATTGCATAGTGACTACGAATACGACGAAAAGAGATCCCAGCCGCGACCCTTGTTAGCTGTCTCAACCACTTCAGTCTTCGCAAATGACTCCAGCTCAGGAAAACGATCGAGCGACAGAAACACATTCACCACCGCCGGGTCGAATTCAATCCCGGCACCGTCGATCAATACACGTCGCGCGTCTTCTTCACTCATCGCGGCGCGGAAAGGTCGCGCATCAGTCAGCGCGGCATAAGAATCTGCGAGCCGCAGTATCCGTGCGGCGAGGGGGATCTCTTCACGACGCAACGCGTCGGGATAGCCCGCGCCGTTCCACCATTCATGATGCCAACGGACGAGTAGCTGCGCCGCCCGATCTGCTCCGACTCGCGATGCCTCGCGCTCACCGAGTACCGGATGCCGCGAAAGATCCAGTCGCTCTTCAGCTGACAAAGGTCCGGTCGCCTGGATGTAATCGCGTTCCATCGCGACCTCGCCGAGATCGTGCAAAAGGGCCGCTGCGTACAACGAGCCGCGATCGTGTCGCGCGAGTTGAAACTGCTGCGCGATCTCGTCCGCAATCACAGCGATGCGTTGCGCGTGCGGATTCTCGTAGCGCTCGAACTTATCGGTCGTCTTGGCGAGCTGTATGAAAGCCTCAGCCGCCGCGCTATCGATTAACTCTGTCTGCACTGCTGCCATATCGTTTCAGTTTGTGCCACAAAAGGCACAAAAAGCACAAATGAAGAAGAAAGCAGTTCCGGGTTTCCAGAATATTCTATGCGTGTTTGCAGAACATTCTGTGCCTTTTGTGCTTTTTGTGGCTAAGATAATGATCGCAACAGCTCACGTGCCTTGCGGTTGTTTGGATCGGCGGCGACGGCGCGCTCCGCTTCGCCTTTCGCCCGCAGCTTCAAGCCGAGATCTCGATATAATTCCGCGAGCATCATTCGATACTCAGCATTCTTCGGATCGAGTTTTATCGCGGCATTTAATTCTGCTTCGGCAGCGCGTCGCGTCGATTCATCTCCCGCAAGCACCTGACCATAGAACGCGCGGTAGCGTGGCTCGTCCGGAACTGCTCGCGCCGCGGAGGCAAACAGTCCGAGTGCGACTTTCTTTTGCCCCTGCTCGAGGGCGACAAAGCCTTCCTTAAACTGGCTCGCTGCGCGTTCGGCCACTGACATGACCGGCTCTGCTGCACCTTCAGCAACCGGCTCCGGCTTTGCCGCTGGTGCACTTGCTTTCGGTGCAGCGTCGACAATCTGCTCTGCCTTCCTGCGCGCTGCGACTTTCGCGTCGTAGCTCGCGCGCAGCTGATCGTCACGGAGCGTATCGTAAGCCTGCGTAATCCGGGCAAATGCCGCCTCGATGCGCGGCAACAAGCCCGCATCACTCTTCCGAAATCGATCGGGATGATAACTCCGCGCGATTTGGTAATAGACTGTCTTCAACTCTGAAGCTGAAGCTTCACGCGCAACACCCAGAACTTCGTAATACGTGCCCGCATTCTTCACTCGCACTAAAAAACTTTCGACGTCCTGCGGCTCGGGCTCGTGAATCTGCTCGCGCTCAACCGGCGGCGGCGGTGGCGGAGGCGCGACCTTTTTGGGCGGTGCCGGTTGATCACCTCGAAATACGCTGCGCCAGCTTTCGCGTTTTAGTAGACCAGCGAGCGCGAGTGCATAGAGATGCCCGAGCGTCTCGTCGTGGCCTAACCCACTCACCGCAACGAGCTCACGCACAGTCGTCGGTCTATCCACGCGCGAAAGCAGAAAAACCTCCGCGGGCAGAAGATTCTGAGTCACGAGTGGCGCTGCGACGGGCGTGATGATCTCGGCATCATTAGCGAAACGTGAAGCAGCAAACTCTCCGGGCATCCTGCGAGCCGCTTCAAGGAGCAACGTGTCAATATCGATCTTCGGGTCCAGTTGTTCGCGGAGACGCGCGCGCGCATCGAATTCCCACGCACCGTCAGTCCACAAAAGCGCGAGTCGCAGCACATCACCAACCAGCCATGTCTGAATCCGTTCCGCCGCGTCCGGCGACAGGAATTTTTGCGCACACAGCACTTTGAGCAAGTCCGTGTCGGAGACGCGCTCGTTAAACTGTGCGAGATCCTGCTCAGAAACAGCTTCGGCTTTTTTCAGGTATTCACGGATGCGCAGTGTGCGCACATTCGCGGCAGCATAGAGAAACTTCCCGTGCTCGAAGTAAGTAACGACGTGGACGCGCTCGTGCTCGAGCCGCAACCTCCCGCTCAAAGACTTCGCTGAGATTTCACGAATGAGTTCCGCGAGCGGCTGCTCGCTGAGTTGGCCGTTCATCCCACGACATATTAGCGTACCCAGAATGTCAATTGATACGGGCGCCACCTTGGAGTGCGGCGGCCTGGCGCCGCTTTGGCCTCGATCGCGCATCATCGATACCAAAGCGGCGCCAGGCCGCCGCACTCCAAAGTGGCGCTCGATGCGATCTCCTAAAAAATTAGTTGACAGGTTCCCGTTGCGTCTCTATACTCCTAAAAACTTAGGAGACATCCGATGGCGCGACCGAAGACCGAGAACCTGACGCCGCTAGAACTCGAGATTATGCACGTCCTCTGGGAAGCAGGCCCCGCAAACGTGCAGACAGTCCAGCAAAAACTGAAACGCGATCTCGCTTACACCACTGTCCAGACGATGCTCAACATCCTCGAGCGTAAAGGCAAAGCCAAGCGGACCTTGAAAAACCGCGCTTACTTCTACAAACCCGCCGTGAGTCGCAAACAGGTCGTCGGCAAACACGTCAAAGACGTTGTCGATCGACTCTTCGGCGGCTCGGCGGAGAGTCTCGTGATGAGTCTGGTCGAAACGAAGCACCTGACACCCGAGAAGCTCGCGCGGCTGCAGAAGTTAGTCGAACAGGTGAAGGAGGACAAAGCCGATGAGACTGAGTAGCCAATTACTGCTGACGTTTCTGCTGAACGCGCTCTGGCAGACCGCGCTCATCGCGCTCGTCGCTTCGCTCGGCTCATGGCTATTGCGAAACTCCTTCGCACGTTACCGGCACTGGGTTTGGGCCACCGCTCTCTGTCTCGCGTTCTTCGTTCCCGCATTCACTTCCTCGCGAACACTCTTCGACAACGTTACGCAAACAAACACCCCAGTCACATTCGAACGACAAAGTATCGCGCCATTCGCAAACGAACCGGGGCCGATTTTACCCGACACAAGCTCTCCAGCTTCGACATTCAAGTTAAATCAATCGCTCGGACTGACTTTACTCGGAATCTATTTCGCATTTCTTCTTTACAGCACTTTAAAACTCATCCAAGCCTGGCAAACTACACGAAACATCCGACTTCGTGCGACTGAGATCGAGCCAAACGACGACATCGCTGCAGTCATCAGTCGCTGCGAGCGCGAGTTCGGCAGCCGCGCCGGATCAATCAGAGTGTTTCGCTCAGAAACGCTGCCGGTTCCTGTCACGACCGGACTCTTCAATCCCGTCATCATTCTGCCCGAGTCGCTTTTGCACGAAAGAAACGTTGAGCTACTCACGTCCGCAATCGGTCATGAGTTTGTTCATGTAGCGCGACGAGATTACCTGCTGAACCTGATTTACGAGTTACTCTTCATCCCCGTCTCATTTCATCCTGCTGCGGCTTTATTAAGACGACGGGTCCGCGAGACCCGCGAACTCTGTTGCGACGAGCTGGTTGCCGAGCGCATTCTGAACGCCGAAGTTTATGCGCGCTCGCTCGTAAGACTGGCCAGCCCTGCGCCACCTCTGCGTCGACTCTCCGTTACTACAACCGTAGGCATCGCCGATGCTGACATCCTGGAGGCCCGTATCATGTCGTTGTTAAAGAAACCTGATTTGAAAATACGTTGGAAGAAGTTGTTGCTGATCGCTGTGTCATTGCTGCTGCTGGTGCCGTGTGCCGCTGCCGCCGCTCTCGCCATGCGCTTCGACGTCGAGACGCAGGAGCCGCAGGAGAAAGCCCTGACACAACAGGACAAAGAGAAGCTGGAAACGCAACAGCGCAAAATGCGGTCCGGTGAAGCAATGAAGGAGCGCATGGAGAGCGATCCTCAGTTTCGCGAGGAAGTGGAGCGCAAAGAGCGTGTGGAAATGGAAATGCGGGAGGTGCGGCAGGCGGCGCTGATTCGCCTCGCGAAGATCAACATGGACCAGGCGATTCAGATCGCGACCAGCCAGCAACCCGGGAAAGTTACGCTTTGCAATCTTGATGCGAAGGGTTGGGAAGAACCCGGCAAACTCTCAAGAGACGGAGTTGTCTTCTATCACGTCATGATTGCTGACGAATCAACGCCCGGCGCCACACACATCTGGGTCAATGCGATCGACGGCACGATCATCAAGACCGAGAAGGAACTTCCACGCAAAAAACGTGAGCCATAATTTTTACCGCGGATTGCGCGGATGAACGCGGATCAGGCCGCTCTCTTAGATCTGCGTTCATCCGCGTTCATCTGCGGCCTTAAACCGTCCATCAGCTCCTCAAAACCTTTTAGATCCAGCGACTGTGGTCCATCCGAGAGCGCACGCTCCGGACACGGATGTACCTCAATTATCAACCCATCCGCACCGGCTGCAACTGCGGCTTTCGACATCGGCGTTATCAAACTCCGCATACCTGTTCCATGCGAAGGATCCGCCAGCACCGGCAAGTGCGATAACTCCTTCACGAGCGCGACTGCCGCGAGATCGAGCGTGTTGCGTGTTGCGGTTTCGAAAGTCTTGATGCCTCGCTCACACAACACCACGTTCGTATTCCCACCCGCAAGCAGGTACTCCGCCGCAAGCAGCCATTCCTTCACTGTCGCCGATGGTCCACGTTTCAACAGCACTGGTTTTGAGACGCACGCGAGTTTGCGCAAGAGCGAAAAGTTCTGCATGTTGCGCGCGCCGACCTGCATCATGTCTGCATACTCCTCGACGATCTCGACGTCTGCTTCACTCATGACCTCCGTCACAATCGGCAACCCAGTTTCTTTGCTCGCTTGTCGCAGCAGTCGCAGTGCCTCGACGCCGAGTCCCTGGAAGTCGTACGGCGAAGTGCGCGGTTTATAAGCGCCGCCGCGCAGCATGTTTGCGCCAGAGGCTTTCACCGAGCGCGCCGTCTCCAGCAGTTGCTCTTCCGACTCGACCGAGCATGGTCCGGCGATCACCACGAGACCGCCCGCGCCGATCTTCGTACCGCGCACGTCGACGACGGTGCCCGCCTGTCGTAGCTGACGGCTGACTAACTTGAACGGGTGCGAGATCTGGATGACTTCGGCAACGCCAGGCGCCGCGCGCAACGCTTCGATTTCCGAGCGTCGCCCGTTGCTGCCAATGGCGCCGATGATGGTGCGTTCCGCGCCCTCGACCACGTGTGCCTGAAAACCACATTCCCTGATGCGCTCGATGATGTGGTTGATTTCGTCGCGGGTTGCGTTGTTTGACATGTTGACGATCATGATGCGTATTCCTTTACAAGCAGAATAAATCGGGTGTAGTTGTTCGAATGGTCCTGAATGCTTTCGCGAAGAATCGTGGCGCTGTAGAGATCGGCGGCGCGTTGGCCCGCAATGGCCGCGCGTTTTGGATCGCCGTTGCGGATCACTTCAGCAACGCTGCCGGCAGTATCGTCGGCGACGACGCGTTTGAGCTGGGGATGTGTTTCAAAGAATTGATTGCACTGCGCGAGTGCTGTCGGGTGTGATTGCACAGTTTCGATAGTTTCGAAGGTTGCGCCGGGACAACCGATCAGGTGTTGTTCGATCTTGATTTGAATCTCGTCGATCGTGTGTAGCGATTTTGCGTGGAGTAGATCGACTGAAGCGTGAACCACGCCGGCAATGCTGTTCTCGACTGGGGCGAGCACGTAATCAGCGACACCGCTGTCGAGACTGTCGTAGAGATCCGCGAAAGTCCGGCGCGGCACGAGCTCGATGTCCTCGCCGAGTAGTTTGAGTGCAGCTTCTTCGCTGAACGCGCCGCGTTCACCCTGGAAAGCCACACGTGGTCTTTTCGCGTTTGTAGTCATCGACTAATCGCTGCCTGAACGCGTCTTGATTCACGAATGATCCTGCGGAAGACCTTGCTGACGGCGCGTTTGTCCAGAGGGCCGTCGTTGATTTCCTGTAGGCGTTGCAGCACGTTACGCTCGCGTTCCGGGTCGCAACAGGGAAGGTCGGCCGCCTGCTTGAGCGCGCCGACTTTGAGTGCGAGGCGCGCGCGCGCGTTCAGCAGTCGCAGCAGTTGGGCGTCAATGTCGTCGATTTCTTTCCGCCAATGCTCTATATCCATGATTCCAGCTCCCGGGCAATAAAAAACCAGCCGCGACTTTCAGGATCGCGGCTGGCTCGTTGAAGGTGTTTGTGCTTTATCTCAGGTCGTCAGCACATCGTTTTCAAACTTCGCCGGTCCGCTCTCCTTCGAAAAGAAGTAGCGGTAAGTAAAGGCGAAGTAGAAAAATGTGCGAGTGCTAAACATGACCTCGGCTACTATAGGGAACGCCGAAAATCCCTGTCAAGATATTTTTAGCCGCGAATACACGCGGATAAACGCAGATCGGCGTTAATCCG
>Ga0081539_10000876_pt1 | contig 57659 bp, 48 predicted proteins | sample TabmetS4T2R2_FD_71023 | JGI IMG/M metagenome (GOLD analysis project Ga0081539, IMG submission 71023) | Tabebuia heterophylla rhizosphere microbial communities from the University of Puerto Rico - S4T2R2 | ecosystem: Host-associated > Plants > Roots > Rhizosphere ...
CATGGCGGAGAGATTTTATTAGAACCTATCTTGAACGTGATATTCCTCAACTCGGGCCACGTATTCCCGCCACTACACTTGACCGTTTCTGGACAATGCTGGCACATAATCAGGGAACAGTTCTAAATGCTGCACATTTAGGCAGAAATCTTGAAGTGTCGGGGATGACAATAGGACGTTACCTTGACCTGATGGCTGATCTTTTACTAATCAGACGACTAAAACCCTGGACGTTCAATGTGGGTAAAAGGCTCGTCCGGTCACCGAAAATATATGTGAGAGACAGCGGGATTGCCCATGCATTGCTAAATATCGGAGATTATAATGACCTGCTTGGTCATCCTGTAGTCGGGGGAAGCTGGGAAGGATTTGCAATAGAAAATATTCTATCCGTTGTGCCTAAAGAAGTGCAACCTTATTATTATGGTACGCCAGGCGGAGCAGAAATTGATCTAATCCTTGAATTTTCGCATACGGAAAAATGGGCTATTGAAATCAAGCGTAGTTCTGCACCAGTTGTTTCGAAAGGATTTCACACTGCCTGTCAGGACATAAAGCCCCTAAAGAAATATATTGTGTACTCAGGTAAGGACAGATTTTCCATGAGCGAAGGAATAATTGCAATTTCCCTATACGAAATGATGCTCGAACTTTTGAAATAAATAGTTCTTTGATTCATGATGGAGTCCTCGACATGACTGCGGATTCATGATCATGTGAGGATTTCCATAGCGCCCCCTTTAATCCGATTCTCCCAAATTTCCTTCACTTTTTGCGCTGCCTGTTCAGGGCTAATCCGAATATACCTGTAAAAATCTTTTGTGCTTTTATGACCACTGATTTTCATAATTAATTCAACGGGAGTACCAGCTAAAAATTCATTTGTACAAAAAGAGCGACGACAGGTGTGGGTTGTTATCCATTCAGATTTCGGCTTAACCTCGTCAATCTTTTTATTTCCCTTCCTATATGTGTGTTTAACCAGTTCAGTTATAGCCGCCAATTTGCAGACGGTCTTGATATGCCGGTTAAATTCAGCATTGGTCAGAGGTACATAATCTTTTTTAAAGCGGTTTTCTAAAATCTCTTTTGCAGCTTGACGTAAAGGAATAACAACCCTATGACTCGACTTCTGCTGCTTCTTATAAAGAAATTCACCTCTTATATCAGGTTGTTCGAGCATAGAGAAGTCTGAAAAACGAAGCCCCGTTACACAGCCGAGTACAAAATCGTCTCTGTAAGGTTTTAGATGTGGATGAGCAGAAAGATCAACAGTCCAAATCTTTTGTATCTCCTCCCAATTAAGATATTCTGCATCTACCTCTTCACCTACAACTTCCCAATCCGATAAATCTATTGGCTGAATTATTTTTTTCTTTGCCCGGTTAATTAGAAAAGTACGCAGTTGATTAATGGTTTTGCCAACCGTGTTAATCTTTAGTCCTACTATTGGTTTCTTGCGCCGGCGTTGGATATATTCATGTGAGAGGAAGTCAACAAAATCTTCGTAAAAGTCAAGTGTAAACGTTTCAAATGTGAGAGACATTTGTCTTGCTTCTTGATATGCCAAAAGATGATCCTTCATGTTACGGTATATACGAGGCATATCTTTGGAAACTTTTTTCTCTTTGGATTTTATATATAAATCAATCTGGTTAAAGACATCCAATTCGTCTTTCTTTTTTTGTTCTTCCTGTTCAATTTTTTTCTGTTCATCTTTTTTAACCAATTCATCCAACGAATAAATATCAAGATCAGGTTTATAATACTTCTTAACAAACGCCCCCTTGTCAACTACGTTTCGTTTTTCAGCATACTTGATAAGGTCTGCCACCAGGTTGAGCTGTGCGTTAAGAGCCCCATTAAGTTCTTTGGCATTGCCATATTGAGAAGGAATATTGCGTAGTATAATCAGTTTTTCTTTATCCCAATACTGAAAAGGGATTTCGATTTGCGTATCTAATAAAGTCTTTTTTTCATGAGTATAGCAATACTGGATATGTATGATACTGGTACCGTCATTTCTTGGACGAAAACAACCGGGTTTGATCGGATATAACATAGTCGCTTGCATAGTCATAATTTTTAGTCGAGCAAATGGTCGAGCAAAAAGTCGAGCAAATCGTGAAGTAAACTATGTTATACTGATGTAAAGGTAGGACGCTTCAAAAAATGACCGATGTTATAAAAGACTGAAAATGAGAGCGATACTGTCAAGTTATGTAAAACTAAAAAAGGATCGCTCTTTTGCGATCCTTGCTTCAGAGGTTCCGAGCAGATTCGAACTGCTGTAAAAGGTTTTGCAGACCTCTGCCTAGCCACTCGGCCACGGAACCGTTACGTTTTTCTAAAGCTGCGAAAATAGGATATTTTTGAAAATGGACTACAATTAAAAACTTCTCGGATGGCAGAAATGAACTTTAAAATTTTATATCGGTAATGAAAATTTGAAAGCAATTTGTTTAGTGTTAAGTAAAGATCTGAAGTACAAGTGTGCGACGCAAGAAAAGCTTAATGGCAGCAATACAGCCTGGTACATAAAAATGAATATTCTTTTTAATTATGAATAAAATAGAAGAATCGGAATTAATCATCAATGAGAGGGGTGCAATATATCATCTCGATGTGCGCCCCGAAGAACTTGCTCACACTATAGTTACTGTTGGTGATCCTGACCGCGTAAGCCGCGTAAGCAATTATTTTGATGAAATAGAATTTAAAAATCAACACCGAGAATTTATAACGCATACCGGATATATTGGAAAAAAAAGAATTTCTGTTGTATCGAGCGGCATTGGTCCTGATAACATTGATATTGTACTGAATGAATTAGATGCTCTTGTAAATATTGATTTTAATACACGGTTGATAAAAAAAGATCTTACACAGTTAACGATTATGCGTTTAGGAACCAGTGGGTCATTGCAGGATGATATTTCTGTTGATAGTTTTGTTGCCGGCACACACGGATTGGGGATAGACAACCTTCTCAATTATTATCAGCATACGAACAACGAAGAAGAAAAAGCTCTGATACAGCAATTTATTGTGCACACACAATTGAACATTGCACTCTCACAACCATATATCACAAGCGCGTCGGCAGCATTGCTAAAACATTTTGTATATGGATTTCATCAGGGCATAACTGTCACATGTCCCGGCTTTTACGGACCACAGGGCAGGGTGTTAAGATTAGGGCTTACACATCCGGGATTAATCAATAGTCTTACGCATTTTTCTTACGGCAAATACAGAATAACCAATTTTGAAATGGAGACAAGTGCTATTTATGGTTTAGGGAAATTAATGGGTCATCAATGCCTTAGCGTAAATGTTATTGTTGCAAACCGAATAAACAAAACATTTACGAAAGATGGCTATGCAGCAGTGGATAGTCTTATAAAAAAGGCATTAGAGATTATCGAAGGAATTTGAGAAGACAGGTGTGAGTGCATAGATTGTTAATTGACAAATACATTGAAAAAATTTTTGGATTTTTGATTCAGAGAATATCAACAGCAATTCATTTAAGCATGCAAGTTACATTTTATAAATATCAGGGAACGGGGAACGATTTCATAATTTTTGATAACAGGCAAGGCAATATTTCATTAAGTAAACAACAGATAAAAAATTTGAGTAACCGCAGATTCGGCATAGGGGCAGATGGATTAATGCTTTTAAATGTAAAAGAAGGATACGACTTTGAAATGGAATATTACAACTCCGATGGCAATGAAAGCAGCATGTGCGGTAATGGTGGCCGGTGCATGGTAAAGTTTGCACAGCAACTTGGCATTCGTAAAGGCAAATATTTTTTTAAAGCAATTGATGGCGACCATGAAGCAACACTGGATGAAAATAATTGGGTGAATCTTAAAATGAAAGATGTAAAAGGTATCAGAAAACATTATACGGATTTTGTTTTAGATACCGGCTCACCTCACTATGTAAAACCCACCATTGATGTGCGCAAATATAATGTTGTAAAAACAGGAAGGGAAATCCGCTATAGCGACGAATTTGGAAAAGAAGGCATTAATGTAAATTTTGCAGAGCATGATGGCAGAGGAATTTTTGTTAGAACATATGAACGTGGGGTTGAAGATGAAACATTAAGTTGTGGCACAGGAGTTACTGCTGCAGCTCTTGTTTTTGCTCACAACGAAAATGGTTTTAATCGTGTTGAAGTAAAAACACTCGGTGGAAATCTTGCGGTAGAATTTGATAAAGCGGGAGAAGAAGAATTTAAAAATATATGGTTGTGCGGTCCGGCACAATTTGTATTTAAAGGAGAAATAGAATTATAAGGTCTATTAAGCAGTTATTAAATACTTTCATAACACCAAGCCCTTATCTTTGTCGCATTGTGGTACAATATCTTAAAAATATAAATAATCAAACAATCGCGATTGACAGCCCCGAAAAAAATGTTTGGGTAAATCTTGTACCACCCTTTAAAGAAGAAGAATTCCTTGAGCTTAGTGCCACGCTTGACATTCCTATCGAACTTTTAAGAGATTCTCTCGATATTGATGAACGTCCCCGTTACGAGATTACAGACAATGTTCGTTTCATTGTAATAAAAGCGCCCACAGAAAATAATTCTTTCAACGACAGCGACGCATTTTATATTACCATACCTATCTGCATTATCTTAACAGATAACCAAATTGTAACGGTAAACTCTTTCGATAACGGTGCTATAAAAAAATTTCTTCACACTTTTGAAAAACGTCAACCCGAAAACCGGAACATGATGGTGCTTAAGATCTTCGAGAAAGTTGTGCAAACTTTTATGGAGTATCTTAAAGAGATAAACCAAAAAAGAAATATTTACGAACAAAAATTATACGACAGCAATCTTAACCAAGAGCTTCTCAACCTAATGCGTATTCAAAAAAGCCTTGTATATTTTGTTACAGCATTGCGCAGCAATGAACTGCTTATGCTGAAAATGGAGCGCACCAATTTTCTTGGATTGAATGAAGAAGAAAGAGAGATTCTTAACGACGCGATTGTAGATACCAGTCAGGCGCTTGAAATGGCGAATATTTATACAAACATTCTTAGCAGCACCCTCGATGCATTTGCCAGCATCATAAGCAATAATCTTAATAATGTGATGAAACGGCTTACTTCCATCACCATTATCCTTTCATTGCCTGCTCTTGTTACCAGTATTTATGGAATGAATGTCGAAATTCCATATTCTCATACACCCCATGCATTTTATATACCTGTAATTCTGTCGCTTCTCGTGTCAATTATTATAGCATGGTATTTTATGAAAAAGAAGTGGTTTTAATTTCAAAGAAAAAGATACATTTGCGGCGGATTAAGTTTCATCTTTTGTTGTGTCACTTTATCCTGAATATCGGGAACTCCCACAAGTGTCCGAACGACACTTAACTATAAATGCTATTCGGCACACAAAAGCGATTAATACATACAGTCTTAAAATCCGTTGACGGAGTAAAATCTGGAATTAAAATCCTGAGAAACCGGAATTTTAATTAAGTGTTTTTTTACTTTGAAAAAATTATTCACATGTCAGCAGTAGAAGTAAAATTCATGTTTGAAGGTGTAATATTTTCTTCACGTGTAATTGTTTCAAGTATTTCCGATTCTTTGAATCGTCTCGAATTTACTATAAGCTTTTTTTCGAGATATCTCATATCGAAATACTCAAGCGGTTACTTTCTTGTTTTAGAAAACAATAAGTTTAAGCCTATCTATACAAAGGATGAAAAAGAGTCTGAGCTTATAAAATGTATTCAGGATGCGCTTCTTAAAATACCAGGCTTGTTGAAAGATAAGTTCGCTTTTTGATGTCAATTCAACATTTATTCAACTTTTTCCTTTTATTTCCATCAAGCCATTTCCTTTTTTGGAAAAGCACATTCGAATTCGAATTTGTAATCAATAAATAATTCGGTTAGCTTATTGCAAAGATTGTTATAGGTTTCAGGATATTTGTCTTTTGTATCCGATAGCGTTATCCATTTTCCTGTTTCATTTTCTACGAAAAATATTTCGTTCCCCAATTCTGAATTAAAATCGAGCAGATACACTACCATTGTATCCTTTACCTGCATGGGCTCATAAATTACATAAGCTGTGCAAGGATGGTTAAAATGTAAAAATTGAAAGATCATATTTATAAAATATACTTCTAAAAGAGTGCCATTTTTTGTGATTGAACAAGATGGAATTTTTAACGAAGAACATTAATTAAAATCGAAGTTTAATTTTAATTCAAAATCAACGAATATTATCCTATTGAAAACCAAGTACACTTACTTACGTCAATTCTCTTTCATTCACCATTGCGCCACCTCTTGCACTGGAAAATTGTTTTTTTGTAAATTAGTTGTAATTGCCAATGAAAAAATTTTCTTTTTAGTTCATATCCGATCATCTTCAATTAAAACTTGACTTATGAAAAAATCATTTTTACTTTTCTTATGCTTGTCATTATTTGCAATTGCGGCTAAGCCGCAACTGTTTAACAAGAACGCGATTATCACCTATAGTATATGTTTTGTGGCCGGAGCTTCTGACGGAGTAAACGACGCTATCGTGGCTCATGATCCTTTTCCTAACAGCGAGTTTTGGAGTTTGTATTCAAAAGACAGCTATGAAAACAAAGAGAAATATGGATGGTTGCGAAGAGAAGTTTTTACGTTTACAACAGACGGGTATCATTTGACTAAATTTGTTACTTATACCTCCTACACAGTTGCTGTCGGTGTTACTATTGGTGATAAGAACAGAAACTGGAAATATATTCTTGGTAAAGCAGCACTGTCGTTTGCTGCGAGCAAACTTGGACATACTTTGACTTATAGTGTGCTGTTTAAGTAAATACAATTACAAATGTACACACAGTTGTTGCTGTTAATAAGAACCAGAAAAAAAATTTTTTCAGTGTTTCAATGTCTTGTGGTAACGACTTATTTTTCTACTTCTTCCACTGCAAATATTTCCTGACTTACCGCATCTCCTTTGCGTATGTAAGGGCGAATAATGAGGCGGTTGCCTTTATCGTAAGTGAAGTAATTCCATATCCAGTTAATAAACACAAGCAGCTTGTTTCGAAAACTTATCAGGAACGAAATGTGAACGAATAGCCATATCCACCATGCGGGTCTTCCGCCAAAGCTTATGTTACGCGGTAAATCAGCAACGGCTTTGCCACGACCAATGGTTGCAAGCGAGCCCTTATCGAAATATTTAAAAGGCTTTACAGATGTGTCGCCTTTGTAAAACTTCGCTAAATTTTTGCCTACATATTTACCCATTTGAATCGCAGGCTGTGCAACACCAGGATGACCTTTCGGATACTCCGGTGTTTTCATCAAAGCAATATCGCCTATTGCATAAATGTTGTTACTGCCTTTTACTTTGCAATATTCATCGGTAAGAATTCTTCCACGCTCTATCCATTCCTTTTTCAAGCCCGGCAAGGGTTCGGCCATTACACCGGCAGACCATATCAATGTGTAAGTGTCAATTATTTCACCACTTTTTAAAATAACAGTTTTGCCATCATAAGAATCAACTAAAGCACTTAACTTAAGAATGATGCCCATTTTCTCAAGATCACGTTTTGCTCTTGTGCTTGATTTTTGCGACATCGGCGGCAATACTCTATCTGCCCCTTCTATCAAATAAATTTTCATTTTAGAAAAATCGAGCGAAGGATAATCTTTTGGTAAAACATATTTTCTAAGTTCCGATAAGGCGCCTGCCATTTCAACGCCTGTAGGTCCACCGCCTCCCACAACAATTGTCATTAGCTTTTCTCTTTTTTCAGAATCATCGGTCATAGTTGCCCACTCCATCAGTTGCATTAAATGACTGCGAAAATTGAGTGCATCGGGAATTGATTTAAGCGGCAGCGAATATTTCTGTATCTCCTCATTGCCAAAAAAATTTGTCCGCATGCCAGCAGCTACAATAAGGTAATCATATTTCAAATCGCCGGCAATAGTTGATATGGTGTTGTCATCAGGATTTATAGAAAGAGCTCGTAATAACCGGAAATGAAAATCCTTTTTTCGTTCAAACACGTTTCGCAGCGGGCCCGCAATAGCATCGGGTTGCAGTCCTGCCGTGGCAACCTGATACAATAAAGGTTGAAACGTATGATAATTGCGTTTATCCATCAACACCACCTGAAAGTCTTTGTTATGCAGTGTTTGGGCCACATTTAATCCCCCAAAGCCAGCACCAAGAATTACTACACGGGGTTTGCGTGTATCGGGAATATTCAATGAAAGTCCATCAACAGGTGTTGTAATCATGGCTATAGATTTTAGTGAAGTAATTGCTTGTGGATGTATATCTACATTAATGTTGGGAAATAATACCCCATTAAAGAAGAAAAATATTTATCCAAAAATTTCGAGGATAAAATTAACCATCAACAACGAAGATGATTTGTGATGAATGGAAATTTTTAAGAGAGTGTTCAAAGCAACAATACATTTTATGTTGGTCATTCTATTCAGTGTTTTATCTCTTTATGAACCCTGTGCATTCCTGTTATTATACTTCCGTAGCATCGCCTGTACGTGCGGCATACTGATGTAATTGTACTTTGCAACTTCAAGTTTCTTCATGGTCTCTGCGCTCTTGTGAGCCTTGTTGCTTAATCAGTGCAGAAACCGTCGAAGAGACACAAAGTGCGCTAAGTTTTTATTAACGTGAACATCATAAGTTCTTTAACTCAAGAATGGGTTTCTTAAAATCTTGTTGTGTCTTCATTTCAACGTAATTAAGTTAAACCAATCCAATAAGTCTGTTCCTCATAATAAATTGTAATCAAGCCTAAGGTTGGCACAGAAATTATAACTCAAATCAAGATTAATAACTAAAAACTATTTTCTTATGGCACAATCAACCTCTACAAAAAAGAAATCTTCTTCTTCAAGAGCAGGCAGTATAAGAAAAACAAATACAAAGAGCACTTCAAAAACTTCTAACGCAACAAATGAAGACTCCATGCTTGCCGATTTTTTTGTTGACGAACTAAAAGATATTTATTGGGCAGAAAAGCATCTGGTAAAGGCTTTACCCAAATTGCAAAAAGCATCTAATGCAGAAGAATTGCAAACAGCAATTGCAAACCATTTGGAAATTACAAAGGAGCATGTTATCCGTTTAGAGCAGGTATTTGAATTACTGGGCAAAAGAGCGCAGGCAAAAAAATGCGATGCCATGGAAGGTATTACTAAAGAAGCAGAAAGAGTTATTCAAGAAACAGAAGACACAACAGCAACACGTGATGTTGCTGTAATAATGGCTGCTCAAAAAACCGAGCATTACGAAATTGCTACTTATGGCGGTTTGGTTCAGCTTGCAAAAACGATGGGACAAAATGAAATTGCAGATATATTGTATTCAACGTTGGAAGAAGAAAAGCAGGCTGACCAAGAGCTAACCCAAATTGCAGAGAACAATATTAATTATCAAGCGGCAAGCGAACCGGAAGAAGGGGAAATGGAAGATGAAGAAGGATAAACGTATAGCAATTGTTTAGCTCGTAGTTGTGTAAGCCGGTTCATTTAATTAAATGTACCGGCTTTTTTGCATACAATGCAGTATCTTCCCGATAAAGAGGTGTATTTATATAAACCAATAATCAGTTTGTGAACTGTACAATAATTTTCACAATCTATCTTCCGTCCTTCTCTTTTTACATTAGCGATTCAGATGGTATAGATTTTTAAAGAAACGTTAGAATGAGATTATTAGTCAAGCTATTCAAGTTTTGACGTTTCATGTTTCTCGAATTTAAGTCTCATCAATTACATTTCTTATGAAAACAGTTATTATACTTGTAACCTTAGCAGTTTTCTCTTTCAGAAGTTTAAATTATAACAATTGTGGTTTTATAGAAAATAAACAAGATGCATCGCTTATAGCGTTAAATGAACTTTCTGTTGATTATGAACCACAAGACACTATGGCGTTTATACCCAAAGCAATCAAGAGTAATAAAGAAGAAATTATGCTGTCGCAGATGGCTTTGGAAAAATCAACCAATCCGCAGATAAAAGCACTTGCCCAAAAAATGGTAAACGACCATTCACAACTGGTACAGCAACTTCAAGGTTTAAGCGGTAACTCGCAAGGTGTTATGCCCAACATGGATTCAAGCAGTATAAATACTCCTCAACTACAGGCTTACAACAATCTTACCGGTATAGATTTCGACAGAAAATGGATAAGCGATATGATTATGGGACATCGGCAAGCAATCAGCGATTTTAGGGGCGAATTATCAAAAACCAACAATACTCAATTGAAAACGTTAATCACCAATGCTTTGCCTGCAATGCAAGAACATTTGCGGCAGATTGAGGCACTTAGAAATAAGATGATGTAGAAGGTAAAAAAAAGCAGTGAACTGTTTGTTTAGCTTTTAGCTTATGCAGTTCACTGTTGTATTTTTTGTTGCTATCAAATCGCAATTGCAGAAACCTCGAACCAATAAGAATACATTGCCTTTATAATTTTCACCAGTTCATCATACACCAAAGGTTTTACAACATAGCTGTTTGCGCCCAGCTCGTAACAGCGGCTTATTTCGTTTTCGTTTTTTGTTGTGGTAAAAATAATAACAGGAATTTTTTTAAGGCTCTTATTTTCTTTTAGTTCTTTTAGCACTTCACGACCGTCTTTTTTGGGCATGTTTAAATCGAGTAGTATAAAACCCGGTAACTCTTCCTCTGTTTTGCGGTCTGTAATTTCTCTTAAATGGCGAATTACCTCAACACCGTTTTCTACAAACTTCAACAAATAAGGGTAGCCACTTTCATCAAAAGCAGTCTTTAAAAGAAAACGATCATCCGCATCGTCTTCTGCGATTAAAATGTAGGGTTTTCTTAATCCGTTCATCTGATAAAAATATTTCTTTTTCGCCCTTATTGCAATTTTTTCTGATAGAGTTTATTATCCGCATCCGAAGTAATAAAAAGAATTAGTCTTGTAATGTCCAGTCTTTGAAATAAATGAAGGTCTCTTGATTACTTATTTTTATAATCAGGGTAAAAAGGTTTCCCGGTTTCATGGATCAATTGTTTTTACAAATCCAATGAAAAAGTTTTATAAGGTTTATAGTCAAACAAAAAGCCCATAGTTTTTAATGGTTGGTAAAAAGGTTTTAAAACTAAAACTATGGGCTCAATCAATTGTAACATATCCTGTCCCTGCCGCCAAAACTTATACAGATAAAGTGATTGCGACGCAAGGGACGATGCTATGAAATACCGTTGCCGGTATCATAATAACTTTGCAAGCAGAATTGATTAACAAACGCGATAAAATGTTATTGAGTTCACTCGACGGGTCTTCTGCCAAACAAAAGAGACAAAACAAATAGCACAAGAAAAATATAGAACAATACTTTAGCTATTTCCGCAGCACCTGCTGCAATTCCGGTGAATCCAAAGATGCCGGCAATAATGGCGACAACCAGGAATATAACTGTCCAACGTAACATAATCGTATATTTTATAGGTTAACAAAATAGTTGTGTGCAACAGACGGGATTAAAATCGCTTAACTGTTGAACATCTTACCATGTTCAAAATTTCATGCCGATTTTTAATTCCCGGAGGTAAAAATTAATTTTTTAAAAGATACAGAGCTTATTTCAGTTGTGCTCCAACGTTAAATCTTGAAATCTTGAGCAAATAGTTTCCCACTTGCCTTGATGGCGTAGTTTTTGTGAAAATCTTCATGGCTTTAAAAGTTCTACAGTGCTAAAGGGTTTTATTCTTTCCTCACCTTTTGAAAAAATTGCTAACACAATGATAAACCAATCAAATATTCAAAAACAGCAATTAAGAATTTTACCGCAACAGATTCAGCTACTTAATCTATTTCACCTAAATACATTAGAGTTGCATCAAAAGATAAAGGAAGAACTTGAAGAGAATCCATGCCTCGAAGAAAAAAATACAGAACCGGAAAACGACGAAACAGAAAATATAATAAACAAAAAGAACGAGGATGATTGTAAAGATTGGGAAGAAGATATGTTTGATGACCTTGCTGATGCAAAAGTTATTTATTCTAATTACCTGAATAAAGAAATATATTCAGAGAAGCCATTTATACAAAGTGATTCTTTTCGACAGGCTTTGAAAGACCAATATCGGTTCATGTTGAATAATGAAGAGGATTTAAGGATGGCTGATTACATTGTGGACTCAATGGATGAAAATGGTTTTCTTTCAGAAGATACAGATGTTTTGGCAGAAAACTTTTCGTTTAAAAATAACCGATGGGTAAGTGCGGCTGAAATAGAAAACATGCTCCTTTTTTTACAAGGGCTTGAACCGGCAGGTATAGGAGCAAGGAATGTTTGCGAATGTTTAATCCTTCAATTAAAGCGATCACAAAATGCGCAAAATGATTCATGGCAGGTAAAAAAAGCAATAACGCTGCTCGAAAACTATTATGTGGATTTAAAAAACAGAAACATGCCTCGCATACGCGAAGCATTACAATTGAATGAGGATGAACTGAAAGAGGTTTTGAAATTGATTGGCTCTTTAAACATGCATCCTGTAACGCCTGCACCGGATGAATCGTTCTCAAACGGATACATTATTCCCGATTTTATTTTAACGGTTGACGGTGATATTATAAACGTTTCTTTGTACCGCTCCAGTGCAGATTCATTAACCATAAATTATGATTGGCTTGAAACTGTAAACAGCAAAGTAGGTAACAAACCGGTTGATAAAGCTACACAGCAATACATAAAGAGTAAAATAACATCAGCAAAATGGTTTGTATCTGCGATTCAGCAACGCGAATGTTCAATGCTAAAAATTATGAAGGCAATTGTTCAATGGCAGCACGAATATTTTTTGGAAGGCAATGTTGCGTTTCTAAAACCAATGATACTAAAAGATATTGCACAAGCTGTACAAATGGATATTTCATCTGTATCGCGCATTACAAGTAATAAGTACGTATCAACACCATTTGGCTTAATACTATTGAAAGATTTGTTTAACGAAGGAATTAGAACCGTTGAAGGCGATGTTGTAAGCAATCATGTAATTAAAAATGCTCTTGAAGAAATAATCAATGCAGAGGATAAAAAATCTCCTTTTACCGATCAGCAACTTGTAAAAAAACTTTCGCAACGCGGGTATATTATTGCAAGGCGTACAGTAGCGAAATACAGAGAACTTCTCCGCATACCCACTGCTCAAATGAGAGCATTGTGGCAATAAAGCATTATCGAAATCAATTCACAAATGGAATTTTAAACTTTACTGTATGGCTAAATTATTAGTTATTGATGATGACCTTACCACTTGCAGTTTGCTGAATAAATTTTTATCCAAACACGGCTACACAGTAACTACATCAATAACTGCAAAAAAAGCGATAGAACAACTTGAGGATACAAAAGATTTTGATATCGTTCTGTGCGACTTACGTTTAGACACAGTAGATGGTAAAGACATTTTGCTAAAATGCAAAGAGCTTTATCCTCAAATGCCGGTTGTTATTTTTACAGGTTACAACGATTTAAAAACAGCGGTGAATATAATGAAGCTTGGCGCTTACGATTATATCCTTAAACCAATTATTCCCGAAGAGATGCTCAACACCATTGAGCATGCTTTACTGGATAAGGCTGAAACACCGCAAGCCTCAGTAAAACCGGCACACGATGAGTCTAATGAAAGCAACGATGTATTCGCGTCGGACTCTGAATATATTGCCGGCGAAAGCAAAGATTTTAAGTTGATAATGGAGCAAATGAATCTTGTTTCGCCAACCGATTACAGCGTAATAATTTATGGTGAAAGCGGAGTAGGCAAAGAAGCTATTGCACAGGAAATTCATAAGAGAAGCAAGAGGGCAAATTATCCGTTTGTTGCTATTGATTGCGGCGCATTGCAAAAAGAGTTATCGGGAAGTGAATTGTTTGGTCATGAAAAAGGTGCATTTACAGGTGCGGTTGGTCAAAAGCTTGGAAGCTTTGAAGTAGCCAATAAAGGAACATTATTTCTCGACGAGATATCAAATCTTTCTTACGACATTCAAACATCTTTGCTGCGCGTAATACAGGAAAGAAAAATGCGCCGCGTTGGCGGAACTACCGATATACTGTTGGATGTAAGAATTATTGTTGCAAGCAATAAAGAATTGTGGGCCACCTCACAGAAAGGAAATTTTCGTGAAGACTTGTTTCATCGCTTAAATGAGTTTACGATTAAAGTGCCACCTTTAAGAGAGCGTAAAGAAGACATCATGCTTTTTGCAAATTATTTTCTGGATAAAACCAATAAAAGCCTCTATAAAAATGTAAAGGGATTTTCGCCTGAAGTGGAAAAAATTTTCAAATTGTATCCGTGGTATGGCAACCTTCGTGAATTGAAAAATGTGGTGAAACGTGCTGCTTTGCTTGCAGATGGTGAGTACATTGAAACGAGGTTTCTTCCATTCGAAATAAGCAACTATCAAAAGCCGCACAATGAAGAAACTCAACCTCCGGATTCTCTTACGGTTTCAATGCCTTTACAAGATGCAGCATTTGCAGATGATAATGCCTCGTCGGCAACAACTTTAAAAGGCGCTATGATTGATATGGAGTATCAGTTAATTTTGAAAACACTTGCCAAATGCAATTTCAACAAGAGTAAAGCGGCAAAAATGCTGAAGATAGACAGGCGCACACTCTACAACAAAATGAATTTGTACAGAGAGCAAAATCATAAAGTAGAGAAGTGACACATGTAAGAAGATTTTATGCACTTAGCAACATTATTACTATTGAACTGTGGTTGTGTCACTCACTTGTACGTCCTTATCGCTATGCAGCAAGAAGAAATTGACACACTCTGTACCTTGCATTGACACTTTGATTCTTTACTGTTACTATATCTTATTATGCTTTTTATTTTATCTTTCCACTTGTTATGCAGAGCGATGGAGTTCAAACAAAAATAAAATCATCCCGCAAAAAAGCGAGATGATTTTACCATTTGTAAAAGCGCAATATTAATGATGTTCTGCTGCGTGCAAATCTCTTTGCCGTTTAATTGTGTCGTGCGAATTTCTCAATTGTTCTTTTTGACTCACTATTAATTCGCGCATGCTTGCCGGTATATCCACATCTGATTTTAGCGCCTCTTCATACGCTTTTTGTGCAGCATCTTCACCATACTCGCACAGTTCTAAAACAGACAGTTCACTTTTACCCGTGAATGTAGATTTAATGTCCATCCACACCCTGTAAACTTTGCCCGAATTAGTGGTGCTTCTTACACTTGCTTCACCACCAAGCGTGTTTATTGCACTTATTAACTCTGATTTATACTTACTGCTCTCATCAATCATTCTTCTAAACATGGAATGAAAACCTACATCTTCGGGCTTGCTGTCTTTTATTGCTTTTTCATAACCGGCAATGCGGTCATTGTTTATTTGCACTAAATCATTCAAAACATCTATTAAGGCATTGTTACTTTCCATAAGATTAATTTTAGATGAGTAATACCATAAATGCAGAAAATATCGTACCACACAATACAACTTAGAAATGACTTTGAGAATGTGTTAAGTTGTAGATTTTCTTCCACTGAGCAAAAGTTTAAACTTGTTTAACATTCAGGCAAACAATCATTCTTATATGGAATGATTTTTTAATGGCATAAAATAGAAACAATAAATAATCACAGTAATTTTTAAAACTTAAAAGCTATTCTATGATAAATTTTGCAGACAACATCTTTACACGCACTTATACGCATGATAACAAAAAACTTTACGCAACTTTTCACCCGGAAGTAATTGTTGAAAGAGAGGATTATGAGCCCACGGGAAGATATCTTGTTGTATTGCTTCATCCCAATAAAGGTTTGCAGTCATTTTTTCTAAATAAGAACGATGAAACAAACATGTATCAGCTCGATGATAATGATGAAGTAATTGTAGAGGACGAGTTGATTGAATGGTGTAATCATCAAATAGAAACGCAAAAGGAAAAAAATACAGCAGAAGTAAGGAAGTAGAAATTATTATTAAAATTATGGGCTATGCCGGAAACCATCTCATAATGCAATTATCCCTGTCGCTTCATGATGATGTTTGTATTTAATTTCTTTTCGCAATAACTCTGTTACAGCATAAAAAATATTTTCAGGTAAAGGAAACGGAATTGTTTTATCGAAGAAATGCTTATTCACATAATCAATAATTACATTCTTGCTCATTAATTCTTCACCAACGGGGAATGGAAAAACTTTCGACAACACTTTCCACGGCGTATGCTGCGGATTGGTTAATGCATACAACACAATCACGGGCGTTTGTGTTGCTGCTGCAATATGAACTGTAGATGTATTCACCGAAACAACAAGCGATGCTTTCTTAATCACCGCGATAAATTCTTCAATGGTGAATAATTCTGCAACTGCATAAGCATCTTTACCAATTCGTTTTTGAATTGTTTCCGCAACATGTCTTTCCGAAGCGACGCCGGTGATAAGAATCTTTTTGTTTAAGTGCTTTGTAATAAGCGTGCCAAGCTCTATCCACAAATCTATCGGATATTTTCTCTTCTCTTCACTTACGCCGGGATGAAAAATTATCCAATCACTTTCAAAAAAATTTATGGAATGTAATTTTTCGATTGCGGAGTTAATTGCATTTTCACTTACACGAACAGAAAGTTTATCATTGCTTGTTATTGCGCCGATTTTTTCCACAAGATGCAAATCTCGCTGCACCTGATGTTGTATATAATCAAGCGGTTCTTTTTCTATTGCCCAATCAGTGAGTAAATTATAAGGGTTTTCTCTGCAATAAGCCAATCGTTTAGGAATATCTGCCATGTATGCTAACATGGCTGCAGGCAAAGGGTTTTGACTATACACTGTAAAAATAATTGCAGCATCAAAATTTTGTTGCTTTATTTTTTCAATCAACTCTGTCAATTTATTTGCATTACCATTCGCTGTAGTCTTTATCCACGGCAAATCATAAACAATTGCATCATCAATTTCAGGAATAAACGGAACAATAGCACTTCCCATTTGCGAAGTAAGCACTGTGAGGCTGCATCCAAATGTTTCTTTCAATGCATGCAGAGCGGGTGATGTCATGATTAAATCACCCATGTTATCTGCTCGAATGCACAAAATTTTTTTACAATCAAACCATGAAGACATGCGAGATTCTTGTAACGTTTTAAAAATTTATATCTGTAAGTTAACGGTGGTTTAATTAAGAATTTAAATCTCGAATTAAATTCCTCCTACGTCGGAATGGCAAACTTCGGAGTAGGACTTTGTCATGCCGACGAAGGAGGCATTTGCTTAATTAAACGACATTGAAATATGAAAGTTTTAAGTTCAAGTTTTGCCTCCACCTTCAGCCTTCATCATCAAGAATAATTTCCGCCGCCTGCAATAAATCCTCTACCATAAAATCCGGTTTTCTTAAATCATTTATTATCCATTCTGTTTCGTTGCCGTTATTTATCAAGATTGTTTTACAACCTGCTCGCTTACCTGCTTCAATATCATTTAAAATATCACCAATCATCCACGAGTGTGAAAGGTCAATCTGTAAATCTTCTGCTGCTTTCAATAGTAAGCCCGGCTGCGGCTTCCGGCAATTACAGGCAATTGAATATTTTTGTAATTTCCCGGATATGTGGTGAGGACAATAATAAAATCCGTTCAACAAAATACCTTGTTGTTGCAAAATATTTTTTATGTACAAATGAACTTGCTGTAATTCTTCTTCTGAAAAATATTCCAACGCAATTCCCGGCTGATTTGTAACCATAATCAACAAAAATCCTTTTTGCTGCAACATCTTTAACGCTTCAAACGCATAAGGCTCAAACTCTATAAGAGCAGGATTCACATTATAACTCACATCCTTAATAAGCGTACCGTCTTTGTCTAAAAAAACGGTCTTGTTCATTATTGCTGCATCTTAAGATTTTTATAAATAGAATCGCTCAACAAATATTTTTCGATATGAAGCAGAGATAAAGCATCAAGCGGCGACAGATGTTCTTGCGGAACAGATTTTTTCGCTGCTTCCAAAACTTTTGCGTACAAATGATGAACACCATCAGCAACTTTGCTCCATGTAAAATATTTGTTCACCCTGCGTATCGCATTTTTTTGCATGCTTTTGTAAAGGCTTTCATCGCTCAATAGCTGAAGAATTTTTTCTGCAAGTGCATGAGGCTGATGTGGCGGAACAAGAAAACCTGTAAGTCCGTCCGCAACACTGTATTTTATGCCGCCGACATTTGCGCCGATTACAGGAGTGCCACACGCCATCGCTTCTAATGGGGTTATACCAAATGGCTCATACCATGGAGTTGAAATAAAAATATCCGCTGCTGCATAAAAATATTTCAACACATCTCTGCTGCGGCGACCTGTAAAGATTACCCTGTCCTCAATATTTTCTTCTTTTGCAATTTGTTGCAGGCGTCCAATTTCAGGAGTAAGTTCCGGGTCTGGAGTATCTGCTTCGCCGCCCACAACTAACAAACGCATGCAACCATAATCTTTTAACTTACCCAAAGCACGAATTACATTATCAACACCTTTGCGCGGAACCATTCTTCCAAGCTGAAGAATTATTTTTTCATCTTGCGGCAAATTCAAAAATGCTCTCGCCTTCACTTTATCAATCGGATAAAATTCTTTGCGGTTAAATCCGCAGGGCACAATAGTTATCTTATCAGGGTCGGCATCATACAGTGTGATTAAATCTTCACGGTCTTGCGGGCATTCGGCGATGATTTGATCTGCATCGTGTACAACATGCCGTTCAATATTTATTCGTTCAGCAGGGAACGCATCCTTATCTTTCTGATGAATTTTTCGCACAAGTCCCAACGCATGAAAAGTAACGACGTAAGGTATGCCCAAATACTTTTTTAAATTCGATGCAACGAGTGCCGACATAAAAAAGTTAGCATGTATTAATGAATATTCTAAGTCATTTGTTTTAATGTAGTACAACATGTTTGCAGTGAACTCATCCATGTAGCTAAGCAACTTTTCTTTAGGTACAAATCTTTGCGGGCCCGCTTCAATATGAATCACCCTGATATGTGGTAACCAATTCACAGTTTCTTCCAAATCTGTGTTATCCTTTCGCGTATAAATATCTACCTCATAACCCTTTTGCACAAGTTGTTCACTAAGCTCTGCCACATATACATTTTGCCCGCCATTATCCACTCCTCCAAGAATTGCCAATGGTGAAGCATGCTCACTGATGAATGCTACTTTTTTCTTCATAAATTATGCTGTTTATTTATTTAATAACGATGAAACATCTTTTCTCTTCTTTGCTTTCAGCGGCAGCAACTCATGAACGTGATATGCAGATTTGTAAAGTTCATTTGCACGCTCAAAAAATTTTTTATTGTCTTTAATGGGCTGTTTAAAAATGATGCCGACTTTTTTTACGTTGAACCAAAGAAGTTCTTGTCACACTAATAGAAGAAGTGTGTAGTGTGCTCTACAAATATTTTTTTGCGCTATGTTGAAGCAAATTTTTTTATACACAATTTTTAAATTTTTTTTGAGCCCGTCTTTAAGTTTCACTATTAAACTTCCGTTGCGTCGCACTCTTGTACTTTCTGATACTCTATTCAGCAATAGCTTTCAAAACGCTTAGCTGCACTCACTTTTAACCGTTGATATTTTTGAGAAACAAAATTTTTTTTAAAGTATATCTTACTTAAAGAAAGAAAATAACAAACTCAATTAAGATTTGTTTTAAGTAAAAAGTGTTTCACTTGCAAAGTGTCTGAGACTGTACTTCGCATTGTTCATGCGATAACCTTGAGCTGAAGAGTGCGACGCAACAGGTGATGCTGTGAAATGCTTCAGTTCGGTTCATAAAAAAATCATCAAAAAATAACAATCATATAATCTTACTGATGGCACAAAATTTTTAAAAGTGTTTGGTTTTAAAAATTACGAGGCAATGGCAATAGAAACATCAGTAATTATAGCAACATATAAACGTCCTGCATTATTAAGCAGATGTTTGGAAGCTTTAATAAACCAATCTTTTCCCTGTGATAAATATGAAGTGATTGTTGTTACCGACGGCGTTGATGAAGAAAGTGAAGAAAGTGTAACAAAAGTAGCGTCGCAGTATCATGAGTGCCCTGCAATTCGGTGCATAGCGCTCGACAAAAAAAGAGGGCCCGCAGCAGCGCGTAACGCCGGATGGAAAAATGCAAAAGGGGAACTGATTCTTTTTACAGACGATGATTGCATTCCATTATTTTACTGGATAGAATCTTTTGTACGTGTATGGCGACATTTCGACAACAAAGAAGTTGCTTTTAGCGGCATAATAAAAGTGCCGTTGCCGCCTAAACCTACAGACTATGAAAAAAACACTGCGTTATTGGAGCATGCATCTTTCGTAACTGCCAATTGTGCCTGCACAAAGAAAGCCTTGGAAAAAGCGGGTGGCTTGGACGAAGACTTTACAATGGCATGGCGTGAAGACAGCGCTCTTGAATTCGATTTGGTTGAGAATAATATTCCCATCGTAAAAATAGATGGGGCAATTGTGGTACATCCTGTGAGAGATGCACCATGGGGTGTAAGCATCAAGGAACAGAAGAAAAGCATGTTTAATCCGTTGCTGTATAAGAAACATCCAACTCTTTATCAACAAAGAATCCACAAACGCCCCCCTTGGTACTACTATGGTATAATTTTTTGCTGCGTTACAACACTAACAGCAGCTCTTTTACATCGCGAAGTGTTAATGAGAGTTTCATTGATTGCTTGGATTACTTTAATTGCATGGTTTACTTCTAAACGGCTGGAAGGCGCATCACTAACCTTTAAGCATGTAGCAGAGATGATTGTTACCTCGTTTATTATTCCGTTTTTGTCCGTCTATTGGACTTTGTACGGTGCGTTTCACTACAAAATATTTTTTCTATGGCACAACCACAAGCCAAACAGTTTAAAATCGCCATCTTAAGAGCGCTTCAGTTGGGCGATTTGCTTTGTTCTGTTCCTGCCATCCATTCTTTAAGAGCCGCCTATCCTGATGCAGAAATTACATTGCTTGGCTTGCCTTGGGCTGTATCATTTGTGCAGCGGTTTAATAAGTACTTTGACAGGTTTATACATTTTCCCGGCTTTCCCGGTTTGCCTGAGCAACCTTATTCTGCTGAAGCTTGGATAAAGTTTGTTGAAGCAATAGAAGAAGAACAGTTTGATCTTGTGATTCAAATGCAAGGGAAAGGAACTGTTGTAAATAAGATGTTGCAACAATTGAATCTATCGCAGCTTGCAGGTTTTGATTGCGAAGAGGCGAGAATGGATTCGGATATGTTTTTGGAATATCCTGACAACCGAAATGAAATTGAACGTCATCTTGAATTGATGGAGCACCTTGGTATTAGAACTAAAGGAACGCATCTTGAATTTCCTTTGTTTGAAAAAGATGAACAAGATTTTGAAAAGTTGTTGTTGCCTGTTGAGAGCAAAAAATATGTGTGCATTCATCCCGGCTCAAGAAGCGCATCGCGTCAATGGTCGCCTGCCTACTTTGCGGCGCTTGCAGATTATTGCATTGAGCAGGGATTCACTGCCATCATAACCGGTGTTGCAGATGAAGTTGATATTACAAAAGAGGTAATGAAATGTATGAAGCATGCGGCAATTGACCTTACAGGAAAAACAAATTTGGGTGCTGCTGCTGTTTTGATTAAGAATGCATACATGCTCATCTCTAACTGCACAGGCGTTTCGCATATTGCCGCTGCTTTCGACACGCCAAGCATCATAATAAGTTTGAATGAAGAACCCGAACGATGGGAACCACTCAACAGAAAAATCCATCGCATGATTGACTGGAACAAAGAACCTCACTTTGAAAAAGTTTTCACGGAAACAGTAAAGCTGATAAAAGAATTAGGCAATCCTGTAATTTTTAAAAGTAAAGTAGCGTTAGTTGGAAGCAAAGAGAAGGTGCATTATTATTATTCGTGAAGAACGTTTGATAGTTTGATAGTTTGAAAAATCCATTATTCAAACATTTCACAAAGACTAAAACTTCTTTTACCCAACATTCAAACACTCAAACATTGAAACTTTCAAACTGATTTCTATTCTTCCTTTTTTACAAAAACAATTTTGCTGCGGTCGGCTTTGTACATGTCATCGTAAAATTTTACGAGCTCTGCATAATCGGAAGGGGGAAAACGCCCTTCGCTTCTTTTGTATAAACGGGTAAAAAATATTTTCTCTCCCTCTACTTTAAAATGCACTTCATAGTTTCCAAACTTGTTACTGATAGTAACATCTTTAGGCATTGCTTCTATTGTGTAGCCGGCGGGAATAGTGATAGTAGCGGTGTCAATATGTGTAAAAGAGTAGTCATATACAATATCATATTTTCTTACATCAGAAGAACTAAGTTTTACTTCGTTTCTCGTTAAAATATTTGGCAGAATAAAAAGTCGTTTCCCGGAAATAGTAGCGTAGTTGTCGGAAACTATATTCAGTTGTTCATCTATTGAAGGAACTATTTTTTTATGTTGAACATAATTAAAACCCGTTATATCATAAGTAGGAAGGTCAATATCATTTTTCAATCTCTCAAGCAACTTGTCTTTACTCAAATAATTAATGCTGAAAAATAATTGGTCCTGCTCAAGCCCTGTATAGTTTGTTTCTACTTTTAACGTAAGATTGCCTTTATCATCTAAACTCGAACTAAGTTTTCGCACTTGCAAATTATCATTCTCTGTATAGTGAGGCGTTTTAATAAGGTACCCACCATCATCTTTTATCATAAGAGCATACCTGTTGCCAGTAAAGCTTCCTAAGTAACCTGCAGCAGTGTATTGATCGGTACATTCGAGCCACATTGTGTCTTTATTTAAGGGAACCGCTATAATAACATGGTTTGATTGTTTTGATGGAAAATCGGGCATGTAAAACTTGTTATCTCTACCTGCTTTTATAATTGTATAGTAGCCCTGAATGCCTGCCTCTTTCAAAAGAGCGTGCATATAATTCGATAAAGCTTTACAATCGCCGTAACGTTTTGCCGCAACATATTTTGCATCGAATGGCTGCCATCCTCCAATGCCTAATTGTATGCTAATATATCTTGTATTGTTTTGAAGATATTGATATAAAACTTTTATTTTTTCTTTCGGATCATTTAATCCGTCAACTAATTTATGTACTTCAGCTTTTATGTTTTCAGGCAGTTCATCGCGCCCTTTATTAAGATCTGCGTGAAATTTTCCAAAATTTAACCATGTGCTCATATTGCCGGTATAACCTTTAAGTGAAAAATCGGTGGGGGCAATGAATACTGTAGTTGCTATCTCCTCAAAGGAGGGGGAAAGAATTTCGGGAATGATTGCCGGTGCGTTTTTTATTTCCCACGTGTAGATTGTTGCATCAGACTTTGAAGTTATTATAGGGGCACCGGTATAATTGAATTGTTTATACCTCAATTGATAGTTCGCAGGTGTTTCAACAATAAACTTACTTTGCTGAACTGAATAGTTTTCATCATCAAATGGCTGCCAGTTGGGTAAGATAAAAAAACCATCATACTCTTGCTGGTCTTCGTATTCCACCGTATATGGATATTGCCTGTAATAAAAATTATGGGCTTTTATTCGTGCATCACCCATTAAGGTTATTCCATCCTGAAGCGAAACGTCTGCAATATCTTTTTTCTTTACGCCTTTAATTCTTTTTCCAAATGCATCGTATAAATCTCCGGATATATCACTAAGGTCGTGAAGATTGTCGTAATCATTATAATATTGAGCGTATTTGTCTCCTTTTTCATTGAGAATAGTAATTACATATTTATGCTTGATAATCGCTTTGTTTACTGATTTGATAACAACATGTAACTCTTCAAAGCGCTTTACTGCATTTGCATTTTTTGCAAGGGAATCTGGTATAAGCAATACGTTATAATCCTGGGCATTAACTGCGGAACAAGTGTAAAGGAGTATAACAGCAAAAAATATTTTCATACAATTTTTAGTTCACCTTTTTAAAAACAATTTGCTCGCTCTCTTTATTAACAATAAAAGCAAAAAAATCACGAAGTGTCTGATAATCTTCCGGATCAAATGTGGCTTTCTTAATTACCGTGCGACATCTTAACTGAATACGTCCGCCATTTTCTCCGATAATATATTCAAACATTCCTTCATCATCATTCAACATTACTCTCGCCGATTTTGGTAACTCTTCTACTTTGTATCCATTTGGTACTTCCATATTTAAAATGTATGTCTCATCTGTGCAAGAAGACATTTCTACAGGGAAGAGGCGCTCGGTTGCCTTAAAAGGATTTTCTTTTATCTGCTCGCTTGTTATTATAGGGTTGAAATAAAATATATCATCATCAAGACTAAACTGTATATCGTATTTCACTGTTAAAGGCTCTTCTGGTATTTTTAAAGAATCAATTTCAACATTGTTCAGATCAACATCAAAACCGTATTCTTTTTTTACTTCTCTCAAATAATCTGCAGACTCTTTTTTCGAAAGCTTTTCCCGCATTTTTGCAGAGTTGAAATTGCCATATTGAGTGGATAACGTACCGTTGATTTTGTTATCCTCATTCATCATAAAGAGGGTTGTAATTTTTGTTTCCTTTAAGGAATCTGCGGAAAGATCTACAAGCAGAGGGGCATCGTCTATTATCCTTGCAGATCCGTTATATGCTTTTGCAGGTAGTTTTCCAAAACCTATATTTTTGTTGCTTGCATCCAATAAGTAATAATTATCTCCGATTTTAACTCTGCAAATCACATAATTAAATTTATCCATTAAGGGATAGATTTCGTTGGCAAAGCCATGTTCGCGTGTACTGAGAATTGCAGGTACAGCTTCATAATCGAGATGCTTTAACGCTGCAACCAGTGAGAGGTTTAAATCAGCAACAGTTCCGTTTTTATCGCTAAATACTTTTTTTATTGGTTTTGATAAAAACAGCGCTTCATCGTCAATACAAGTGAAGTTATCTCGGATGTATTCAAAGATTTTTTTTGCTTTGGAATAGTTGTCTGTAGTGCCTGCTGTAATTTTTTTAAGATCATCACTCATCCAGCCATTGTTTGCTTTTAAGGGTAAGCCAAAATCTTCACGCTTCATCATCTTTTCCGCCATTTGATACCAACTGCCTATGACTTCCTGTACATCCATTGGAGAATAAGTAATTCTTCTCAACTGGAAATCTATGCGTGATTTGTAATTGTCTAAAGTAGTAATAAAGTTTTCAGGTTTTAACGCAGGAATATTTTGCATCGCCCATTTTGAGGTCATGGTATTAGATGGAATTTCTAAACTTCTGCCGCCAACGAAAATGGAATATCTGCGGGATGATGAAGACGCGGTTTCAACTATAAATGGAAGGTAGCTCGTTTTTAAAATAGCATAATCGAAAATGTCATTGGGAATTGTTACTTGATATTCACTCCATAAGCAAGGAACTTTCTGCTGAAAATCCCAGGGTTGAAGGTTAAACAAAAAGGGAGAACTTAATTGGTATTTATATTCTATAATTGATCCCTCTTTTATATTTGGAAAAGTAAATTTTTTTAAGAGAAGATGTTCATTGTATTTGTCCTTAAAAATAGAGGATTTATCCAACTTTGTTGCTACCACTTTGCCATCTTCAAGGTTGTATGTTACTGCTTCAAGTTTATCTAAGTTTTCCTCGCTTGAACTATTTGAGTAAATAGGTATTTTAATAGTAGCTTCGTCGAAGCCATTTTTATTCAAAATCCGAATTCGCTTGAGATGAGTAAATACAAGTGAAAAACCTGTATGACTGTTGATTTCAAAATACGAGTCACCAATATCTGCAAGAACAACAGCACTCGCATTGCTATCAACTGCATACACTTTCGGCTCAAAGTCTTCTGGCTTTACATCTCCAAACTTAAATTTTGGTTGGCTTTTTTGGGCAGAAGTGATAAGGCAAAACAATATTGCAACAAACGTTAGGGTACACTTTAACTTTCTCATGTCAGGGCTTTAAGTTTAACAGGTTTAGTTCAGTGCAAGTAAATAAATACGTTTAAATTGACAAAAATTTATAATTGAATTTAATCGAATCTTATACACGTTTTATAAAGCAAACCGCAAAAGAGCTTGGTTTCGACTATTGTGGCATAGCCAAAGCAGTGAAATTAGATGAAGATGCCCAAAGGCTGGAAACTTGGCTACAACAAGGTATGCACGGCTCTATGCACTATATGGAAAAGTATTTTGATTTGCGGATTGACCCAACTTTACTTGTGCCCGGCGCTAAAAGCATTCTTACTTTATTGCTGAATTATTTTCCTCAACAGCAGCAAAAAAATCATACTCCTAAAATTTCAAAGTATGCTTATGGAATGGATTATCATGAAGTGATAAAAGAAAAGCTCAATAACTTTTTATCCATACTGCGTGAAGAGATCGGCGATATTCACGGACGAGGCTTTGTAGATTCTGCGCCGGTACTTGAACGCGCATGGGCGCAACGCAGCGGAATTGGCTGGATTGGCAAAAACGGCAACTTAATTACTAAACAACAAGGCTCGTTCTTTTTTATTGCAACACTTATAACCGATCTTGAACTTGACTATGACGATCCATTTGCAAAAGATTATTGCGGCTCATGTACACGATGTATAGATGCTTGCCCAACTAATGCCATTCTCGATAATAAACTTATCAATGGCAGCCGCTGCATCAGTTACTTTACTATCGAATTAAAAGAGATGTTGATTCCTGACGAGATGAAAAACAAATTTCAAAACTGGATGTTCGGTTGTGATATTTGTCAGGATGTTTGTCCATGGAATCGTTTTAGTAAGCCTGCAAAAGAAACTGCTTTTACGCCATTGCCGGAAATTCTTAATCTTACTACAAAAGAGTGGGAAGAAATAACCGAAGAAACCTTTAGAAAAATTTTCAAAAACTCTCCTTTAAAGCGAGCGAAGTTTAAAGGCATACAACGTAATCTGAAATTTATCTGTGAGTGATTAACTTTTGCCACTAAGACACTACGACGCGAGGTTTTATGTTGCTTTGATTTATTCTGTAGAAGTCTGCCGTCCCGGCTGACTTTTGAATGTAAGCACTTTTGAATTTTATCACCATATCTGCCAATTCCTTAAAATGGTCAGACCGGGACGGTCAGACATTAGATGAATACAAAGACTAAAATTTTATCGGCAAAGCCACCTTTACTGTATCCCACAAAATGTTTAACGTAGTGCCGCCGTGCACATCTTCAAAATACATAGTGAAAGCCTCAACAGCTTCACTGTTTTTTTGAACAGGAACAGTTGTGCGATAAACATCTTTCTTAGGATTATAAAGAAGTCCCCAAACATCTTTTTCGGTGTTAAGAATAAGCGTCCATGCAGTGTCCGTGCAAATTGCATATATGCTATAGCGACCTTTTGAAATTGTTTTGCCATTGATCTTTACATTTCGAAAGAACTCTATTTCAGTAGCTTCATTTGCACCAAGCCGCCATACTTGATTATAACTGACAATGCTACCAAAAATTTCTCTTCCCAGTTTTTGTGGGCGACTGTAAATAACTCTTGCAACAGGCTCGTCTTTTACTTTGCCATTCATCTTTAGAATAGGATAACCGGGGGGACAATAACTTATATCCATAGGACTTTTATCAACATCAGTAGTTTTTTGTTGAGCGAATAAGGAAAGGGATATTAAACAAGACAACGCCAAAAAGGTTTTTCTCATCTTAAATTTTTATTTAAACGCAAAGCCGGTTAATAAATTTTGAACTTGAAATTTCGGCAAATATCTTTCCAAAATTTGAAAACCAAAATTTGATTCTGATAAGAGGTTGACAGGTATATTTAGTTATTGAATTTAATTTCGAATTGTACGGTTTGGTTTTTCATGATCATTGCTCTGCAAGCAAATTGAATTCTATAGATGCAAAATTTTTAAGTGCAGGAAAAAATTCATCATAACACCTTTGCAGCATCTTGTAATTTTTTGTGAAGCATTCAAAGATGAGATTGTTTTTCTGCAGATATTTTGCCCTTCTGAAAATGCCGTTGAAACTGTTTTCAATCCCCCATTCAAAACGGTAATTCAATAACCAGTTTTGATTTATCATGTGCGGTAACATGTTTCTGAATCTGTCTGGTAAAATATCTTCATTGTTTTTTAAAAAGTGGTATGTTTCATTGGCAAAGTATTCAAGTTTGTTTAAGGGAAATTCGGTTTCATCAACAGCAAGAAAATGATCATATATCACGTCAACAAAAGCGCCTGCATAACGGTCGGCGAAAGGTTTAAAAATTTCTTTTGCTTCTTTTGTTGCACTATGACCGTCTGTAAATGTATCTATCATACGATGAAGCATAATTCCCTTTTGAACATTCTCCGGAAAATTGAATTTTTGTTTACCCTTTATAAAATCACTTATCATATTGCCAATAAGCACCGGCTCATTGCCAAAAGATAAATATGCATGTGCAAGGTAATTCATGAGATATAAAATTCTGTTTGTATTAGCATCAAATTAAAGCTTTTAAAAACATGCTATGATCTTCGCCATTCATCGTATGCAATGTATTTTAACCTCATTTTTACAAACTTTATACTTTCCTTAAGAAAGCTAAGAAATGCAGTCTGGACAGGGCTTTCAGCGAATTAAGACAAGAGTTGGAAGAATCTCGTTTGCCGTTTGAATCAATTTACTACGAAAACCTTCTTATTTGTCACAATTCAATTGCCTCCTATAATACCTCTCAATACATTTGATTCATCAAACAAACAAAACTAATCAACAACTAAAATTTAAAATTTATGAAACCAAGAATCAATTTGCTTTCAAGAAAGACCACTTCAGGCTTAAGCAAAAAATTAGTTACAGCAGCAATAGCAATAGTGTGTTTAACAACAACTGCATTTGCAACAGGAGATGCAGCGAATGAAAGAGCTGCACAACATTTAAAAAGCGAATACAAAAATGCACAAAACATTCAATGGAAGGTTACTAATAATTTTATTAAAGCATCTTTTTACTGGAATGAGCAGTACCTTGAAGTGTTTTACAACAGAGATGGTGAAACAATAGCTGAAGGGAGACTCATAAGAGTAAATAATTTGCCCTTAAAGGCTCAACAGTACCTTGCTGATAAATATGCGGATTATGTTGTAACAGAAGCTATTGAATATACAAGCGAACAAACAGGGCTTTGTTATTATGTATCTGTTGTGAAAGAAGGCGGTAAGAAAAAGATTTTGCAAATTACGCCAAATGGTGATGTAAGCATTTTTAATCATTGAGGTGCTGCGTTAGTTTATAAAAAAAAAGAGTGAATAAAAGGAAAAAGTTCTGCGAATGCAGAACTTTTTCCTTTGTACTGTCTTCCGTGAGGAACAGTGTTGGTATTAAATAATTTTATTTAAACCGCTTTTTAAAATTTTGATTACGATTGCCATTAGCACCTCCTCTATTATCGCGATTATCACGATTGGCGCGATTATCTCGATTGGTATTTCTGTTGTCGCGATTATCTCGTCCATCTCTGCCTCTCATATCTCTGCCAGTACGCGATGTAAAAGTTTGTCTGCGGGCGCCACCATTACCACTGCGGTATTCTTCTCGTTCGGTGCGATGTTTTATATACGGCGTGTTGCTAAATTCAAGCTCACCGCCTGTTATGCTGTTTAATTCATTGCGAATAGCATCATCGTGTACAAGTTCTTTATGCCAGTTGCTGTACGCCAGCTTCATGTAGTAAGCTATAGCATGTGCAAAACCATCTTTCTTTTCACCATCTTTTTCATGTAAAGCTTTATCTATAACCAGTTCAAGATTTTTGCCTAAATGGGAGTATTTCGGATGTCTTTTTGGATAAGGCAACGCATCAGGTTTTGTTTTGTAAGTAGCCTTTTCGGGAATAGGATAAGGGCTTTCCACCTTCAATTTAAAATCGCTGATGAAAAACAAGTGATCCCATAATTTATGCCTGAAATCTTCTACATTTCTAAGATGGGGATTTAAAAAACCCATTAGCTCAATAACTGCCTGAGCTTGTTGTTGTTTTTTGGCAGGGTCTTCAATTGCCATAACGTATTCCACCATTTTCTGAATATGCCGACCATACTCACGCATTCCAAGGTGGTTTCTTGTTGTATTATATTCCATAAATAAATTGTAAACTACAAAAGTAGCAAAGGTTTTTTGTGTAAAAGAATTTTATAAAAAAGGATTATGCAAAATATGCGGCTTTTAGTAATATCTTAAGCTTTCTTAACGATTCTTAAAGTAGCTTTTTGCACCGCAAAGATTTATGCATTTCGTCATTCAGAAAAATATTTTTTTGGAGACGGGCAAAATAATTCTGTTTAGCTTCTGTTGTGTCACTCACTTATACGCTTTGTTCTCTATGCAGCAAATGTAGCGACGTTGTTAAGAGTTTAAAAATTTTAATCTGTTACATCGCAGATATGTGTTAATCAGTTAGATAACAAAAGGCATATTGTACACCATTTGAAGATCAAAGTTTCTTTTATACCTCATTCAAATTAAGTGGCAATTTGCGAATGCGTTTGTTGGTAAGATTAAAAATCGCATTACATAAGGCGGGGGCTACTGTTGGCAATGCCGCTTCTCCTGCGCCTTCCGGCTGCTCACTACTTTCAATTACGTGCACTTCAATTTCGGGACAATCGCTTATACCCGGCATTTTATAAGTATCGAAATTTTTTTCAACTACTTTTCCGTTTTCAATTGTCAAACCATGGTATGCTGCCTGCAATCCCATCACAACACAACCCTCTGTTTGTGCTTTGAGATTATCGGGATGAATAGGAATACCACTATCAATCGCAACAGTGAATTTCACAGGCTTTAGCTTGCCATCAATCTTTATCACTTCTGCAACAGTTGCAACAAAAGAACCGGAACGTTCAACTATTGCAACACCTTTACCAACCTCACTATCTTTTTTATACCAATTTGATTTTTCAGCAACAGTTTGCAATACCTGCGTATAACGTTTATGATTTTTTAGAAGTGATAATCTAAAATCGAGCGCATCTTTCTTTGCAGCAATTGCCAATTCATCCATAAAAGATTCATGCGCAAAACAATTGGTAGAATGATAGACACTGCGCCAGTAAGAAATAGGTATATATAATTGCCTCAACACACCTTTGATTGCCAAATTAGGAATTGCATATTGCGTATTAATACCGCCTGCAATTGCCTGTGATGGTTTTGTTGAGTTGTTGTATTGATTACGAATATCCTGACAAACGACTGTATGCTCGAGTGCGATTACGTTGCCACTATTATCAATAACGCCTTTGCATACGTTAAGCGAACATGCACGAAATGGTCCTTGTGTAATATCATCTTCCCTGCTCCAGATAACTTTTACAGGAGCACTAATTTTTTTTGAAAGATGCGCTGCTTCTTCAGCAACATCGGTCATCGAGCGTCTTCCAAAAGCGCCACCCATAAAAGTGTAATTGATCTTTACTTTATCTTCAGCAATGCCAAGCTTGTTTGCCAAAAAAGATTTTACACCATTTGGATTTTGTGTTGAGCCCCAAAATTCACATTTATCTTTTTCAACACTTACAATTACATTCATTGGTTCCATGGGAGCATGCGCCTGATAAGGTGTTTCATAAGATGCTTCAACTTTTATATCAGAATTATTTATTGCTTTTTCAGTCTCGCCTCTTTGTTCAAATACCTCCGCGCTCTGCCTTACAGCGTTTGCATAATATTCTTTTTTTTTTGGTTGACCAATTTTCCAAATCGCCATTGTCCCAATTTACCTCAAGCAATTTTTTTCCTTCTTCCGCAGCCCAATAATTATCTGCAATTACAGCAACTCCTTCACGCACCTGATTAAAAACAGTGCGTTGCGTTTTCAAAATGTATTTTACGCCTTTAAATAACCAAGCGCAAGACCAACACCGGACATTGCCGTTAGCTGTAAAAATTTTCTGCGGGGAATTTTTGATGTGGTTTTCATAATAAGCGATTTGAATGTAGCAACAAGATGAGAAAACGCACTATAAAATTATATCAAAGTTAGGAAAGGGATTTTATGTGAATAGCTTTTGAAAGGATTAATTAAATAGTTGAAACAAGCGCATTCTTCCTCGAAAAATAAATTCCTCAACGATCAAGAAAAACTCAAAAAAATTTTGTAAACTTTGAAGCAAATTTCACACTATGAAAAAGACAATTTTACACTCATTAATCATAGCTTCATGTTTCGCAGCGATTGCGAGCTGCTCTAAAGAAGTAAAAGCGCCAACTGCTCAAACAACAAATTCGGCGGTTACCAAAACACCTCAGCCCACAACTACACAAAATCAAAATACGAATCAAAATCAAAACCACGATGGTGGCGGTTGCGGTAATCATTCCGGTTCTTATAGTGGAAACGGCGGATGGTAATAGCATAAAATCTATTGCTGCAATTTTTATCGTCTCATAAAAATAATAAAATAAAAAGGGGAAGGATGATGCTGTTTTGTAGCATCATCTTTTTTATTTGATAATGGATATGTTGGATCAAGGATGGACTATAGTAGTGTGAAATGAAATCATTTACCGGTTCTACTTTCATTGGAAATTGAGGGATGTTGGGTGGCAGCAAAATTTTCTATTATATAAGCAGATATAATAAAAAGAAACAGCTTTTTCATAGGCGTTGTTTTTGGTGGCGTACTAAATAAAACGACAAAATGATAAAGATATACGAGCATTGCATCTGTATCAAAAGGCGAGATGTTCTCTGTTCCATCCTCCGATACCGAAACTGACTTATGATTTAAAAGGCTGAAGGCAAGCATTCACACCCGTCTTTATCGAGCACTTGTTGTTCTGCTATAAATTGTCAGTGATAAACTTTTTGCAGTAGTCTTTTATTTGTTGTCGCACTTGTCTGAATTGCTCTTTAATTTCTTCTTCTGTTCCCGTTGCTTTAGCAGGGTCAGCAAAATTTTGATGAAACTTTTTTGCTTTCGTTGAAAAGTAAGGGCAGCGTTCTTTTGCATTGTCGCAAACGGTGATTACAAAATCAAAAGCAATGTTGTGATATTCGTCAATATTATTTGAAGTGTGCTTTGAAATGTCAATGTTATCTTCTTTCATTGTTTCAATAGCTCTCGGATTTACGCCATGTGTTTCAACACCTGCACTATAAACTTCTGCTTTGCCACTGGCAAAGTGGCGCAAGTAACCTTCTGCAATTTGACTTCTGCAACTATTTCCTGTACAAAGCACTAAAATTTTTTTCTTCATCATTGTTTAATTACAGCAATCGGTGCTGCAACAAGATTTAAATTTTTTCTGCATAAACTGTGATGCTAAAAATTCCTGTGTTACCCGCTTTGAAATTCGTTAGTTCATCCTCGTTTAAATAATTTTTCAAAATGTCATCTGGAAGAACTATTGGTTTTTCTTTTTGAATTGTGATGTTGCTAAAACCGTTTATTTTAATCAATTCCAAATAAGTTTCTTTTTGAACTGCACCTGATATACACCCGGCATACATTTCCGCATCCTTTCGCAAGCCCTCGGGAAGTTCTCCGATTAAAACAACATCTGAAATACTAAAGTGCCCTCCTTGTTTTAACACACGAAATATTTCTTTAAACACTTTGTCTTTGTCTGGTACGAGATTTAAAACGCAATTGCTTACAATAACATCGGCTACATTTGCGAAAACAGGAATGTTTTCAATATCACCTTGCCTGAACTCAACGTTTGCAAAACCTAATCTTTGTGCGTTTGACTTCGCTCTTTCAATCATCGCAGGTGTAAAGTCAATACCGATTACTCTGCCGTCTTCACCTGCTTCTGCTCTTGCAATAAAACAGTCGTTGCCTGCGCCGCTGCCCAAATCAATTACTGTGTCGCCTTTTTTTATTTTGGCAAATTGTGTTGGCAAGCCACAACCCAAACCCAAATCAGCGTCGGGATTGTAACCTTCTAAGTTGCTGTAATCGTCTGTCATAATGTTGTAAACTTCGGTTGAGCAACAGCCAGAGCCGCAACAAGATGATAGATTGGTTTCTTTGTCTTGCAAAGCAATTTCGCTATATTTCTGTTTTACGATTTCTTTTAGTTGTTCTGAATTTTCCATTTTGATTTTTTTATGATTAACAACAATCGTTTTTCTTTTCAAGTTTGGCAACGATACCTATAAAATAATTTTGAAGTTTTTCAAATGCTTTTTCATCAATGCAATAGCAAATACTGTTGCCTTCAACTTTCCCTTTAATTAGTCCTGCATTTTTAAGTTCCTTTAGATGTTGTGAAATTGTCGGTTGGGCAAGGGGCAGCTCATTTACAATGTCGCCGCAAATGCAAGTGTTCACTTTGATAAGGTATTCAATGATAGCAATTCTTGCAGGATGTCCTAATGCTTTGGTTAGTGTCGCAATACGGTTTTGCTTGTCGGTAAAATGTTCAGTCTTTGTCGCTCCCATTTGTTAATTTAATATTGCAATATTACGATATAGGTTTTACAAACAAATTTTCGTTCAAAATATTTTGAAGTATCCAATAAAATAGAGTGATTGAATTAGTCTTTTAAAGTTGCAGGAAGCTTAAATAGAGTTGCTGCCTTAATGGATCAATATTTACAACCGGTTAGTCAGTCTTGTCGTAAACTGCTCCAAAGAATTTTAGAATGAGACAAAGAGGTCAGAATAGGAAACCATAGCTTAATTGAAAGAGGAACGATAAAGAGACACAACAGGTGATGCTACAAAGAACAAAAGTTCGTCCCATAAAAAAATCACCCTTCGTAGAAAATCATTTTAATTTAATCCGCCATTTCTCTCAAACCTCTATTTTTGACACCCATTTTATGATTGCATTTGTAAGAGGAAAATTTGTTCGTAAATCTCCGGCGCAGATTGTAGTAGATGTCAACGGCGTGGGTTATGAGTTGCAGATAAGTTTGAATACTTATTCGTTTATCAGCAATAAAGATGAAGGGCAACTGCACACATACCTGCATATCACCGAAAACGGGCAAACGCTGTTTGGTTTTTACGGACTTGATGAGAAGGAACTTTTTTTGCAACTGATAAGTGTTTCGGGTGTTGGTGCTTCAACGGCAAGAATGATGTTAAGCGGCTTAAAACCCGATGATATAATAAAAGCCATTGTTCAGGGCAATACAAAACAACTGGAAAGCGTTAAAGGTATCGGGCGAAAAACTGCAGAAAGATTGGTTGTGGAATTGAGAGATAAACTGGGCAAGATTTCAACCGAAATTACTGCGGTAGGAACAGACAATTTTGTTTCAACCCATAAAGATGCCGTAAACGCTTTAATTGGTTTGGGCATTGCAAAACCAATGGCGGAAGCAGCAGTAAAAAAAGTTTCCGAATCTGCTAAAGAAACGCTTTCTTTGGAAGATATTATTAAACAAGCTTTAAAAAACATCTGACCTATCGCATAGACTTCTACTTAACCAGAGCTTACTGAAATTGACTCGTATTTTGAGACTTATCCTGATTTCTGTATTATCTGTTGTTTGCTGTACGGTTTGGAATAATCTATTCGCTCAAAGAAAGGATTCAATACCGTCGCGAAAAACAGATTCATTGCGTTTTCCGCTAACGGACAGGCGCGGTGACCCTTTTACATGGCATAGCAATAATCCATTTAATATTAATGATACTTCTGTAATTAAGCAGGATATCCACTACGATCCTGTCACCAATCAATATTATATCATCGAAAAAATCGGGAACACCTATTACCGGAAACCTACCTACTTAACTTTTGATGAATTTTACCGCCTGCAATCACAGCAAGCCGAAAACGATTATTTTAATTCACGCTCAAGAACATTGTTTGATTTAAACAGAAAAACTTTAAGACCTAAACCAAGGGTTTACGATAAATTGTTCGACCGCATCTTTGGTGTTACTCCGGGTGGATTAAAGGTTGACATAAAACCGGAAGGAAACATTGATCTTACTGCAGGTTATCAGGGGCAGAATGTAAAAAATCCTACACTTCCTGAAGCGGCGAGAAAAAACGGCGGGTTCGACTTTAACATGGATGCCAATGTAAACATCAACGGCAGCATTGGTGATAAACTAAAACTTCCCATTAGCTATAATACACTTGCCAATTTTGATTTTGAAAACCAATTGAAGCTCGATTACAAGGGCATGGATGATGAGATAATAAAATCGGTTGAAGCCGGTACTATTTCATGGCAGCAGAAAGGAACTTTAATGGCAAGTGTGCAAAGCTTATTCGGCGTTAAAACCTCATTGCAGTTCGGAAAACTTTTCTTAACGGCATCAATTGCCAATCAGCGTTCACAAAGACAAAATATTACCCTACAAGGAGGCGGTCTCAATCAGGTAGTTAATAAACAGCTTGATGACTACGAAGAGAATAAGCATTTTTTATTGGCTCAATATTTTAAAAATAACTACGATTCTGCAATGAAAAACTTGCCTGTTGTAAACAGTCAGGTGCAAATATTGAGATTAGAAGTTTGGGTTACAAATCGTAATGGTACTACTATAGATACCCGAAGCATTGTTGGTCTTGCAGATTTAGGTGAGAATGTTCCGGCGAGCTCAAGTGTGCGGTCACTTACAAATGACCCCAAACCACAGAACGGTGCTAATGATCTGTATTCTTTTCTTGCAGGAAGCGACGCGAACAGGAACCCGGCCTTGATTAATACCAATTTGCTGGCAAGAGGGTTAACTCCTGTAAATGATTTTGAAAAAACGTTTGCAAGACAGCTTGATCCCAGCGAATATTATTTCAATTCACAGGTTGGTTTCTTATCCTTAAGACAACAATTGCAACCAGATGATGTATTGGCAGTGGCTTATCAATACACCTATAACGGAAAGGTTTATCAGGTAGGAGAATTTTCACAAGATGTAACGGTTGATTCAACACAAGGTGTGCAAAAAGTTTTGTTTCTCAAACTTTTAAAAGCAACATCGCAAAGACCAAGACTTCCTATTTGGGATTTGATGATGAAGAATGTGTATTCGCTTGATGTAACAGGTATCTCAAGAGAGGCGTTTAATATTAATGTTCTTTATCAGGAACCAAGCGGAGGTCTTAAACGCTATCTGCCGGAAACCAATCAGGATTATTCAGGAAAATCGCTGCTTACCATTTTAAATGTTGACAGGTTGAATAATCGAAACGATCCTGCCCCGGATGGTCAGTATGATTTTGTAGATAGCTTCACGGTAATGGCACAAGATGGAAAAATAATATTTCCCGTGCTTGAGCCGTTCGGATCGCACCTTAGTTCCACTGCGTTTGAAGGAATGCCGGATGAAGTAAAAAATAAATATGTTTATCAGCAATTATACGATTCGATAAAAGCAATAGCTCAAACTTATGCGAATCTTGACCGGTATTATATTCAGGGAACGGTAAAGGGAAGTTCAACAACAGACATTTCTCTTGGTGGGTTTAACATCCCGCCCGGTTCAGTGTCGGTCACGGCAGGCGGGCAAGTGTTGCAGGAGAATGTAGATTATACTATTGATTATAATTTAGGTACTTTAAAAATCATCAATCAGGCCATAATAAATTCGGGTGTTCCCGTAAATGTGGGGTATGAGAATAATGCCAGCTTTGGCATTCAGCAAAGAAGCTTTTTGGGATTACGCGCTGATTATATAGCGAATAAAAAATTGACGATCGGTGCTACGTTGCAAAAGCTTACGGAAAGACCTTTTTTTACAAAAGTAAATTATGGTGAAGATCCCATTCAAAATACCATGTATGGTGTGGACTTCAATTACCATTCTGATTTTCCTGCCTTAACAAGATGGTTGAACAAATTGCCTTTTTATGATTCCAAAACCGTAAGTACCATTAATGCTTATGGCGAAGCGGCAGTATTAAAACCGGGGCATCCAAAGCAAATTGGTAAAGGCAATGAAGGTTTAATTTATATTGATGATTTCGAAGGAACAACCAGCAGTATTGATCTTCGCTTTCCTTTTGTTTCATGGACACTGGCAAGTACACCAACAAGGTTCCCTGAAGCGTCTCAAGGAAATAACCTTGCCTATGGAAAGAACAGGGCAAAGCTTGCATGGTACAATATTGAACCAACATTACAGGATAAATCAAGCCCTAATAATCCGCTCAAGGGTAATGTAAAAGCATTAAGTGACCCCCGTGTAAGAGCAGTTTACACAAATGAGTTATTTCCTCAAAGAACAACAAACATTACCGATGTGCTTAGCGGCACCTTCGATTTGGCATACTATCCGATGGAAGTGGGTCCCTATAATTTTACAAATGATCAAAGTAACATAGATGCAAATGGAAAATTGAAAAACCCTGCGCAAAGATGGGGTGGCATCATGCGCAATATTGATCAAACGGATTTTGAAACCGCCAACATAGAATTCATTGAGTTTTGGGTTCAGGATCCCTTCATAAAAAACCGAAACAGTAAAGGCGGTAAATTATTTATTGATTTAGGGAATGTAAGCGAGGATATTTTAAAAGACGGTCTTCGTTTTTATGAAAATGGTTTAAATACACCAACACAACCTGCCGCAATTGACAGCAACACTGTATGGGGCAGAGCGCCTGTGAATCCTATTCAAATTACACAGGCATTCAGTAATGATCCTGCTGATCGTCCTTATCAGGATTTAGGTTTTGATGGTATGAATGATGAAAGCGAACGAATAAAACAGTCTGCTTACCTTGCCGGGCTTTCATCCATCTACGGTACATCTTCGCCCGTTTATATTCAGGCTCAGCAAGACCCCGCACACGATGATTACAAATGGTACAGAGACCCAAGCTATGATAAAATAGGTGCCGATATTCTACAACGCTACAAAGATTACAACAATCCGCAGGGCAACTCACCGATAGCAACCGGCAGTTCTCAATTTTCACCTGCTGCTACTTTATATCCCGATAATGAGGATTTAAATCGAGACAATACTTTGAACGAAACAGAGGAGTATTATGAGTATGAAATTGACCTTACTCCATCCATGGCCGCAGGCATTACAAAGTATATTACAGACAGCAAGCCTGTACGTGCGAGATTACCGGATGGCACTGTATCGGACGAAACATGGTATTTGTTTAGAATTCCCATTAAAGATTATACAAACAAAGTGGGCGAAATTCCTGATTTCAAATCCATCCGTTTCATACGAATGTATCTTACCGATTTTGAAGATACAACTACTGTGTTGCGTTTTGCTTCTCTTGATCTTGTACGCAATCAATGGAGAACATTTACCTATAAGCTCGATACCGTAGGCTCATACACACAAATTACTCCAAACAATATTGACGTGCTTGCTGTAAATGTGGAAGAGAATAGCAGCCGTGAACCCATTCCCTATAAAATACCACCGGGCATTGAGCGTGTGCAAACATTGGGGAATAACGGTGTTAATCTTTTACAGAATGAGCAATCCATGAGTCTTAAGTTGACTAATCTCGCTTTGCATGATTCGCGTGCTGTATTTAAAACGCTTAATCTTGATTTGAGGCAATATGGTGAAATGTCAATGTTCATTCATGCAGAGCCCACAGGCACAAGCATCAGTTCTCTAAAGAGTAATGATTTAACCGCTGTAATTCGTGTTGGTCAGGATTTTCTTAACAATTATTATGAAATAAGAATACCGCTTCAACTCACTGATCCGAGATTGGGTGCCACCGCAACTCCGGAACAGATTTGGCCCGACTCAAACAACCTCGATATTCGGCTCAACGACCTTGTTCAACTGAAGCTAAGAAGGAACAGTACGCCGGGTGGTTGGCCTGTTGATAAAATTTATCGCGAAATATCGGGTACAAAAACAATTTCGGTTTATGGTAATCCAAATCTTGGCGAAGTGCATGGATTCTTAATAGGAATAGAAAACAACGCAACGGGAATAGTTTCTCCAGTTGATGCAGAAGTTTGGGTAAACGAATTGCGTCTCTCTCATATTGATGAAAACGGTGGCTGGGCTGCATTGGGCAGAGTGGATATGCAGCTTGCAGATTTAGGTACTTTATCCTTATCAGCAAACACTTACACGCAGGGTTTTGGAACAATTGAACAAAAAGCGAATGAGCGTGCAAGAAACAATATGTTACAATACGATGCTGCATTAAACATAGACCTCGGGAGACTGTTGCCAAAGAATTCCGGCATTACTATTCCCGTGTACGCCAGCATCAACAAAACCATTTTAACTCCAGAATATGATCCCTATGATCTCGATGTAAAATATAAATACAAGCTCGCTAATGCCGGTGACAAAAAGGACTCAATAAAGAATGTTGCGCTGGATGAAACCACTATCAAAACTATCAACTTCACCAATGTAAGGTTTGGACAAAATGCGAAAAAGCAACGTTTGTGGAACATCAGCAATTTCGATTTCAGTTACTCATTCACCCAATTCGAGCAAACCAATCCGCTCATATTGCTCAACAATGTTCGAAAGCACCGAGCCGGTTTTGGTTATACTTATAATACCACATCAAAATATTATGAACCGTTTAAGCGGCTTATTAAGAACAAAAGCCAATGGCTTGGTTTGATAAGAGATATCAACTTTAATCCTGCACCTTCATTAATAAGCTTTAGAGCAGATATTAATCGTCAATTTGGAAGTTATACTCCGCGAATTGTAAACACTTACGATAGCAAGGTGGAACAAGTAGATACTACTTATGATAAATACTTTACGTTCGACAGGTATTATAACTTAAGGTGGGATTTAACCCGAAGCTTCAATTTCGATTTTAGCGCTACCAACTTTGCAAGAGTGGATGAACCCCTTGGATTGCTTGATACAAAAGCGAAAAAAGATTCGGTGAGAGAAAATTTCTTTAAAGGCGGTCGCAATACTTTATATCAACAAAGAGCAGTTTTCAGTTATAATGTGCCATTGGCAAAACTGCCACTTACTGATTGGATAAATGTAAGATATAATTATACTACCACTTATAATTGGATAGGCGCAAGTCTCTTGGCATATAATCTTGGTAACACAATTGAAAACAGTCAGCAAAACGCACTAACAGGCGAGTTTGATTTTGCAAAGTTGTATTCAAAATCAAAATGGCTTAATAAACTTTCGCAGCCAAAAGAAGAAGGGGACAATCTTGATAACACCAACAAACCTGGCGGAGATACAACTATCATTATAAAACCTCGAGCAGATGTAATTAAAGGATTAAAGGGACATGATAAGAAAGTTGCACTTCGTAAATGGCGGGCACAAAAAAGATTGAAGAGAAAACAAGACCGCCAAAACAAAGAGGTAACAGGTCCTTCTGGTATAGCAAGAGCAGGAGTGCAGGTTGTAACGATGGTAAAACGTGTTTCTGTAAATTACAGTGAAGACTATAACAGCCGTGTGCCCGGCTATACAGACAGTACAAAGATTCTTGGTCAAAATTGGAGCAGCATGCAACCGGGGCTTGATTATGTTTTCGGTAAGCAACCCGATACCACATGGCTTAACAAAAAAGCAAGAGAAGGTGTTATCACAAAAGATAGCACATTCAATTTAATGTATGCGCAATCTTTCTCACAACGTCTTAGTCTCACGGCACAGTTAGAGCCGGTAAAAGAATTTGTAATTGATGTAAGTCTCTCTAAAACCTTTTCAAAAGATTATACAGAGTTGTTTAAGGACACTACGGGAACGGGAAATAATTTTGGTCACTTGGGTCCTTATGCAGGTGGTGGTTTCAGCGTGTCATATATAAGCTATCAAACACTGTTTAAAAAATACAAACCAACAGAAGTTTCTGAAACATTTAATAAATTTCAGAATTATCGCAAGGTGATTGCAGACCGTTTAGCGCAATCAAATCAATATTGGAAAAATGCCAATTCACCGAGGACAGCCGACGGTTATCCGCTTGGTTATGGTCGTTATGCACAGGATGTTTTGATACCTGCTTTCCTGGCTGCTTACACTGATAAGGATCCCAATTCTATTTCACTGGTTAAAGAGTCAAATCCAAACATTAAGTCAAATCCGTTTAGTGGAATAAAACCTTTGCCTAACTGGCAAATCACTTATACAGGTTTAAGCAAGATACCTGCTGTTGCAAATGTTTTCAGCAATATCACTTTATCGCATGGTTACAATTCCACATTGAGCATGAACTCGTTTACAAGCGCATTGTTGTTTGCCGATCCTTATCATTATGGTGTGCCAGCATTTATTGATACAGTTTCAGGTAACTATATTCCTTTCTTCCTTGTGCCCAACATCACTATACAAGAGCAGTTCTCACCATTGTTTGGTATTGATGTTACAACAAGCAGCCAGGCAAATTTGCGTTTCGAATTTAAGAAGAGCAGACAGTTAAGTTTAAGTCTTATAGATTATCAGTTAAGCGAAGTAAGAAGCACCGAATGGACATTTGGCGGAAGCCTGCGCAAGCATGGTGTAAAGTTGCCATTTAAAATTCCGTTTGTAAAGGAATCAGAGAATGGTAATGATATCAACTTTAGTCTTGATCTTGCCATGCGTGATGATGTGCAAAGTAACAGCCGTCTCGATCAGGCTAATGCGTATAGCACCGGCGGCCAAAAAGTAATCAGCATTCGCCCTGCGATTGACTACGTGGTAAACAATCGCATAGACATGAAGTTCTATTTCGATCAGCAAAGAACTAAACCATATATCTCTACATCTGCGCCAGTCACCAACACACGGGCGGGTTTGCAATTGCGTATATCACTTGCACCAAATCCATAAGAAATCTCTGATGCCTGATGTTGCGATTTCTGATTTGTTGGAACTTGTTATTTAGTTCTTGTTATTTGGTGCTTGTTATTTTTTATGATACCTGCAGAAGCATTTCATAGCATCGTCCCTTGCGTCGCAATCACTTTGACTGTATACCAACAGGCGTCCTTTAGTTTTATAATAATAAAAACTTCATTAAAATAATTTTGGTAAAGATTCGGTTTTCTGCCACCAAAAGTTTGCTCTGATATTCTTAAGTAGAGAAAAGTCGTTTCTTGATTTTACAAAACACATTCAACAACCACACTAAAGTGCAGTTTTAAATATTATATTCGAATATTGTTTTGATTTGTGTTTATTATCACTAATGCCAAAACATAAAACCTGAAACACAAAACAACCAAAACACCATGTACAAACTTCTTCTGATTTTCTTATTCATAAGCATCGCCGCTTCTGCACAGGTAAGTATTGAAACATTATTAAGCGCTCCGTTTCCTTCTGAACTCCATGCTTCACCGGATGGAAAATATTTTGCGTGGATATTTTCTAAGAAAGGTGTTCGTAATATTTGGTTTGCTGCAGAAAATGGTGAGCAGGCAAAACAGATAACACATTACAAAGACGATGATGGTTTGGAAATAGCAAACCTCTGCATATTTCCTGATAACAATAAGATTGTATTCGTTCGAGGCAATGATGCAAACAGAAGAGGGGAGTTTGCAAACCCTGCGCTGCTGCAGGTTTCAACAGAACAAACATTATATGTTGCAGATATAAAAAGCGATAGTGTTCACAAAATTGGTGTTGGTATATCTCCCGCAATTTCTCCTGATGGAAAAATGGTAGCTTACATTTCTGCATCGCAAATTTGGACAGCATCACTTGATAGTTTAAAACCAGAAAAACTTTTTCAATCACGGGGTGAACAAACAGCAGTACGATGGTCTCCCGATTCAAAAAAGATTGCTTTTGTAAGCAACAGAGGCGATCATGCTTTTGTCGGTATTTATGATTTAAATACAAAAACTTTTTCGTATCCAGATGCAAGTGTTGATCTTGATTTTGACCCTGTATGGTCGGGTGATGGAAAATATATCGCATACATTCGTCAGCCACACATCGCAGACGCATTGCCTTTTACACCTATGCGCAGCTCGCTTCCGTGGAGCATAAGATTACTCGACGTTGCAACTGGCAATTCACGCGAAGTATGGAAAGCAGATGAAGGCCCAGGAAGCGCTTTTGCTGATGAAGTGCCTGCAACAGAAAATCATTTATGGTTTACGGCCGATAGCAAAATTATTTTTCCATGGGAGAAAGATGGATGGGCACATTTGTACTCACTCGATATAAAAAATGGAGAAATAAAATTGCTTACACCGGGCCACGGTGAAGTAGAGAATGTTACATTGTCACTCGATAAAAAATCAATCATTTATTGCACCAATATCGGCGATATAAGCCGCAGACATATTTACAAAGTTTCTCCACAAAGCACCCCGGAAGTGCTTACAAAAGGTGAAGGAATCGAGTATGCTCCTGCTGCGCTTGCCAATGGAATTGCTGTTTTAAAAAGCACTCCACAGCAACCGCTGATGCCTGCTATTATTCAATCAAATGGGACGATAAAAGATGTTGCTGCAAGTGAGTTACCCAAAGATTTTCCGTCATCATCTCTTGTTATACCGCAAGTAGTTTCCTTTACTTCAACAGACGGCATGCAAATTTCTGCGCAGCTTTTTCTTCCGAAAGATGCAAAGCCAAATGAAAAACATCGTGCTATTATCTTTTTGCATGGAGGCTCAAGAAGGCAGATGCTGCCTGCGTTTCATTACATGCAGTATTATTACAATGCTTATGCGCTAAATCAATATTTTGCAAGTAAGGGCTATATTGTGTTGAGCTTAAACTATCGCAGCGGTATTGGCTACGGACTCAATTTTCGTGAAGCACTTAACTATGGCGCACAAGGTGCCAGCGAAGCGAACGATGTTATCGGTGCTGGTTTGTATTTGCGTTCAAGAAATGATGTTGACTCAAAACACATCGCATTGTGGGGTGGCTCTTACGGCGGCTATCTTACAGCATTTGGTCTTGCAAAGGCCTCGGATATTTTTGCCTGCGGTGTTGATATACATGGCGTGCACAACTGGAACACGGAGCTGCCAACTTTTGCTCCAAGTTATGATCCTCAAAAGAAAGATGCGTTTGCTAAGCTCGCATATCAATCATCGCCCATTGCTTATGCTGACGGCTGGCGTTCACCTGTTTTATTTATCCATGGTGATGATGATCGCAATGTGCCCTTCAATGAAACGGTTACAATGGTTGAAGAACTGCGCAAGCGAAAAGTGTATTTTGAAGAACTGATATTGCCTGATGAGATACATGATTTTCTTTTATTCAAAAGCTGGTTGAAAGTATATAACGCAACTTTTGATTTTATAGATAAGGAAATGAAATGAGACAAAGTTTTTGGTGAAGAGCTTTTGAAACGATTTAAAAACTCTTTTGTTAAATGAGAGAGGAGCAACAAAAAGCGCCTGTTGATTTTCACCAGACGCTTTGCTATTACATTTCAAAATATTTCAGTCTCTTGTTATTAAGGCTTCTTCATTACTCGGCAGGATTACATATTCATTTGCAGAACGGTCTGTTGCAATGTGTGTAGGTTCTGTCGCATTAGTTGCAGGTTCTCCTGTTGTTATAAAACTTACCAAGTCCATATTCAATCGCTCTCTGTGTGTATAGAACAAGCCATGTGGAGCACCTTCATACACTACAAATTTGTTATTAGGAATGAGCGTTGTTGCTTTACGACTGCTTATTTCTATCGGCACCGTTTTATCTGCATCACCATGAATAATGAGTGTTGGCACTGTAATGGCTTGTGCATCTTTGCGGAAATCTGTTGTACCGAATGATATCATACATTCTTGTGTTGCACGGGCAGACGCCATAGATCCAAGCATTCTGTAGTATTCAAGCAGCGGAGCGCTTAACGGATGCTTCAGCAGTTGTATTCCAAAGAAATGTTTTCCGAAATTGTCGAGAAAACCAATTCTGTCGTTCTTCAATTCATTCATCATGTTGTCCGTCATATCTTTCTCCAATCCTTCCGGATTATCATCTGTTTTCAGCATAAAAGGAAGAATACTTGAGATCAAAACAACCTTGCTTACATTCTCGCCGCCATATCGTGTAAAATAACGAGCCACTTCACCGCCACCCATTGAAAAACCTACAAGCGTTACGTTTTTCAATCCAAGCTGCTGAATAACATTTCGTAAATCATCTGTAAGAGAATCATAATCGTAACCGCTCCATGTACGCTCAGATTTTCCAAAACCTCTCCGATCATAAGTAATCACACGCAATCCCGCATTCACTAAAGATTCTAATTGATATTCCCACATCTCTTTGCTTAAGGGCCAGCCATGTATCAATACAACAGGATTACCGGTGCCGTAATCTTCATAAGATAGTTGAACAGGTTCACCGGTAGATGCATTTCTTGATTCAATGAATTTCATAACATAAAAATTTAGGTTTTTTTGAAAAAAATGGTTGCAACAAAATCATGCCATGGGCAGAGTAAAATTTTACTCTCAAACTTTAAAATATACAAAACAGCAAAAAGAAAATTTTGTTAAGAGTGAAATGTTATTAGAAGGATAATTAAATATCTGTTCACAAAACGAATAAGTAGTTTTTGCTGCAAAACTTACCTGCTTATTATTACTTTTTTTGTTTCTCCTGTAGAATTATTCTTTAAATAGTATAAACCTGCAGATAAATGAGAGACATTAATTTCACCGTTGCCTTCAAGCGTTTTTGTCAACAAAATCTTTCCTGACAAATCGGTAAGAGTAAGTGTTGCTTTACCGTTGATGCGAATATTTACTACATTTTGTACAGGATTTGGATAAACTGAAAAGTTTTTGTTGTGACTTTTTGATGCTATAAGGCTATCCGCACTTTCTAACGAAGTTATGCTTGGTGAAGGTTCTTCATATTTCAAGCCCACCATCCAATAATCATAAAATCCTCTTGATCGTTTGCTTTTATCGCCGCTAACGTCGGAAAGAGAAAAACCTCCTACCGCATAAATATTTTTCCGCACTTCTTTTATACTTCTTGCTTCATCCTGATTGTTTCCGCCAACTGTTTTATCCCATTGAACTTCTCCCTTTGTGTCAAGTTTTACAATCCAGTAGTCACCAAAGCCGCGTCCATTTTCTGTTTTTTCCCCTGATATATCAGAATAAGATGAGCCGCTCATGACGTAGCCATCATCACTCGTTTGCTGAATGCTTCTTAAAAAATCCCAGTTGCTTCCACCAATAGTTTTATCCCATTCAATTTGCCCTGATGCATCTAATTTCACAATCCAGAAATCCGGTGAAAAATCTGCATCACATCCACATCTGTTGTTTTGAGTTTTTTCAGCAGAAATGTTTGAAGATGAATAACCACCCAAAATGTATCCTCCATCATTTGTTTGTTGAACAGAGGTTAAATAATCATCTTTATTTCCGCCGATAGTTTTAGTCCATTCAATGTTACCCAGCTTGTCCAATTTTACAATCCAGTAGTCAAAACCGCCCCTGCAGTTTTGTGTTTTTTCTCCTGATGGTTCTGATCTTGAATAACCACCGACGATATAGCCGCCATCGCTGGTTTGTTTAAGTGATCTGATCTCATCATCGTCATTTCCTCCTATTGTTTTGTCCCATTGAATTTTCCCTGTTTTATCCAGTTTCACAATCCAATAATCGGCAGAGCCCCTGCTGTTTTCCGTTTTTTCACCCGACGAATCAGATTCAGACACAACTCCTAAAATGTAGCCTTCGTCTGATGTTTGTTGAAGACAGGTTAAATAATCGTAGTAATCTCCCCCAATTGTTTCATCCCACTGTATTTTACCGTTTGCGTTTAGCTTAACAATCCAGCAATCACTTAAACCTCTGCTGTTTTGTGTTTTTTCGTACGACGAATCTGAGTACGATAATCCGCCCAAAAAATATCCGCCATCCTGCGTTTGTTGAAGTGCGTATAAATCATCATCATTATTGCCACCGATTGTTTTACCCCACTCAATACGGAGGCAACTATCATATTTTATTACCCAATAATCATATCCACCTCTTGAGTTTTGTGATTTTTCTGCTGATTTGTCCGAATTGGAATAACCCCCCACAATTAAACCACGATCCTTCGTCAACCACATATCTGTAAAATCATCTGCATCGTTGCCTCCTGCTACTTTCTGTGCTTTTATAACAGGTTGGCTTAAGCTGTTTAAATACATGATGTTCATGAAAAGTGCCAGAGCGAAAAGTTTGTATTTCATATAAGCAGTTTATGGTTAAAAATTTGTATCGGAAAATAAGGTCTCTTTTATAATTTCATCTGTTCTGCTTGAAAAGGCTGCAACAAAATCATGCCACGGGAAGGCATTAAATATTTAAAGACTTATGGCAAATCTCTTATTTAATAACAGTAAAAAGAAAATTTTTTTTAGGCAGAATATTGGGGGAATAATTTACGGTATGGGCTTTGGTGCAAGTGGCATCGCCAGTTGCATCCCTCACTTGTATGATAAAAAAATTTGCGATGCAGCAGCTGTTGAAAATTCATAGCTTTTTATTGTTGAATGCCAGTCGGAGACGGGGCTTTTAGTTACATCGTTAGCTGCGCGCAGGACTAAAGAGAGCAACGGTATTCACTCATTTTTCCCGCAACATTTTTTATATTTCTTTCCGCTGCCGCATGGACAAGGATCGTTACGACCGACTTTTGGTGTTGTATGTACAAATGGTTTTGAGCCCGAATAAAAATATTGCGTCTTATCTTCTTCATCTTCGGTGATATCTTCCCAATCATCGTAATATTCTTTTCCATTTTCTTCTTCTGCGTAGTCATCAGTTATATCAAAATCATCATCTTCATCCTCTTCCCATGAGGCTATTTCTTCTTTTATTTCAAAATAATCTTGAAGGTCTTTTTTAAACTCATGATCGTCATGTGAAACTTCGTCCATCTGGTCAATAACGTCTTCTATTTCTCCTGTTACTGATTCATCAACGAGTTCCTCTTCGAAAAGCGTTCGTATTTCAGGTAGTAATTCTTTTGCTTTGATCTCGGTAAGATCATCTATCATTAAACCTATCAGTATTTCATCAATAATCTCTACGTGTGTTTTATGATCTATGAAATAACGAATTACCTCTTTATACAATTCAATAATTTCTTTTCTCCGTATAAGATGATGGAGCGCTATTTGTGTTAATGCAGCGGATATTAACACTCTTGCAAAAGCATAATTCAAAGGTTCCTTCAAAAATGCAGCAAGTTTTGGCGTTTGATTTAGTGCCAGTGTATAAACCACTTGCCACATATTATCTGTAAGTGTATCTCCCAGCCATAATTCCAATACGTTTTCCGGTTGCCGCAATAAGTCCAGCAGAACGGGTAAACTTTCTTCTGCACTTATTTCTTTCAAGAGATATAAAGCGTGGAGACAAAAAGAGTGTTTGCTATCATCGTACTCTTCCTTGTTAAAAAATTCGAACCGCTTAATTGCATCGTATATCACCGTTTCCAAATCAATGCGCAGCCATTCTTTTTCTAACGACAGTAATTCATGAATTTTTTCATCAGGCATATCAGCAAAACCGTATTGATATAACCAATTGATTTGCGGATGATGAAATACAGGCGCGTTTGTTGTTTGCGGCAACGTAGGTTTTTCTCTCTGTGGCTTTTCGACATCGCTTTTTTTGAACTTATCAAAATCAACATTATTAAGTCCTGAAGCCATCACATAATTTTCAATACTGTCTAAATTTATCTCAACACCTAATTCATCAGCGACTGTATGTAAATTGTCCAATATTGTTTCTGCTTTTTCCTGTTCCCCAATATCACAATAATATTCTGCTGCTGTTTTGTTGAAATTGATGTATTCTTCGTAGTGGAATATTTTTCTTTCAGGGTATAATTCTGTGAGCTCCATGTTCTCACCTAAAATTTCCGGTACTTTTTCGGGTTCATCATTGCTTAAATAAAATTGAGCCTTGTTTAATCTGGCGTAGAGATAATCAGGAAACTGCTGCAACAATTCATTATTCATTTCAAAAGCTTTTTCACTCTCGCCGATGAAAGAATAATATTGGCACAAAAAATTTTTGAATTGGGGAACGTCAGGATATTTTTCTACCCAATGCAATAGTTTTACAACAATGCTTTTATCATTTGCCATTATCCTTTTGTATGCCTCCGTTAACGCAGGTATTACCTCTTTGGGAGCATGCACAGGTACATCGGCTTTATACATATCGGTTGTAATAATGTAGTTGTGAAATTTAAGTTGATTATCTTTTTTCATTGCATAATTTTTTTGTCGGGAAAATATCCTACAGCGCAGCAAATGTAGAGCGGATAAGGTTTATGGAAGAGCGAATGTGCAAAGAATAATTATAAATTGTTGAAAAAGTTTAAGAGCATGTGAGTTTAAGAATTGCTTAATTCATATTATGAAGATAAAAGGATTGCGACGCAACGAAGATGCCATGTAAAACAAAAGCCGGTATCATAAAAATTATTCAATTACTGAATCTTCGCACCACACGAAGGACAAAATTTATAATTGCTTTGTACAGCAGTTTTACAGGAAGGGCATAAATGTAAAGGCTCAACTATACTTTGAAAAGAAATAGAATTATAATTAAAAAAGTGATTGGGTATTTCATCAATAAAACGCGATTCATTACCAAGTTCGGTAATTAAATGCAATTCCTCTTTTGCACGGGTTATGGCAACATAAAACAAACGCCGCTCCTCTTCCATTAATAAATCGTACTTCACATATTTTATTGTTCTGAAAACAATATCATCGAGCCAAATATCAGGAAAGCCGCCGCTTCCATCGATTAAACCAAGAATAAAAACAATTTTCGCTTCAAGACCTTTCGCCGCATGAATTGTTTTTGCCGACACCTTTAAACCTGCCTGCCTGAGAGCATTTCGATAAGGTGCAAACATTTTACTGCGCCTGTATAAAATAAGAATATCATCACTGTTCAATCCGCTTTCAAGATATTCGTTGATTCTCTCCGTTACATAATCAACTCCATCTTCATTAATTGATTTTGCCTTGAAGATGTGCAGCTTATTGGGACTTTGCTTTACGGCTTTTACTTCTTTATCAATTTTAAATTTATTGTTCTTTATCACTTCATTGCTTGCGTTTACAATTGAATCGGTGCTGCGATAATTTATGCCAAGCTTAATAATGGCAGGCGATTCAAAATGTTTTTCAAAGTTGATGATATAATCCACTTCCGAACCGCGAAAACCATAAATGCTTTGCCAGTCGTCGCCTACACAAAACAATTGAGTTTGATTTGTCGCAAGCTGTTTCAATAATTTTACTTGCAAACTGTTTACATCCTGAAATTCATCAACAAGAATGTATTTGAATTTATGCTGAAACAATGTTCTTATCTCTTCATGATTTTCTAAAAGATTGATTGTCTCAATCAGCAGGTCATCAAAATCGAGATATGATTTCTTTACACAGTAGTTTTTGTATTCAGTTGAAAGCGGAAGACATAATTCGTAAAAAATTTTTACCCTGTCGTGCTTGCTTTCCTTCGCTTTGCATAAAATTTTTTCAAACGAAATATTATCTGCTTTTGCCATTGAGAGTACGCGCATGCACATTTTCAGAAACTCATCAATCTTGTCGTGATAACTTTTAAATTCTTCTTCAAAATTTAAGGAAACTATCTGCGAAATATTGCCATTGATTTTTCCCATCACAATTCTTTCAAGTGCAAGGTTAAAAAGATTGCTGTTGTGTGTCATGGTTTCATAAGTCTTCACCAGTGTATGCCCTGATACCTCAAACTGCTGCTCTTTCTCATTCATCGAAAAACTTTTATTACTCACATGTTCAATATACAGGTCTGCCTGCGGAATAAAAAAATCGGGTTTAAATTCAAAATCTTTAAAATAAATTTCCGGCTCATACACATATTTTATGCTGTGACGATACAGCCAGTCTGCAATATCACGTTCTGATTTTGAGCGAACCTTTTCACCTTTCAGTGTAGTATATTTTGTTTCGCTTTTATAAAAATTTTGTTTCAGTTTTTCATCAACAAAAATTCTGTCAACATAAAAATCGAGGATGTAGCGTTTTAACGAGAGAAGGTAATTTTTGTCTTTGCATTTTTCAATCAAAATTTTGTGCAGCAGTTCAAAAGGCTTTTCAGGCGCCCTGCCTTTAAAATTTCCGGCGCTTTCAAAAGCATCATCTTCCAATATCAATCTGAATTTATTATCATAAACAGAGCCGCCGTAATTTTTCAAAATGCTGTAACACAGGGAATGAAATGTGCGAACGGTTAAATTATTGATCCACCCTTTGCTTTGCACTTGTTTAAAGCGCTCTGCATCTTTTTCTTTACGTGAAATATTTTTTGCATTGATAAATTGTTCATACTTGCCTGTTGCATCGCCGGCGATAATAAGCCGGTCGAGCATTTCATTTGTTGCGTTTTTTGTGAAAGTGATGGCAAGAATATTGGAAGGCTTTACCTGAGTATGTTGAATGAGGTATAAAAGTTTTTGAATAAGCGTTTTTGTTTTTCCCGAGCCTGCACCAGCCAGTACCAGCGCCCGTTTATTCTCACACAAAATCGCTTCACGCTGTTGATCGTTAAAAAGTTCAAGTCCGGACATTATTGCAAAATTATTTTAGAGGAATAAAGATAAATTTTTTGAATTAGCGGTTTGTTATTCTTCCTCTGGTTCTTTTTTAAATTGTTCGGCATATTTACCTTCTTCAAGTAAGTTGTAAACTTCTCGTAATTTTTCTTCAGGAGAATTAGCAGTTAAGGTGTAAAGTTTTTTTAGGAAGCGATAAGGATGCCAGTCGGAGACGGCTTTTTATTTACATCCTTAATCTGCTGCGCAAGGAGGGAAGTTTGAAGAGGTGATTCAATAAATAAAATTGCATATTTTCACTTAAGCCAAAACCAATCGCTTGCGCTTACCTCACTACCTGTATAAAACAAACTCTTCCTTTCGGGATTACGAATTTATAAGTGAAGGACCGAAAGGTGAAATAAAAAAAGTGGTTCGATTCACAATAATTGGTGAAGATGTTTACAATCTTGCTTTTGGTGATCTTTGTCGAAGACACGGGCGAAATAAATGATACCGTTATAACTAATAATGAAGACGGTAAGAAAGTGTTAGCAACAGTTGCAATGATTTTAAACGATTTTCTGTTGAAGTACCCTGATATGTGTGTTTTCGCTGTTGGCAGCACGCACAGCAGAACAAGGTTGTATCGAATGGGAATAACAAATTACTGGCACGTTATTAGTCTTGACTTTGAAGTTTATGGATTAAGAAATAAGCAGTGGGAATTATTTGAATTAAGAAAAGATTACGATGCGTTTTTGGTTCGCCGTAAATAAATAGTAAATTTGTCATCATGCCTGTTACAACAAAACATAAAAGAATTACAAAAAATAAAAAAGTATCTGCAATCGTTGATAATTCTGTCGGCAACTATGAAAAACATCCCTTCTTTGTAAAGAAAACCAAAACTGCAAAAGCTATATTGGATGAAGTTGGTCTTCCTAAAAAACCTTCTAAAAAATAGGCGATAACTTGTAATCATCGTTTTGATAAGCTGCATTTTCTTCTTCAAGTTCTTTTTTGAATTCATCAGTATAATCACTTTCTCAAGTAAGTCATAAACGTCCTGTAATTTTTTCTTCCTGATCAAGGGTTAAAGCTGATGTGGAAAGAACAATTTGTATTTGAATTTTTTAAGATCTATCTTGGTAAATATTTCATAATTAAGATGAACAGATCAAAAGAGACAGAACAAGTTGTAGCAAAATACTTACATGGCGATGCTAATAAAAAATTAGATGAGTTGATTAAAAAGAAAATGAAATTTCAACTCATTATGACTTCGCCGCCTTATAATATGGATAAGGAATATGAAAAAAGCACTTCTCTCGAAAAATATGGGAATGAAATTGAAAATGTAATTGAAAAGCTTGTAAAACTTTTGGATGAAAAGGGAAGTATTTGTTGGCAAGTTGGAAATTACATTGATAAAAAAACAAAAGAAGTAATACCTCTTGATATATTTTATCATGATCTTTTTAAGAAGCACAACCTTAAACTTAGAAATAGAATTATTTGGCATTTCGAACATGGACTTCATGCTTCACAAAGATTTTCTGGTAGATATGAAACAATAATGTGGTACACAAAATCTGATAATTATACTTTTAATCTTGATGATGTAAGAGTACCTGCAAAATATCCCGGTAAAACATATTACAAGGGGGAAAAGAAAGGACAGTTTTCCGGAAATCCTAAGGGCAAAAATCCATCTGATGTTTGGAAAATAGTACTTGAGGATTGGGAGAAAGAAATTTGGAGTGTACCAAACGTAAAAGCTAATCATAAAGAAAAAACAATTCATCCCTGTCAATATCCTGTTGAGCTTGTAGAGAGGTGTATTCTTGCTTTTACAAATCAAAACGACTTTATCCTTGATCCATTTGCTGGTGTGGGATCCACTTTAATAGCGGCATTAAAAAACAAAAGAAATTCTATTGGAATTGAAAAATATAAAAAGTATATTAAAATTGGTGAGAAACGAATTCAAGCATGGGACCAAGGCACTCTAAAACTTAGAAAGTTAGGCACGCCGATATTTGTTCCCAATGAACAAATGTCCGTAGCAAAAAAACCTTACTTTTTCCTATATTAAAAAAATTTTCTTTACAGATATGCCGGCAAAAAAGAAAAAAAGAAAAAAGATAAAACCTTCTCCCCTTGAAATCGAAAAACAAAAATATCGGTCTGAAGTTCGCGGAATATTTTCACGAGCTGGGTTTAAAAGGGTGCCAAATATTAGTGATAAACAATTTAGATTTCAAAACCAACATCAAAGCGATTTTGACGACGTATTTGTTTATGAAAATGTTGTTGTCTTTCTTGAATATACAGTAACCCAATCAAACAAAATTTCAGATCATTTAAAACCAAAGAAAATAATTTACGATGCAGTACAAGGCAATAAAAATGATTTCTTGGATTATATAGATAACAAATTCCCAACCTTCAAAGCTTCCAGAAATTCTATTTATACTCATGACGATATTCAAATCGTAATCCTTTATTGCTCCAAGTATGATATAGATCAAACTTTAAAATTACAAGTCAATAATATCAAATACTTAGATTACCCAATACTTAAGTATTTTAAAGCCGTTACAGAAGCTGTCAAATTATCCTCTCGCTTTGAGTTATTTAAATTTTTTGGTATAGAGTTCAAACAAGTTGGAGACAATATCTTCAAAACAAATATTTCCAAAAAAGAAATCCCCGGAACTATTTTACCTGAAAAGCACAGTAGTTTTAAAAAAGGGCATAAAGTCGTATCATTTTACATTGATCCCAACACTTTATTGACAAACTCATATGTTCTTAGGAAGGATGGTTGGAGAGATGAAGTAGGAGTTTACCAAAGGATGATAATTAAAAAGAAATTATTTTCAATAAGGAAATATTTATTAACGGAAGAAAGAGTGTTCATTAACAATATTGTTGTAACCCTTCCACCAGAAACTAAAATTAAAGATGGAGAGGGAAATACAATTGATGTCAAAAATATAAATTCAACACAACCTGTTACAATCGAAATTCCGGATGCTTTTAATGTCATTGGTTTAATTGATGGACAACATCGAGTATTCGCCTATCACGAAGGAGGTGAAAGAGATGCAGAAATTGCAACATTGAGGGTAAAACAAAATTTATTAGTAACAGGTATTGTTTACCCACGATCTGTAACAGAAAGTGAAAAATCAAAATTTGAAGCAAAATTATTTTTAGAAATTAATGCAAATCAGACAAATGCAAAATCAGAGTTGAAACAAGCAATTGGGTTATTATTAAATCCATTTTCAACTGAATCAATTGCAAGATTTGTTGTTTATAGATTAAATGTAATTGGGGCATTAATGAATAAATTTGAAAAACATTTTTATGAAAAAGGTAAAATAAAAACTACTTCAATAGTAAGCTATGGGTTAAAGCCTATTGTGAAATTGAGTGGAACAGATTCATTCTTTCATTTGTGGAAAAATCCAGATAAGGCTAATTTAATTACTAATCAAGATGAGACTCTATTACAAGAATATATTGAATTTTGTTCATCTCAATTGAATATGTTTTTTAACGCTGTAAGAGAAGTGGTGGGAGAGTCAAGGTGGACTACTGATGAATCAGTTAAAAATCGGATTCTTTCGACAACAACGATAAACGGTTTAATAATTTGTTTTCGTAAATTAATCGAAGAAAGTAAAACGGGAGATTTTAAAGCATATAAATCAAAATTAAGTGGACTTGCTTCATTTTCATTTTCCAAATATAAATCCAGTCAATATGGAGCGATGGGGAGGGAATTATATAATAAATTTTTTACAGCATAGTCAATCATTTCTGTTCCCATGAAAAACCAACTGCTCAAGTGAGTGACACAATAGGCGATGCCACAAGGAAGCTTATTTCTTCTTAGCCTGTATTTTCTTTGTTTCCTTTAAAATTTTCTTGTCTTCATTTTCAAGTTTGCGTTGTATTTTCTTAACATCTTCAGCAGGCGGAAGATGTTCGGGTAACACACCTCTTTCTTTTAGCATTTTTCGAACCGCAAGATTATTATCAACATGTTCTTTGCTTATGTGCTGTTCGCCTTTTTAAATCTTTTTCAATTACATTATGACTGGTGAGTTCAGTTGCAAAGTCTTTTGCTTTTATCGTAAGGGTGGGAAGAAAGTCAGCAAGTGGTCTTGCAGCAGGCGCACCAAGTTTCCGTTTCATATCATTTGTACTGAAACCGCCAAATAATGCTTGATCGCCCTTTGAGCGGATAATAGCGAAACCTTTATCGTCAACACCTTTTTCATAAATGATACCTGATAATTTCTTTTCACTTTTGGTAAGTTTATCTCTCGCAGAAATTCTGGCAACATCAAGTAACCGTTTGTTCGATAATTTCCTGTTTGCGCGTTTGTACCGCAAAATAAGTTTGGGCAAAAGCAACGGCGGGTTTTGAAGGATCTCCGTTTTGGGCGATGAGATAACATGCATATCTTGTAAGGGCAATATCTTCCAGTTCTCTTTGAGCGCCACTGCCTACTTCCACCATTTTGCTGATATCAGCAAAATGGTCGCTTACTTTCTCTCCTGCATTCTTACAAGCTTCTTTTGCTTTATCAACTGCATTTAAAAAATTTCGCCATTGAGAATAACCAAATATCTCCTGCAGTTCTCTTGCACTCCAACATTCAACATCCTGATATAAATAACTTGCTTGTTCAAACTGTTTAAACAATTCAGCTATCAATTCTTTTTTCATAGTTTCAAAATTAATAATCTCAAAAATCATTTTTTCTAAATACTATCCACACTTTATCCTGTCAAATAGAGAATCCAATCGTACAAGTGAGTGACACAACGGGCGATGCCATATGCACTCAAGCCCGCTACCAAAAAAATTTCTCAACAAACCCTCCTAAATCCTCCCTAAAAGAAGGACTAAAATTTAACAACAGAATGTTATAAACTTTTCTTCCCGACTAAAATCGGGATTGGGTGGCATTTAATTAACTTGCGCCCATGCAAGATTATTTGAAGGGATTGAATGATCAACAACGGGAAGCGGTGCTGCACACAGAGGGCGCTTTGATGATTGTGGCGGGGGGGGGCGGTGGGAAAACGAAA
>Ga0081539_10000877_pt1 | contig 57649 bp, 45 predicted proteins | sample TabmetS4T2R2_FD_71023 | JGI IMG/M metagenome (GOLD analysis project Ga0081539, IMG submission 71023) | Tabebuia heterophylla rhizosphere microbial communities from the University of Puerto Rico - S4T2R2 | ecosystem: Host-associated > Plants > Roots > Rhizosphere ...
GAGGATCGGTGCCGGGCGAGGCCGCCGGGACTTCCTGGTAGGAGGATCGGTGCCGGGCGAGGCCGCCGGGACTTCCTGGCAGGAGGATCGGTGCCGGGCGAGGCCGCCGGGACTTCCTGGCAGGAGGATCGGTGCCGGGCGAGGGCCGGGACTTCCTAGCAGGAAGATCGCTGCCGGGGCGAGACCACCGGGACTTCCTAGCAGGAAGATCGGTGCCGGGCGAGGCCACCCGGACTTCCTAGCAGGAAGATCGCTGCCGGGGCGAGACCACCGGGACTTGCTAGCAGGAGGATCGCTGCCGGGCGAGGGCCGGAGCCGACGCCTACTCAAGTCGAACCCCGAAAGTCGAGGGACCTGGAAAGTGCAAGATCGGCGGGGAGAGGGGCGGCCTATGCTCGTGCGTGAGCCGTTGTCGGAAGGAAGGAGACGCACGATGAAGGCAAACGGCACGTTGAGGCCGGGCCGCCCGGCACATTCCAACCGGCCGCCGGTCGGGGTCGTCACCCGGCCGTACGAGTCGGCCCGCTCAGGCTGGCCGGTGTGCCTCTCATGACGACCCGCCGCATCGCCGTGAACCCGATTCCGTACTGGAGCCGCGCCGGCAAGACACGGGAGGTGTTCGACGAGGCGTTCCGTGACTTCCAAGAGATCGGTTTCACCGCGGTCAAGGCGGACGTGCCCGACCATATGAGCGCTGCCGCGTACCGCGACTGGATCGGCGGGTACGGTCTCGCGCCCTCGCTCAGCCTGTTCAGCTCCCCGTTCGACGAGACCGTCGACATGGCGGAGGAGGTGGAGCGGGCCAAGAGGTTCGCCGCGACGCAGGTGGCGCTCGGGCTCGACCGTACGATGATCTCCTCGATGGCCCTGCCCGCCCGGATGGCCGAACCGGCGGTCGGCGCCGGATTCGACGCAGGCCGGCTCACCCGCGCCATCGACAACTGTGGCCGGGTGTGCGTGGTGCTCCAGGCGGAGGGACTACGCCCGCTGCACCACTCGCACGTCGGTGGGGTCTTCGAGACGCAAGACGAGATCGTCCGGCTCCTCGACGAGCTCGGACCCGGCGTTATCGGCTTCGGGCCCGACACGGGGCACCTACGGTGGGCCGGCATCGACCCGGCACCCTTCATCCGGCGCTACGCGGACCGCATCGGCGGTATCCACATCAAGGACTGCTTCGCCGACTTGCTCACTCCCGACAGCCGGGCCGGCATGAGCTATCAAGAGGTGCAGGCCACGAAGCGGCTGTGGGCGGAGCCCGGCCGGGGCGTCGTGGACTTCGCTGCGGTGCTGGCGGCTGTCCCGGCGGACTACGACGGCGATTTCATGATCGAGGTGGACGAGCCGAGTGTCGAGTCGAAGCTGGAGTCGCACCGCATCTCGTTCCAGTGGGCGCGGCGCAACCTTCCGACAGGAATCGAGTGACGGCGTCGAAGCAGAACGGTCATGGCAGGACCAGATGCACGTCACCGAACTCGTGCCACAGATATCCGGCGTCGAGCGCCGCGGCGTAGCAGCGTTCCAGCAGCGGCGTCCCGGCGATCGCCGCGAGCATGTCCAGGTGCGAGGCGCGCGGCTCGTGGAGGCCGGTGAGCAGCCCGTCGACCACCACGGGTGCGCGCTCCGGCGTGATGACCAGGTCGGTCCAGCCCTGCGCCGGCGCGTCCCAGGCGCTTTCCAGTGCGCGCACGGCGGTGGTGCCGACCGCGATGACCCGGCCGCCATCGGCCTTGGCCCGCGCGACGACCCGCAGCGTGGTGGCCGGTACCGAGTAGCGCTCCGGGTACGGCCGCTCGTGCGCCTCCGGCGAGGCGACCCCGGTGTGTAGTACCAGGGGTACGACCAGCACGCCCGAGATGATGAGCCGGGTCATCATCGAGTGCGTGAACGGGCGGCCCGCACTCGGCATCTCGGCGCTGCCGGGGTGGACGCCGAACACGGTCTGGTAGTAGCGCAGCGGCCAGGGCCGGCGCACGTACCCATACCGAATCGGCTCGCCGTGGGCGTACAAGTAATCCTGAACCGACCCCGCGCCGGAGGTGTCGACCTCGGCCTGCCACAGCCGGCCTCTCGAGTACTCCCGGCGCAGGATCACCGCACCGCCGCCCGGCAACCGGTATCGCCGACCGGGCGCGCCGTCCCCGAAGGGCGCGGTGGCCTTGCCGGCCTTCCGGCGCAGCTCGACCAGCCAGGAACCGTCCGCCCTTTCGGTCGAGAAATGAACGGACAACGGATCGCCCACGACCGGTACGGCCGCCGGCAGGGTCGCCGAGGTGTTGACCACCAGGACGTCACCCGCGCGCAGCAGCGTCGGCAGCTCGGTGAATCGATGATGGCGCACCGTGCCGCCGGCCCGCTCGCTGACCAGGAGGCGTACGCCGTCGCGGGTGAGTCCCCGCGCTTCCGGTGGCTCGTGCGCTTCCAGGCCGGCCGGCAGCACGAAGTCACGCAGAACCGTCACGGACCGGCTCCGGTGAGGAGGTCGGCGAGGCGGATGCGGCCCGACGGCGGTGCGTCCGCGAGCAGCCGGCGAAAGGCGGGCACGACCGTGTCGGGCAGTGGCCGGTCGCTGATGTCCTCGCCCGGAAATGCCTGTTGATGCATCCGGGTACGCAGGTCACCGGGGTCCACCCACCACACCCGCAGATCGGGCTCTTCCGCCGCCAGCACCCGGCTGGCCTGCTCGATCGCGGCCTTCGCGGAGCCGTACCCGCCCCAGCCCGGATACGCCTCCGCGGCCGCGTCGGAGGTGATGGTGACGACCGCGCCACGATGGGCACGTAGCGCCGGCAGCGCGAGCTGGATCAGCCCGAGCGGCGCGACGACGTTGACCTCGTACACTTCGCGCAGCGCGCCGAGCGGGTACTCGGCGAGCGGTGGCTGCGGGCTCGGTCCGAGGATCCCGGCATTGTTGACCAGCAGGTCGAGTCCGCCGAGCCGGTCGGCCGCCTGGATCAGGGCCAGCCGGTGCGCAGCGTCGGCGACGTCGCCGGGTATCGAGACGACCCGGTCGACCGCGCCAGTCGCCGCGGCACCGGCCTCGATCTCCTTGACGGCGGCGGCGAGGTCGTCACCGCCGCGCGCGTCGACCACGAGCCGCCAGCCGGCGTCGGCCAGCCCGGCGGCGAGCGCGAGCCCGAGGCCGCGGGACGCGCCGGTGATGATCGCGACAGCCATCGCTGATCTCCTTTCGATGCCATCGACGCTATGGCGGTCCCGGTCGGCTGCCATCGGCCCACGGGCGGCAGATGCCTCGGTCTTTGGACCTAGGTCCGCCGCCCGATCCGGCGCCGGCGGCGCGTGGGTACCGTGCAGGTGTGACCGGCTGTAACCGCGATGAGCTGCGCCAGGTGAGCGAGGCGGTGCTGGCCGTCACCGCGCGACTGTCGGCCCGCGACGTCCTGCACACCATCGTCATGTCGGCGCGCCGGCTGCTCGACGCCCGCTACGCGGCGCTGGGGGTGCCCGGCCCGGACGACACCTTCGCGGAGTTCCTCACCGACGGCATCAGCGACGAGCAGTGGCAGGCGATCGGCCCGTTGCCTCGCCAGCACGGCCTGCTCGGCGCGATGCTGCACGACCCCAACCCGGTCCGGTTGGCCGACGTGCGCTCCCACCCGCGCTTCGGATGGTGGCCCGCGGGCCACCCGGTACTCACCGACTTCCTCGGCATGCCGATCATGCATGGAGACGAGATCCTCGGCACGCTGTTCCTCGCCAACAAGCAGGCACCGGGCGGCTTCACCGCCGCGGACGAGGAACTGCTCCGCCTGCTCGCCGCGCACGCCGCGATCGCGCTGATAAATGCGCGCTTGCACGAGCGCAGCCGCGAGCTGTCGATTGTGGAGGAGCGCAACCGGATCTCCCGTGAGCTCCACGACGCGGTGACGCAGAAGTTGTTCAGCCTGAGGTTGACCGCCGAAGCCGCCGCGACACTCGTCACCCGGGACGCCGCGCGAGCGAAGGCGGAGCTGGACACGGTACGCCGTCTCGCCGCCGAGGCGACCGAGGAGTTGCGGGCGATCGTGGTCGGCCTGCGCCCCATCGACCTGGCCGGGGACGGTCTCGACGTGGCGCTGCGTAAACAGGCGGACTTGCTGGACCGCGTACATCACCCGGCGGTGCGCTTCGCCGGCGAGCCGGTGCCGCGGTTGCCCGCCGCCCGGGAGGAGGCGGCATACCGCATCGCCCAGGAGGCAATGCACAACGCGCTGCGCCACGCCGGACCGAGCCAGGTAACGGTCGCCGTGCGGCCCGGCGACGGATCGCTCGTGCTGGAGGTCATCGACGACGGGCGGGGCTTCGATCCGCAAGCCCCATCGCGCCGGTTCGGGCTTGCATCGATGCGCGAACGCGCCCGTACCGTTGGCGGCCGGCTCGACGTGCTCTCTCGTCCGGGGGAGGGCACGACCGTACGGCTGGAGGTGCCGGCCGGTGGCTGAACCGATCCGGGTCCTCGTGGTGGACGATCATCCGGTCGTCCGGCAGGGCCTGCGTACATTCCTCGACCTGCAGGACGACCTGACGGTCGTCGGCGAGGCCGCCGACGGGGCGGCCGCGGTGGCGGTGGCCGATGAGCTGCGCCCGGACGTGGTGTTGCTGGACCTCAAGATGCCCGGCGCCGACGGGATCGTGGCGCTCTACGGGCTGCGCGAGTCGGGCAGTACGGCGAAGGTGTTGATCATAACCAGCTTCACCGAGCCGGCCGCTGTGCTGCCCGCGGTGCGCGCCGGCGCCGCCGGGTACGTGTACAAGGATGTCGACCCGCCCGCGCTCGCGGCGGCGATCCGGGCGGTACACGCGGGTCACGTGCTGCTGCACCCCGACGTCGCGCGGTTGCTCGCCGACGGCGAGACGCGCTCGTCCGGCGTACACCTGACCGCTCGGGAGCGGGAGGTGCTGGCCGCGATCGCGCGGGGCCGCGCGAACCGGGCGATCGCGCGGGAGCTCGGTCTGTCGGAGAAGACCGTCAAGACCCACGTCAGCGCGATCCTCGCCAAGCTCGGCGTCCAGGACCGCACGCAGGCCGCGCTCTACGCCGTGCGTGCCGGGATCGTCGACGGCTGACAACGGCGTCGGGCGTCCCGGTCGGTGGACTACCCGGCCCATCGACCGACGCTGTTGCCCGGGCTTTCCGATAAGCTCGGCGGCATTACAACGTCCTGTCCGCGGGAGGTGCGGTCGATGCGGCGATATCTCGTGGTGGCAAACCGAACCCTGGGTGGCGACCACCTCATCCGGGCGGTGCGGCAACGGATGCACGGCGAGCCCTGCGAGTTCTGGGTTCTGGTCCCGGCGGTCCGGCCGGTCTCCACACGCACGGGCGATCAGTCGTACGGCGGGGACGCGGGCGACTACGCCTGGGCCGAGTCGGGGGAACTCTTCGCCCAGCAGCGGCTGGACAGGGAGCTGCAACGGCTGCACGAAGCCGGCGTCGAGGCCGATGGCGAGGTCGGTGACGCGGATCCGTACAGGGCCATCAGCCGTACCGTGGCGAACAGGAAGTTCGACGAGATCATCTTGTCCACGATGCCCCGTGCCCGCTCCCGTTGGCTGCGTCAGGACCTGCTCGGCAAGCTTCAGAAGTTCGGCATTCCGGTCACGCAGGTCGTGAGCGACTAGAGCCGGCTCAGGCTCCTCGGCGGTCCACCGTGCCGGCCCGCTTCACTGCGCGGTGTAGCCGCCGTCGGTGACGTAGTACGACCCCGTGCTGTTGGACGCCCGGTCGGATGCCAGGAAGGCGACCAGCTCAGCCACCTCCTCGGAGCGGCCCAGCCGTCCGACCGGGTGCAATCGGCTGACGCCGGCGACGATTTCCGGCGCCGCCGCGGCCAGCAGCGGGGTCTGAATGAACCCCGGGCCCACGCTGTTGACCCGGATGCCCTGCTGCGCGTACTCGAGGGCGGCCGTCTTGGTCATTCCGACAACGCCGTGCTTGGCGGCGACGTACGCCACGGACTGGGCGAAGCCGACCGAGCCCAGGATCGACGCCATGTTGACGATGGAACCGCCGCCGCTCGCGAGCATGGCGGGTATCTCGGCACGCATCGAATAGAAGACGCCGCTCAGATTCACCGCGATGACCGAGGCCCAGCCATCGAGTGGATACTCCCCGGTCGGCACCTGCGGCCCGCCGACGCCGGCGTTGTTGACCGCGACATCGAGCCGTCCGAACGAGTCGACGGCGGCTCGCACCATCGCCTCGCAGGCCGCGGGATCCGCGACGTCGGCGGCGTGGGGCTGAGCTGCGTCACCGATACCCTCGGCAACCCGGGCGGCAGCGTCGAGATGGACGTCGGCGACGAGCACCTTCGCTCCACGAGCGGCCAACAGCACGGCGCATGCCTCGCCGATGCCGGAGCCGCCGCCGGTGACGATCGCGACCTTGCCCGCGAAATCCTGGTCCATCATCAGCTCTCCTTCCGGCGGCACGTACGTCCGATGCCCTGTCGTCGCCTAGAACCGCCTCCTGCGGATGATGATGCTGCATCAGCGGCATGGGCGGGCGTCGGGGCGCGTGAGAAGATGCGTGGATGAGCGACGTCGCCCCCGACGTGAGCGCCCTGGCGATCAACGTCAAGATCCCGGAAGGGCTCCGCTGGACCGACACTCGACGCGGCGAGGAGTTCACGCTGACCACGCTCAACGTCCGGCTCCTCCCGGGCGGGCACCTCGCGGCGAGGGCATACGGCCGACCAACCGGCGGCGGCCGCGGCACGTATGTGTCCTTCCCGGTGCCCAACAGGCCGGAGCTGGCCGCCCTGGTCGCCAAGGCGGCCAGCCGCGCCGGCGTGCTGTGGGCGACGCATCGCGGCCTCAACTGACGGACTCGACTCCGGTAAGCCGGCAGTTCCGGTCCTCGACGCACCGAGCCGGGAAGACTTCGAGAGGGGTCCTGGCAATACCGGGCAGGACAGGGACTCCCACATCGGGCACGTGCGGGGTTTGATGGACACCTGGAGATTTTGATCTTCCACGACGAGACCGGCATCCTGATGCGCCCGCCCGGAAAGGACGGCTGAGGCCGATGACCAGGACGGCTGTCCGTGTCCCGCCCAACTGACCGGCCGGCCGTCGCCGGAGCCGGTTTGGAGTCATCGCCGTGGGCGCCGCTGCGGCAGCGGATGTTCGCCTGGCTGTGGGTCGGGGTGCTCATCTCCGGCATGGGGACCTGGATGCAGACACTCGGCGCGCAGTGGCTGCTGATCGACGCCCCGAACGCGGCCGCCGTGGTGGCTCTGGTGCAGGCGGCGAACGCGCTGCCGATCATGTTGCTGGCCCTGCCCGCCGGGGTGATCGCGGACAGCTTCGACCGTCGCTGGCTGCTGTTCACCGTCCAGGTCTATTTCCTCCTCGTCGGCGTGCTGCTGCTCGTCCTCACCCTGGCCGGACTGATGCCCCCGGCGCTGCTCCTGGCGTTCACCTTCCTGCTCGGCGTCGGCGGCGCGGTCCAGCTTCCAGCAATGCAGGCCAGCACGCCGGAGCTGGTGCCGCGGAACCAGATCCGATCCGCCGCCCGGCTGGAGATGGTGGGCATCAACCTTTCCCGTGCCGCCGGGCCCGCGCTGGCCGGGTTCATCATCGCCAGTTTCGGGGTGTCGACCGTGTTCGCCCTCAACGCGTTGTCGGTGATCCCGCTGGGCGTCGCGCTTCTGTTCTGGCACCGCACCCCCACCGTGACCGCCGGTGCGCGGGAGCGGTTCTGGCCGGGGTTGCGGGCCGGGGGACGGTATGTGTGGCACGACATCTCGGTCCGGCGGATCTTGGTGCGGCTGGCCGCGTTCATTCTGCCGGCGGCCGCGATGTGGGCGCTGCTGCCGCTGGTCGCGAGCCGGCAGCTGGGCGTCGGCGCCGGCGGTTACGGCATTCTGTTCGCCGCCCTCGGGCTCGGCGCGATCACCGGCGCGCTGGTGCTCGGTCGCGCTCGCCGGTTCGTGTCCACCAACGCGACCCTGTCGATCGCCGGAGTGATCTTGGCGGTCGCGCTGGCGCTGCTCGTTCTCGTGCCGAGTTTCGCCGTGGCGTTGGTGGTACTGGTGTTCGCCGGTCTGGCCTGGACAAGCACGATCTCTACGCTGGTGGCGGAGCTGCAGCTGTTCCTACCCCGCTGGGTGATGGCCCGAGGCATGGCGATCTACACAATGATCTTCACGGCCTCCCAGGCGGTCGGCGCGCTGGTCTGGGGAACGGTGGCCGAAGCGGTGGGGCTCACCGCCACGTTCGCGGCGGCGGCCGTCCTCGAACTCGTCGCGGTCGGCATCGGAATGCTGTGGCCGGTGCCCGATGCCGGACAGGCCGACGCGGACCCGGTCGTCTACTGGACCGAGGCACGGGTCAGTCTCGACCCCGATCCGGCGACCGGGCCGGTCCAGGTGGCCGTCACCTACACCATCGCGGCGGAGAAGGAGCAGGAGTGGCTGACGGCGATGCGGCAGCTGCGCCGCTCAAGGTTGCGCACCGGCGCCACCCGGTGGGAGCTGTACCGTGACGCCGACCGCCGTGACCGGTTCGTCGAGCAGTTCCGGGTCGCCACCTGGGAGGAACACCTTCGCCAGCACGAGGGCCGGCTCACCGCCGCAGACCAGGTCGTCGAACAGGCGGCGCTCAGTTACTCCGACCCACCGGCCACCGCCGACCACCTGCTGCCACCGTGACCGCAGGCGTGGGATCCCTTGACGCCCGTAAGGCGCAGTCCATGCCGCAACCAGGAAAGGAAACACCGATGGAGTACACACGACTCGGCAGCTCCGGCCTGAGGGTCAGCCGGATCGCGCTCGGTTGCATGAGCTTCGGCGACACCTCGCGGGGCTTCAACGAGTGGGCTCTCGACGACCAGGCCGCCGAACCGCTCTTCCGGCAAGCCGTCGAACTCGGCATCACCTTCTGGGACACCGCCAACGTGTACGGCTTCGGCACCTCCGAGGAGATCGTCGGTCGGGCGATCCGCAAGTACACCCGCCGCGAGGACGTCGTCCTGGCCACCAAGGTGTACTTCAAGATGCATGACGGGCCCGGCGGATCCGGCCTGTCCCGTAAGGCGATCATGGAGCAGATCGACGCTTCCCTGAGCCGACTCGGCACCGACCATGTCGACCTGTATCAGATTCACCGCTTCGATCCGGACACCCCGGTAGAGGAGACGATGGAGGCGCTGCACGACGTGGTCAAGGCCGGGAAGGCCCGCTACCTGGGCGCCTCCTCGATGTGGGGATGGCAGTTCGCCAAGATGCAACAGGCCGCGCGGGCGAATGGCTGGACCCGGTTCGTGTCCATGCAGAACCAGTACAGCCTGATGCAGCGCGAAGAGGAACGGGAGATGTTCGCCCTGCTGGCCGATCAGGGCGTGGGCAGCATTCCGTGGAGCCCGCTGGCGAAGGGCAGGCTCGCCCGGCCCTGGGGCGAACACACCCCGCGCTTCGACGCCGACCCCGTCGGACGCCGGTTCTTCGGCGACGGCGATCAGCCAGTCGTGGAAGCCGTCCATCAGGTCGCCGAGGCCCGCGGCGTTCCGATGGCACAGGTCGCCCTCGCCTGGGTCCTCAAGAACCCTGTCGTCGATGCTCCCATAGTCGGCGCTACCAAGCCGCACCACCTCCCCGACGCGGCCGCCGCGGTCGATCTACTGCTCACTGACGACGAGATCCGCACCCTCGAAGCCCCGTACACCCCGCGCCTGCCCACCGGCTTCTGACACCCCACCGGTCGGCGCCGTCAGGTGAGCGCGCGCGGGCACGTCGGTCGAAGGACTCAATTCAGCAGGTGTTGAGTTTCCATTTCCGTCGACCTAACGTTTATTCATGTTCACGACACGTTCAGACGTGAGGCCCGATACGGCCGTCCCGCTTGTCCGGCCGTTGGCCGGCCTCGACTCCGGTGCGCTGCCCGCGGTCGGCGGCAAGGCGGCGAACCTCGGTGAATTGATCGGCGCCGGTCTGCCGGTACCGGATGGCTTTGTGGTGACGACCGAGGCGTACGGCCGGGTAGCCGAGGGATTGGCGGCCGGCCTGGCCGGGCTGGACGGTGCGGAGCTGGCGGCGAAGGCCCGCGCGACTCTGCTGGCCGCCGCGGTGCCGGAGGATGTCGCCACCTCGATTGTCCAGGCGTACCAGGGGCTCGGCGATGATGTTGCGGTGGCGGTGCGGTCGTCGGCCACCGCGGAGGATCTTCCGTACGCCAGCTTCGCGGGTCAGCAGGACACCTACCTGCATGTCATCGGGGCGGACCGGGTCAGCGACGCGGTCCGCCGGTGCTGGGCGTCGCTGTGGACGGATCGCGCGGTCGCGTACCGGACGGCGAACGGCATCGCCCACAGCCAGGTCCAGCTCGCCGTTGTGGTCCAGCGGATGGTTGATGCCGCCGTCGCCGGTGTGCTGTTCACCGCGAATCCGGTCACCGGCCGGCGCGGTCAGGCGGTGATCGATGCGAGCCCCGGCCTCGGCGAGTCGGTGGTTTCCGGTTCGGTCAACCCGGACCGATTCACCGTGGACACCCGCAGCGGCGAGATCCTGCATCGCCGGCTCGGTGACAAGCGTCTCCTGGTCCGGGCGCTGCCGGGTGGCGGGACGGAGAGCGTCGATCTGCCGGACGGCTCCTCGACCGCGTGCCTGTCGGATGACCAGATCACCCAGCTCGCCGCTGTCGGAGCACGGGTGGAGGAGCATTTCGGCTGCCCGCAGGACATCGAATGGGTGATCGACGCCGGGGGAGCGTTGTGGGTGACGCAGGCCAGGCCGATCACCACGCTGTTTCCGCTGCCCGCGGACGCGCCGCTTGACCCGGACGATCTCCGGGCGTACTTCAGCATCAACGTCGCGCAGGGGATGTTCCGCCCGTTCACGCCGATGGGCCGGGCGTCGTTCCGGTTGATCGGGGCGGGTTTCGCCGAGCTGCTCGGCCGGCCGCTGGCGGATCGGCGGGCCGGGCCACCGGTGCTGCATGAGGCCGCCGGGCGGCTGTTCGTGGATGTCACCGAGGCGATCCGCAGCACGCCCGGGCGCGAGGTGCTGCCGCGAATCCTGGACGTGATGGAGGCCCGGTCGGCCGTGATGGTCCGGGCGTTGTTCCGCGACCCGCGCATGTCGGTCCGGCACGGCCGAGGGCCTGCGGTGCGGGTGATCGGCCGCGTGGCGGCGACATTCGGTGCGCCGAGACAGGTCGCGCGCGCCTACTTGCGCCCGGCCGCCGCCCGGCGGTACGTCGCGGACCTGGAGAATCGGCTCACTGCCGGGCTCGACCTGCCGGCCGGCGCGACCCCGGCGCAGCACCTGCGGCAGGCCGAGATGATTCTCTTCGAGCGCATGCCGCGGCTCTTTCCGTCGGTCCTGCCGACCCTGCTGGCGGCGATGAGCACCTACGTGTTCGCCGGCAAGTTGCAGCCCGACGCCGACCCTGGGCTGCGGCAGGCGGTCCTGCGCGCGATGCCGCACAACGTCACGACCGAGATGGACCTTCGCCTGTGGGACCTCGCGAGTGCTATCCGTGCCGACACCGAGGCGGCCGGCGAGCTTCTGGGCACGCCTGGCGATGAGCTGGCCGACCGCTACCGCGCGGGCACGCTGGCCGGCACGACTCAGCGCGGCGTGGCGGCGTTTCTGCGGCAGTACGGCCACCGCGCGGTGGCCGAGATCGACCTCGGCATGCCGCGTTGGTCGGAGGATCCCCGGCACATCATCGGTGTGCTGGCGAACTACCTGCGACTGGCCGACCAGCGGCTGGCGCCGGACGTTCAGTTCGCCCGAGGCGCCGGCGAGGCACGCGACGCCGTTGCCGAGTTGACCGCACAGGCCCGCCGGCGGGGACGGATCCGGGGCACCCTGGTCGGCTTCGGCCTACGGCGCTCCCGTGAGCTCATCGGTCTCCGTGAGTCGCCGAAGTTCTTGCTGGTCACCGCGTTGAGTCTGGCCCGCGGGCATCTCATGGTGGTGGGTCGAGCGCTGGCCCGCCGGGGCGCTCTGGCCACCGCCGACGATGTGTTCTTCTTGGACTTCGCGGAGACTGAGGCGGCGCTGGCGGGCGAGGACTTCCGCGGCATCGTCGCCCAACGGCGCATCGAGTACGAGCGCGAGGTCCGCCGGCGGATCCTGCCGCGGGTGCTGCTGTCCGACGGCACGGAACCCGACACCGCTCCGGCCGGGAGGACGGACCTCCCACCCGGCGCGTTGACCGGTACGCCCGCCTCCAGTGGCACGGTGACCGGCGCCGCCCGGGTCGTCCTGGAGCCCACCGGCGCCCACCTCGAACCCGGCGAGGTGCTGGTGGCCCCGTCCACCGACCCCGGTTGGACGCCACTGTTCCTGACCGCGGGGGGCCTCGTGATGGAGATGGGTGGCGCCAACTCACACGGCGCGATGGTGGCCCGGGAATACGGCATACCGGCGGTGGTCGGGGTGCCGGACGCCACCACCAAGATCACTACCGGCGACACGATCACGGTCGACGGCGCAGCCGGCACGGTCCTCACCGGCGCGTACGCCCGCCCCAGTTAGGCAACCATGCGCAACTCCCGTCGATCTTGGAGTTGTGGTGGGCGATGTGTCGTTAATGGACGTTACGTCACCCACCACAACTCCAAGATCGGCGCGTGACATTCATCCCTGGAGGTCGTCCGGCTGCGCTGGACGGGGTGCCGGATGCTCGACGAGCGCGAGTACGCGGTTGGCCATGAACCGGGCTGTCCGCACGACGCTACCCCCGCGGGTCACCTCGGCCACCGTCACGACGTTGCGGACGATCGACACCTCGACCCGGCGGCCCGCCCGCGTCGCGATGACCTCGTACGTCCGCGCGTCGCCGCCCGCGTCCACCACTATCTCCACCCGGTCACCCTTCATGGCAGCCGGCCCGGGTGCGTCCTCGGGTGACCCAGAACGTGGCCGTTCACAGGATGAACCTACAGGTCCCGCGGGGACCCTTCGCTATTCTCGGCCTGTCCAGGCAGAATCATCGGGCGTCGTGGAGAGATCATGGCCGAAGGCATGACGTCTGTCGTGGTCCGCACCACAGCCGGTGCGGTGGCCGGGCGGCGCAAGGACGGGATGGCCGTGTTCCGCGGCATCCCCTTCGCCGCGCCGCCGGTCGGCCACTCGCGCTTCCGGGCGCCGCAGCCGGCCGAGCGGTGGGAGGGTATCCGCGAGGCCGACGTCTTCGGCCCGCCGCCGCCGCAGATGCCTTCCGGGCCTGCGCCATCGGCCGCGGCCGCAACCGCCCCGGCCAGACACGCGCCGACCGACTGGTTGACCGTCAACGTCTGGACGCCAGATGTCGGCCGAAGTGGACTCCCCGTGATGGTCTATCTCTACGGCGGGGCGTACCGGGCCGGGCATGCCGGCGATCCGGGCATCGACGGTGAGGTCCTGGCGCGCTCCGGCGTGGTCGTGGTCACCGGCAACCATCGCGTGGGCATGGAGGGCTATGCCTGTCTGGATGGAGCTCCGGACAACCGGGCCCTGCTGGATCAGGTGGCGCTGCTGCGCTGGGTGCAGGAGGAGGTGGCCGCCTTCGGCGGCGACCCGGCACGGGTCACCGTCTTCGGCGAGTCGGCCGGCGCCGGAGCAGTGGCGAACCTGCTTGCCGCGCCGCTGGGCGCGGGTCTGTTCGCGGCGGCAATCGCGCAGAGCGTTCCCGGCACCTACTTCTCCCCGCGGCTGGCCCGGGACATCGCCGCCGAGCTGGTGGCCCCGCTCGGGCTACCCCCGACCGCGGAGGCGCTGCGCGACACCGATCCCGGCGCCCTGGCCGCGGCCGCCGCCGCGGTCGACGCCCGGATGGGACCCTTCGCCGGACGGACCGGTGCGCTCGCCGACCGCTGGGGGCGGGTCGCCGGCACCGTCACTCCCTTCTCGCCCGTGGTCGACGGCGAGGTCCTGCCCGCGGACCCCTGGACAGCGCTGGCTTCCGGTGCGGCCCGCCACGTCCGTCTGCTGGTTGGCCACACCCGGGACGAGTGGCGTCTCTTTCTCGTGAACCGGGGGATGCTGGGCCGGCTGACCGACGCCGATGCGGACTGGGCGTTGCGTACCTTCGGCCCCGGGGCCGACCCGGTCAAGTCGGTGCGCGCCGCGTACCCACAGGCGGGTGCGGACGAACTCTTCACGCTCGTGCAGTCCGATTGGCTGTTCCGCATGCCTTCGCTGCACCTGGCGGCCGCCCATGTCGCCGGTGGTGGACGGGCGCACCTGTACGAGCTGACCTACCGCGCTCCGGCCGCCGGCGGGATCCTCGGCGCCTGCCACGCCCTGGATGTGCCGCTGGTGTTCGGCACCCTGCCGGCCGCCCGCGACTTTTTTGGTGACTCCCCGCCCCAGGAGGCGGTCGGGGTGTCGTCGCGGATGCGAGCCGCGTGGGTGTCCATGGCAACCGACGGCGATCCCGGCTGGTCGCCATTCGACGAGCACCGGCGGCTGACCGGCGTATTCGACATCGGCGCGACGTCGACGGCTCAGCGGTACCCGGAGGAAGCATCTCGCGTGCTCTGGTCCGGCCACCGGTTCGGCACGCTGGACCTCGCCGCGGGCGGGGCTTCGTAAGGGTGAGCTGCCGTCCCGCTGCGAGGTCTTGGCCGATGTCAGGGGCCGCTGAGGATGACGAGTTGCCGGGTCGCCCGGGTCATCGCGACGTAGCGGTCGACCGCTCCTTCGATGGCGTTGCCGAATGCTTCCGGGTCGATGAGGACGACCAGGTCGAACTCGAGTCCCTTGGACAGTTCCGGGGTCAGAGAGCGGACGCGCGACGTCCCCCGGAAGGCGCCCTCCTCGACGCGACCCGCGCCGATGACGCAAGCGATCCCGTCGGCGTGCGCGGCGAGCCAGGCGTCGAGGATCGAGCTCAGATCCGAAACAGATCCGTGTACGACGGGGACACCGCCAATGCGGATGGAGGTCGGCACGTTGGCGTCCGGGAGCACGCCCCGGATGACCGGCTCGGCTTCCGCCATGACCTCGGACGGCGTCCGGTAATTGATGCTCAGGGAAGCCAGGCTGATCCGGCCGAAACCCACGCGTTCGAGCCGTTCGGGCCACGACTCGGTGAACCCGTGCCGAGCCTGGGCGCGGTCCCCCACGATGGTGAAGCTGCGGGACGGGCAGCGGAGCAACAACATCTGCCACTCCGCGTCGGTCAGTTCCTGGGCCTCGTCCACGACGACGTGCGCGAAGGGACCGGCCAGCAGATCCGGGTCGGCGCCGGGCAATGCGGCCTCGTCGACCAGGGCGTCCCGCAGGTCCTGTTGACGCAGCATCGTCATCAGGCCTTCACCGTCGTCATAGGCGGCAGACGCGATCAAGTCGTCGACGACCGGCGACATGCGCGCACGCTGCTCGGCGACGGCGGCCTCACGCCGGCGCCGGCGTCGCGACGCCGAAGGGTCGCCGAGCCGCTGCCGGGCGGCGTCCAGCAGCGGCAGGTCGGACACCGTCCACGCCCGGGCATCGGCGCGCTGCAACGCGCGAATCTCGCCGGGGCCGAGCCAGGCGGCGCATCTGCGCAAGTAGGCGGGCACCGACCACAGGTCGCCGACCAGGTCGGCCGCCTCGAGCACCGGCCAGGCCCGGTTGACGGCCGCGAGCAGCTCCCTGTTTCGCAGCAGCGACCGGCGCTGCATCTCTTCCGGCTCGTCGCTCTCGCTCTTGGCCAGGAGGATCGTGACCAGTTCCTCAAAAACCTGGTCGCGCGCCTCGTTGTGGGGGGTGCCCGGCTCGACCGACTCGAACGCCTCCGCCCAGTCGCCGGGGGTAAGCCGGATGTCGGATTCGTCGGTCGACACCGTCATGCCCTCGGCGGGCGGCTCTTCGTAGAACCGGACGGCAGTCTCGATCGCCTTCACCATCTCCGCTGACGCCTTCAGGAGGGCCACCTCCGGGTCTTTCTCGACCACGGCCGTGGCTCCCTCGGCGACGAGGTCCCGCAGCGTGCAGGTCTGCACGTCCTCCTCGCCGAGGTTGGGCAGGACGTCTGCGACATAGGCCAGATAGGGCTGGTGCGGACCGACGAACAGCACACCTCCGCGGCGCTGCTTGAGGCGAGGGTCGGAGTAGAGGAGGTAGGCGGTGCGGTGCAAAGCGACGACGGTCTTCCCGGTGCCCGGACCGCCGTCGACGACCAGCGCGCCACGGGATCCCGCCCGGATGATCGCGTCCTGGTCGGCCTGGATGGTCCCGAGCACATCTGGCATCCGGGCCGACCGGTAGCCGCCCAGGCTGGCGATGAAGGCCGACTGGTCGTCGAGCGCCGCGGCGTGCCCGACGAAGGCGTCGGAGGTGAATACTTCGTCCCAGTAGTCGCTGATCCGGCCGCGGCTCCAGCGATACCTGCGGCGGCTTGCCAGACCCATCGGGTTGGCGTGGGTCGCTCCGAAGAACGGCTCGGCCGCCGGGGAACGCCAGTCGAACAGCAGCCGCCGGCCCGCCTTGTCGGTGAGGCCGAGTCTTCCGATGTAGACGGGCTCTGAGGTGTCCGCGCCGACCATGTGACCGAGGCACAGGTCCAGGCTGAAGCGACGCAGGACGCGCAGGCGACCGGTCAGCCGGTGGATCTCCATGTCCCGGTCCGACGCCCGCCGGCCGGCGCCGCCGGGCGCCCTGCGGGCGGCGTCGAGGCGGTCGGACAGGGTGGCGATCGCCTCCTCGAGACTTTCCGCGACGGCGGCCAAATGCCGCTCGTCGCCGGCGATCAGCGCCGGGTCGGCCTTGGCGCGGAGATTGTCAGGAAGGTCGAACATACTGGTGGTCAGCGGGTTCACCGCACACGTCCTCGCCGCTTCGATGTCCCTGGGTTAGGGCCTCGGCCAGCGATTCTGCGGCACGAGCCGGGTGTTGCCGCAAGTCCCCCCGTGCGTTATACGGTGGAAGTGGAAGGAGTGAGTGCTCTCCCTTCACGCGTGACCGGGCGCTCTCCGAGGCCTGTAGAGGAAGCGCCCATGAACGACGCCGTGGCCGACCTGCTGTTCGTCGGGGGCCCGGTGCTGACCATGAGCCCTGCCCGGGCCCGGGCGACCGCCGTGGCCGTACGCGACGGCCGAATCATGGCCGTCGGACACGACCTGGTCCACCTGCGGGGTGCGCGGACCGAGGTGGTCGACCTGCGTGGCCGGGTGCTGCTTCCGGGTTTCCAGGACGCGCACGTCCATGCGGTCTTCGGCGGCGTGGAACTCGGGCAGTGCGACCTGTCCGGCACCACCGGGATCGAGGGCTACCTGGCCGCGGTCCGGGCCTACGCGGACGCGCACCCCGAGCAGGAGTGGATCGTCGGCAGCGGCTGGGCGATGGAGTACTTCCCCGCCGGGGTGCCCACGAAGATCCTGCTCGACGAGGCCGTACCCGACCGGCCCGTCTTCCTCAGCAACCGTGACCATCACGGCGCCTGGGTCAACACCGCCGCTCTGCGACGTGCCGGCATCACCGCCGCCACCCCGGATCCACCCGACGGCGTCATCAATCGCGACTCGGACGGCGTACCGGTGGGCTGCCTGCAGGAGGGAGCGGCATCCCTGGTCGGCCGGCTCGTCCCGCCGGTCACGCCGGCCGACCTGGTCGCCGGCCTGGCGAGAGCGCAGCGGCTGCTGCATGCCCGGGGCATCACCGCCTGGCAGGACGCGTGGCTGGGCGGCTCCGACGGCTTTCCGGACCCGTCGGAGGCGTACCTCGCCGCCGCCGGCGACGGCTCGCTGACCGCCACCGTCACCGGTGCCCTCTGGTGGGACCGCGAGCGCGGCGCCGAGCAGATCCCCGACCTGGCGGCCCGCCGCGACCGGCTCACCACCGGCCGGCTCACCTGTTCCACCGTGAAAATCATGCAGGACGGGATAGCGGAGAACTTCACCGCCGCGATGACCGAGCCGTACCTCGACCGGTGCGGTCACCCCACCGCCAACAGCGGTCTCAGCTTCGTCGATCCGGCACGGCTCGCCGAGTACGTGACGGCGCTGGACGCCCTCGACTTCCAGGTCCATTTCCACGCCCTGGGCGACCGCGCGGTCCGGGAAGCCCTCGACGCCGTCGCAGCCGCCCGGCGGGTCAACGGGTTCCGCGACACCCGGCCTCACCTGGCCCACCTGCAGGTCGTGCACCCCGACGACGTGCCGCGATTCGCCCGGCTCGGCGCGGCCGCGAACATCCAGCCGCTCTGGGCCGCTCACGAACCGCAGATGGACACGCTGACCATCCCGTTCCTCGGGCCGCGGCGTGCGGCGCTCCAGTACCCGTTCGGTGACCTGGTGCGGTCCGGGGCAGTGCTCGCCGCCGGCAGCGACTGGCCGGTCAGCGATCCGGACCCGATCCACGGCATCCACGTCGCGGTCAACCGCGTCCTGCGCGGGAGCGGGGCGGAGCCGTTCCTGCCCGGGCAGCGGCTCGACCTGGCTACCGCGCTCGCCGCGTACACCGCAGGCAGCGCGTACGTGAACCACCGCGACGACAGCGGCAGCCTGATCGCCGGCAACGTCGCCGACCTCGTCGTTCTCGACCGCGACCCGTTCGATGGACCGAGCGACGAGATCGGCGAGGCCACCGTGGTGCTCACCTATGTCGACGGCCGCCGCGTGTACACGGCGGACGACGCCTGAGCCGGACTCGAGATCGACCGCAAGCCAGGGTGACGGGCCCGCCGGCCGGTGATGAAGGTCGAATGCCGCGTCGGGCACCCGGCATTGTCATGTCTCGGGCTCGATGTCCGCCGCGCCGGTAGGTTGTGGTGGCGGATGACCGTGTCGCAGGTCGCGCGCGGGCGGGTGACCGTGATGACATCGAACACGACGCGGTACGGGAACGCGAGTGTCCGGCGAAGGGGCTTACAGGCATGGCGACCGACATTCCTGCCGACATCGCCGAGGGACGCACCGCCCTCGGGATCGAGTTCGGCTCGACCAGGATCAAAGCGGTGCTGATCGGACCCGATCACGGGTCGCTCGCGGTCGGCAACCACGATTGGGAGAACCAGTTCGTCGACCGGATGTGGACCTACTCCCTCGAGGCCGTCTGGACCGGGTTGCGGGACTGCTACGCCGCGCTGGCCGCTGACGTGCGACGGCGGTACGGTGTCGAGCTGACCACGGTCGCTGCACTCGGCGTGTCCGCGATGATGCACGGCTATCTGGCCTTCGATGCCGACGACGAACTGCTGACGCCATTTCGTACCTGGCGGAACACCAACACCGGCGCGTCGGCCGAGCGGTTGAGCGCGGAGTTCGGGCACAACATCCCGCACCGGTGGAGCGTCGCCCACCTGTACCAGGCGGTCCTGAACGGTGAAGATCACCTCGGGCGCCTGGCCCATCTGACGACGTTGGGCGGCTACGTGCACTGGCAGCTGACCGGTGAGAAGGTGCTCGGGGTCGGCGATGCGAGCGGCATGTTCCCGATCGATATCGGCACCGGCGGCTACGACGCCGCGATGCTGGCACGGTTCGACCGGCTCGCCGCGGACGCCGGTGTCGGCCTGACGCTTGCTGAGCTGTTGCCGGCGATCAAGGTTGCCGGTCAGCCGGCCGGCCGGCTCACCGAGGCGGGTGCGAAGCTGCTCGACCCCACGGGCCGGTTGCGGCCGGGCGCGATGCTCTGCCCACCCGAGGGAGACGCCGGTACGGGGATGGTGGCCACCAACTCGGTCGCGCCGCGTACCGGAAACGTCTCTGCCGGCACGAGCATCTTCGCGATGGTCGTGCTCGAGCAGGCGCTCAGCCGTGTGCACCGCGAGTTGGACCTGGTCACCACGCCGGCCGGCGACCTGGTCGCGATGGTGCACTGCAATAACGGAGCGAGCGAGGTGAACGCCTGGGTGGGGCTGTTCGCGGAGTTCGCGCGGGCGCTGGGTGTGGAGGCGGACTCGTCGACGATCTTCGAAACGTTGTTCACCGCGGCCCTGGCCGGTGCGAGCGACTGTGGCGGCCTGCTGTCGTACAACTATCTCTCCGGCGAACCGATCACCGGGCTACAGGAGGGCCGGCCGCTGTTCGTGCGGACCCCGGACAGCCGCTTCGACCTGGCCACGTTCATGCGGACGCATCTGTTCGCCGCGCTGGCGACGCTCCGGATCGGTATGGACGTGCTACAGCGGAACGAGGGCGTACCGCTGGATCGGATGTTCGCCCACGGCGGTCTGTTCAAGACCAGGGGTGTCGCGCAGAAGTTCCTGGCCGCGGCGATCAACACCCCCGTCTCCGTTGGAGACGTCGCGGCCGAGGGTGGGGCCTGGGGAATCGCCGTGCTGGCCGCGTTCCTGCGCAACCGGGATCACGGCCAGGACCTGGCCGACTATCTCGCCACCCGGGTCTTCGCCGCCGTCTCCCTGCATACCGAGAAACCCGACCAGGCCGACGTCGCCGGCTTCGAATCGTTCATCCGCCGGTACGTCGCCGCGCTACCGGTCGAGCGGGCCGCCGTCGAACACCTCTGAGCACCTGTCGCAGACCAACCAGCCTGTGCGGCGCAATCGAAGCGAGAGGCTAGAGTTCCCCTCATGGAGCGCGGCCGTGACCTCCGAGATGATCTAGAGACGCTGCACGGCTACGACGCCAGCATCGCTCCGCACGTCCGCCGAATGCGCTACCGCGCCATAACGTATCGGCTCCACGAGAGCCTGCTCTTCATTCCGGTGCTGTTACTCGCCGCGTCGCTCATCATCGAGGAGACCCTCGCCGCCCTCGACCGCCGGATCGACCAGCCGCCGTTCGGCTTGAACATGCCCCCGGACGGTGCCATCGCACTGCTGTCCACCATCGCGGGTGCCACGATCACCACCGCCGGCGTCGTGTTCTCTCTGCTCGTCGTCTCGTTGCAACTGGCAAGCGGCCAGTTCTCGCCGCGGGTGCTGCGCACGTTCTGGCGCGACCGCTTCGGCCAGGTGCTGATCGGCCTACTTCTGGCAACCTTCACGTTCTGCGTCACTGCGCTGACCCAGATCAAAACCACGGCGGACCGTGCGCCCACGCTGACGCTCTCCGGCGCGGTGTCGCTGACGATCGCATCGATCGTGGCGATCGTGGCATATCTCAACCGGATCAGCCGCCAGCAGTACGTCGGCCGGATCATGGAGCGCATCGCCGACGAGACGCTGAACCTGGTCCGGGAGCTGCCGTACGGACCGCACGTGGGCATGCGAGTGGGCCAGCCCGTGCCGCCGCCGGACCTGACCACGCTCGGTGCACCGCTGGTCGTGCGGTCACCGGTCAACGGCTGGGTGCAACAGATCAGCCGACGAGCGGTGGTGGCGGCCGTACCCCCCGGCAGCGTTGTCCGGCTGGAGACCCGGGTCGGCGCGTTCGTGACCGCGCACACCCCGATGGCGACCATCTGGCCGGCGCCGAACGAGACCGTTCCAACCCGTACGGCACATACCATTGTCAACGCCTTCGTGGTCGGCGCCACCCGAACCATGCAGCAGGACATCGACTTCGGCCTCCGTCAGCTCAACGACATCGCGCTGCGGGCACTTTCCCCCGCGGTCAACGACCCGACCACCGCGATCGAGGTGATCCTGCGCGTCGGGACCGTCATGCGTCCCCTGCTCATGGCCGACCTGCCGGCGCAATCGACACGGTGCCGAGGCGACCGGCACCTGATCACGGTCTGGGAGCTGGAGCACGTGGAATACCTCGCTCACGCCTTCCAGCAGATCAGGCTCTACGCGGCACCTCATCCCCAGGTGGTCATGGCACTGGGCCGGACGCTGCGAATGCTGCGCGTCGCCTGCGCGGGCAGGGGCGACCGGCAAGCCGTGCTCCACGCGCTGGAACACGAACTGGACGCCGCCCTGGCCGCTGCGGAGAAGGCCGGCGTCACCAAGGAGGAACTGGCGGCGATCGAGGCGGCCGCGCGCTCGCCGGGATGAGCCGGATCCGTGCGTGGGATCTGGATGCCACGTCACTGACAAGGGCGAGCTCGGCCGGCCCTGCCGATAGCCACGTACCCGGTGCCCAGAGCGAACTCGTGCACCTGGAAACCGTGCAGGAAGTGCTCCAAGCGGCTCCACGGCCGATCGAACCCGCCGAAGTCGCAGACGTAGGGGGCATGCAGCACACGTACCTGGAAGTTGAGCGCGAGCATCCATGGGCTCGCCCACTTGCCACCGCCGGCGGCCACGGAGGCACCGGGCCGGAGCTGACTCATCACCGCCCGCAGCGCCGCATCGGACTGGAGGATGTCGTGTACCGCGCAGAACAGTGCGGCGTCTGCCGCGGCTCCAATCCTCGCCTGCGTGATCGGCACGCCCATGATGTCGACATTGGACCAGCCCGCGCGTGCCACCCGATCCCGCGCTTGGGTCGCCATGTCCTGTGACGCGTCGATGCCGACGACTCTTCCGCGTGGGCCGACCTTGTCGACGAGCATCGGCAAGCACAGTCCGGTGCCGCAGCCGACGTCGATGACCAGGTCTCCCCGGGATAGCGGAAGCGCGTCGACGATCATGCGTCGATAGTGCTGGAAGGCCACCGTCCGTTCGTCGTACTGGCGGGCATGGGATGTATATGCATCGAGCGACGGCTCCCCCGCCGCTGTCTGATCAGTTACTGACGCCGCTGATTCGGCCATGCACCATTACACCAAACAACCATTACACAACAATTTCCATCAGTAGAACTTCGTTCCTGGACTGGTGGACCACGGGCGGGGGAAGGTGTCGCCGTCCAGGCGGTCGCCGGCGGCGAGACCGAGGGGATCGGTGACGATGTGCTCGGTGCCGCTGTAGGTTGTCGCCTCGTCCATGTAGATGATGACGTGTGCGAGCCGGGCCAGGTCGGTGCGGTTGGGTAGGGCCATGTGGCCGGTGTAGCCGCTGTGGAAGGTGCAGTCGCCGGCCCGCAGCGGCACGGTGATGCGCGGGATCCAGCGTAGCGACGGGTCCAGTCCGAAAAGGTCTTCCTCGTGATGGAGGTCCTGCGGGCGTAAGCCGGTCCGATCCTGGGTCCCGGGCAGGAAGGTCATGCAGCCTCGCTCGGGAGGAACGTCGACCAGCGCTATCCACGCCGACAACGGGAGCCGGTCGCCGGCATGCGGCCAGTACGGCCGGTCCTGGTGAAATTCGGTGGCGACGTCGTTGTGCGGCTCCTTGACCAGCATCTGATCGTGCCAGAGCCGCAGCGGGAATCCGGCGAGTTGCTCGGCGATCCGGCCGAGTCGCGAGTCGAAGGTGAGCGCGCGGAGGCTGTCGTCGCGCTGCCAGACGTTGACCAGTTGGGTGAAGGCGCCCTGCTTCTCCAGGCTCTCCGCGCGATGCGCCGTCAAGTACGCCTCGGCGCTGGTACGGAAGCGTTCGACCTGGTCGGCGCCGAGCACCCCACGGACTCGGACGAAACCGTGTTCGCGGTACGCCGCAACGAGTTCGTCCGGCACCTGACCGTCGGCGCCGACATCGCTGCTTCCGGACTGCCCGGTGGTCATCCATGTCATGCCGCTGCCCTCCTGCGACCGGGCGCCCGCCACGAATTCGTGACTGCCCCGAGCCAACCGTACATCAACGTTTTGTTGACAACGGATCGTTGATGGATGAGGGTGGCACGTATGGCTGACGGGCATGTGGACCAGGCGGGGGCCGCGCGAGAGGCGAAGGCGCGCGAGCGGTTGCTGGGCGCGGGCGCCTCGACGCTGCCTCGTGCCCCGGGGCTGCACGGGAGCCGGCCGCCGTCGGCGATCGATCTGATCCGGTTCGCGCTATGGCGTTCCGGCGCCGGCGACGTGGGCGAGGACGATCTGCTGGCAGCCCTGACCCTGCTTCCCGCAGCCCGGGCCGAGGTGGACCAGACCGAAGCGGCGCTGCTGTTCACGGCGCGCGCCCATGGCCTGTCGTGGTCCATGATCTCCCGCGCGCTGGGACTGGGATCAGCCCAGGCCGCACAGCAGAGGTTCGACCGGGTCACCAACCGCGTCGAAAACCGGGACGGCGCCTGACATGGGTTACGTGTCCGCATCTCAGGACCTGGCCTTGCACGGGGTCCGCGTGCTCGGGTTCCCGACGACATCCCGCATCGCCGCCCGGTACGGGCTCGACCCCGCACTGGTCGAGGAGGCCCTATTGGACTTCGAGGCCACCGGCTGGGTGCGGCAGCTGAGTTTCGCCGGTAGCGCAGGCTGGTCGATGACCGATGCCGGCCGGGCCGTGAACGAATGGCGACTTGCCGCCGAGCTCGACCGGGCCGGCGCGCGGGAGATCGTCACCAACGCGCATGCGGCGTTTGTGCCCCTGAATCACCGATTCGGTGAGGCCTGCACCGAGTGGCAGGTACGGCCCACGCGGTTCGACCCGATGGCGTTCAACGACCACACCGACTGGCGGTGGGATGATCGCGTGCTGCGGACTCTCACCCATCTCGGCAAGTCCTTCGGGCGGCTGTGCGATCCGCTCGCCACGGCCCTCGCCCGCTTCGACCGCTACGCCGACCTGTACACCTCGGCGCTTCGCAAGGTCGACGCGGGGCAGCGCGCCTGGGTGGACGCCCACGACCGAGACTCCCTGCACATCGTCTGGATCCAGTTCCACGAAGACCTGCTCGCCACACTCGGCATACCGCGAGGTTCGGATACCTGAAGCCGCGGTTCACAGCTGCACCTTCTCGCCGTCGTTATCCGCGCTGCGTCGAGCCGCTTCGATGAGGCGCACGGCCCAGATCCCGTCCTGCGGACTCGGATTTTCTCCGCCACCGGCGCGAATCGCCCGGGCGAAGCCCTCAACCTGCAGCTTGAAAGCGTTCGTGTCTCGCGGGTGGGGACGCAACGAGAGGTTGTCGTCCTCGAGGTAGACCTCAACGTCGCTGGCCCGTTTCCAGAACGGTTGGTATGTCGCCGCCCTGATGCTGCCCTTCGTGCCGAAGACCTCGAATCCCTCGGACGCGTCGGCGTGCACGTCGACGGTGATCTCGAACGATCCGATGCCGCCGCCGATCAGTCCGACAATGCCATGCCACGTGTAGTCGGCGCCGACGACGCCGGCTTCGACGCGAATCCATCGTGGAATGCCGGCGAAGTAGATCAGCAAGTCGAAGACGTGGGCTCCGTGGGTGGCGAGCAGGTAGAAGGCCCGGTTGGCCTGGGCCTTGTACGAGTCCTCATGGCTTCTGACAGCTTGATCAGAGAGCAGTTGGGCCGGGAAGACGGTGTGTTCGATCGCCGCACGCATGGCCGGGATCCGGTAGGTCGACGAGAAGGACACGATGTCGCCGATCTCGCCGAGGTGTCGCCGGGCAAAGGCGATGCCCGGGTCGTGTCGTTTCATCGCGCCGGTCTGCAACCGCAGGTTCCGCGCCGCCGCCAACTCGGCCAAGGCAGACGCTTGCTCCGAGGTGGCCGCGAGGGGCTTCTCCATGAGCACGTGTTTGCCGGCCTCCAAGGAAAGCACGCCGAGCGGGTGATGAAACCGGTCCGGCGTGGCGATGATGACCGCTTCGATGTCGTCGCCGAGGAGCTGTTCGCTACTGACGTAGGCACGTACCCCGTATCGACCGCCGACGCCCTCGGCGAGCGCGACGCTGGGGTCGCACACCGCAATGAGCTCGACCTCGTCGGTCTTGGCGACGGCGGGCAGATGTGCGGCCTGAGCGATGCGGCCACATCCGATAACGCCGAGTCGAACGGGCCGCCGCGAGAGCGAGGTCGTGCCCGTCGCGCCGATGGCTGGTGCGGTTGTCACAGTGTTCTCCTTTGCCTTCGACAGCCGGATGCGGGTGCGCACGGCCCCGAGGCGGGTATACAGGTCGCGAGGGGTACGCCTTCTGCTTGTTCGCCCAGCCCAAGAGGGTACGGCCGCTGCACCCGCGCACCGTCGACGCGGTGGAATCCGAGGTTCCACCGCACGGAGAAGAGGGGATCGCCATGAACATGTGGACGACGGCGGTCCGGATATCCGCCGCGGGGGTGCGGCTCGACGGCGATCTCACGCTGCCGGAGCACGCCGCCGGACTGGTGCTGTTCGCACACGGCAGTGGCAGCTCCCGGCACAGCCCCCGCAACCGTGCCGTGGCAGAAGCGCTGAACCAGCGAGGTTTGGCCACCCTGCTGGTCGATCTCCTCACGTCCGAGGAAGAGAAGGCCGACGCCCACACCCGGCACCTGCGCTTCGACATCGGCCTGCTCGCCGACCGGCTGGCGGGCATCGTCGACTGGCTGCGTGATCGGCCGGAGACGGCCGCGCTGCCGATCGGACTGTTCGGGGCCAGCACGGGCGCCGCCGCGGCGCTGGTCACCGCCGGGGCACGGCGCGACGCGGTACGCGCCGTCGTGTCCCGCGGTGGCCGCCCGGATCTGGCCGGTCCGGCGCTTGTCGAGGTCATGGCGCCGACATTGCTCATCGTAGGTGAACGCGACCCACAGGTGCGCGTATTGAATGAGCAGGCGCGCAGCTCGATGCGGGTGTCGGCGGAACTACGGATCATCCCCACCGCCACGCACCTGTTCGAAGAACCCGGCACGTTGGAGCAGGTCGCCGAGCAGGCCGGAGAGTGGTTCGGCACCCATCTCACCCGTTAGGGCTCTGGGCTCATCGTCCGCGAGGTCGTAGTCACCGCCGACCGGACAGGTAGCGCCACCGGTTCGCCCGAGGTGCCTGCGGACACGGCGGGACGATGATGCAGGCGCAGCATCGCTGCGTGCTCCCGTTTTGTTCGACGTCCGCAGTTCGGGCAGATCGGAGAGCTCATGCCTGGCCGTAGCATGCTGCGGAGGCTGGCCGTCGCCGCCAGCCTCGTCCTTCTGCCGGTTGCCGCCGGAGTGACCACCCTGCCGCGTCCGGCTGCCGCGGACACGTTCACGGATCCGGTGTTCACCACCGAGGTCGTGGCAACCGTTGCGCCGTACAGCCTGGTCGGTCTGGCCTTCGCGCCGGACGGCCGGATGTTCGTGTGGCAGAAGAACGGCGTCGTCCGGATCGTCAAGAACGGGGTCATGCTGCCCACGCCCTTCATCGACCTCTCGGCGAAGGTCAACACCTACGACGACCGCGGGTTCTGGGGCCTCACCTTCGATCCGTCGTTTGCGAGCAACGGCTACGTCTACATGTCCTACACCTACGAGGGTGGCGGCAACCCGAACAGCACCGCGCCGAAGACGTCTCGGCTGACCCGGGTCACGGCCGACCCGGCCAACCCCGACGTCGCGATCCCCAGCAGCGAGATCGTCCTGCTCGGCAGCGTGGGCGTCGCGCCCTGCAGCGCCCAGCCGGCCGGCGCCGACTGCATCGCCGCGGACGGCGGTAGCCACAGCATCGGCAACCTGCTCTTCGCGGCCGACGGCACGTTGTTCGTCGGCAACGGCGACGGTTCCGAGGGCGACACACTCGCGCTGCGCGCACAGGACATCAACAGCTACAACGGGAAGATCCTGCGCATCAACAGGGACGGCACCGCGGTTCCCGACAACCCGTTCTACGACGGCACCAACTCGATCCGGTCGAAGGTCTGGCTGTACGGCGTGCGCAACCCGTTCCGCTTCTCCATCCAGCCGGCGACGGGCGACATCTACTTCGGCGACGTCGGGTGGAACACGTGGGAGGAGATCAACCGCGGGATCGAGGGCGGCAACTACGGCTGGCCCTGCTACGAGGGCACCGGACCCCAGCCGACCTTCCAGACCCAGCCGGTCTGCGCCGGCCTGTCACCGAGCGCGGTCCAGCCGCCGTTCCATACGTACAACCACAGCGTCGGCAGCGCGGCGATCGGCGGCCCCTTCTACACCGGTACGGCCTATCCGACGCAGTACCGCGGCAACTTCTTCTTCGCCGACTACTCGGGCAACTTCATCAAGCGCGTGGTCTTCGACGCCGGCAACAACCCGGTCAGTGTCGAGCCCTTTGCGACCGACGTGCAAAGCCCGGTTTCGATGGCGGTGGGGCCGGACGGCTTGATCTACTACCTGTCGTTCAGCACCGGCGAGATCCGGCGGATCCGGTCCAACGGACCGTTGGCGGTAGCCTCCGCGACCCCGACGTCCGGGTACGCGCCATTGACCGTCGCGTTCTCCAGCGCCGGCACGCAGAACCCCGGCGGCGGGTCGCTCACCTACCTGTGGGAGTTCGGTGACGGCGCTACGTCGAGCGCCGCCAACCCGTCGCACACCTACACCTCGGCAGGCGTCACCACCTACCGCCCCAAGCTCACCGTGACCAATTCCGCAAGCCAGTCGTCGGTCGTCACCACCTCGGTCACGGTCGGCAGCGTACCGCCGACACCCACGATCTCGGCGCCGGCCGACGGCACCACCGTCCAACCTGGACAGACGATCTCCTACCAGGGGTCGGCGACCGACCCGGAGGACGGCACCCTGGCCGGCTCCGCGCTGAGCTGGACGGTCCTGCTGCACCACAACACGCACGTGCACACGTTCGTCGGCGGGAGCGGCTCCTCCGGCAGCTTCGTGGCGGAAGACCACGGCCCGGTCGGCACCTTCTCCTACGAGATCATCCTGACCGCGACCGACAGCAGTGGTCTGAGCGCGAGCAGGAGCGTCCTCCTGCCGGTCGCCGGCGACACCACGCCGCCGTCGGTTCCGTCGGGTCTGACCGCGTCCGTGTCGGGTGTGCAGGTGAGTCTGGACTGGTCGGCGTCCACCGACAACGTGGGGGTCAGCGGGTACCGGGTGGAGCGGTGCTCGGGCGCCGGTTGTACCGCGTTCAGCCAGGTCGCCACGCCCACCGGCACCGGCTACCTCGACTCCGGCCTGACACCCTCGACCAGTTACAGCTACCGGGTCCGCGCGGCCGACGCCGCGGGCAACCTCAGCGGCTACTCCGCCCAGGCCACCGCCACCACCGGCAGCGCACCCAGCCAACCGGCCGGCCTGGTCGCCGGGTACTCCTTCGACGAGGGCGCCGGCGGCAGCACCACGGACGCCTCCGGCAACGCCAACACCGGCACCATCACCGGCGCCACCTGGGTACCCGGCAAGTACGGGCAGGCGCTGAACTTCAACGGCACCGGCGACCGGGTCCGGGTGCCCGCCGCGGCGTCGCTGAACCTGTCCACCGGCATGACCCTGGCCGCCTGGATCAAACCCGCCGCCGTGCAGTCCGGCTGGCGCACCGTCATGCAACGCGAAACCGACGCCTGGGTGCTCAACGCCGGCAACAGCAACGGCAACAACTTCCCCTCCGGCGGCGCCACCATCGGCGGCAAGTTCACCTGGGTCAGCGGCGCCACGGCCAACCCGGTCAACACCTGGACCCACCTCGCGGTCACCTACGACGGCACCACCATGCGGCTCTACGTCAACGGCACCCAGGCCGCCACCAAGGCGGTCACCGGCACCATCCAGACCTCCACCAACCCCCTGTGGATCGGCGGCAACAACCCCTACGGCGAATACTTCCAAGGCGTCATCGACGAACCCCGCGTCTACAACCGCGCCCTGACCCCCACAGACATCCAAACCATCATGAACAACGCGGTTACGCCGCCGGCGCCGGACACGGAGCCGCCGACGGCGCCGACGGGCCTCAGCGCGACCGCGGCCGGCACTCAGGTCAACCTCTCGTGGACCGCATCCACCGACAACGTCGCCGTCGCGGGCTACCGGGTGGAGCGGTGCGCGGGCACCGGTTGTACGAACTTCACCCAGGTCGGCGCACCGACCGGAACCACCTTCAGCGATCCGGGGCTGGCCGCCTCGACGACCTACAGCTACCGCATCCTGGCGGTCGACACGTCGAACAACGTCAGCGGCTACTCCGCGACCGGCACCGCCACAACCACTACGGCACCGGACACGACCGCGCCCACTGCGCCCACCGCGCTGGCCGCAACGGCCGCCGGCACCTCGCAGGTGAACCTGAGCTGGACGGCGTCCACCGACAACGTCGGGGTCGCGGAGTACCGGGTCGAGCGCTGCTCCGGTGCGAGTTGCACGAACTTCGCCCAGATCGGCACGACGGGGACGACCGGCTTCACGAGCACCGGGCTGACGCAGAACACCACGTACCGCTTCCGGGTCCGCGCCGCGGACGCGGTGCCGAACCTCAGCGCCTATTCGAACATCGCCGCCGCGACGACCGCGGCCGCCGACACGACCCGCCCGTCCACGCCGACCGGTGTGACCGCGACCGCGTCCGGGCCGACGCAGGTCGACCTTTCCTGGACGGCGTCGACGGACAACGTCGGCGTCACCGGCTACCGGGTGGAGCGCTGCCCGGGCGCCGGCTGCACCAACTTCGTCCAGGTCGCGACGCCGACCGTGACGACCTTCAACGATGCCGGTCGCTCGCCGAACACCACGTACCGCTACCGGGTCCGGGCAGCGGACGCCGCGGGCAACCTCAGTACGTACTCCAGCATCGTCACGGCCACCACTCCGGCAGTGCCGGACACCACGCCGCCGTCGGTTCCGTCGGGTCTGACCGCGTCCGTGTCGGGTGTGCAGGTGAGTCTGGACTGGTCGGCGTCCACCGACAACGTGGGGGTCAGCGGGTACCGGGTGGAGCGGTGCTCGGGCGCCGGTTGTACCGCGTTCAGCCAGGTCGCCACGCCCACCGGCACCGGCTACCTCGACTCCGGCCTGACACCCTCGACCAGTTACAGCTACCGGGTCCGCGCGGCCGACGCCGCGGGCAACCTCAGCGGCTACTCCGCCCAGGCCACCGCCACCACCGGCAGCGCACCCAGCCAACCGGCCGGCCTGGTCGCCGGGTACTCCTTCGACGAGGGCGCCGGCGGCAGCACCACGGACGCCTCCGGCAACGCCAACACCGGCACCATCACCGGCGCCACCTGGGTACCCGGCAAGTACGGGCAGGCGCTGAACTTCAACGGCACCGGCGACCGGGTCCGGGTGCCCGCCGCGGCGTCGCTGAACCTGTCCACCGGCATGACCCTGGCCGCCTGGATCAAACCCGCCGCCGTGCAGTCCGGCTGGCGCACCGTCATGCAACGCGAAACCGACGCCTGGGTGCTCAACGCCGGCAACAGCAACGGCAACAACTTCCCCTCCGGCGGCGCCACCATCGGCGGCAAGTTCACCTGGGTCAGCGGCGCCACGGCCAACCCGGTCAACACCTGGACCCACCTCGCGGTCACCTACGACGGCACCACCATGCGGCTCTACGTCAACGGCACCCAGGCCGCCACCAAGGCGGTCACCGGCACCATCCAGACCTCCACCAACCCCCTGTGGATCGGCGGCAACAACCCCTACGGCGAATACTTCCAAGGCGTCATCGACGAACCCCGCGTCTACAACCGCGCCCTGACCCCCACAGACATCCAAACCATCATGAACAACGCCCTGCCGTGATCGACCCGGAAGGGACCGTTGCCGGCCGTCTATGTACGTCCGCTGCCCGGTTGACGGAGACTTGTCTCTGTCACGGCGGGCCGATCTCGAGGACTCTCCGCATCAGCTTCACGGTCCGCCGGGATGGCTCGACTCGCTGGCTTGTCCGAATGTCCGCCGAGATCGTACGGGAGTGTCCCGATGACCCAATCCGCGCCGGACCCGGCCAAGTGGCTCATGGATCTGATGACATCCGAGCGCGCCGCGCTGTGGCCACCCGGACAGGTGGCGGACACCGCCAAGGCGCTCGCCGCGATCGCGGCGCCGTGGACGAAGACGGTCGCCGAGGTCACCAAGTGGCAGATGGACACGCTGCGGCAGATGACCGCGCCGTGGGCGCAGCTCCTGCCGGGCGCCGCGCCGCAGCCCGTCAAGGATCGCCGGTTCGCCGGTGAGGCGTGGTCCAGAGATCCCCGCTACGCCGAACTGGTCCACACCTACCTGGCGCAGGCCGACCTGCTGCGCAAGACCCTGGACGCCGCTCCACTGGACGAGCGGAGCAGGGCCCAATGGGGGTTCGCCCTACGCCAGGTGATCGACGCGCTGAGCCCGGCGAACACCCTGGCGACCAACCCGGAGGCGCTGCAGCTCGCGCTGGAGACCGGCGGCGCCAGCCTGGTCGATGGGATGCGGCTGTTCACCGAGGACCTGGCGAAGGGCCGGGTGTCGATGACCGACGAGATGGCCTTCGAGGTGGGCGAGAACGTCGGCACCACGCCGGGTGGCGTGATCTATGAGAACGAGCTGATGCAGCTGATCCAGTACGCGCCGAGCACCGAGCGGGTGTACGAGCGGCCGCTGGTGATCGTCCCGCCGTGCATCAACAAGTACTACATCCTCGATTTGCAGCCGGCGAACTCGTTCGTCGCCCACGCCGTCGCCCGGGGCCACACGGTGTTCCTGGTGTCGTGGAAGAACGCCGGCCCGGACCAAGCCCACCTGACCTGGGACGACTACCTGGACAAGGGGGTGTTCCAGGCGTTCCACGTCGCGCGGTCGATCACCAGCGTGGCCAAGGTCAACACCCTCGGCTTCTGCATCGGCGGCACGCTGCTGGCCAGCGCGGTCGCGGTGGCCGCGGCCCGTGGCGAGGATCCGGCGGCGAGCATGACGCTGCTGACCACGATGCTGGACTTCAGCGACACCGGTGAGATCGGCCTGCTGGTCAGCGAACAGATGGTCGAGGCGCGGGAAACGGCGATCGGCACCGGCGGGCTGCTCAAGGGCAGCGAGCTGGCCCAGGTGTTCGCCTCGCTCCGGGCGAACGATCTGATCTGGCCCTACGTCGTGCAGGGCTACCTCAAGGGCCAGGCGCCACCCGCCTTCGACCTGTTGTTCTGGAACAGCGACGACACCAATCTGCCCGGCCCGATGTTCTGCTGGTACCTGCGCAACACCTACCTGGAGAACAACCTGCGCGTGCCCGGCGCGACGGTGCAGGACGGGGTGCCTGTCGACCTCGGCGCGATCGAGGCGCCGACCTTCATCTACGCCTCGAAAGAGGACCACATCGTGCCCTGGACCAGCTCGTACGTCAGCACGCAGCTGCTGTCCGGCGCCGGGGTCCGGTTCGTGCTAGGGGCCAGCGGCCACATCGCCGGCGTGATCAACCCGCCGGCGAAGAAGAAGCGCAACTATTGGACAGCGCCGCCGGACGCCGCGCGTCCGGACGCCGACCCGGAGGCGTGGTTCGCGGCCGCGGAGAGCGTGCCGGGCAGCTGGTGGCCGGCGTGGTACGAGTGGCTCGCCCCGCACTCCGGGCCCGAGGTCGACGCTCGCGCCCGGCTCGGCAACGAGGAGTTCGCCACGATCGAGCCGGCCCCCGGCCGCTATGTCAGACAGAAGGCACCCTGATCGCGGCCGCCGCATAGTCTCGATCCGTGGCTCTCGGTGTGTGCGTGCTGTTCGACCCGCGTACCGACCGGGCAGTGCGCGCCCTGTGGGACCGGTTGGAGGAACGTGGCGTGCCCACCCTGCGCTCGCACACACACGGGTTGCATACGCCGCACATGTCTTACGTCGTGCTGCTCGGCTGGCACCTCGACGTCGTCCGGGACGTGGTCGCCGCGTTGCCCGATCGGGGGCCGTACGACATGGTCTTCGATGCCGTGGGCAGCTTCCGGCGCGGCCGGGTCTGTCTGATTCCCGCCGTGCCGGCCGCCCTGGTCGCCCGCCAGCAGGCCGTTGTCGAGGCGGTTGCGGCCACCGGAGCGCTGGTGCACGAGCATTACCAGGTCGGTAGGTGGCTGCCGCACTGCTCGATCGCACCGCGGGCCCGGCTGGCGCAACTACCCGTGGTCGCCGCCACGATGTACGAGGTCCTGCCGCTGCCGGCCCGGGCGGTCGCCACCGCACTCATCGACAGCGCCACCGGACAGCGGTGGCCTTTACCGAACCTGCCGTGACGCTGTCGAACGGACCACCCGGCAACCCCGGCATCACCAGACCCGGCCGGACGAGCGCCTACCACCGCGCCCACGCCACGCACACGCTGAATGCGCACCGAAACGGCTGGTTGGACCCGGCCGGCCTGCGACCAACGCCTCGGGCGCGGGCAAGACGGCCGGGAACAGCGGCTTCGGGTTCCGACCTGATCAGCTGCCTTCCACCACCTCGTAGATGCGGCTGGCCAGTAGGCCGTGGGCATCCCGGTGCACTGCGATCGCGGCGTCGGCGTCGGGCGCCTCGGCCAGGCAGAAGACCTTGCCGTTCTTCTCGTCCGCCCAGTAGCGCAGGTACTTCACGCCGTACTGGTCCTGAACCTTCAGGTCCGCCTGGTGTGCTTCGGCAACGTCCTTGACGGTGGCGCCCTCGGGCAACGACTCGTGGACGTCCATGAACAGCGGCATGACTGCCTCCTCATTCGTTCTCGGGAGTGCGTTTCCGCAGCTCTGCGTGTCACGATGAGTCTCATGTCAGGGCAGCTCATGGGCCATGACCGAGCCCCCGCGGCACCTGGCCGGTCAGCCACGCTGTCGGGTGCGCTCGCCCGGCTCCGCCTCCAGGGCGCCATTTTTCTGCGGGGCGAGTACAGCGAGGCCTGGGCGTATGACTCGCTGCCGCCCCGAGACGCGCTGGCCGTTCTGGCGCCCGGGGCCCAACGGGTGATTCTCTTCCACGTCATCGCGTCGGGCCGGGCGTGGATACAGACGTACGACAGCGAGCGCCATTGGGCGGGCGCCGGCGACGTGATCGTGCTCCCGTACGGGGACGGCCACCGGATGGGCGGCACCGAGCCGGCCGACTGGGTGCCGGTGGCGCGGCTGATCAACCCACCACCGTGGGACCGGATGCCGGTCATCCGGCACGGCGAAGGCGGATCCGAGACCCATGTCGTGTGCGGCTACCTCGTCTGCGACGACCCGCTCTTCGACCCGCGCTTGCAGGCGTTGCCGCCGGTCTTCGTGGTCCGGCCCCCGGCCGGACCAGCCCGGGACTGGGTGCGCGCGAGCATCAACTACGCCGTGCAGCAGACCGCATTGGTCGCCGCCGACCGCTTCGAGGCGCCCACGCAGATCCCGGAGCTGCTCCTCGTCGAGGTCCTGAAGCTGCACCTCGCGACGGCGCCGGCCGATCAGACCGGTTGGGTGCAGGCGTTGCGGGATCCCGTGCTCGCCCCCGCGCTGGCTGCGATCCACGCCTCGCCGGAGCGCAAGTGGAACCTGCTGGCCCTGGCCCGAGAGGCCAGTGTCTCGGTGTCGCTGCTCGACGAGCGGTTCCGGCAGGTGCTCGGCCTGGCGCCTATCCGCTATCTGACCGGCTGGCGGATGCACGTCGCCAAGGATTTGCTTCGCTCGTCGGACCTGGGCGTCGCCGCTGTGGCGCGCCGGGTGGGCTACGACTCGGAGGAGGCCTTCAGCCGGGCCTTCAAGCGCGAGGCCGGGCGGGCGCCCAGTTCCTGGCGGCTAACCGGCTAAACCCCCGCCGCCCCCCGTGCCCCCCGCCCCCGCCCGCTGCCGCGCGCTGCCCCCATCACCTTCGCGATCTTGGATTCGCCGCGCCGTGAATCCGTACGGCGGAGTCCATGATCTGGCCTGGCCGACCAACCCGGCGGCGCGGATAACGAGACGGCTCGTCTCGCAAGCTGGGCGTTAGGCGAGAGTTGTCGGGAGTGGGCGTCCTGGAAGTTACCTCTCGGCCCATGCCGAAACGCGGAATTTGATGCCGGCCGCCGTAACGGCCTCCACCGTCGCGTGCACCACGTACCCAGCCGACGTGAAGAGGCACAACGCGTCATTCGCTCGGGCGTCGTACAGCTCTCCCGCCGTTGGGCTTGACCTCATGGCTTCGATACACGGCCACGGCGTGGTGTTCTCGCGGGCGCCTATGTCGATGCTGGCCACCGTTGAATTGACCCGCAGGGTAGGTGTTCCGTTGGGGCACTCGGTGTAAACCAGGTCCCCGGAGGACCCGGCGACCCCGCTCATGCTCGATGAGGCTTTCAGGACCGCCGGCTGGTTGAGGTCGATGTAGTACTCGTCCAGGCAACGGCCGAGCGGGCTGGTAACCGCCTTGCCCTTGTAGACAACGCGGTATGAATCGTCTGGTGTGGAGATCGGACTCTTCCCGGCGCCGGCAGGCGGGACCGATGGTTGTGGTTCCTCTGTTCGGGTAGGGGATTCCGATGGTACGGAACGTGAGGGCGCGGTCGATGGGGGCAGTGGCCCGTCGGTGTCGCCGTCGTGTGTCGGCGGAGTCGAGCCGCCGCCTCCACCATCGCGGGCCTGTGTGGCTGCCTGAAAACCAGTGATCATGGAAGACCCGAGAACGAGCACTGCCAGGATCATCAACACGCGCCGAACGGTGGCCCACTCCGGTTGCTTGATCCAGTTGGCCAGCACTCCTATCGCGGCCGCGAGGATGCCGGTGACGAGCGCGATCAGAAGTGCCGACGTCTCCACGGGAGCAGCTTGCCACGACGCCCTGCGCGCCGTTAGCCGGCCCGGCCAGGAAGGGGACGTGGCCGGGCGGGCGCCACGGTGCGGGGGCCGGCCATGCCCGCCTTGCGTACCCGCGCGATCCGTCCTTCTCGGACGGTACTCGATGGGTACGCCGCCTTCCCGAGCACAATCCACGGGGGAGGGCCGGCATCTTCCAGGATCATCGGAACCCGCCCGATGCGGCTTCTGATCGCCACGCTTCAGCGCGCCGAACACCTCGCCGCACCTGACCCGCAGCGAGATCCGGTCGACCGCGACGACCCGGCCGTACACCTCGTGCAGGTTATCGGTCTCGACGGCCAAATCCATTGATCTCATGCCCTCGAGGTCGCCGCTACCGCCCGCGGCCACATCGCCCGAGCTGCGACCGCCCCATCAACCGGCCGATGGATCGGCGCGTCCTACCACCAGGTCTTCCATGGTGCTGCGTGGCGTTGGGTTATGGCCAGTTCGGGCGGCGGTGCTCCACGAAGGCACGTACCCCTTCTCGGCGGTCGTCGGAGAAGACGGTGGCCCGCCACGCGGAGTCCTCGATGTCCAGTCCCGCCGCGAGATCGACATCGAGGCCGCGACGGATCGCGTTACGTGCGTTGGACACTGCCACGGGGGAGTTGCCGGCGATCTGGGTCGCGAGTTCGGTGGCCGCCTCGAGATCGATTCCGGTGGGCACCAGCCGGTCGACCAGACCCAGTCTCGCCGCCTCGGCCGCCGCAACGCGCCGACCGGTCAGAATCAGATCGGCCGCGACACCGTACCCGACGCGGCGCGGCAGCAACTGCGTTCCGCCGCCGCCCGGCACGATGCCGAGCCTCACCTCGGGGAGACCGACGACGGCGGACTCGTCGGCGACGATGAGGTCGCAGCACAGCGCCAGCTCATACCCTCCGCCGAGCGCGAATCCGTGCACTGCGGCCACGACCGGCACGGGCAGGTGGAGAACGCTGGCGAACGCGCGGCGGAAGACGAGGCGCTGGGCCATGAAGTCGGCGTCGGTGAGGCGATCGCGCTCCTTCAGATCCGCCCCGACGCAGAACGCCTCGGGTGCGGCGGAGCTCAACACGACGGCTCGGGCTCCGGTCTCACGCACCGCGCCGGCTGTTGCCGCCAACTGTTCGGCCAACCTGGTGGAGAGCGCGTTACCGGCGCTGACGCGGCTCAGCCGGATCTCGGCGACCAGGCCGTGGTCGAGCAGCACGACGTCCGGCTCGCGATCGGCCATCACGTCACCTCCCATTCGCGCAGCAGACACCACGATGATCCTCCTCGCCGCGCCGTACCGACGAGGGTTCACCTCGTCGTGGTCGCGGAACTCGTTCCACGCGGCTCTTGACCGCGATCCGGCCGGTGCGTTGGCTTCCGGTATGCGATCGAAGTCTGTCGAGCGGCGCCTGTGGTCATTGTTCGAGCCAATCCATGCCGTCACGTACTTCACCCCGCACGCCACCAAGGCGTTCGAGGATGCCGGGCTACGCGGTTTCTGGCGCGGGTACTTCGCGGGCAGGTCAGCTCCCCTGGGCGCGGTCGGGCCGGGACCCGTGACTGCGGCGTTCTTCGGATTCGCACCGGCGATGGTGGCCCGGGCGCTGCCGGACGTGTGGACCCGGATCAGCCCCCCGGCGGCGGTCGCGGCGCGGGCCGCCGGGGCACACGCGGCACTGGCTGAGTTGCTGGACGGCGCGCCCTCGGTCGCGGAGGCCGCAGACCTGCTCTCCGCGGCCGCGCGCGCGGTGGACCTGCCCGGCCGCGTGCTGACCGGTGCGTACGCCGATCTGCCGTGGCCAGACGCCGATCTCGACCGGCTGTGGCACGCGGCGACGATCCTGCGCGAGCACCGTGGCGACGGTCACGTGGCCGCGTTGCTGACGGCGGGGGTGGACGGCTGCGAGTCGCTGGTCTGGCGGACTTCGTTGGAGGCGGACCTCAACCGCGGGATGGTCCAGCGGGCGCGTGGCTGGACCGATGACGAGTGGGACGCCGCGGCCGCGCGGCTACGCGGCCGCGGATGGCTCGGCCCGGACGGCACCGCAGCGCAAGCCGGGCGGACCGCGTACGCGGAAGTGGAGTCGCTGACCGACCGGCTTGCCGCCACGCCGTGGCATCACCTGGGTCGGGCAGCGACCGACCGCTGCGCTCAGTTGCTCGAACCGCTGGCGGCTCGTGTCTGGACGGTGCTCCCGGACAGCAATCCGATCCCTCTGCGACGGCCAACGCCACAGCGGGCGTCAGACGAAGCCGGCGGAAGCATTCGCTGACCGAGCCCGGGAAACTCGGAGCGTCATAGCGTGGAGAGAACGAACGACAGCACGAAGCCGGCCGTGGTGCTGACCGCGACGAGGGGACCGCCCTTCTCGTACGCCTCCGGCATGAGGGTGTCGGCCAGCGAGGCGAGTACCGCTCCGGCGGCGAAGGCGAGCGGCAGGGAGACCGTCTCCGGGGAGGAGTTCGACAGCGGGCCTGCGCCGAGCACCACCGCCAAGGTCAACACGGCCGCGCATGCGACCCAGGTGCCGATGATGAAGCGGTTCGAGCGTCCCTGCTCGCGCATGGAGGCGCTGCCGACCAGTGCTTCCGGGAAGTTCGACACGAAGATGGCGGCCAGTAGCGCCAGCCCTCCGGTGCCCTCACCGAGGGACACCCCGAGGGCGGTGTTCTCCGGTACGCCGTCGAGCGTGACCGCTGCCAGCAAGGCCAGCCCGGCGGCGCCGGAGGTCGATGCGGGTGACGGCGCACGGTCGGTCGCGGCGGCGTCGGGATCCAGCTTGTCACTGCCGTGCGGCTCGTCGCGGCCCGGCTGAGCCATCCGGTCCAGCCATGCGCTGAGCACCGTGAAGACGACCGCGCCGACGAGCAGGCCGAGGGCCGCCCGCCAGATTCCGCCGTGCTCGTACGCTTCTTCGAACAGCTCGAACGCCAGCGCGGTGATCAACGCACCGGCCGCGAAGGCCAGCATGGCTGCCAGCACCGCCTTTGGCAGCCGGAACCGCGCACCTATCAGCGCCCCGATCACCAGCGCGCTGGAGGCGATGACCCCGAAGATCAATGCATCCACGCCACACCTATACCCACAAGACCACAAAGCAAAGACGATATTCAACGGCGCCTGGGCGGCCGCACCTCGAGACCGGGTCGGCAGGTCGCCCCATGACCCGACCCCTTCGGCCGCACAAGAATCGGCCGGGCCCTGGCAGGCCCGGCGGTGTCCTCGACGGTTAGACGGCGGCGTTCCGGGCGGGCCGGGCGCCGGCGGTGACCATGCCCGCGGTGATCGGGGAGGGCCGGAAGCCTTTGACGATCAGGTAGACACCCAGCGAGAACTCCCAGACAGCGATGGGAATGGTCGCGATCGCCGTCACCGGGGACAGCCGGTCCCAGAGTCCGAACAGGATGCCGGCGTCGGAGACGACGAGCATGGCCGCCCCGACGAGCCCGAGCAGGGGAAGAGCCCGGGGCACCAGACGCGACTGGTACAGCAGGGAGCCCAGCAGCAGGGCGTTCACGGCCGGAATGAAGCCTTGGCTGACCAGGAAGATCGAGTCATAGAAGGCGACCAGTGCCCGGCCGGTGACCACCGCATCCGCGCCGGCGCCGGCCTGCCGCATCGCCACGACGGTCAGGAGGCTGGCGACGCCGACGAAGATGCCGGCGGCCTCCAGCACCCGAGTCCCGACGAAGCCCAGCGCGCGGGCTTCGCCCTGCCTCCTGACCACCGGGTACAGCACGACGGCGGTGCCGATGCCGGCGAGGGCCACGACCACCTCCAGGACGCCGCCGACGGCGACCGGGAGGTCCGGCCCGGCGCCGACGATGTAGTCCGGCTCGTGCACCCGACCGTACAGGGCGAGCGTCGGGATGGAGACGAAGGTGAGCACGTAGAACGCACCGGCGATGGCCGCGGTCCGGCGCAGTGAGTCCCTCGGGGATGGTTCGGTCGCGGTCGTTCGGTCGATGGTGGTCATGCCGTCACCCTCCGGTGGATCGGTGAGCACCTCACGGGTGCGCTGGCGAACCGGCCGCTCGGGCAATCCTAGCGGCGCGCATGTTCCTGGTCGGTCACGGCAGGGAGCCGTGATTGACGTCGAGGACGGCGTTGCGCACATCCTCCTCGACGAGGTTGGCATTGAGCGCGATGGCTGCCACGGAGCCGGCGCCTGCTGCGGTGACGACCTGGGCTGTAGCGCAGGTGCACTACAGCGGAGCTGGATTTGCTCGGCTCGAGGCAAGGGGCCGAATTCAGCCGAGGTACGAGGCGGCCTGCAACGTGAACAGCTCGGCGTAGAGACCACCGAGGGCCATCAACGACTCGTGGTCGCCGGACTCGACCACCCGGCCGCCGTCCAGAACGTAGATTCGGTCGGCTGACCGTACGCTGCTGAACCGGTGCGAGATCAGCAGCACGGTACGGTCCGCGAGCAGTGTCCGGATCCGCTCGAACAGTTCCTTCTCCGCCCGCGGGTCCAGCGCGGCGGTCGGCTCGTCGAGGATGACCACCGGCGCGCCCCGGAAGAACGCCCGCGCCAGCGCCATCCGCTGCCACTGGCCCACCGACAGGTCGGTGCCGCCGACGAACTCGGGTCCGAGCAGCGTCGCGTACCCATCCGGCATCGGCTCGATGAAGGTGTCGACGCCGGCTTGGCGGGCCGCCGCCCGGATCGCGCTTTCGTCACCCATCGCGGCGACCCGGCCGAGGCCGATGTTCTCGCCGGCGGTCAAATGGAAGCGCTCGAAGTCCTGGAAGATGACCGCGACCCGGTCCCGCCAAGCGTCCGGGTCGACGGTGGACATGTCCACGCCGTCCCAGCGCACCGTGCCGGCGTCCGGCCGGTAGAGCCCCGCCAGCAGCTTGGCGAGTGTCGTCTTGCCCGAGCCGTTCTCACCGACCAGGGCCACCACCTCGCCGGCCGACAGCGAAAGCGACACGTCCCGCAGCGCCGGCTCCGCTCCGGTCGGGTAGCGGAACGAGATGCCCTCGGCGGCCAGCGTGGCGAACCCGGACGGAGCCGGACCGGTCGGCCGCGTCCGGCGTACCTCCGGCAACAGCGCGTTGAACGCGAGGTAGTCGTCGAGGTAGCTCGCGGACTCGGTGAGTGCCCCGACCGACCAGCCGAGCCCGGCCAGCCGCCCGCCCACGACCGCCACGCCGGCCACGGCGATGGTGGCCGAGGCGAGGGGCACCGTCCCGGTCACGGCCAGCCAGGCCACGAGCAACAGGGTGGCGGTCAGCACCACCCCGATCGCGGTGTTGAAAAACAGGCTCCACCGGATTTGCTGGCGCGCCAGCCGGCGCAACTCGGCCATCCGCTCGTCGTACAGCGCCTCATAACGGCGGCGCAGGTGGCCGGCCAGACCGAAGGCCCGCACCTCCTTGGCCGACTGGCGACTCAGCAATAGTGAGGAGAGGTAGTGGCGCTGCCGGTCATGGTGGGTCATCTTCCAGAAGAACCGGTGGAACGCGCCGCCCCGCTTGGACGCTCCCAGCCAGGCCGGCACCAGCACCAGCACCAGCAGCGGCAGCAGCAGTGGGGCCACCGCCACCACGGCCACGAGGCCGGCCGCGGCCCCGAAGCCGGACTGCACCAGGCCGAACAGGCCCTGCACCATGTTCAGCGGCTGATGGGCACCCATCTGGCTGCGCTGGACCCGGTTGTGGAAGTCCGGCGCGTCGAACATGGCGAGGTCGACGGCGGCAGTCAGGTCCAGGATGCGGCCCTGCACGTACCGGCTGACCCGCTCGCCCAGGATCTGCTGGCGTTCCCGCCGCACCGCACCGGCCAGCGACTGGAGCGCGGCCACCCCCGCGATCGCCAGAGCCCACGGCGCGACGACGGTCAGCGGGGCGTGCTCGTTTACCGCCTTCAGCAGCGCGTTCAGCGCGGACTGGCCGATCAGGAGCAGGCTGGTGATCCCGATGGCGCCGACCACGCCCAGCGCGGTCACCACGATCAGGTCGCTCCGGCCGGCCGTCCACCCGATCGACAGGGCCTGCCGGCACAACCGGGGAAGCTGGCGCAGGCCGACCCGCGTCGGCTCATCCGGCTGTCCGACCATGATGACCACGCGGCCAGTGTCCACCGGCCCGGCATCACCCCGCCACCGACATGACGACCACGCCGTGCGCGGACGCACCTCGTGTCGATCTGGTGTGGGGTCGAGGGTCGCCGTCGTGTCGTGCGAAAGGGGTGCGCCGCCTGTCGGCCGGGGCCGGCCGGTGATCAGCGGCCGGTGACGGCCGGTAGTGCCAGTGCCAGTGCCAGCGTGCCGTCGCGGAACAGGAGCCCACGCCGCTGGAACTCGCCGAACACCTCCTCGATGAAGCCTGCTGATTGCCTGCGCCGCAGCCTGTCACGCACCGCTGCCGCGGTGGTCGGCCGGTCGGAACATGCGAGATAGATATCGGCGAGGGTGTCCTCGAAGGTGTACGTCCCACCGTGTCCCGGGTACCGGCCGTCGTGAATCTGCACGAATCCCGGCGCAGACCAGTACGTCAGCGCCGGACGTGACGCGCGATGCCACGCTTCACTCCATTCGGCGAGCGCCCGGCGCAGCGGCTCGTACGCGCTGTCAGGAAGAGCACTGTCCAACTCGTAATCGAAGAAGTACGCGATCCGGTTCAGGTCCATCCGTTGCGGATAGACGTACCGGTAGCTGCCCTCGGGCTCGCGACGCCGTACCCCGAACCGCTCGGGATCGGCGTACATCGGGCTGAAACGTTCCATCCAGATCCGGCCGGAGTTCTCGGGTGGTTGCAGGTGTATCAGGTGCTCGGACGCGGCCGCCTGCTCGGTGTAGTCCTCGGCGGATTCACCCGGGAAGCCCCAGAGGATGCTCCACGCCACGTCGATGCCGTAGTACCGGGCCCACCGCAGCAGATTCACGTTCTGCGCGGCCCGCACGCCCTTGTCCATCAGGCGCAACACGTGCGAACTCAACGACTCCAGGCCCGGCTGCAGGTGAGTCACCCCGCCGCGGGCCAGCATCCGCAACTGCGCGCGAGTGAGGTTGGCCTTGGCCTCGTAGAAGATCTGGTAGTCCGGACCGCCGTCGGCCATCACCGGGAACAGGTCCTTCAGGTAGCGCATGTCGAGGATGTTGTCCACGGCCTCGAAGCGGAAGCTGCGGTACCGTCGGGCCAGATCGGCCAACTCGTCCAGGACGCGTGCCGGTGACTTGGCGCGGAATCGCATCGTCGTCCCGTTGAGACCGCAGAAGGTGCAGTGGTGCTTGGCGCCCCACCAGCATCCACGCGCGCTCTCGTACGGGATCGTCACATCGCGGTGCGCCGTGCGAGGCAACAGATCCAGATGTTCCGCTCGCTCGAAGTACTCGCCGTAGTCCGGCGTCGGAAGGTCGTCCAGGTTGCTCGTCGGCGATGCCGGTGCCGTCGCGACGACCCGATCGCCGACGCGGCTGGCGACCCCCGGTACGGTCGTCCGGTCGGCCCCGGCGTCCAGCGCCCGCAATAGGAGCGGGAAGGAGGCGTCGGCCTCGCCGATGACGGCGACGTCGATGGACTCGATGCGGCGAACCAGTTCCAGTCCCATCTCGTCGTCGAAGTTCGCGCCGCCGAATACGGTGACGAGCTGCGGATGCCGTCGCTTCAACCGGCGCGCCAGCGCGAACGACGCGGTGTTCTGCTGGAACGTGCAGCTGAAGCCGACCACCCGCACCTCGTGCCAGGGGTACGAGTCGACCAGCGAGTCGAGCAGAGCGGGAACATCGTTGTCGCGGATGCTCAGCAGCCGGTCCCGCACCTCCTGCCGGCTCCCGGGCAGATACGACAGCTCCTCGGCGAACTCGTCCGGCAGGCGCCCGTCCGGATCGGGAGCGTCCGCACCGAACGCTTCGACGGAGAAGAGCCAGTCGCCCACCAGGGGCCCGCGCGTTTCGGCGAGGCAACGGTAGTAGTCCGAGCCGATGCGTGCCGCGAAGTCGAGGTAGGCATGCAGAGTGCGTACCGGAAATCCCGCCCCCTCTGCGATCGCCTTGAGCAGGCCTATCTGGATCGACGGGCGGTCCAGGCCCATGAGCGGCATGGAGACGAGAACGGTGCGCATGCTACATTGTCGACCGGGTGATCTTGGCGACCGTCATCTTGACGGCGCCCTGCCCACTGACAGAGGCGCCGGCGGCCTCCTTCGCGGTGAGGGCAGCGTCGAAGGTCTCCGGCAACCCCTGGACGAGCACGGTCAGCTCGACCGACGGTTGCTCGCCACCGGCCACGGTGCGGATCGCGCCGAGGAGCGCCCGCAGCAGGTCACGTGCCGGCAGACTGCGGTCGTCCACCGTCTCCGCGAGAGCGTCGATGTCCGCACTGTTCACTGTTACCTCGTCCATTGTGTACCTCCGGGTGAGTCTGGCGGCTAGGTGGCCTGAGGTTCGGCCGCGAGTTTGGCACGGGCCTTGTCGGCGTCGGGGTGATGGAGTTGGTCGAGGATCTCCACAGCGCGGCACCAGGCGGCCCGGGCGGACACGAGGTCGCCGGCCGCGCAGTACGCGTCACCGAGGGAGGCGGTGCTGTCCCCTTCGTTGTACCGGTCGTCGAACGCCGCGAACAGGGTGACCGCGGTCCGGTAGGCGACAATGGCCGCCTCGTGCCGGCCCAGCCGCTGGTTGGCGTAACCCAGACTGTCCCAAGTCTCCGCCTGGCCGAACCGGTCGTCGAGTTTCCGTTGCAGTTCCAGGGCTTGCTGGCAGTACGCGACCGCCTCCTCGTAGTCGCCGAGCACGGCGTGGAACCAGCCGATCGCGTTGAGCGCTCTCGCCTGCCCGGCTCGATGGCCGGCGGTGCGAAAGAGCTCGAGCGCCTGCCGCGCATGGTGGAGCGCCTCCCGGTACCGGCCCTGACGCTCGAGCAGCCAGGCGCGATTCCGGTGGGTGTGCGCCTGGCCGGCTATGTCGCCGGCCTCCCGGTAGAGGTCCAGGGCGTTGTCCAGGTGGGTCGCCGCGTCGTCGAACCGGCTGAACCGGATGTATGCGCAGCCCAGGAAGCGGTGCGCGAACGCCTCCCGGCGTGGATCGGCGAGGCGCCGAGCCGCACTCAGCGCCGTGGTCAGCGCGTCGATGGAGTCATGCCAATGGCCCTGGTAACCGAAGAACTGGATGAGGGCCCAGGCCAGTTGCCAGATGAGCATGTCCTCACCGGGCTGCCGGATCACCGCGAGAAGAACCCGATGCTCGGCGAGGAACCACGCCAACGCCTCGTGCTGGTCGCTCGGGTCATCCGGGCTGACTCCGGCCGGAACCGGAGGCGGCGCGACCGGATCATCCCGGGCCGGATTGAGCAGCCGGTCGGCCCGATACGCGCTCTGCACGTAATGGCTGAGCGCCCGGTGCAGTGCGCCGGACCGGTCGGCCGGGGTGTCCATTCGCTCGGCTAGTTCCCTGGCGTATACGCGTAGCAGGTCGTGGAACGCGTACCGGCCGGGGGCGCGCTCGAGGAGATGATGGTGGGCCAGTTCGACCAGCAGTGGCCGTACCTCGGCAATGGACCGGCCGGCGAGACTGGCGGCCGCGGCCGGGCCGATGTCGGGCCCGGGGTGCAACCCCAGCAGCCGGAACAGCCGCGCGGCGTCCGGACCGAGCTGACGGTACGACCAAGAGAACACCGCCCGCACGTCGCTGGCCAGGTCGGGGTCCGTGAATTCCGCCAACCCGTCCCGGGCCTCGCGCAGGTCGGCCGCGATCACGGCGAGCGGCAGGCTGGGTTGGGTCGCTGCGCGGGTGGCCACGATGGCCAGGGCCAGCGGCAGCCTGGCGCACATCGCGACTATCGCATCCGCCACGGACAACTCGGCGGAGACCCGGTCGGCGCCGAGCCGACGGATCAGAAGCGCGCGAGCCTCCTCGACCGGCGGCAGATCCAACGTGATCGGACACGCTCCACCCGTGGTGATCAGACCGGCGAGCAGGTTACGGCTGGTCACCAGCGCCATGCAGCCGGGTGCGCCCGGCAGCAGCGGACGCACCTGCTCGACGTCGCGCGCGTTGTCCAGGACGACCAGAATGCGCCGACCCGCCAGGAGACTGCGGTACAGCGCCACCTGCGCCTCCAGCCTCGCCGGAATCCGGTCCGGCGGCACGTCGAGCGCATCGAGAAAGCCTCGTACCGCCTCACCAGGCGCCACGGGCGATCCGCTCGGATCGAACCCGCGCAGGTTCACGTACAGCTGCCCGCCGGCGAAGCGCGCAGCGACCCGGTGCGCCCAGTGCACTGCCAGCGTCGTCTTGCCGATGCCGGCCATGCCGTCGATGGTGGCGATCACCACCGTGCTGCCGGGCGCGTCCAGCGGCAGAGACGCGGTGGCCAGCAACGCGTCCAGCTGACGCAGCGGTGCCGCGCGCCCGGTGAACCCGTACACATCCGGCGGGAGCTGAGCCGGTACGGTCGCCCTCCGGCCGGCGGTGTCCGCACGGTCGAGGCGCGGAACCGGGGGCGGTTCGCCGCGCAGGATCGCCTCGTGCAGACCGCGCAGCTCCGGTCCGGGATCGGCGCCCAGTGCCTCGGCCAGCCGCTCGCGTACCTTCGCATAGCGGTCGATGGCCTCCGCGTCCCGGCCGGCCGCGTGCAGTGCCTCCATCAGGAGGGCCTCGAGCGGCTCGGCGAGCGGGTACTCGATGATCAGGTCCGACAGGGTGTTGATCACTGTCTCGGGGTGACCGAGCCGGAGCTCCGCGCGCGCCCAATGAATGGCGGCGTCCTGCCGGCGCCGGTGCCAGCTTTCGCGTACGTTGGCCGCCCAGTCGCCCGGCAGTGTGGCGAGGGGGGTGCCCCGCCACAGGGTCAACGCCTCCGCGAGAGCGCGTGCGCGGTCCGAGTCCGCGGACGACGGGTCACGGCCGAGATCCGCCAGCCGCCGGAACCGGTGCAGGTCGACCCGGTCGGGGTCGGTGTCCAGCACGTACCCGGCGTGCCGGCGCTCTAGCACGGCGGCACCTCCGCCCAGACGCGCGGCTTGTCTCAACAGCTGGCGGATGCGGCTCAGGTGCGAATACAGCACGTTGCGAGCCTCCGCCGGAGGCTCGTCGCCCCACACCCGGTCGACGAGTGCCTCGATCGACACGGGCCGTCCCGCATCCACCGCGAGCGCCGCGAGCACGGCCTGCTGGCGTGGGGTGCCGGCGTCGAGCGACCGGCCGCCGACGAGCAGCTGGACCTCGCCGAACAAGCGGAACTCCATCGCCACCTTCGGTGATCGGCGCGCTACGGACTGATCCACCCATGCTGATGTGGGCCGCAGCCGGCCGCAAGATGCGTAAGCAGGCCGTTGGCTGACCGTTCGGACATGCCTCGTCAGGCCGACTCAGGCGATTCCCGCGCTCGATCGGTTGTCCGCTGTGGGCGCTCGTCGCCACGGCGTTGGATCGGGAACACTCAGGACCGCCGGACCTTCATCGCGCCCTGGTGCTTGTCGGTGGGGGACCGGATGGGTGAGCCCGGGCGTCCACTGGCGCGATGCCGGGCTGGCCAGAGCCCGCTGGACGACTGGCCGAATCCGTGCGCGGAGCGTACATTGTTGCAGCTCAGACTGCATGAGCGGCGGTACGCTCGCGCCGATGTTCCGGTCCAGGAATCTTGCCGGGGTGGTGGCGGACGCGTTGCCGGCCGCCGTCACCGTTCTGCGCCCGAGCGACGGCGCCGTGCTGTACGCCAACGCGCGGTTCGCCGCACTTGCGGGGATTGCCGGAAGCAATGCCGTGGGCCGTCGTCTGGATCACCTGTTGGCAGCAGCGGGCCTGCCGGAGGCCCTGGCCACCGCGGCTGATACGGGCCGGGAAGCGGAGGTGCACGGCCGGCGACCCGATGGGACGCCGTTGCGGGTGAACGCGTCGGTGCGGCGGTCGCCGTACGGCGCTGAACGTGACGCGCTGGTGGCCGTCTGGACCGAGGTGGCAGCGCTCGCGCAGCTGGCGGAGCTGCCGGAGAAGAACCCTGGTCCGGTGTGCCGGCTCGCCCGTGACGGCACGGTGCTGATGGCGAACGCGGCGGCGCGGGTGTTCCTCGCCGACGGCGAAGATCTCCGCGGGCGGAACTGGCATACGGTCTGCCCAGGCGTCACCCCGGAGCTGTGGCACCAGGTGATCGAGGATGGGGAGGGCGGTCACGACTCCCAGCGCAGCGGCCGGTTCGTGTCGTTCACGTACGTCCGCGCCGAGCGCGGCGACGTGGTGTTCGCCTACGGCGCGGACGTCACTGCCCGTCGGGAAGGCGAGGAACTGCTCGCTCGCCAGGCCGCGGCGCTGGCCGAACAGGCCCGGTTTCCGGAGATGAACCCCGGCCCGGTGCTGCGCCTCGGCTTCGACGCGACGGTCGTGCTGGCCAACGCCGCGGCGCGCGCGATCTTCGGTGAGGCCCTCGTCGGGCGGTCCTGGACGGAGTTGTGTCCCAGCGTCCTCACCGGGACGTTCTGGCAGGACGTCGTGGCCAACGACGGGGTGTACCGGTTGGAAGCCCACACGGCCGGCCGCGAATTCGTGTTCGCGCACCGGCGCGACCCGCGGACCCGGTTGGTGTTCGTCTTCGGTGCCGACGTCACCGCGCAGAAGCAGGCAGAACAGGCGCTCCGCCAGGCAGAACGGATGGCGACGCTGGGAACGCTCGCCGCCGGAGTGGCCCACGAGTTGAACAACCCGGCCGCCGCTACCCGGCGCGCGGCCGAACAGCTGCGGGACGCGTTCGCCGGGCTGGAGGCCGCGCACCTCGACCTCGCTGAGGCCGGTCCTCCGGCGGCCGGCTGGGATCTGCTGCGCGACTTCGAGCGTCACGCCCGCCACCACGCGACCCAGCCCGTGGACCTCGGCACGGTGGAACGGGCGGACCGCGAGGCCGCGCTCGAGGACTGGCTCGACGAGCAGGATGTGTCAGATCCGTGGGACCTGGCCCCGGCGCTGGTGTCGCAGGGCCTCGACCCGGCGCGCCTCGACCCGCTCATCGAGATGTTCGACGACAACCATCTCGGCGCGGCGCTGGGCTGGGTGGTGAACACGTTCCGGGTCCACAGCCTGTCACACGAGATCGGGCAGGGCTCGACGCGGATATCCGAGATCGTCGGTGCGCTGAAGAGCTACTCCTATCTCGGCCAGGCGCCGGTGCAGGCCGTCGACATTCACGAGGGACTGGACAACACCCTCGTCATCCTGCGCAGCAAACTCGAGGCCGGGATCACGGTGCATCGTGAGTACGGCACCGACGTGCCGGCGCTCCAGGCGTGGGGAAGCGAGCTCAATCAGGTGTGGACGAACTTGATCGACAACGCCGTGGATGCCATGGACGGCCACGGTGAGATCACCATCCGGACGTACCGCGACGGCGACACGGTGGTGGTGGAGATCGCCGACACCGGCCCGGGCATACCGGAGGCGGTCCAGTCACAGGTCTTCGACCCGTTCTTCACCACGAAGCCGCCCGGCAAGGGTACCGGCCTCGGCCTGTCGACCAGCTATTCGATCGTGACCGGCAAGCACCGCGGTGCGATCTCCGTGGCGTCGCGCCCGGGGGCGACGCGCTTCACCGTCCGGCTTCCGATCAAACCGCCGGCGGCGGCCGACGGCGAGGACCGGGAAAGGGGATAATCCATGGCGCGGCGGCCAGTGATCATGACCGTGGACGATGACCCGGAGGTGCTTCATGCGATCGAACACGACCTCCGTCAGCATTATCGCGGCGACTACCGAGTGCTCAAGGCGAGTTCCGGGGCGCTCGCCCTGGAGGCGGCCCGGGAGCTGATGAAACGCGGCACGCCGGTCGCGCTCTTTCTGGTGGACGAGCGGATGCCCGAAATGACCGGCACGGAGCTGCTGCGGGAACTGCGCAAGTTGTATCCGGACGCGCGCAAGGTGCTGCTGACCGCCTATGCGGACACGGAAGCCGCGATCCGCGGCATCAACGACGTCGGGCTCGACCACTACTTGATGAAACCGTGGGATCCACCGGGTCTGCGGCTGTATCCGGTGCTCGACGACCTGCTTTCCGACTGGCGCGCCACCGTCCGGCTGCCCTACGAAGGCATTCGCGTCGCCGGCGCCAGCTGGTCCCCGCAGAGCTATACGGTCAAGGAGTTCCTGTCCCGCAACGGCGTTCCGTACCAATGGGTCGACGTGGACCAGGACCCATCCGTGGGTGAGTTGGTCGCCGACATCGCCGGCGACCACACCAGGTTGCCCGTCGTACTGTTCCCCGACGGCACCGCGCTGGTCCAACCCACGAACGGCGAGCTCGCCGAGAAGACCGGCATGCAGACGAGGGCCAGCCTGCCGTTCTACGACCTCATCATCGTCGGCGGCGGCCCGGCCGGCCTGGCCGCGGCGGTTTACGCCGCGTCCGAAGGGCTGCGCACGCTGATGGTGGAGCAGGCCGCCCCCGGCGGGCAGGCCGGCACCAGCTCACAGATCGAGAACTATCTCGGCTTCCCGGCCGGGGTGAGCGGCGCCGACCTGGCGCGGCGGGCCACTGCTCAGGCACGCCGCTTCGGTACGGAGATTCTCAGCGCCCAGCAGGTCGTCGCGGTCGGCCGGCGCGACCCGTACCGTCTCGTCCGGTTGGCCGACGGCAGCGAGGTCTTCGGGTACGCGGTGATCCTCGCCCAGGGCGTCGCCGTGCACACCCTCGACATCCCGGGTCTCGCGACGTTCACCGGCGCGGGCGTGTACTACGGCGCCGCGATGACCGAGGCGGCCGCGATCCGCGGCCAGGACGTGTGCGTTGTCGGCGGGGCGAACTCCGCCGGCCAGGGTGCATTGTTCTTCTCCCGCTACGCGCGCCGGGTCACGATGCTGATCCGCGCGGACTCGCTGGCCAAGGCGATGTCGCGGTATCTTGTGGATCGCATCGAGGCGGCACCGAACATCGAGGTGCTTACCGGCGTCGAGATCGTTGCCGCGTACGGAAGCGACCGGCTCGAGCGTCTCGTGGTCTGTGATCTGACCGGCGGTCCCCAGCGGGAACTGCGGCCGGCCGGCGTATTCGTATTCGTGGGGTCCGAACCGCACACGACCGCCGTCGAGGGAGTGGTCGAGCTGGACGAGCGCGGCTATGTGGTCACCGGTCCGGACCTGCCTCGGGCCGCGAGCGGACGGCCGCGCAACTGGACACTCGATCGTGACCCGTTCCTGTTCGAGACCAGCGTGCCGGGCATTTTCGCGGTGGGGGATGTGCGAGCAGGTTCGGGCAAGCGGGTTGCCGCCGCGGTCGGCGAGGGTTCCGGCGCGGTAAGCATGGTCCACCGCTACCTCGAGACGGTCTGACATATATCAGTGAGGACGGTTGGCTGATCGGGGCGCTGATCATCCTCAACGGACAGACGGCCGGGCGACGAGACCTTGGTCGACCCACCGCGAATGAGTCCGACCATTTGGTGTCCCCAATCCGACAGTGCCTCATGATTCTCCTGGCTTCCCCTTGCCTTCCTGTTGGCCGCGCGCGTCAAATCGATGCATTACGATCCTTCAGCGAAGGGTACGGAAATGAACAGACGGAGGCTCATACAGGGAATCGCAGGTTCGACGATCGTCGCGTTGATAGTCGCCGGGCAAGGGCAACCGGCCGGCGCCGAGGGAACGGGGGCCGACGGGTCGACCGGTATGGTCCGCGGAACCTCCGGCTTGCAGGTGCATGTCGGTAAGTACCGGGAGGCCGGACATGTGCCGGACAATCTCCGGCCGGCCCTCGCGGCGGCGGAGGAGCTCGCTGAGCGGATGCCCGGCGACTTCGGCCGGCCCTGGTTCGACGAGGCGGCCGGCGTGGTGGTGGTCGACGTCGCGACCCTCCGCGGGAACAAAGTCACGGCGGCCATCCGTGAGCAACAGTCCGGCGCCGACGAGGTCGTTCCCGAATTGAGCCCCACCGACGGGCCGATGGCCGGCAAATCGATGGATTTCACGCTGCTCTCCCGTGAATTGGGCGGGAAACAGGTACGGCAGCGTTCGGTCCGGAACAGCACCTCATCCCTGCGCGCGATCGAGGACGAGCTCATCGAAATGTCACGGCTGCCCGATTTTCAGGCGGAGAACATCTGGATGACGCGGATCGATCCGCCGAACAATCGGGTCATCGTCACGGTCGATCAGCTCTCTGATCCGCTTGCGGCGGCCGTCGTCCAGCGGTACGGCACCGAGCTCGTCGCCGTGGAGGTGGACGTCGATGAGACAAAGCCGCAACCCACGGTCGGGCGGTGGGCCGACAATCCACCCTTCTACGGCGGATCGCGGATCAACGCCCCAGCGGGCGGGTGTACGGATGCCTTCTCCTGGTACGGCGGCAGCACCAACTACATGCTGACGGCCGGGCACTGCGCGCCGAGCGGCGGGTCGGTCTCCACAATCGTCGCGTATATGGGCACCGTGACATCGGGCTACCACGAGAACTGGAGCACCACGTACGGCACGGTCTACCTCACTGGACAATCCACCTATCGCGGCGATATGGCGCTGGTGACGGTGAAGAACGGATCCTCGGCGGGGCGGATCTATCGAGGCAACTCCGAGTCCACGAGCAGCGCGCCCGTACGCGGCATGATGTCCTCCAGCTCGCGCGCCGGTGATCAGTTCTGTACGGGTGGATCTTCGCGCAAGAGCGACGGTAGTGCCGGGCCCGGGGAGATCTGTGGCTGGACGGTCGACGTCGTCGGCACAAGTTACGAATATGCCTCCGGCCACTGGTACCGCAACGTCGTGCGGAGCAAGAGCAAGACGGGCTGGTGCAACCGTCCTGGCGACTCGGGTGCACCGGTGTACATCGTGAGCAGCTCGGTGGTGTACGCCAAAGGTATTCTGGACGCGGCGGGCGGCGGAGGCTCCGACTACTACGGCGGCTTGTTCGACCAATGCGCTGTCGCCTTCACCGACATCTACCAGGCATACTACGGTTTCCCGGGGGTGATCCGGACAGGATGAGACGTCGGCTGCTCGGTGGGCTTGCCGTGGCCTGTCTCGCCGCCATGTCCGTCGCGTGTTCCACCAGCGACAGCGACAACGATCCGACGTCGTTCGCGGGATATCGACTCGGTGCCGATGGGCGGCAGCTCGTGCTGGTCGTGGAAACCGGGCCGGAGGACAAGGTGGTCGGCGGCAAGGTGGTCGACCAGGACACCTCGGCGGTCACCGTCGAGGTGACCGTCGACCGGCACCGGGACCTGCAGCCCGCCGTGGCGGTGAGCCGCGAAGTGACAGTGACACTGGCCGATCCGCTGGGCACGCGAGAGGTCTACACCAGGTCCGGCCAACGCTTGCAGCCCGTCCGCTGATCCTCTGACCACCCGATTGAAGCGCCGCCCGCTGACGTTGATGCGGGCGGCGCGGGTGTGTCACAGGAGCGGCGTGAAGTCGTGGACCACCCGGCATTGCGGCTAACCCGAGCCTGTCGTGCCTGCAAGTTCCGTCAGCCGGCGTTCGAGGAAGCGCCGTTCGGCGCCGTCGTCGGTGAGTTGTCGGGCACGCCGGTAGGCGTCACGCGCCTCGTCGATGCGCCCGAGGCGTCGCAGGAGTTCGGCCCTGGTCGAGTGCAGATAGCGGAAGTCGTCGAGACCGAGGCGGTCGACGATGCGCAGGCCGGCCTCGGGGCCTTCGGTCTCGGCGATGGCGATGGCGCGGTTCAGCTCCACGACGGGCGATCCGGTCAGCCGGCCAAGCTCGTCGTACAGCGCCGCGATCTGCGCCCAGTCGCACCGCACCTCGGCGTGCAACGAGGCGATCGCGGCCTGCAGGACATAGGGCCCGCGGCCGCCCAGCACCAGTGCCCGGTCGAGCTCGGCCCGTCCGGCGGCGATCTGCTCGGTGTTCCACCGTGACCGGTCCTGATCGCCGAGCAGCACGAGCTCGCCGTTCCTGAACCGCGCCTCGCGACGGGAGTCGTGCAGGAGCATCATCGCCAGCAGCCCGTGAACCTCAGGGGCGTCCGGAAGCAACTCGGCGAGCGCACGCCCCAACCAGATGGCCTCCGCCGCCAATTCGTCCCGGCCGCCGTAGCCCTCGTTGAAGATCAGGTAAACGACCGCCAGAACGGCGTCGAGGCGCTCCCCGAGCAGGTGACTCGGTGGCACTCGAAACGGGATCCCGGCAGCTTTGATCTTTCGCTTGGCCCGTACCAGCCGCTGCGCCATCGTGCGCTCCGGCACCAGGAAGGCACGGGCGATCTCGTCCGTGGTGAGCCCGCCCAGGGTGCGCAGGGTGAGCGCAACCTGCGCCTCGACGGCGAGCGCTGGATGACAGCAGGTGAAGATGAGCTCCAGGCGCTCGTCCGGAAACGGCGTGGTCCTCATCGGCACCTCCGCACGATCGCCGGCGACGAGCAGGCCGAACTTGGCCGTGAGCGCCCGGTGGCGGCGGATGCGGTCCGTCGCGTGGCGGCGGGCCACCGTCATCAGCCAGGCGCGCGGGTTGCCGGGGACGCCGTCAACTGGCCACCGGTCGGCGGCGATGGCGAACGCCTCCTGGGCGGCCTCCTCGGCGAGGTCGAAGTCACCGAGGAAGCCGACCAGGGTTGCCAGGACGCGGCCCCACTCCTCGCGGAAGACCTGTTCGAGCGTCGTTACCAATACACCTCCGACGGGCGGATCTCGACGGCGCCACCATAGCGTGCCGCAGGGACGCGGGCGGCCACCTCGATGGCGGCATCGAGGTCGTCAGCCTCGAGGATGAACCAACCGCCGACGGCCTCCTTCATCCCGGCGAACGGGCCGTCCGATATCAGGGTCTTGCCGCCTTCGACCCGCACGGTGGTCGCGTTCTCGGGCAGGCCCATCGGCAGCCCAGGGGTGACGCCCGGCGTCTGATTGAGCCCTTGGTAGTCGGCGCGGACCTGCTTCTGCTCATCCTCGGACAGCGCAGCCTGCCGCTCGAGCGCGGTGCCCTGGTAGATCAGTGCGACGTACTTCATCGCTTGCTCCTCATCACTTCCGGATAGTCACGCGATAAGACGAACGACGAGCCCGGAAATCGACAGCTCGACACCGGAAATCTTGACCTCCCCGTACGTCAGCTTGTCCAGACGGCCGACACCGCCCTGTCCTGGCGTCGTGGCCGGTGCGCGCGACGCCACCGGTGAACTGTCCGACCTCGCCGCCCGGGCCACGGTCCGCCCGGTACCGGTGGATCTGATCAGCCCGGACGGCCCGGTCCGGCTCGTCGAGGCAGCCGTCGCCGCGTACGGCGGCCTGGACATCCTGGTGAACAACGTGGGCGCTGTCCGGCCGCGCACCGGCGGGTTCCTCTCCGTCACCGACGACGATTGGCTCTCCGCCTTGACGATCAACTTTCTCGCCGCCGTCCGTACCACGCGCGCCGCGCTGCCCCACCTCATCGACCGCGGTAGCGGTGCGATCGTGACCATCAGCTCGGTCAACGCGCGACTGCCCGACCCGCTGGTCATCGACTACAGCGCCGCCAAGGCGGCCCTGGCCAACTTCGCCAAGTCGCTGTCGAAGGAGGTAGGGTCCCGCGGTATTCGCGTCACCACGGTGAGCCCGGGACCGGTGAGCACCGGACTGTGGCTCGGCACCGACGGCGTCGCGGCCACCGTCGCCCGAGCGGGCGGCGCGGCACCCGAGGCTGTCGCCCGACAAGCCGCCGGCCAGTCCATGACCGGCCGGTTCACGCAACCCGAAGAGGTCGCCGACCTCGTCCTCCGGCTTGCCAGCGACCGCACCGGCAACATCACCGGCGCCGACTTCACCATCGACGGCGGCCTCATCACCACCCTTTGACGATCCTCGCCGGCCTCGGCAACCTTCTCGCTCCCTCGGCGGTCCCGGGGTTGCACCCTCCGGAAACCATTCTCGCGGGGTGACGAAACGACAGGAATCCCGGCCCGACCGTCAGATCCGAGCCCGAGCCCGATGGTCCGTCACCATGGCGGCCGTCGCCGGTGCTCTCGCGGCAAGCGGCGCGACCGTGGTGGCGACCCCCGCGGAGGCAGCCGTCCCAGCCGTGGCGCAGACCCGGTCCAGCCTCATGTACCGCAGCCTCACCGTGACCGCGACCGGCGTCCAGCTCCGCCAGACGCTCGCCGCTCAGCGCACCACCGTGACGACCCACACCGCCGAGGTCACCACGGCCACGGCTGCGCTCACCGCCGCCGAACAGCAGGTCACCACCGCGACGACCGCCGACACGGCAGCCAAGGCCCGCGTCACGGCGGCGCGACAGGCGGTGGCCACGGCGAAAAAGAACCTGACGAAGGTGAAGCCGCGCACCAAGGCCGCGATCACCCGGGCGCGGAACGCGGTCACCGCCGCTGAGAAGACGCTTGTTCTGCGTACGTCTCAAGCGCAGGACGCGGCGACGGCCCTGACTGCCGCCGAGGCGTCCGTGGCGGCCGCCACCACATCGCTGAACAACGCGAAGAATGCGGTGAAGTCGGCCTCCGCCGCCGTGGTGGCGACCCGGGAGAAGATCGCGGCCCTGAAGACACCCGCCGAACTGGCGGCCCAGGCCGCCGGAATGAGCCGTACGGTGGTCACCGCGGTCCGGACCGGCTTCACCCCGGCCGACACGACGGTCGTCTACGGAACCACGGTCCACCGGACCGTCGCGTACGCCTACCGGCGCATGGTCGACGACGCGAAGAAGGCCGGAATCTCGATCTCGGGCGGCGGCTACCGCACCAAGCAGCGCCAGATCGAGCTCCGAAAGATCAACGGGTGCCCCGACGTCTGGACCGCGCCGTCCTCGTCGTGCCGTGTACCGACCGCGATCCCGGGCCGCTCCCTGCACGAGATCGGCATGGCCGTCGACATCACCTCCGCCGGCAGGACACTCACCTCGAAGAGCCCCGCCTTCAAGTGGTTGCAGGTCCACGCCGACGAGTACGGCTTCGTGAACCTGCCCTCCGAACCCTGGCACTGGTCCATCACAGGCGGCTGACGGCTACCCGCCGGATGAGCGGCACGGTCGTCACCATGGCGAGGTGTCGCAGATCTGACGGCCCACACGGTGCAAGCCGACGGAGTTCCGCTGCCTGCGGCATTAACGTCGACGGGCACGAGTACCCGCTACCGATCGGGACCGAGCCTGGACAGGGGGCTGGTCATGGCTATCCAGGAAATGGCGCACACCGCGCCTGATGTGACGATGGTGCAGCTGGAGCCCGCGGTTCACCGCAGGATCCTGAACTTTCTCAACCAGGCTGTCCAACCACAGGATCTCGTGTACGACAAGCCGCCGCCGCCCAATCCGGAACCCCACGTGGACCACCGAGAAACGCGGCACGAAGGGATGCAAGATCGTCGCGTGATCCTGGATCCGGACATCGCCAAGGAGATCTTCGACTTCCGCGACCGCGAGTACCCCCTCGGCTTCCGCCACCTGAAGGAACTCGCCGCGCTCGACGCCTTCGACCGTCGGCACCTGGACGTCCTCGAGCACTTCTTCAGCAACGCGTCCTACGGCAGCTGGTCGCTCTTTCCGCAGGGCATTCCTCGCCGCGGACCGGGCGGCTACGACGGCGTGGTGCACGCCGCGCTGCTGTACACCGGCAACGGGCTGTTC
>Ga0081539_10000878_pt1 | contig 57633 bp, 52 predicted proteins | sample TabmetS4T2R2_FD_71023 | JGI IMG/M metagenome (GOLD analysis project Ga0081539, IMG submission 71023) | Tabebuia heterophylla rhizosphere microbial communities from the University of Puerto Rico - S4T2R2 | ecosystem: Host-associated > Plants > Roots > Rhizosphere ...
TGCGGCCCGGGTTGCGGGCGCTGATGGAGGTCTCCAAATGCGAGCCGACGACGCTCGATGAGGGCGATCTGGCGTTTCGGTTGGCGCCGCGGATCAACGCGGCGGGCCGGCTCTACCGCGCCGATGCGGGGGTCGAGCTGATGCTGACCGAGGACGAGGAGCGGGCCGAGCAGATCGCGGTCGAGCTGAGCCGGGCGAACTCGGAGCGGCGGGCGACCGAGCGCGAGGTCGACACCGGGGCCGAGGCGGCGCTGCGCGAGCTGCCGGAGGAGTTGCGGGCGGCGCCCGGGTTCGTGGTCGCCGGCGCGGGCTGGCATCCGGGCGTGGTCGGGATCGTCGCCTCGCGGCTGGTTGAGCGCCACCACCGCCCGGCCGTCGTCATTTCCCTCGACGAAGAGGGGATGGGGCGGGGAAGCGGGCGCAGCATTCCCGGCTTCGACCTCTTGGCCGCGCTCGAGGCCTGCGCCGAGCACCTGGAGACCTTCGGCGGCCACAAGGCGGCGGCGGGACTCTCGCTGCGGGCCGAGAACGTCGCGGCTTTCCGCGCCGCCTTTGCCGCACACGCCCGCTCGGTGCTGGGGCCCGAGGACCTGCGGCGCACGGAGCGGATCGACGCGATGGTCGGGGGCGTCGGCCTCGGGCTCGAGCTGGCCGAGGAACTCGGCAAGCTGGCCCCCTTCGGGATGGGCAACCCCGGCGTGCGGCTGATGGTTCCTTCGGCCACGGTCAGCGACGTGCGCACGATGGGAGCCGAGGGCAAGCACTCGCGCTTCAGCCTGCACAGCGGCTCGCACCGGGCGCTCGGTGTCGCCTTCGGCCGCTCCTCGCTCGGGGTCGAGCCCGAGGAGGCGGTTGACGCCGCGGTGCGCCTGGAGGTCAATCACTGGAACGGCGCCGTCGAGCCGCGGGTGGTCCTGCGCGAGCTCTACCCGCTGGAGAGCGGGGCGGAGGAGCCCGCCCCCGCGCACCGCTGCTCCTGCGAGGACACGGAGTGGTGGGCGCGCTTCGAAGCCGAGTTGCGCCGCGACCCGGGCGGCGTGTCGAGTTCTGCGCGTATAGGTCCCCACAACTCGACACGCGAAGTGGTGCGGGGTGGGGGGGCGATCTCGGTGGCGCTGGCGGAGCTGGTTTCGAGCGGGGCGGGGGTGCTCGCGGTTTGCGCCGACGCGTCGCGACGGGCGGCGCTCGCGGGCGGCGCCTCGGGGCTGGCGCGGTTCAATGGCGGCAGCGGCCGGGTCGCTTGCCGCAACTGCGGTTCCGCCGCGATCGCCGGGGTGATCTCGAAGGCGGGCGGTGGCCTCGCGCTGACCGACTACGCGACGCTGGCCGCGCAGCAGCAGAACGTCGTCGAGTGCTTCGAGCACGTCGCGCTCGTCGATCCGCCGCCGCACGAGATCGCCGCCGACCTCGTCGCCGCCCCCCGCGAAGAGTGGGCCGATGGCGACGTTGGCGACACCTCCCTTACCCAGCCTGTTTTTCCGCACCCCGGTTACGTCCACGAGCTCTGGACCGGGGCCGAGGCCGATTTCACGCTCGCCGTGCTGGATGCCGCTGCGCCCTCCCGGAAGACCATCGCCGCCGTTTTTCGGCGTCTCCGCGAGGTCGGCGAGGCGAGCGGCTCGGGGCTCCGGACCGCCCTCGCCGGCGAGGGCGCGCACCCGCTCGCGGCCGAGACCGCGGCCCGCTGCCTCCGGGTTCTGCGCGAGCTCGAACTCGTGCGTGGAGAGCCCTCCGTTGGCGGCGGTGTTGTGGGGGTCGTATCCTCAGAGGGGACCGAACTGGAGCACTCCCCGGCGTTCCGCGCCTACAGCGACGAATTCTCGGAGGCAAGGCGATTCCTCGAAAGACCCAAACTGCCGTAGAGCACTCTGAGCTCCTCGCCGATCTCTTTGCGGTGATCGAGGAGTTCGACTCGGTGCCGAGTGCCAACGGCACGGACGGCAACGGCGCCGGTTTCAGCGCGACCGCGACCGCGGTGGCGACGATCGACCGTGCCAAGGTCGAGCGCGCCTTCAACTTCGCCTGCGAGCGCCACGCCGACCAGGTCCGCTACTCGGGCGATGAGTTCATCACCCACCCGGTCGGGGTCGCCCAGGTCTGCGCCGGGCTGCGGCTCGATACCGAGACCCTCTGCGCGGCGCTCCTGCACGACACGGTCGAGGACACCAGCGCCAGCCTCGAGGAGATCGAAGCGGAGTTCGGCAAGGAGATCGCGGCGCTGGTCGACGGCGTCACCAAGCTGACCGGGATGACCTTCGAGAGCCGCGACGAGCGTCAGGCGGAGAACTATCGGAAAATGATGGTGGCGATGGCCACCGACGTCAGGGTGATCCTGATCAAGCTGGCCGACCGTCTCCACAACATGCGCACGCTCGGCGCCCTGCCGAAGCAGAAACAGATGGCGAAGTCGCATGAGACTTTGGAGATCTACGCGCCGCTCGCCCACCGGCTCGGTATCCACGCGATCAAGTGGGAGCTCGAGGACCTCTCCTTCGCGACCCTGCACCCGCGCAAGTACGCCGAAATCAAGCAGCTGGTCGCCCAGCAGCGCGACGAGCGCGAGAGCTACGTCTCCGCCGCCGGCGAGTTCCTCTCCGAGGAGCTCGAGCAGGTCGGGATCGAGGCTGAGATCTCCGGCCGGGCCAAGCACTTCTACTCGATCTACACGAAGATGGCGAAGAAGGGCCGCGAGTTCAACGAGATCTTCGACCTCACCGCGATGCGGGTGATCGTCGGCTCGGTCAAGGACTGCTACGGCGCCGTCGGCGTCATCCACTCGCTCTGGAAGCCGCTGCCCGGCCGCTTCAAGGACTTCGTCGCGATGCCGAAGGCCAACATGTACCAGGCGCTGCACACGACGGTGATCGGGCCCGAGGGCAAGCCCCTGGAGATCCAGATCCGCACCGAGGAGATGCACAAGCTCGCCGAGTACGGGATCGCCGCCCACGTCGCCTACAAAGAGGGCGGCGCCGATGACCCGCAGCGGGAGAAGATGACCTGGCTGCGGCAGCTGGTCGAGGCCGAGGGGGAACAGGACCCCGGCGAGTTCCTCGAGTCGCTGAAGGTGGACCTGTTCGAGGACGAGGTCTTCGTCTTCACCCCGAAGGGCGAAGTGAAGAACCTCTCCGCCGGCTCGACCCCGCTCGACTTCGCCTACGCCGTCCACACCGACGTCGGCCACCGCACGGTCGGGGCCAAGGTCAACGGCTCGATCGTGCCGCTGCACTACCAGCTGAAGTCCGGCGACATCGTCGAGGTGCTGACCGCGAAGCAGAACCGCGGCCCTTCGCGCGACTGGCTGAAGCTGGTCCGGACCAGCCGCGCCCGCAACAAGATCCGCGCCTTCTTCAAAGAGGAAAGCCGCGAGGACGCCGAGCGCAAGGGGCGCGAGAGCCTCGACGAAGCGCTGCGCACCCGCGGCATCCCGATGCAGAAGGTCGCCGGCTCAGCCCTGCTGGCCGACGTCTTCCGCGAGATGGGCTACAAAAAAGGCACCGACTTCTACATCGCCCTCGGCCAGGGCAAGGTCTCGACCAAGACCGTCGCCAACAAGCTGATGCAGCGGCTGAAGGCCGGCGAGGCGGTCGAGGACCGGCCCGGCGAGGCGCCCGGCCGGGCTCGCGAGGACCGCGCCCGCCGGACCAAGGACGCCTCCAACTACGGGATTGCGGTCAAGGGCGTCGACAGCGTCGCGGTGCGGCTCGCCAAGTGCTGCCGTCCGGTGCCGGGCGACGAGATCGCCGGTTACGTCAGCCTCGGCCGCGGGATCACGATCCACCGCGCCGACTGCAAGAACGTCAAAGCCCTGAAACGGGCGCCCGAGCGCTTCGTCGAGGTCGGCTGGGAAGGCGAAAACGAGGCCTCCTACCGGGTCGAGCTGCAGATCGACGCCTACGATCGCACCCGCCTGCTCGAGGATCTCGCTCGGACCTTCTCGGAGGCCGGGATCAACATCATCGGCGCCGCCTGCACGACCAACCACCCGATGGTGAAAAACCGCTTCGTCGTCGAGGTCGGTGACACCGAGCAGCTCAAGCAGTGCATCTCCCGGCTCCGCAACATCGAGTCGGTGTTCGACGCTTACAGGATCACGCCCGCCGCTTGATGCATTTAGCCGGCGATAGCCGGCTTCAGGCGATGATCGTTAACCCGCCGGGTTCGATGCCGAGCTCGACCCGGGTGCGGTCGCCGATGTAGTCGCCGTCGACCTGGACCGGAAAGGGGCGCGGAGCGCCCTGCTTATCCTTGGAGATCGCGGTGACGGTGGCGTTGGTGACGTCATCGAAGTGGACGACCTGTTTGTGGCCGGCCGCGGTCCGGGTCTCGCTGAACAGGCGCGGGATCAGGGTCGGCATGTCGCGCTGCGCCGCCCGTTTCAGCACCGCGATCGAAAGGGTGCCGTCGTCGAAGTCGATTCCCTCGCAGACCCGGATCGGGCGGTTGGCGAAGTAGGTGAGGGGGTCGGAGTTCTGGGCGATCGCGGTGATCCCCTCGATCGGATTGGCGCCGCCGACCTCGACCCGCACGCGGACAGCGTTCAGCAGGTACTTGCGGAAGAAGCTGGAGACGCCGGCCCAGCTGTAGTAATAGGGACCGGCTCTCGCCTTCAGGCGCGGGTTTTCGTCGACCCGGCGGACCACCGTGGCGTCGATCCCGACCCCGCAGGCAAAGACGAAGCGACGCTGGTCGACCTTGCCGAGGTCGATCTTCCGCGGTTTCCAGTCGTCGGCCAGCGAGAGCAGGTGCTCGGTCGCGTCGACGACGTCGTTGGGGATCCCCAGCGTGCGGCAGACCACGTTGGTCGAGCCGCCCGGCAGCATCGCCACCGGCAGGTCGGTCCCGGCGAGCCCGTTGGCGACCTCGTTCAGGGTCCCGTCGCCGCCAAAGGCGACGACCACGTCGTAGTCACCGTCGATCGCCTGGCGCCCGATCTCGGTCGCGTGGTTCTGCGCCTCGGTCGCCACCGCCTCGACCTCGAACCGCCCCTGCAGCGCGTAGACCACCAGATTCCGCAGCCGGTCGGAGACCGTCGTCGCGTACGGGTTGACGATGATCAGCATCCGCTTCTTCGCGGGCTTCCTCGAACGGCGGTGGGGGAGTTTGGGATTCACCGGGGACGGCAGCGTATTGCCAGCGCCGCGATCGCGCCGCGGCGAGGGTTCAGACGATCGTCGCCTGCAGCAAAGCGCCCACCAGGCCGCAGCCGAGGACGACGTAGAGCACGGTCAGTTTGCCGTGCCAGCGCAGCAGCGCGAGGAAGGCGGCGACGGCGAGCAGGCCGGTCCAGACGTCGACCACGCCGGTATCGACGATGTCGACGGTGACCGCGGCGATCAGGCCGATCACGCCGGCGGCGACGCCGAGGAGGAAGGCGTGGATGCGCTCGTTCTCGGCGATCGCGACCAGCTGGCGGTGGAAGAAGATCGGCAGCACGAAGGCGGGGAGGAAGATGCCGACGGTCATCGCCAGGGCACCGGCCAGGCCCCCGGCGAGGTAGCCGACGAAGGTCGAGAAGATGATCAGGGGGGCCGGGAGGATGCCGCCGAGCGCGAGACCGTCGACGAACTGGCTTTCGGTCAGCCAGCCGTGGTCGGCCACCGCCCCCTGCTGGAGGAAGGGGATCACGGTGAAGGCGCCGCCGAAGGTCAGCAGCCCCGCCTTCAGCCCTTCGAGGAAGATTTCCGCGGTCAGCGAGAGCGTCACCGCGCCGAGAACGAGGACGAGCAGGGCCGGGGCGAAGGAGTTGGCGCGTCCGATCCAGCGGCCGGCGTTCTTGACCAGCTCGTAGGCGATCCCCGCGCCGAGCAGGACGAGCACGAAGCTCGCCTCCGCCCAGGTCGTGAGGGCGAAGGCGGCGACCGCGATCGCGGCCAGCCACCAGTCGGTGACGAAGGTCTGGCTGAGCCGGACCACGGCGCGCAGGACGATCGCCCCGACCGCGGCGCTGAGCCCGTAGAAGACCGCGTCGAGGTGGCCGGCGAGGTCGGCCTCGACGTAGAGGACCGAGAGGGCCAGCATCAGGAAGAAGCCGGGGAGCATGAACCCGAGCCCGGCGAGGAAGGCACCGAGTTTGCCGCCCCGCACGCGGCCGAAATAGACGCACAGCTCGTGCGCCTCGGGGCCGGGGAGGATCTGGTAGACGGCGAGCGTTTTCTTGAACGTCGTCTCCGGGATCCACTTTTCCTCGTCGACGCACTCGCGCTTGATCATCGCGATCTGCGCTGCCGGACCGCCCCAGGCGAGCGCTCCGAACTTGAGGAAGCGGATGAAGATCGCGGCCGGGCTTTCGGCGTGCATTGGGCGCGATTGTGAGTTGACGCCGCCGGTCAAGGTTCCTAGGTCGACTCGTAGCGGATCACGTCGCCGTCGTCGACTTCGCGCACCCGTCCTTCTGCGACCAGGACGTCGCCGTTGCCGATCACCTCGGAGAGGGTGAGGAAGGCCTGGGTGACGGCGACGTTGCCCCAGATCGCCTGGGCCAGCTCGTAGCCGGTGCGGGGCCTTTCGTCGATCAGGCGGAAGATCTTCTCCTTGCGCCGCTCGATCGAGCTGAGCCGGGCGTCGATCAGCTCGACGTGCTCGGTGATCGGCTCGCCGTGCCCCGGCAAGACGATCTCCGCCGGCAGCTCGCGCGTGCGTTCCATCGAGTCGATGTATTCGACCAGCGAGTGGGTGCGCCCGTCGGAGCCGTCGAGCGGGCGGCTGATCAGCGGGTTCGAGGAGATGTGGGCGATCAGGTGGTCGCCGACGATCAGGATCTTGCCCTCGGCGTCCCAGAAGAGGGTGTCGGTGGTGCTGTGGCCGGGCCGGTGTTGGACTTCGAACTCGCGGCTCCCGAGGTGGATGACTTCCCCGTCGGCCAGCCCCTTGGTCACGTGCACGGTCGAGCCCCAGCCGCGGAAGCTCGAGGAGACGACCTGCAGCGCCTCGGCGACTTCGGCCGGGATCCCGTTGCGCTTCATGATCTCGACCGCGAAGGCGTCCTCGCGGTCGGCGTCGGCGATGAAGTCCTCGAGCTTCTCGGCCAGCGGCGCCAGCGCCGCGACCTCGGCCCCGGAGTGCTCGACGATGATCTCGGTCAGACCGAGGTGGTCGAGGTGGGGGTGGGTGATCACGACCAGCTCGATGTCGTCGATCGCGTGCCCGTGCGCGGAGAGCTGGCTCTGCAGGGCGTCGAGCGTGGTCCCCGAGTTGGGACCGGTGTCGACCAGGGTCAGCGGGTCGCCCTCGACCAGGTAGCAGTTGACCGGTCCGACCCGGAACGGGGTGTCGACCGAGAGCCGGTGGATGCCGGCCAGCGCCGCCTGCTCCAGGGCCTGCTCGGGGGTGATCGTCACGAGCGGATCAGCCCCAGGACCTCGTCGCGCCTGGCCTCCATGTCCTCGCGGGAGATCAGCGACTCGAGGTTCAGTCGCAGCAGCGGCTCGGTGTTCGAGGGCCGCACGTTGAAGTGCCAGTCCTCGTAGTCGACCGAGATCCCGTCCAGATAGGTCAGCTCGCCGTCGCCGTAGCGCTCGGCGATCTCGTCGATCTTCGCCTGCTGGTCGGCGACCTCGGAGTTGATCTCGCCGGAGATGAAATAGCGCGAGCGGAACTCTGCCATCAGCTCGGCCAGCGTGCGGCCGTCGATCGAGATCAGCTCCAGCACCAGCAGCGCCGGGATCGTGCCCGTGTCGGCGTTCCAGAAGTCGCGGAAGTAGTAGTGCCCGGAGACCTCGCCGCCGAACACCGCCTGCTCCTCGCGCATCCGCGCCTTGAAGAAAGCGTGGCCGACCCGCGAGAGGTCCGAGCGGCCGCCCTCGCTGGCGACCAGGTCGGGGACCGCGCGGCTGGAGCGCGGGTCATAGAGGATCGTCGCGCCCGGGTTCTTGCGCAGCGCCGAGCGGGCCAGCAGGGCGCAGATGAAGTCGCCGTCGCAGAACTCGCCGCGGCCGTCGATGAAGAAGCAGCGGTCGGCGTCGCCGTCCCAGGCGATCCCGAGGTCGGCCCCGCTCGACTTCACCCGGTCGATGATCATCTCCCGGTTCTCGGGCAGCAGCGGGTTCGGCTCGTGGTCGGGGAACTCCCCGTTCGGCTCGAAGTACATCCGCTCGAGGTCGAGGCCGAGCTGGTCGAGGATCGGGCCGACCATCGGTCCCGACATCCCGTTGCCGCCGTCGACCACGACCTTCATCGGCTTGATCCGGGCTGGATCGATGAACGAGAGCGCGTACTCGCGGAACTCGTCCCAGATGTCGATCTCCTCGAAGGCGCCGCCGCCCGGCGCCGGCCCGAGCCCGGCCTCGATCTCGGCCTTGACGTCGCCGATCCCGGCGTCGCCGGAGAGCGGCAGCGCGCCCTCGCGAACCAGCTTCACCCCGGTGTAGGCCTTCGGGTTGTGCGAGGCGGTGCACATGGCGCCACCGTCCAGATCCCTCGAGCCGACCAGGTGATAGAGCATCTCGGTCGCGACCATCCCGGCGTCGATCACGGTCGCGCCCTCGAAGATCAGCCCGTCGCGCAGCTCCGCCGCCATCGACGGCGCGGTCAGGCGCATGTCGCGGCCGAGCCCGATCCGCAGCTCGCTGACCGGCTTGCCGCGCAGTCGCCCCAGCACGCGGGCGAAGGCCCGGCCGATCGCCAGGGCGGTCGTCTCGTCCATCTCGGTGCCGTGCAGGCCGCGGATGTCGTAGGCCTTGAAGATCCCCGGCGGGGCCAGGGTCGGCTGCTCGCTCAAAATGCTCCTTCCAGCGCTTCGTAGCTCTGCTCGATCGATTGCGGCATCACTTTCGTATCGGCGATTACCGGCATGAAGTTGTTGTCGCCGGCCCAGCGGGGGACGACGTGCATGTGGATGTGGTGCTCGACCCCGGCCCCGGCGACCCGGCCCTGGTTGAAGCCGACGTTGTAGCCGTGCGGCTCGTAGGCGTGCTCGAGCCGGTCCATCGCCTTTTGGGCCAGCGCCATCATCTCGGCCAGGGTCGCCGCCGGGATCTCCTGCAGGCGGCCGATGTGCTCGTAGGGCGCGACCATCAAATGCCCGTTGGTGTACGGGAAGAGGTTGAGGATCACGAAGCAGCTCTCGCCGCGGTGGACGATCAGGTTCGCCCTGTCATCGTCCGCGGCCGGCTTGGCGCAGAAGATGCACTGCTCCTCGTTGTCCTTGGCTGCGTCCTTCACGTAGGCGAGGCGCCAGGGCGCCCAGATGCGGAAATTTGCCACAGCCGGGGAGGCTATAGCCAGCCGCGACGGCGAAAGTAACCGATCATTCCGACGAGGATCGCGAGCATCGCTCCGAGCACAGCCCAGAAGGCGACCTCGCCGCCCTGCCCGGGCACCTCGGAGTTCATTCCCCAGATGCTCGCGATCAGGGTCAGCGGCAGGACGATGACGCTGATCGAGGTGAGCACGCGGAGGATGTCGTTGACGCGGTGGGAGATCACCGACTCGTTGGTTCCCTCCAGCGCCTCGGCCACCTCCTTGTAGTTCTCGAGGATGTCCCAGATCCGCTCGTGGGCGTCGACGACGTCGTCGAAATAGATCTCGAGGTCGAGATCGTTGGCCAGGTAGCGCTGTTTGACTTTCTCGAGGTCGCGCAGCACCGGCCGCTGCGGGCGAATCACTTTGCGGAAGTTGATGATCTCCTGCTTGACGTTGGAGATGTCGCGCACGACCTCCTCGGAGCGGCCGTCGAAGATGTCGTCCTCGAGCGCGTCGAGCTTGTTGCCGATCTTGCGCAGCATCGGGAAGCAGTAGTCGAAGCTGTCGTCGACTAGGCGGTAGAGCAGGTAGCCGGAGCCGCGGGTGAACAGTTTCTCGCGCAGATCGTCGTCGCCGCGGCAGCGCTCGAACAGGTACTCGACCGGCTGCAGCGGCTGGTTGGGGATCGTGACCATGTAGTCGGGGCCGACGAAGAGGTCGAGCTCGCCGGTGCCGAGGCGGCCGGCGGCGCGGTCGAAGACGGGGAAGTGGAGGACGATGAACAGGTAGTCGTCGTAGACGTCGATCTTCGGCCGCTGGTTGCGCGAGAGCACGTCCTCGAGGTCGAGCGCGTGGAACTCGAAGTGCTCCTCCAGCCAGGTGCGCTCGAGCCCCCCGGGGCGCTCGATGTTGATCCAGCGCAGGCCGGCGGCCTCGATCTGCTCGATCTGGGGCTGCTGGGGCTCAGGCGGCGCCGCGGAGCCGACGAGCTCGCTGCGCCGGCCGGGCCGCCGCAGCCGTGGTTTCGGAAGGTTCGGCATCGGGCTGGCTCGTCATCTCGGGCGGCAGGGTCATCGTCGGCTTAGGTTAGCCGCCCAGCCTGCCTGCAAACTTCCGTGGAGCGGCTGGTAAGCTTCTCCCAACATAAGCGCCACATCTAGAGGGGTGGAGGGACTGGCCCAGTGAAGCCCCGGCAACCACCTTGGACCTTTGGTTCAAGGCAGGTGCCAAATCCAGCAGACCGCGCGGCAACGAGTACTTGGTCTGGAAGATGTGGGGGACGTCCGTTCGGACCTCTGCCCCACAAACGGCGGAGGTTTTGTTGTTTAAGGAGATGAGGAACGGATGTCAATCGAGAACCTGAAGTGCAAGGAGTGCGGCTCGACCTACGAGCTCGGGGCCAGCTACTTCTGCGAAAACTGCTTCGGCCCGCTGGAAGTCTCCTACGACTTCTCGGGCTTCGACGCCGGCGAGGTGAAGCGGCAGATCCAGGCCGGCTCGCAGGGAATCTGGCGCTACAGCGACTTTCTCCCCTTCGCCGGCCGCCCCGGCGACCCGCTGGAGCCGGGCCTGACGCCGCTCCTGCGCGCCGACCGGCTGGCCGAGCGGATCGGGACCGAGGCCGAGGTCTGGATCAAGAACGACGCCGCCAACCCGACCCACTCGTTCAAGGACCGGGTCGTCGCGGTCGCGGTCGCGAAAGCGCGGGAGCTCGGCTTCGAGACAGTCGCCTGCGCCTCGACCGGCAACCTCGCCAACGCCGTTGCCGCCCACGCGGCCGCCGCCGGTCTCGACTCCTACGTCTTCGTCCCCGCCAACCTCGAGGAGCAGAAGCTGCTCGCGACCGGCGTCTACGGGACCAACCTGGTCGGCGTGCGCGGCAACTACGACGACGTCAACCGGCTCTGCACGCAGCTGGCCGAGACCCGGCCCTGGGCCTTCGTCAACGTCAACCTGCGCCCCTACTACGCGGAGGGCTCGAAGACGCTCGCCTACGAGGTCGTCGAGCAGCTTGGCTGGGAGCTCCCGGACAGGGTCGTCTGCCCGATCGCCTCGGGGTCGCTGTTCACGAAACTGGGCCGCGGCTTCCAGGAGTGGCTCGACCTCGGCCTGGTCGAGGGCGAGCAGCCGACCTTCAACGGCGCCCAGGCCCAGGGCTGCAGCCCGGTGGCGACCGCCTTCAGCGAAGGCTGGGACGTCTGCAAGCCGCAGAAGCCGGACACGATCGCCAAGAGCCTGGCGATCGGCGACCCGGCCGACGGTCCCTACGCGGTCGAGCACGCGCGCCGGACCGGCGGCGGCATCGACTCGGTCACCGACCCGGAGATCCGCGAAGCGATCAAGCTGCTGGCCGAAACGACCGGCATCTTCACCGAGACCGCCGGCGGCGTCACCGTCGGCGTGCTCAAGAAGCTGGCCGAACGCGGCGAGCTGGCGGCCGGCGAGCGGGTCGTCGTCTACCTGACCGGCGAGGGCCTGAAGACGCTCGACGCGACCCGCGACACGTTCCGCATGCACGAGATCGACCCCGACCTCGACAGCTTCGAGGCCGAGTTCCGCCAGGAGGTAACGGTTTAGATGGCAGTCACGGTGAAGATCCCGACCCAGTTGCGCGCCGCGACCGGCGGCGAATCCGAGGTCGAGGTGAGGGGCGCGACGGTCGGCGAGGCGCTCGACGCGGTCTTCGACGCCCATACCGAACTGCGCGAGCGGATCACCCAGGACGGCGACCTGCGCCGCTTCGTCAACGTCTACGTCTCCGGCGAGGACATCCGCTTTCAGCAGGGCCTCGACACCAGCATCAACGACGGCGACGAGGTCACGATCCTCCCGGCAGTCGCTGGCGGTTAGCTCCACTCAGATACAACTCCCCGCGATGAGACCACCGGTGGTGATCTTGTGCGGGGGGCGGGGGACGCGGCTGCGCGAGCGGACCGAGTCGGTGCCGAAGGCGCTGGTCGAGATCGGCGGCCGGCCGATCCTCTGGCACGTCGTCCAGATCTACGCGGCCCAGGGCTTCGATCGCTTCCTCCTCGCGACCGGCTACCTGGGCGAGGCAGTGGCGGAGTTCGCCGCTTCGCAGCGCTGGCCCGACGGGGTCGAGGTCGAGTGCCTCGACACCGGCCTCGACACGCCGACCGGGGGACGGATCGCGCGGCTATCCGAGCGGCTCGGGGAGGAGCGGTTCTGCGCGACCTACGCCGACGGCGTCGCCGACGTCGACCTCGGCGCCCTGCTCGGGTTCCACGCCGCCCGCGGGGCGCTGGCGACGATGACTGTGGTCCGGCCCAACCTGCAGTGGGGGGTCGCCGAGCTCGACGGCGATTCGGTCTCCGGGTTCGTCGAGAAGCCGCGCAGCGAGCGCTGGATCAACGGCGGCTTCTTTTGCTTCGAGCCAGGCGCGTTGAGCTACATCGGTGTCGACAGCGTGCTCGAGCGCGAGCCGCTGCAGCGGCTCGCCGCCGATCGTCAGCTCGCCGCCTACCGCCACGAGGGGTTCTGGGACTGCATGGACACCTACAAGGACGCGGTCGTGCTCGGCGACCTCTGGGCCGCGGGCCAGGCGCCCTGGCGGATCTGGGACGAGGCCGGGACGCGGGTCCGGTGAAGCGTGTCCTCGTCACCGGTGCCCACGGTTTCGTCGCCTCGCACCTGGCCCGGGCGCTGCTCGGCGAGGCCGACGCGGTCCGAGTCCTCGATCGGCCGGAGCCGCGGCTGACCGACCTCGGCGGACCGCGGCGCTCCGGTCTCGAGCTGCTGGGGATCAGGGCCGAGGTCGAAGTCGTCGAGGCCGACCTGCGCGACGCCGAGGGCGTCGCCGCCGCGGTCGCCGGCTGCGATGCCGTCTTCCACCTGGCCGCGCAGACGATCGTCGGCGTCGCCCAAGGGGCGCCGCTGGAGACGCTCGAAACCAACGTTCGCGGCGCCTGGAACCTGTTCGAAGCATGCCGCGAGCAGGGGGTCGAGCGGGTCGTCTTCGCCTCTTCCGACAAGGCCTACGGCTCCAGCCCGGAGCTGCCCTACCGCGAGGATTTCCCCCTGCGCGCCGCCAGCCCCTACGACGCCAGCAAGGCGGCGGCCGACGTGATCGCCCGCAGCTACGCCCACTCATACGGGCTGCCCCTGGCGGTCACCCGCTTCGCGAACATCTACGGCGGCGGCGACCTCAACTTCTCGCGGCTGATCCCGGAGACCGTGGTCGCGGTGCTGGAGGGGCGGGCGCCGGTGATCCGCTCCGACGGCAGCCCCGAGCGGGACTTCCTCCACGTCGACGACGCGGTCGCCGCCTACCTGGCGATCGCCGCCGCGCTCGACGGCGAGGGGGCGTCCGGGGAGGCTTTCAACGCCGGCGGCGAGCGCCCGCACTCGGTCCGCGAGGTGGTCGACCTGGTCGCCGCCGCGGGCGGTGGCGGGGTCGCGCCCGAATACCTCGGCAGCGGCACCCCGGCGGGCGAGATCGACCGCCAGTACGTCGACTCGACGAAGCTGCGCGAGCTGACCGGCTGGGCGCCTGCGGTCGAGCTGCCGGAAGGCCTCAAGCGGACCCTCGCCTGGTATCGCGAGCACCCCGAGGCGCGGCCGATGTAAGAGTAATACCGGTGCTACTCTTACTTTTATGAGGGTCACGAGCAAAGGACAGGTGACGATCCCGAAGGCGATCCGGGACGAGTTCGGACTACTGCCCGGGACGGAGGTGGAGTTCGTCGAGAAAGGGGGCGAGATCCAGGTGCGCAAGGTCGAGGGCGGCGAGAGAAGCCGGGGACGTGAAATCGTCGAACACCTGCAGAGGCCCGGAGCCGGGGGCACCAATCGCCTTACGACCGAGGAGATCATGCGGATGACCCGGGGAGAGGATTGGGGCACTGGGCGCTTGGAGGAGGATCAACACGGCGACGCTAGTTGACTCCAACGTCTTGATCGACGTCTTCGGTGGGCCTGGTCGGTGGACCAGCAGCTCGGCAGGTGCGCTGGAGGCGGCGGCCAATGCGGGGCCGCTGGTCATCAATCAGGTCATCTACGCCGAGATCGCGGTTCGATACGAGGACACCGACGAACTGGACGGGGACCTTCACCGCGACGTGTTTCAACGTGAGGCAGTTCCCTGGTCGGCGGCTTTTCTTGCCGGAAAGGCCTTCGAGATCTACCGAGGACGGGGCGGCATCCGCCGCTCGCCCCTGCCGGACTTCTTCATCGGTGCCCACGCCGCCGTCACGGGGCTGCGTCTGCTGACCCGCGACACGGCTCGCTACCGCAGTTACTTCCCGACCGTTGAGCTGATCGCGCCCGAGTAGTCTCCGGGCCATGTGCGGGCGCTTCACGGTCACGGCCAAAGACACGAAGACGATCACCGACCGCTTCCAGGTCGAGCTGGAGAAGGCGCTGGAACGCGGGGGGGACGGCGACGGGGCGCCAGCGGCCAAGGAGAGCGCCAAGGACGGCGCCGGCAAGAAAGAGAAATCTCCGCCCGGGCTCGGCCGCTACAACGTCGCCCCGACCCAGGAGATCCTCGTCGTCCGCTCCTCGCCGGACCCCGAGGAGGCGGCCGCGGGCGAGCGCGAGGCGAAGCTGATGCGCTGGGGCCTGGTCCCGGTTTGGGCGAAGGACCTGAAAGTCGGCTACCGGATGATCAACGCGAAAACCGAGAACCTCGAATCCAGCCGCGCTTACGCTCCCCTGGTCGGAAAGTTCCGCCACCGTTGCCTGATCCTCGCCGACGGCTTCTACGAGTGGATGAAGGCCGAGGACCCCAAGCAGCCGCGCCAGCCGTGGCGCTTCACGGTTGACGGTGGCGAGCCCTTCGCCTTCGCCGGGCTCTGCACGCGCAAGCAGTGGGACGATCATTCCGACCGCGGCTATGACCCCGACGGCCACCTCTACAGCGCCACGATCATCACCACCACCCCGAACAAAGTCGTCGCCCCGGTTCACAACCGGATGCCGGCGATCCTGCCGGGCCCGGAGGCCGAGGCCGCCTGGCTCAATCCGGAGCTGAGCGCCGAGGACGCGATCGCGATGCTGGGGCCGCTGGACCCGGCGCGGATGCAGGGGGCGCCGGCAAACCCGAAGCTGAACAAAGTCGGCAAAGGGATGGCCGAGGGTCCGGAGCTGCTGGTCGCCCCGGAGAGCGACTAGCTACTCGTCGCCTTCGGCTTCGTCCTCCTCGAGTTCGTCAGCTTCTTCTTCGGCCTGTTCTTCGGCTTCGTCTTCGGCTTCTTCGTCGATCGGCGGCGACATCTCTTTCAGCGCCGCCTCGGTGCTCACGGTCGCCTCGCCGGCGCTGGTGGTGACGGTGCAGGAGACGGTTGCCTTCGGAACCGCGAGCGTTTTCCAGATCGTGAAGAAGGGGAGGTCGAGGTCGACGGTCGGTTTGCCGCCGGCGATGAAGTATTTGAGTCGCTCGGTGCCTTCGGTGTAGCGGGGCCATTCGAGCTTCACGCCCTGTTCGCTGGTGAAGCCGCGGATCAGCAGGTCTTCGGCTTCGACGATCACGTTTTCGCCGCCGCGGGCGCTGAAGTCCATGACCAGCCGTTCCGGCACCGCCTGGCTGAAGATCCCCGATTCGGAGGAGCGCGGGTAGAGGGCGCGCAGGCCTTCGCCGGAGCGGGCGATTTCGGTCCGCGGCCCGGCTTTGGTGGCGCAGAGGATCCGCGCGTCCCCGACCGGCGATTCGGCGTCGACCCGCATCGTGGTCGCGACCCGGAACAGCGAGTAGCCGCTGACGTTGGTCCCGGAGGCGACGATCGAACCCTTGATCAGCTGCATCTGCTTGCCGCTCCCGCCGGGGACGGCGACCGGCTCGGAATCCGGCACCGGGCCGCGCTGGACCCATTCGAGGCTGGCCGATTCGCCGGAGCCCTTGCCGGTGGCCAGCGCCGCCGCCGCGAGGCAGGCGAGCAGGCCGACCGCGACGATGATCAGCGCCCCGCGCGGGATCCCGTTGTCCTCCTGCGGGGCCTCGTCGTTCACACCGCGACAGTATTGGAATCCGTCACACAGGCGCGGCGCAGGACCTCGACAGGGTTCGGTGCAGCTAACGTAGGGGTATGAGGCGCAAGGTGGTGCCGATCGCTCCCGCCAAGGCCCAGAGCCGGACCGTGAAGCTGCACGGTCGATCCGTGAGCTATGTCGAGGCCGGCTCCGGCGACCTGCTGCTGCTCGTCCACGGGATGGCCGGGACGGCCGACAACTGGGCCTCGGTGGTCGAACCGCTGGCCCTCGGCAACCATGTGATCGCCCCCGACTTCCCCGGTCACGGCGGCTCGGAGCCCGGTGGCGGCGATTACTCGCTGGGCAGCCTGGCGAGCGGCCTGCGCGACCTGATGCTGGCCCTTGGCCACGAGCGCGCGACGCTGGTCGGCCACTCGCTCGGCGGCGGCGTCGCCCTGCAGTTCACGTACCAGTTCCCGGAGATGGTCGAGCGCCTGATCCTGGTCTCCAGCGGTGGCCTCGGCCCGGACGTGAGCCCCGTCCTGCGGGCGGCGGCGCTGCCGGGCGCCGACCTTTTCATCGCGGCCACCGCCGGAGTCGGCGCCCGCGCCGGTTCGCTGCTGGGCTCTGGCCTTGGCCGACTGGGCTTGCGCCCGAGCGCGGACGTCGCCGAGGTGGCCCGTGGATATGCGACCCTGGCCGATGGCGAGCGCCGGAAGGCGTTCTTGGCAACGCTGCGCGCGGTCGTTGGCACCGACGGGCAGCGCGTCGCCGCGCTCGACAAGCTCTACCTGGCCGAAGCGCTGCCGCTGCTGATCGTCTGGGGCGATCGCGACCCGATCATCCCCGTCTCCCACGCCGAGGAGGCCCACGAGGCGCTGCCCAGCAGCCGTCTCGAGATCTTCGAGAACACCGGCCACGTTCCCCAACTGGAGTGCCCCGGCCGCTTCGTCGCCGTCCTCCAGCGCTTCCTCGAGGACACCGAGCCGGCCCGCTTCGACCGCGACGAGTGGCGTGCGCGGTTCCAGTCCGCCTGACTTGTCACGCCATCTTCACTCCGCGGTCACCGACGGGTCACATCCGCTGCCACCTTTCGGCGCGAGATTGGGGATCACAGCCCTCTCCAGAGAAGGAGTCCGTGATCGATGTCCCTCCCTCGCCGCGCCCTCGTCGCCTGCGCCATCGTCCTCGCCTTCCTCGCTCTCGCCGTCAGCTCTGCGGCGGCGCACTCCTCGCACTCCTCATCCAAGAAGAAGGGCTTCGGCCATCAACACCACGGGTCCTGGCAGGGCCATCATCACGACCACGGCGGTAGCGAGTTCCTGCTCACCCTGCTGCACAACAACGACGGCGAGTCGAAGCTGGCGACTGGCGACTCGGTCGCCGGCTACGGCGGCGCGGCGCGCTTCGCGACCGTGGTCGAGCGTCTGCGGGCGCAAGCCGAGGGCAAGAAGCTGCCGAAGGACCGGGGGACCCTGCTGGTCTCCTCCGGCGACAACTTCCTCGCCGGCCTGGCGCTGCTGACCGGATTCCAGTCCGGGCCGCCCTGGCCCGACGCGGTGGTCGCCAACGAGCTCGGCTACGACGCGATGACCCTCGGCAACCACGAGTTCGACTTCGGTCAGGCGCGCCTCGCCGAGTACATCTCCGGCGTCAGCCCGAAAACTCCCTTCATCAGCGCCAACCTCGGCTTTGGCCCGACGATCCCGGCCCTGCGTGAGCTCGCTGAGGACGGCCGGATCAGGCGCTCGACGATCGTCAAGCGGCGCGACGAGCGAATCGGCGTGATCGGTCTCACCACCCCGGACATCGCCGGAGTCTCCTCGCCTGGGAACGTCGAGATCGACAACGACCTCGCCGCCGTCGTCCAGCGCGAAGTCCGCTGGCTGCGCGAGCGCCGGGTCAACAAGATCATCGTCTCCGCCCATCTGCAGGGGATCGCCGCCGACGAAGCGGTGATCCCGCAGGTGCGCGGGGTCGACATCTGGATCGCCGGTGGCGGCGATGACCTGCTCGCCAATCCCGACGACGTCCTGATCCCGGGCGACAAAGCGAAAGACGCCTACCCGAAGCCGGTGCTGGACAAAGCCGGCAAGCCGGTGCTCGTGATCTCGACCGCCGGCGAGTACAAGTACGTCGGACGCCTCACTGTCGAGTTCAGCAAGCGCGGTCGCGTCAAGCGCGTGATCGACGCCAAGAGCGGTCCGGTGCGGGTCTCGGGCACCGCCACCGACCCGGACTTCGCGGCGGAGGACCCGACGGTCAAAACGCTGGCGGTCGACCCCGTCGCCGCCTTCTCGGCCTCGCTTGAAAGTCAGCCGGTCGGTGCTACCGAGCTCGCCCTGACGCGCAAAGTCGGGGGCACCGAAAACGACCCGATCCGCCGCCGCGAGTCCGGCTTCGGCAACCTGGTCGCCGACTCCTACCTCTGGAAAGCGCGTCAGCTCGCCGCCCTCGACCCCGCGATCGACGAGCCGCAGGTCGCGATCGCCAACGGCGGCGGCATCCGCGCCGACATCCCGGCCGGGCCGATCAACAAGGCGCAGACCTTCGCCACGCTGCCGTTCTTCAACCAGATCTCGGTGGTCGAGGACATCGGTTGCGAGCCGCTGCGCCAGCTGCTCGAGCGCGGTTACTCGGCCCTGCCGGGGATCGCCGGCCAGTTCGCGAACATCGCCGGGATGCGGGTCGAGGTCGACCCGACCCAGACCGCCCAGGTGATCAGCGCCGCCCCGGCGCCGGTCGCGATCGTCACTCCCGGCGCGCGGGTCCGCAACCTCTGGCTGACCAACGGGACGCCGCTGAACACGGCCGACGACACGCAACTGATCCAGAACGGCGTCGCCGTCCCCGGCTGCCCGACGGTCGACCTGGCGACGGTCGACTTCACCGCCAAAGACGGCGACCGCTACCCGTTCACCTCCCAGGGCCTGTTCCCGGTCTCGGTCGGCGCGCTCTACAACCAGGCGTTCGAGGACTACATCGCCGCGCCGCTCGCCGAAGGCGGGCTCGGCGGGACGGTCACGGCGGCCCAGTACCCGACCGCCCCGGCCGGCGTCAAGCGGATCACGATCCTCGGCGACTAGCTGCGGGAGGCACCTCCTCCGAAACACGGACCCGGGCTCCGGCTCGGGTCCGTTTTCGTCGACGCGCCCGACAGGATTCGAACCTGTGACCTCATGCTCCGGAGGCATGCGCTCTATCCAGCTGAGCTACGGGCGCCCGGCCGCAGCTTAGCCCGTCCTCGCTGAACGGACCGTGTCGACTTATGCGGCCTATAGGGGGCAAAAGTCGACACGCCAGGCTAGGCTCGCCCGCTTATGGATCTTTCTGTGGTCTTTCTCGGCACCGGTGGGTCGGTGCCCTCGGCGCGGCGCTCGACGGCGAGCGTGCTGATTGCGCGCGGGGGAGAGCGGCTGTTGTTCGATTGCGGGGAAGGGACGCAGCGACAGCTGCAGCGCTCGCTGGGGCTGGTCCAGGTCGACGAGATTTACCTCACCCACTTTCACGCCGACCACATCCTCGGGTTGCCGGGGCTGCTGAAGACCTACGACCTGACCGACCGCGAGGCGCCGCTCAAGGTCTACGGGCCGGGCGGGCTGAAGGAGCTGTTCCAGTTGCTGGCGCCGCTGATCGGGCGGCTCGGGTTCGCGATCGAACTGGAGGAGCTGGCGCCCGGAGACGCGGTCGCGCACGACGGCTACGAGGTCCAGTCCTTCGAGGCCGCGCACAGCGTGCGCGCCAGCGGCTACGCGCTGGTCGAGGACGAGCGGCCGGGTCGCTTCGATCCCGCCGCGGCCAAGGCCGCCGGCGTCCCCGAAGGCCCGGCCTTCGCGGCGCTGCAGCGCGGGGAGGAGGTCGAGGGGTCCGAAGGCCCGGTCTCGCCGCGGCAGGTGATGGGGGGGAGCCGTCCCGGCCGCACGGTCGCGATCACCGGCGACACCGCGCCGAGCCCGGCCACCGTCGCCGCGGCCGCCGACGCTGAGCTGCTGATCCACGACGCCTCCTTCGCGGAGGAAGAGGCGCAGCGAGCCGCCGAAACCGGCCACTCCACCGTCGGCCAAGCCGCCGCCGTCGCCGCCGAGGCCCACGTGAAGCTCCTCGCCCTCGTCCACATCTCCTCCCGTTACCACGTCGGCAAAGTCCTGGAAGAGGCCCAGGACGTCTTCGAACCCACCGTCGCCCCCAAAGACTTCGACACGATCGAAATCCCCTTCCCGGAGCGAGGCGAACCCCAGCTTCGACCGAACGGCGCTCGCGATTCCGGCGAGGGCGGATAGGCCCCCGGTTTAGGCGAAACGGGGTGGCGGTCGGAGGTGGGGACGGGTAGTTCTTCCCGGAACCTCCAGATTTGTGACGGGAAGGCTTACCCGTCCCCGCCGCCCCCGCTGGTACTCTGAAGCCGTCCTTTAACCAGGTCCCGTGAGGCCAGGAAGGAAGCAAAGAGTGAGTGAGAAGGTCGTGCTCCAGCACGACGATCTGAGGCGAACGCTGCGGCGGATCGCCCATGAGATCGCCGAGAAGAACCCGAGTTCCGAGGGTCTCGCCGTCGTCGGCATCCATACCCGGGGAGCGATCCTCGCCCGCCGCCTGCACGCCGTGCTCGGCGAGCTGACAGGGGCGGAGCTGCCGATCGGCGACCTCGACATCTCCTTCTACCGCGACGACGCCGGCTCCCGCGCGCCCGCCTCGCAGCCGGTCGTCCACGCCTCCCACATCGACTTCGACGTCTCCGAGCGCACCGTCGTGCTCGTCGACGACGTCCTCTTCACCGGCCGCACCGTGCGCGCCGGGATCGACGCCCTCTTCGACTACGGACGCCCGCGGCGGGTCCAGCTGGCGGTCCTCTGCGACCGCGGCCACCGCGAGCTGCCGATCCGCCCCGACTACGTCGGCAAGAACCTGCCGACCGCGCGCGAGGAGCGGGTCAACGTCCGCCTCGAAGAGGTCGACGGCGTCGACGAAGTGACGATCTCCGAACCCCAGACCGCGGAGGCGTTGGCATGAGACACCTGTTGGCGATCGAGGACGTGACCCGCGAGGAGATCGAGGCGATCCTCGACCGGGCCGAGAGCTTCGCCGAGGTCGGCCGCCGCGACATCAAGAAAGTCCCGACCCTGCGCGGCCGCACCGTCGTCACCCTCTTCTACGAGTCCAGCACGCGCACCTCGAGCTCCTTCGAGCTCGCCGCCAAGCGGCTCTCCGCCGACCTCGTCTCGGTCAAGGCGGCGGGCTCCTCGGTCGACAAGGGCGAGTCGCTGAAGGACACGATCGCGACCCTCTCCGCCTACGACCCGGCGGCGATCGTGATCCGCCACCCCTACGCGGGTGCCGCCCAGATGGTCGCGGGCTGGACCAGCGCCGCGGTGGTCAACGCCGGCGACGGCAAGCACGAGCACCCGAGCCAGGCGCTGCTCGACGTCTACACGCTGCGCCGCCGGCTCGGCAGCCTCGACGGGGTGCGGATCTGGATCGTCGGCGACGTCCTCCACAGCCGCGTCGCCCGCTCCAACCTGATCGCCTTCCAGCGGATGGGCGCGGAGGTCACCGTCTGCGGACCGCCGACCCTGATCCCGCGCGGGATCGAGCAGCTCGGCTGCGAGGTCGAGCACTCGCTCGACCGGCTCGACGAGGCCGAGGTGGTCTACGCGCTGCGCCTCCAGCAGGAGCGGATGGCCGAGAGCTTCGTCCCCTCGCTGCGCGAGTACGCGGCGACCTTCCAGGTCGACACCCGCCGCCTCAACCCACGCCAGCTGCTGATGCACCCCGGCCCGGTCAACCGCGGCGTCGAGCTCTCCGGCGAGGCGATCGACTCACCGCAGTCGCTGATCGCCGAGCAGGTGGCGGCCGGTCTGGTCGTGCGGATGGCGATCCTCTACGAGCTGCTGACCGGGGCCGAGCGTCCGGCGCCCACCCAGGGCGACGGCGAGGGAACTCCCGGCAGCCCGACCCCGATCGGAACCTCCGCATGAGCCTCACCGACACGCTCGACGTCCGCCCCGGCGAGCAGGCGCACCTGGTCCTCCGCCGCGCCACCGTGCTCGACCCGGTCGCCGGGATCGACGGCGTCCACGACGTCGTCGTCCGCGACGGCGAGATCGCCGAGCTGGCGGGCCCGGGCGAGGCGAAGACCGACGGGGCCGAGGTGGTCGAGGCCGAGGGGCTGCACGCCTTCCCCGCCTTCTTCGACCCACACGTCCACCTCCGCACCCCCGGCCACGAGCACAAAGAGGACGTCGAGACGGGCACCCGCTCGGCCGCCGCCGGCGGCTTCTGCGGGATCCTCGCGATGGCCAACACCGACCCGCCGGTCTCGACCGCCGCCGACATCACCGCCCTGCGCGAGCAGGCGCGGGCCGGCGCCTCGGTCCCAGTCGGGTTTCTCGCCACCGTGACCAAAGAGATGCGCGGCGAGGAGCTGACCGAGATGGTCGAACTGCGCGAAGCCGGCGCCGTCGGCTTCTCCGACGACGGCCTGCCGATCCAGAGCGCCCGGATCATGCGCCGCGCGCTTCAGTACCAGCGGCTCTGCGGCGGCAACATCGCCCTGCACGAGGAGGACCCCGAGCTCTCCGGCGACGGGGTGATGCACGAGGGCCCGGTCTCCGCCGCGGTCGGCCTCGCCGGCATCCCCTCGGTCTCGGAGTCGACGATGGTCGCCCGCGACGCCGCCCTCGCCGCCTACGAGCAGGCGCGGATCCACGTCCAGCACCTCTCCGCGGCCGAGTCGGTGGAGATCGTCCGCGCCGCCAAGGCCGCCGGCGTCAAGATCAGCGCCGAGGCCAGCCCGCACCACCTCTGCCTGACCGACGAGGAGGTCCGCAGCCTCGACCCGCACCGCTTCAAGATGAACCCGCCGCTGCGCCACGAGTCCGACCGCCAGGCGCTGATCGCGGGCCTCCGCGACGGCACGATCGAGTGCGTCGCCACCGACCACGCCCCCCACCAGGCGGAGGAAAAGGAGGTCCCCTACGAGCAGGCGGCGATGGGGGTGACCGGCCTGGAGACGGCCTTCGCGGCGCTGCACACCGAGCTGGTCATGCCCGGCGTCATCGACCTCGGCCTGCTGGTCGAGCGGATGGCCGGCGGCGCCGCGCCGTTCGGGCTCGAGCGCCCCTCGCTGGCGCCCGGCTCGGAGGCCAACGTCGCCCTCTGCGACCTCGGGGCCGAGTGGACGGTGGGGGAGGACGGCTACGAGAGCCGCTCGCAGAACTCCTGGTGCGCCGGCCGCACCCTGACCGGCCGCGTCCTCGTCACCGTCGCCGCCGGCCAGGTCGCCTTCCGGCTCCGCAGCTTCGCCTTGGAGGTTGCCCTATGAGCGGCGCCTACCTGCTGCTCGAGGACGGGACCCGGTTCGACGGGCTCGCCTGCGGCCACGCCGGGGAGGTGACCGGCGAGGTCGTCTTCAACACCGCGATGACCGGCTACCAGGAGTCGGTCACCGACCCCTCCTACGCGGGCCAGATCATCGTCTTCACCTATCCGCTGATCGGCAACTACGGCGTCTCCGCGGCGGCGATGGAGTCCGAACGGGTCCACGCCCGCGGCGTCGTCATGCGCGACGCCAAGAACCGCGAGGACGCGGCCAGCGCCGAGGGCGGCTGGCTCGACTGGCTCGGCGACTGCGGCGTGCCCGGGGTCAGCGAGGTCGACACCCGCGCTCTGGTTCGCCACATCCGCGACCGTGGCGCGATGCGCGGCGGGATCTTCGCGCTCTCGACCCCGGAGGCGCAGGCGCGCGAACGGATCGCCGCCGAGCCTGCGATGGCCGGCGCCGACCTCGCCCGCACGGTCACCCCGCCCGAACCGGTCCGCTTCGAGGGCGAGGGCCCGCACGTGGTCGGGATCGACACCGGGATCAAGCTCAGCATCGTCCGCCAGCTGCGCGAGCACGGCTGCCAGCTGACCCTGCTGCCCTGCGACTCGGGCCCCGAGCAGGTCCTGGCCGCGGACCCGGACATCGTCTTCCTCGCCAACGGCCCCGGCGACCCGGGGGCGCTCGACTACGTCGTCGACACGGTCCGCGGCGTGATCGGCGCGAAGCCGGTGTTCGGGATCTGCCTCGGCCACCAGCTGCTCTGCCGCGCGGTCGGCCTGCGCACCTACAAGCTCCCGTTCGGCCACCGCGGCGCCAACCATCCGGTCAAGGACCTGGAGTCGGGGCGGATCGACATCACCTCCCAGAACCACGGCTTCGCGGTCGAGGGCCCCGGCGGCGAGCCGCGGATCGAGGGCGAGGAGCCGGTCCGCTGGGAGACCGATTTCGGGGTCGCCGAGCTCTCGCAGCTGAACCTCTACGACCGCACGGTCGAGGGACTGGTCCTGCGCGACGTCGCCGGCGCCACCGTCCAGTACCACCCCGAGGCCGGCCCCGGCCCGCACGACGCCCGCCACCTATTCGAGAGGTTCCTCGCCCTCGCTGGAGACCCCGCCTGATGCCACGACGCGACGACATCGACAAGATCCTGCTGATCGGCTCCGGCCCGATCGTGATCGGCCAGGCCGCCGAGTTCGACTACTCCGGCGTGCAGGCCTGCAAGGTGCTGCTCGAGGAGGGCTTCGAAGTCGTCCTCGTCAACTCGAACCCGGCGACGATCATGACCGACCCGGAGTTCGCCACCGCCACCTACATCGAGCCCCTGCTTCCCGGCCCGGTCCGCAAGATCATCGAGAAGGAGCGACCCGACGCGCTGCTGCCGACGCTCGGCGGTCAGACCGCGCTGAACCTGGCGATGGCGCTCGAAGAGGACGGGACCCTGGAGGAGTTCGGGGTCGAGCTGATCGGCGCCAACGCGGAGTCGATCGCCCGCGCCGAGGACCGCGAGAAGTTCCGCACGACGATGAACGAGGCCGGGATCCGGATCCCCTGGTCGATCACGGTCGAGTCGCTCGGGGAGGTCGAGGAGGCATTGGCCGACGGCCGCGTGACGCTGCCGGCGATCGTCCGCCCGGCCTTCACGATGGGCGGCCAGGGCGGCGGGATCGGCCGCACCGAGACCGAGCTGCGCCAGGTCGTCTCCGAGGGCCTCGCCGCCAGCCCGATCAACCAGGTGCTGGTCGAGGAGTCGGTGATCGGCTGGGGCGAGTTCGAGCTCGAGGTGATGCGCGACCGCAACGACAACGTGGTGATCATCTGCTCGATCGAGAACGTCGACCCGATGGGCGTCCACACCGGCGACTCGGTCACCGTGGCCCCGGCCCAGACGTTGCCCGACCCGGTCTACCAGGACCTGCGCGACCAGGCGATCAAGGTGATCCGGGCGATCGGGGTCGAAACCGGCGGCTCCAACGTCCAGTTCGCGGTCAACCCCGAGGACGGCGAGATCGTCGTGATCGAGATGAACCCCCGCGTCTCCCGCTCCTCGGCCCTGGCCTCGAAGGCGACCGGCTTCCCGATCGCGAAGATGGCCGCGAAGCTGGCGGTCGGCTACGCGCTGGAGGAGATCCCGAACGACATCACCCGGGCGACGCCGGCCTCCTTCGAGCCGACGATCGACTACGTCGTGACCAAGATCCCGCGCTTTGCCTTCGAGAAGTTCCCGGGCTCGGAGGGCCGCCTCTCGACCTACATGCAGTCGGTCGGCGAGGTGATGTCGATCGGCCGCACCTTCCGCGAGTCCTTCGCCAAGGCGATGCGCTCGCGCGAGCTCGACGCGCCGGCCGAACCGCCGAGCGACGACGCCGCGCTGCTGGACGCGATCGAGGTCCCCTGCGCCGAGCGCTTCGACCTGATCCTCGAGGCCTTCCGCCGCGGGCTCACGGTCGAGCAGGTGCACCAGCGCAGCCTCGTCGACCTCTGGTTCCTGCGCGAGCTCGAGGCGCTGGCCGGCGAGGGCGACGGCACCGACGGTCTCGCCCGCACCTACAAGTCGGTCGACACCTGCGCCGCCGAGTTCGAGGCGGCGACGCCCTACTACTACTCCGGCCACGAGCGCAGCGGAGCCGACGGCGCCCCGCCCGCTTCGGAGATTCGCCGCGGCGAGAACGACTCGGTGGTGATCCTCGGCGCCGGCCCGAACCGGATCGGCCAGGGGATCGAGTTCGACTACTGCTGCGTGCACGCGGCGATGACCGCGCGTGAGCTCGGCCGCGACGCGGTGATGGTCAACTGCAACCCGGAGACCGTCTCCACCGACTACGACACCTCCGACCGGCTCTACTTCGAGCCGCTGACCGCCGAGGACGTGCTCGCGGTCTGCGCCGAGGAGAACCCGGAGGGCGTGATCGTCCAGTTCGGCGGCCAGACGCCGCTGAAGCTGGCCCGCAAGCTGGAAGAAGCCGGCGTGCCGCTGCTCGGGACCCCGGTCGACGCGATCGACCTCGCCGAGGACCGGGGCCGCTTCGGCGCCCTGCTGCGCCGGCTCGGGGTCAAGCACCCGCCCTACGGGACCGCGCTCTCGGCCGAGGAGGCCGAGGTGATCGCGGCCGAGGTCGGCTTCCCGCTGCTGGTCCGGCCCTCCTACGTGCTCGGCGGCCGGGCGATGGAGATCTGTTACTCGACCGAGGACCTGCGCAAGTACCTCGAGGTCCACGTCAAGGCCGACCAGGAGCACCCGCTGCTGCTCGACCGCTTCCTCGAGAACGCAATCGAGGTCGACGTCGATGCGCTGTGCGACGGCGAGCGGGTCTACGTCGCCGGGATCATGCAGCACGTCGAGGAGGCCGGCGTCCACTCCGGCGACTCCGCCTGCGTGATCCCGACCCTCAGCCTCGGCGACGAGATGCTGGAGGAGATTCGCGCGACCAGCGAGCGGATCGCGCTGGAGCTCGGGGTGATCGGGCTGATCAACATCCAGTACGGGGTCGCCGCGGGCGAGCTCTACGTGATCGAGGCCAACCCGCGGGCCTCGCGCACGGTGCCGTTCGTCTCCAAGGCGATCGGGGTGCCGCTGGCCAAGCTCGCCTGCAAGCTGATGCTGGGCGAGAAGCTGGCCGACCAGGAGCTGCCCGCGGGCCAGCCCGAGCACGTCAGCGTCAAGGAGGCGGTGCTGCCGTTCGCCCGCTTCGCCGGCGCCGACTCGGTCCTCGGCCCGGAGATGAAGAGCACCGGCGAGGTGATGGGGATCGCCGCCGACTTCCCGACCGCGTTCGGCAAAGCGCAGGCGGCGGCGGGGGCGGTGTTGCCCCAGGAGGGCTCGGTCTTCATCACCGTCACCGACACCGACAAGCCGGCCGCGACCCAGCTCGCCGCCCGCTTCCACGACCTCGGCTTCGAGGTGATCGCGACCGGCGGCACCGCGCAGGCGATCGAGCGGATGGGCGTGCCGGTGACCAGGATCAACAAGCTCGGCGAGGGCTCCCCGCACGTCGTCGACCTGATCCGGAAAAAACAGTGCGGCCTGGTGATCAACACCCCGACCGGCTCCGGCGCCCGCGCCGACGGCTATGAGATCCGCACCGCCGCGGTCCGCCACGGGATCCCCTGCATCACGACGATGACCGGCGCCACCGCCGCCGCGCGGGCGATCGCTGCCGGCCAGGGCGACGGCGCCGAGGTGCGCTCGATTCAAGAGATCCATGAACAAAGCGCCGCCTCCTCTGCTCTCGCAGGGCCGAAGAAGAATCAATGATGGATTCGGCCCTGCTTCCGCGTCCGGGGGCGGCGCCGCAGGCGCCGTTCGGCCGCCGTCTCTGTGAGGTCACCAAGAACGTCGCCTCCGGCGGCTACCAGGTCTTCTCGCTGCTCGACCGCGAGGGGCCCGAGCCGCGGCCCGGGCAGTTCTACATGCTCGCCACCGAGTCCCACTGGGATCAGCGCGGCGGCCGGCCGTTCCTGCCGCGGGCGATCTCGGTCGCCGAGACCGGGCCCGCCGCCGAGGGAGTCCGGCTCGACTTCCTGATCGAGGGCGTCGGTCCCGGCACCGAGCGGCTGGCTGAGCTGGTCGCGGGGGAGGGGGTCTGGGTCAACGGCCCGCTCGGCAACTCCTTCCCGGAGCCGCGCGAGTCCAACCCCAACGCCGCCGGGGCGATCCTGGTCGGCGGCGGGATCGGGATCGCGCCGCTCGCCTTCCTGCGCCGCCGGCTCTCCGAGCGCGGCGTCCCCCTGCGCGTCCTGCTCGGCTTCCGCGACCAGGCCCACTCCGGCGGGCTGGAGCTGTTCTGCGGCGCCGGCGGCGACCTCTGCCCGGAGGTGCGGCTGGCCAGCGAGGACGGCCACGCCGGCCACCGCGGCTACGTCACCGACCTGCTGGTGAGGATGCTGGCCGGCGACGATGCCGCCTCCGCGGTCGTCTACTCCTGCGGCCCGCCGGCGATGCTGGAGGCGGTGCGGGCGCTCTGCGGCGAGCACGCCGTGCCCTCCGAGCTGGCCCTGGAGTCGCCGATGGCCTGCGGCTTCGGCGCCTGCTTCGGCTGCGCCGTCCCCAAACCGGAGGGTGGCTACCTGCGGCTCTGCGTCGACGGGCCGGTGCTCGCGGGCAGCGCGGTCGCGGAGGTGCCGGCCGATGCCTGAGTTCTGCGGGATCGAGCTCGCGCACCGAGTAATCAACGCTTCTGGCACCTACGACGCGATCGCCGCCCGCCGCGTCTACGGCGAGGCCCTGCTGGAGGACTTCCCCTTCGCCGCCTTCGTCTCGAAGACGATCACGCCGGAGCCGCGAGCCGGCAACGAACCAGGGCGGATCTGGGAGACCCCGGCCGGGATGCTGAACTCGATCGGCCTCCCGAACAAGGGCCTCGCGGGTTTCCTGGCCGAGGATCTGCCGCAACTCGCCGAGCTGCCGGTGCCGTTGATCGTCTCGGTGATGGCGACCGGCCGCGAGGAGTTCGGGCGCCTGGTCGACGCGGTCGGCGCCCGCGAGGAGGTGGCGGCGATCGAGCTCAACGTCTCCTGCCCCAACGTCCACTCCGGCCTGATCGTCGGCGAGCAGCCGACCGAGACCGACGCCCTGCTGCGCGCCCTGCGCCCGCTGACCGAGAAGCCGCTGATCGTGAAGCTGACCCCGAACGTCGCCGACCCGGCGGCGGTCGCGGTCGCCGCCGAGGAGGGTGGCGCCGACGCGGTCTCGCTGATCAACACCCTGAAGGGCGCGGCCTTCGATCCGCGCAGCGGCGAACCGGCTCTGGCGGCCGGCCACGGCGGCCTTTCCGGTCCGGCGGTGAAGCCGGTCGCCCTGCAGCAGCTGCGCCCGGTCAGCGCCGCGGTCGGGATCCCGGCGATCGGGATGGGGGGGATCTGCAGCGGCGCCGACGCGGCTGAATTCCTCGCCGCCGGCGCAAGCCTCGTTGCGGTCGGAACCGAGAGCTTTCGCGATCCGCGGGCCGGCGCGCGGATCGCCGCGGAGCTCGATTCCGCGCGCCCACTGGGCGCAACCGCGTAGCCGGTACTAGACCTCGACTAGAGGTCTAGGTGAATTTGTGGGCAAATCGCCACACTTCGCTTGCAAGCCCACCACCCGCGGCTATACTCGCCGCCCACATGTCGGCCCCTACCGTCAAATCCTCGCTCGCGGCCCCCGAAAGGTCTCTCGATCAGAGGATGGAGGCGCTAAAGAGGGCGAACGACATCCGCACCGCCCGGGCCAAGTTGAAGAAGGATCTGAAGGCCGGCCGGGCCAGCATCCACACGATTCTGTTGGACCCGCCCGAGTATGTGTTGACCGCCAAGGTCTTCGACATGCTTCTCGCCGTACCGAAGTACGGCCGGGTGAAGACCAACCGAATACTCAACCAGTGCCGGATCTCGCCCTCGAAGACGATCGGTGGTCTCTCCGAGCGTCAGCGCGGCGAGCTCGTAGGCCTGCTGCGCCGCTAGACGACCGGCGCCGCGGTCAGTATCCGCGGCCGTTATGTCGAAGGTCTTCGTGATCACCGGTCCCTCGGGGGTCGGCAAGGGAACGCTGATCAAGCGCCTGCTCGCGGACTGCCCGAACCTCGAGCTCTCGATCTCGGCGACCACGCGAGCGCCGCGGACCGGGGAGGAGGACGGGGTCGACTATCACTTCCTCACGCCGCAGCAGTTCGAGGACCGGATCGCCGAGAAAGACTTCCTCGAGTTCGCCAGCTACAGCGGCAACCGTTACGGCACCCTGCGCTCGGAGGTGGAACACCGGCTCGAGGCCGGGCACTCCGTCGTCCTCGAGATCGAGGTCCAGGGAGCGACCCAGGTGCGGGCGGCGAAACCGGACTCGGTGCAGATCTTCATCGCCCCGCCGGACCCGGCGGTCCTGCGGGAGCGGCTCGCCGGCCGCGGCACCGACTCCGCCGAGGCGATCGACAAACGCCTGGAGACGGCCGAAATCGAGCTCGCCTCGCAGGGGGACTTCGACCACCGCATCGTCAACGACGACCTCGATCGCGCCGCCACCGAGCTGGTCGGCATCGTGCGCGCCGAGCTCGGGGGATCGCTAGACTCGCCGCAATGATCAAACCTCGCGTAGACAAGCTTCTGGAGCACTCTGACTCGCATTACGCCGCGGTCGTCGTCGCGGCCAAGCGCGCCCGTCAGATCAACAGCTACTTCCACAACCTCGGCGAGGGCGGCTTCGGTGAGTACCCGCCGCCGATGGTCGAGACCAACGCCGAGCGGAACTACCTCTCGATGGCGCTCGAAGAGCTTGCCGAGGGCAAGCTGAAATACGAGTACCGCACCTAGCTTCTAAAGCGCCCCGCCAGCCGCGGGGCGCTTTCATTAGGGGCCCATGGCCCGACTTCTCCTAGGCGTCAGCGGCGGCATCGCCGCCTACAAGGCGCTCGAGCTCGCGCGCTTGGCGACCCTCGCCGGCCACGGCGTGCGCGTGGTGATGACCGCGACCGCGTCCCGCTTCGTCGGCGCCGCCTCCTTCGAGGGCATCGTCGGCGCCCCCGTGCTCAGCTCCGAGTTCGAGCGCGACCCGATGCGCGGCGCCTTCCCCGGCGAGGAGCAGGCCGGGCACGATCCGATCGGACACCTCGAGCTCGCCGGCCGCTGCGACGCCTTCCTCGTCGCGCCGGCCTCGGCCAACACGATCTCCAAGCTCGCCGCCGGCGCCGCCGACTCGATGCTGACCACCTCCTTCCTCGCCTGCACGGCGCCGCGCCTGGTGGCCCCGGCGATGAACGACCGCATGTACGCCGACGCCGCCACCGAGGCGAACCTGGAGACGCTGCGCGCCCGCGGGATCGAAGTGATCGAGCCCGGCGAGGGCCAGCTTGCCTCGCGCGGCGAGTTCGGCCGCGGCCGCCTGCCCGACCCGGCCGAGCTGCTGGCCCGGGTGGAAGCCGCGCTCCCGGGGGGCAGCCGGCCTTGGGACGGTCTGCGGGTCCTGGTCACCGCCGGCGGCACCCGCGAGCCGATCGACCCGGTCCGCTTCATCGGCAACCGCTCCAGCGGCCGGATGGGGATCGCGATCGCCGCCGCCGCGGCGCGACGCGGGGCGGAGGTCACCCTGATCGCCGCCAACGTCGCCCTGCCGGAGCCGCCGGGGGTGCGGCGGATCGACGTCGAGACCGCCGCCGAGCTGAGCGAGGCCGCCGCGGCCGAGTTCCCGCGCACCCAGATCCTCCTGATGGCCGCCGCCCCGGCCGACTTCCGCCCGACCAGCGCCGCGGGGGAGAAGATGAAGCGGGCCGACGGCCTCGAGCTGGTGCTGGAGCCGACCGCGGACATCCTCGCCGGCCTCGCCGCCGCCCGCTCCGAGGGCCAGACGATCGTCGGCTTCGCCGCCGAGCATGGCGGCGACGCGCTCGGCCGGGCCCGCGAGAAGCGCGCCCGCAAGGGCGTCGACATGATCGTCCTCAACGACGTCTCCAACCCGGCGATCGGCTTCGAGAGCAGCGACAACGCCGTCACCCTGGTCGACGCCGAGGGCGAGACCGAGGTCGCGATCGCCAGCAAGGACGCGATTGCGGAGGCGATCCTGGACCGCACCGACCTTTTGCGGCAGAAAGCAGGCGGGCCGGTTAGGTGAGCGGGCTATACTGGCTGCAAGCTTTTTACGCCTAGAAGTACCGAGAAGTGGGCCTGGCCCACTTTTTTTACGCCCGCGGAGCCACCGTGACCGACCTCAAGCAGAGCATTCAAGAGCAGCTAAACGAACTCGACGCCGAGATCGACCTCGTCGCCCTGGAGCAACCGGGGAGCGAATCGCTGCGCCTCTTCATCGACCACCCCGACGGGGTCGACCTGGCCCTCTGCGAACGCGTCACCCGGCACCTCAACCACCTGCGCGTCGATTACTCGCTGGAGGTTTCCTCGCCGGGCCCGAAGTACCGTCGTTCCAGCACCACTTCCGAGAGCAAGGAGTCGCAGCAGTGAGCAAAGAGATCGTCGAAGCGATTAAGGCGCTCGAGCAGGAGAAGGGCATCTCCGCCGACCGGTTGATGGACGCCCTCGAGGACGCCTTGCTCTCGGCCTACAAGAAGACTCCGGGCGCGGCCAAATACGCCCGCGTCGACCTCGACCACGAGACCGGCGACTACCTCGTCTTCGAACTGATCCTGCCCCCCGAGCTGGAGGAGAAGCTCCTCGCCGAGGCGGCCGAGCAGCAGGAGGAGCCGGAAGTCGACCCCGAGACCGGCGAACTGAAAGAGCCGGAGGACCCCGAGCTCGACCCGGAGATGCTGGCGCCCTACGAGTCGCAGATCACGACCAAAGACGTCACCCCCGAAGACTTCGGCCGGATCGCCGCGCAGACCGCCAAGCAGGTGATCCTGCAGCGGATCCGCGAGGCCGAGCGGCAGATGATGTACGACGAGTACCAGGACCGGGTCGGCGAGCTGATCACCGGGATCATCCAGCAGTCGGACAAGCGCTACACGCTGGTCCAGCTGCGCGAGCGAGTCGAGGCGCTGCTGCCGAAGTCCGAGCAGGTCTACAACGAGCGCTACGACCACGGGATGCGGGTCAAGGCCGTGATCACCGACGTCTCCGACTCGACCAAAGGACCGGCGATCGTCGTCTCGCGCCGCAGCCCGGAGCTGATCAAGAGCCTGTTCGAGCTCGAGGTGCCGGAGATCGCCGACAAGCTGGTCGAGATCGTCGGCGTCGCCCGCGAGCCCGGCTACCGCTCGAAGATCGCCGTCGTCTCCCACGCCGACGGGGTCGACCCGGTCGGCGCCTGTGTCGGCCCCCGCGGCTCGCGCGTGCGCATGGTCGTCTCCGAGCTGCGCGGCGAGAAGATCGACATCATTCCCCACAACGACGAGCCCGCCCGCTTCGTCGCCAAAGCGCTTTCCCCGGCCCGGGTGCGCGAGGTGATCGTCGACGACGACGAGCGCCAGGCGACCGTGATCGTGCCCGACGACCAGCTCTCGCTGGCGATCGGCCGCGACGGCCAGAACGCCCGTCTCGCCGCCCGCCTGACCGGCTGGCGGGTCGACATCAAGTCCGAGACCGAGTTCGCCTCCGAAGAACAGGAGATCGAGATCGAGGGCGAGGAAGCCTTCGACGGGCGCTGCCTCGCGGTCCTCTCCAACGGGCGCCGCTGCCCGAACGCGGCGATCCCCGGCTCGACCTACTGCGGCCTGCCCCAGCACCAGGCGCTCTCGCGCTTTGAGACCAGTCAGGTCGCGATCCTCGGCGACGTCTCCGAGACCGAGGTCGCGATCCTCGCCGACCCCGACGCCGACGAGGGCCAGGTCGAAGAGATCGTCGCCCGCGCCGCGGCCAACTTCGTCGAGCCGGTCGAGGCGGAGGGCACTCCGGAGGAGGAGCTGGCCGAGGCGGAGGCCGCCGAGGTCGACGCCGAGGCCCAGGAGGCGCTTGACGAGGTCGTCGACGAGGCGATCGAGGAGGTCGAGGCCGAGGAAGCCGCGCAGGACCCGGTCGAAGCCGAGATCGAAGAGGAGATCGCCGACGAGGCCGCGGTCGAGGCGGAAGCCGAGGCCAGCGCCGAGGAGGCGCCGGTGACCGAGGAGGCTGAGCGCAGCTAGTGGCGAAGAAACGCGTCCACGAGATCGCGAAAGCGCAGGGCCTGAGCAGCAAGGAGCTGCTGGCCGCGCTGAAAGCCGCCGGCGTCGAAGCGAAAGCCGCCGCCTCCAGCGTCGAGGAGGCCGACGCAGTGAAGGCGATCGCCGCGGCCAAAGGCAACGGCGGCGCCGGGGCGGCGCCGAAGAAAGTCGCGCCGAAACCAAAAGCGGAGGCGAAACCCGCCGCCGCGCCGGCAGCCGCGAAAGCGGCGCCGAAAGCCGAGGCTCCCCAGCCGGCGAACGCGGCTCCGGCCGCGGAGGCGAAAGCCGCGCCCAAAGTTGCCGCGAAAGCGCCGTCCAAAGCTTCGACCAAACCCGTGCGCCCGGCCGGTCAGGCCCAGGGCGGAGGCGGCGGTGCCGCCGGCGGAGCGAAAAAACGCCGCGTCGTGATCGACTCGCAGGCCGCCCGCCGCGACCAGATGGGGGGGCCGCCGCCGCAGCGCCCGCCGCGTCGGCGCGGTGGTCGCCGCCGCCGGCCGCTGCTCGAGGAGCCACCGGCCAAACCGGACGCGCCGGCTGAGCCCGAGGCGACCAAGGTCAACTCCGGCGCCACGGTCAGCGAGGTCGCCGAGAGCCTCGGCCTGGCCCCGGCCGAGGTGATCAAAAAACTGATGATGATGGGCGAGATGGCGACCCTGACCCAGACGCTCACCGACGAGTCGATCCGGGCGATCGCCGACGAGTACGACCGCAAGCTGGAGATCGTCAGCGCCGCCGACGAAGAGCCCGAGGAGCCGGAATTCGACGACGCCGTCGAGGACCTGACCGACCGCCCGCCGGTGGTCACGATCATGGGCCACGTCGACCACGGCAAGACCTCGCTGCTCGACGCGATCCGCGAGACCGAGGTCGCCGCCGGCGAGGCCGGGGGGATCACCCAGCATATCGGCGCCTACCAGGTCCACCACGAGGACAAGACGATCACCTTCCTCGACACGCCCGGCCACGCCGCCTTCACGGCGATGCGCGCTCGCGGCGCCAAGGTCACCGACGTCGCCGTCGTGGTCGTCGCCGCCGACGACGGCGTGATGCCGCAGACCAAGGAGGCGATCGACCACGCCCGCGCCGCCGACGTGCCGATGCTGATCGCGGTCAACAAGATCGACAAAGAGGGGGCCAACCCCGAACGGGTCCGCACCGAGCTCGCCCAGGAGGGCATCCAGCCCGAGGAATGGGGCGGCGACACCGTCTTCGCCGAGGTCTCGGCGAAGACCCACGAGGGGCTCGACAACCTGCTCGACATGATCCTCCTGGTCACCGAGCTCGAGGAACTCGGCGCCAACCCGGACGCGCCCGCCTCCGGCACCGTGATCGAGTCCCAGCTCGACCCCGGCCGCGGCCCGGTCGTCACCGTCTTGGTCCAGCGCGGCACCCTGCGGGTCGGCGACTCGCTGGTCGCCGGTCCCCAGTGGGGACGGGTGCGGGCGATGCACGACTTCACCGGCGCCCGCGTCGAGCAGGCGGTCCCCGGGATGCCGGTCGAGGTGCTCGGGTTCGACGGCGTCTCCGACGCCGGCGAATTCGTCCAGGCGGTGGAGAACGACCGCCGCGCCCGCCAGCTCGCCCAGGAGCGCGCCGACCGGCTCAAACGCGAGGCCCTGGCCCGCCGCAACGCCCGCAAGGTCAGCCTCGACGAGGTCTTCGCCCGCGCTCAGCAGGGCGAGATCAAGGAGCTCAACATCGTCCTCAAGGGCGACGTCGCCGGCTCCCTGGAGGCGCTCCAGGACGAGATCGCCAAGGTCCCGCAGGACCGCGTCGCGATCAACATCATCCACTCGCAGACCGGCGGCATCAACGAGTCCGACGTGATGCTGGCCTCGGCCTCCGACGCGATCATCATCGGCTTCAACGTGCGCCCGCTGCTCGACGCCAAACGCGCCGCCGAGCGGGAGGGCGTCGACGTCCGCACCTACTCGGTCATCTACAAAATCACCGAGGACCTGCGCAACGCGATGGAGGGCCTGCTGGAGGCGGTCGAGGTCGAGGAGACGGTCGGCGAGGCCGAAATCAAACAGACCTTCAAAGCTTCGAAAGTCGGCCGCATCGCCGGCTGCATCGTCACCGAGGGCAAAGCCGTACGCAGCGCCAGCGTCCGCCTGATCCGCGAGGGCACGGTGATCTGGACCGGCGAGCTCGCCTCCCTGCGCCGTTTCAAAGACAACGTGCAGGAGGTCGAGGAAGGGCAGGAGTGCGGAATCGTGCTTGACGGGTACGCCGACGTCAAGGAGGAAGACGTGCTCGAGTTCTTCCAGACCAAACAGGTCGAGCAGACCCTGGAGTGATGGTCGGAGCGTAAGATGGCCGGCGCTCGCATGCGGCGCATCAACGAGGTGCTTCGCGAGGTCGTGGGCGCCGCGATCGCAGGCGACCTCAGCGACCCCCGCATCGGCTTCGTGACCGTGACCGCCGTGGAGACCAGCCCGGATCTGCGCACCGCCAAGGTGTACGTAAGCGTGCTTGGCGACGAGGAGGAGCGTGAGTCGACGCTCGAGGCCCTACGCTCCAGCCACGGCGTTATCCAGTCGCGGATCGCGGCTGAAACCAGGATGAAGCGGACCCCCACCTTGACCTTCCACTACGACGACACGATCGAGCAGGGCGTGCGGATCTCGCAGCTGCTCGAGGACGACCCCGGGGACGGGGAGGAGCGATGAGCGAGGCCACCGGCCTGGCGACCTCGGACCTCGAGCGGGTCGGCGAGGAGCTGCGCTCCCGCGACCGCTTCCTGCTGACCGCCCACGAGGGTCCCGACGGCGACGCGCTCGGCTCGCTGCTCGGCCTGCACCAGATCCTCACCCAGCTCGGCAAGGACTCGGTGATGTTCCTCGCCGCGAAGGAGTTCCCGCTGCCGATCGAGTACCGCTTCCTGCCGCTCGAGGAGGTCTTCCACGAGGCCCCGGCCGACATGGCCGACCGCACGATCGTCTTCCTCGACTGCGGCAACATCGACCGGATGCCGGTCGAGTTCCTCACCGACGGCGACAACTTCCGCATGAACATCGACCATCACCACGACAACACCCGCTTCGGGGACGCCAACCTGGTCAACGTCGACGCTTCCTGCACGGCCGAGATCGTCTACGACCTCGCGCAGCTGCTCGGGGCGACGATCACGGCGGAGATCGCCGCCGCGCTCTACGTCGGGCTGATCACCGACACCGGCAAGTTCATGTACGAGAACACCAACGCGCACACCCACCGCGTCGCCGCCGAGCTGATCGACGCCGGGGTCGACGTCGACGACACCTACCGGCGGCTCTACGAGCACGTGCCGCTGGAGAAGCTGAAGCTGGTCGCGCGGGCGCTGGAATCGATCCAGCGCCACTGCGGCGACCGTCTCGCGGTCAGCTACATCACCGCCGCCGACTACGAGGCGACCGGGGCCGGCGAGGAGATGACCGAGGGCGTGATCGACCACCTGCGCTCGATCGAGGGGATCAAGGTCGCCGCCGTGGTCCGCGACCTCGGCAACCGCGGCCGCGCCGCCCGCAAGGTCAGCCTGCGCTCCAGCGAGGGCGACGTCGACGTCTCCGCGATCGCCCGCGTGCACGGGGGTGGGGGGCACAAGCGCGCAGCCGGCTTCTCGACCGACCTCGAGCTCGACGACCTCGTGCAGTTCCTCTGCGCGGAAGTCGTCGCCCAGCTCGGCGAGTGAGATGAGCGCGAGCGACCCGGCGGCGGCGGTGCTGCTCTACGACAAGCCGGCCGGGGTCACCTCGCACGACATCGTCGCCCGGATCAGGCGCGAGCGCGGCGGCAAGACCGGCCACGCCGGCACGCTCGACCCCTTCGCCACCGGCCTGCTGTTGATCCTGCGCGGCCGCGCGACCCGCCTGCAGCGCTTCCTGGTCGGGCTGCCGAAGACCTACCTGGCGACCGCGCGACTCGGCTGGCGCTCCAGCACCGGCGATCCCGACGGTGAGCTGTGCGAGACCGGGGTGATCCCCGACTCGCTGGAGCTGCCGACCGGAACCGTGCGCCAGCGCGTGCCGATGACCTCCGCGGTGCGGGTCGGCGGCGAGCGCCTCTACAAGAAGGCCCACCGCGGCGAAGTCGTGGAGACGCCCGAGCGCGACGTCGAGGTGCACCGGGCCGAGCTGCTCGCGGCCGAGGACGGCTACGCGCACTACGAGATCGAATGCTCGGCCGGGACCTACGTGCGGACCCTGGTCGAGACCCTCGACGACGCCTACTGCTCGGACCTGCGCCGCACCGCGATCGGTCCCTTCCGGGTCGAGGACGCGGGCGAGGAAGTGCCGGTCGGGCGGGTCGCCGAGCTGGTTCCCGCGATCGCGGAGGCGCTGCGGTGAACGCGGAGCGAGCAAGCGTGCATCTCTGGTTCTTCGCGCCGCGAGAGGAGCGTGAACAGTAATGGGAAGCATCAAGGTGACGCCCCTGCCCGAGGCCGAGAACCGGCCCCGCCACGTCGCGATCGGGACCTTCGACGGCGTCCACCTCGGCCACCAGGCGGTAATCGACCACGCCGACACCGTGCTCACCTTCGACCCGCACCCGTTGACCGTGCTGCGCCCGGAGCTGGCGCCGAGGCTGATCGCGCCGTTCTCGGTCCGCCGCGACGTGCTCGACGGGATCGGCGTCGAGGAGCTGGTCGTGATCCCGTTCGACGAGGAGTTCTCCCACCTCGGCCCGGAGGAGTTCATCGACCGCGTGCTGATCGAGCAGCTGGGTGCCAACAAGGTCTCGGTCGGCGAGAACTTCCATTTCGGGGCGAAAGCCAAAGGCAGCCCGCAGATGTTGGCCGACCGCCCCGAGTTCGAGACCCGGATCGTCTCGCTGATCGAAATCGACGGCGATACCGTCTCCTCGAGCCGGATCCGCGAGCAGATCGAGAACGGCGAAGTGACCGCCGCGCGGCGCTGCCTCGGCGCCCCGTTCATGGTCGAGGGGACCGTCGTGAAGGGTGAGCAGCGGGGCCGTGAGCTCGGCTTCCCGACCGCCAACATCGTTCCCGACGAGCGCCTCGTGATCCCCGGCCACGGCGTCTACGCGGCCTTCGCCAACGGCGCCCCGGCCGCGGTCAACGTCGGCGTCCGCCCGACCTTCGACTCCGAGCTCGGCGTCCTGATCGAGACCTACCTGATCGACCGCGACGAAGACCTCTACGGCAAGACCCTGCGGGTCGCCTTCGTCGAAAAACTGCGCGGCGAGGAGCGCTTCGACAGCGCCGAGGAGCTGATCGAGCAGATGCGGCGGGACGTCGAGGAGGCGAAGGAAGTCTGCGCGAGCTTTACGCCGGGCGGCGAGCCGTAGGCGTCCGGGTGTCGCAACTCGACTGCTGGCCCCGGGTTGCAGAGCGCGATGACCCGCCCCTGTAAACGACCTTCGCGGGCCTCGTGGGCGCTGATTGCGGGCGCGTTCCTACTGCTCACCCTGCTCCCCGCCGGCCGCGCCGCTGCCGAGGGCGAAGCGAGCCTGACCGGGTTGCGCGACGGCACCCACGCCAGCGGCATCGTCGCCGGCGGCGCCGGCAGCCTCTGGTTCGTCGGCTACCGCGCCGGCGGCGAAAACGTGCTCGGCCGGGTCGACTCCGAGGGCGAGGTGAGTGAATTCGAGCTCGGACCGTCAGCTGGGTTCGGCGGCGGGATCGCGATCGGCGACGACGGCAGCTTCTGGTTCACCGAGACCGGCGCCGGCGAGGTCGGCAGGGTCACTCCCGGCGGCGCGATCGAAGAGTTCGCCCTGGGCTTCCCCGGTGCCGAACCGAACGCGATCGTCGCCGGCCCCGGCGGCACGCTGTGGTTCGTCGAGGAAGGGGCTGACCGGGTGGGGCGGATCGACGCCGGCGGTATCGATGAGTTCCGGCTTGCCGCCGGGGCGCGGCCAACCGGCATCGCCCTCGGGCCCGACGGGGCGCTCTGGGTCACCGAGAAGGGGCTGGGGAGGATCGCCCGGGTGGCGCCGAACGGCGCCGTCACCCAAACCTTCGCGCTCCCCGACCGCGGCAGCCGCCCACACGCGATCGTGCTCGGCCCGGACGAGGCGCTCTGGTTCAGCGACGAAAGCGGCCCGACGATCGGGCGGATCACCACCGCCGGCGCGATCGAAGAGTTCCGGGTGCCCGGGGAGAACGGAACCCGCGAGCTGGCGCTCGGCGCCGACGGCAACCTCTGGTTCACGGCCGGCTATGCGATCGGCACGATCTCACCCGCCGGCGTCACCGGAGAACCCGCCTGCGTCTCCAACGCCTGCGACCTCCCGGTCACCGCCCTGGCCAGGGGGAACGAGGGCAGCATCCTCTTCGGGACCGGCTACCGGGCGCTCAAAGCCGGGCCCGCCGGCGCCCAGGTTTCGGCGCTCTCGGAGTCCGGGTTCGTCGGCGAATACTTCCCGCCGGATGTCCGGATCCGGCTCGGCAAGCGGGCAACCCGGGTCGAGGACGGCCTCACCACGATCGCCCTCAGCTGCCACGGCGGCAGCGCCGCGGACGCCTGCGGCGGCTGGCTGCGGCTGAGCGCGAAGCTGGGCGGTCGCCGGGTCCTGCTCGACCAGCACCGCTACCGGCTGGCGCCGGCGAGCGGGCGGCGGTTGCCGCTGCTGCTCGGCGCCCGCGGCCGCCGGGCGCTGGCTCGAAACAAGCGGGTCCAGGTCGAGATCACCGCCACCCTGTTCGACGGCGCCGGCGCCAAGCGGAGCTTCGTCTTGCAGGCACGCGGCCGGCGTTGACCCCGGCCGCCCCGAGCGGCCCTCTGTGCTACCTTGCGCCGGGCCGTGACCCACTGGGTGCACGGCTTTTTTGAGACAGATATGAGCCTGACCAAAGAGAAAAAGAGCGAGTTGATCGGCAAATACGGTCGCGCCGAGGGCGACACCGGTTCCGCCGAGGTCCAGATCGCCCTGCTGACCGAGCGGATCAACGACCTCACCGGTCATCTGCGCACGCACAGCAAGGATCACCACTCGCGCCGTGGTCTGCTGATGCTGGTCGGTAAGCGCCGCCGCATGCTGCGCTACCTCGAGCGCAACGACCTCGAGCGTTACCGCGCCCTGGTCGCCGAGCTCGGCCTCCGCCGTTGATCGCGGCCGGCGAGCAAGCCCCCGACTTCACCCTGCGCGACCAGGACGGCGAAGAGGTTTCGCTGTCGGACTACCGCGGCCGCAAGCTCCTCCTGGTCTTCTATCCCGGCGACTTCAGCCCGGTCTGCTCCGACCAGCTCTCGATCTACCAGGAGGTCAAGCCGGAGCTGACCGAGAAGGGAGTCGAGCTGGTCGGGATCAGCGTCGACAGCTTCTTCGCCCACAAGGCCTTCCAGGAGAAACTCGGGATCGACACGACCCTGCTCTCCGATTTCGAGCCCAAGGGCGAGGTCGCCCGCGCCTACGGTTCCTACTTCGAGCCGATGGGCTTCGCCAACCGCACCCTCGTCCTCATCGACGAGGACGGCGTGGTCGCCTGGACCTATGAATCGCCGAACCCCGGCGATTTCCCCGGCGCCAACCTGATCTTCGACGCGCTCGCCTAGCGCCGGTTCTACGCTTCACGGCGTGAGCGAGCTGACCAGCACAGCGGTGCCGCCGGTCGGCGCCGACGACCACGTGCGCGGGCAGGGGGAGACGGTGATCGTCTACGCCGACCTCGGCTGCCCGCACTGCGCCGGGGAGTGGCAGCGCCTGAGCCAGCGCCGGACAAGGATCGTCTTCCGCCACTTCCCGGTCTCCAGCAAGCACCCCAGGGCGCCCTTCCTGCACATGGCGGCCGAGGCGGCCGGCGCCCAGGGCCGTTTCTTCGAGATGGTCGACTCGCTCTACGCCGATCGCGGCCGGGTCGACGACCCGCACCTCTGGGAGCGGGCCGAGCAGCTCGGGCTCGACCTCGAGCGCTTCGAGGCCGAGCGCCGCTCGGAGCAGACGCGGCTGCGCGTGCGCCGGGATTTCGAGAGCGGGATCCGGGCCGGGGTGACCGCCACGCCGGCGCTTTTCTCCCTGTAAAGGAACACCGCCGTGCGCGGTGTATGTACCCTTGTCGTTACACGAGAACGAGAGTTCTGAAAGCAAATGGGTCGCCATCCGGGCGGCCGGAGGTAAAAAACTCAATGAGCATGTTTGACGTGACCCGCGTCTCGGCGGACGTCGGCGACAGCCAGATCTCCTTCGAGACCGGGAAACTCGCGAAGCAGGCGAGCGGCGCGGTCGTAGTTCGGGCCGGCGACACGATGGTGCTCTGCACCGCCACCATCGGCAGCCTGCGGGACGTGGACTTCCTTCCCCTCACCGTCGACATCGAGGAGCGGATGTATGCCGCGGGCAAAATCCCCGGCTCGTTCTTCCGTCGCGAGGGCAAATCGAGCGAGAAGGCGACCCTGACCGCTCGCATGATCGACCGGCCGATCCGCCCGCTCTTCCCCAAGGGCTGGCACTACGAGACGCAGCTGGTCGCGATCCCGATGTCGGTTGACCAGGTCAACCCCTACGACGTCCTGGCGATGAACGGCGCCTCCGCGGCGCTGGCGATCTCGCCGGTCCCGGTCGCCGCCCACGTCGGCGCGGTCCGGATCGGGAAACTCGACGGCGAATTCGTCGTCAACCCCGAGGAGGAGTACCACGAGGAGCTTGAACTCGACCTGATCGTCGCCGGCACCGACGAGGCGATCCTGATGGTCGAGGCCGGCGCCACCGGCGTCACCGAGCGCGAGATCCTCGACGCCCTCGACATCGCCCACGGCGAGATCGAGAAGCTGACCGCCGCGATGGCGGAGCTGCAGGAGAAGGTCGGCAAGGAGAAGCTCGAGGTCGAGGCCCCGAGCATCGACGAGGGCCTGCTCTCCGAGATCCGCGGCTCGCACGGCCAGGCTCTGGTCGACGCGATCGCGACCGAGGGCAAGCTCGAGCGCTACGAGGCGATCGACAAGGTCAAGGACGAGGTCGTCGAGCGCTACGCAGCCGAGAGCGGCGACGAGGAGGCCGACGCCGCCCGCAAGGGCGAGGTCAAGGCCGCGATCGACGCGATCGAGAAGGACACGATTCGCAAGGCGATCGCCGTCGACAAGAAACGCCCCGACGGGCGCGCCCAGGACGAGATCCGGCCGATCGAGACCGAGGTCGACATCTCCCCGCGCGTGCACGGCTCGGCCCTCTTCACCCGCGGCGAGACCCAGATCCTCAGCAACGTGGCGCTGGGCACGACCCGGATGGACATGCGGATCGACACGCTCGGCCTGCAGACCACCAAACGCTTCTGGCACCACTACAACTTCCCGCCCTTCTCGGTCGGGGAGGCCGGCTTCATGCGCGGCCCGAAGCGGCGTGACATCGGCCACGGCGCGCTCGCCGAGCGGGCCCTGGCGGCGACGATCCCCGACGAAGAGGACTTCCCCTACGTGATCCGGGTCGTCTCCGAGACGCTCGAGTCCAACGGGTCCTCCTCGATGGGCTCGGTCTGCGCCTCCTCGATGGCCCTGCAGGCGGCCGGCGTCCCGGTCACCGCGCCGGTTGCCGGCGTCGCCATGGGCCTGATCAAGGAGGGCGAGGACTACATCGTCCTCACCGACATCGCCGGCGTCGAGGATCACCTCGGCGACATGGACTTCAAGGTCGCCGGCACCGAGGACGGGATCACCGCCCTGCAGATGGACATCAAGATCACCGGCGTCACCTTCGAGATCCTCGAGGACGCGCTGGAGCAGGCCCTCAAGGGTCGCCAGTTCATCCTCGGCAAGATGGCCGAGGCGATCGACGGCCCGCGCGAGAAGCTCAGCAAACACGCGCCGGCGATCGAGTCGATCAAAATCGACCCGGAGAAGATCGGGGCGGTGATCGGCAAAGGCGGGGAAACGATCCGCGCCCTCTGCGAGGAGTTCGAAGCCGAGATCGACGTCGAGGACGACGGCACGGTGCGGATCTACGCGCCGACCGGCGAGCTCGTCGACGGCTGTGTCGCCCGCATCAACTCGATGACCAAGGAGGCCGAGATCGGCGATCGCTACGACGCCGCCAAAGTCGTCAAGACGACGACCTTCGGGGCCTTCGTCGAGCTGGTCAAGGGCACCGACGGCCTGCTGCACATCTCCAACGTGAAACCGGGGGAGAGGGTCGACTCGGTCGACGACGTGCTCAGCGCCGGTGAGGAGATCGACGTCACCGTGGTCGAGGTCGACAAGGAGCGCGGCCGGATCGGCCTGCGCCTCTCCGACGACCCCTCGGTCGCCGGCAAATCGCCCGAGGAGCTGGCCGCGATCGGCTCTGGCGGCGGTGGCGGCGGGCGCGGCGGTGACCGGGGCGGACGCGGTCGTGACCGCGATCGCGGCGGCCGTGGCCGTGAACGCGAGCGCCGCGGTTAAGCGGTGAGCGCGCCGCAGCTGACCATCCTGGGCTCGGGCGTCCGGGTCGTGACCGAGGAGGTTCCCTCGGTCCGCTCGGTTGCCCTCGGCCTCTGGGTTCGCACTGGATCGCGCAACGAGACCCCGGCCCAGGCCGGGGTCTCGCATTTCCTCGAGCACCTGCTGTTCAAGGGAACCGCGCGTTACTCGGCGATCGAGATCTCCGAGCTCTTCGACGGGCTCGGCGCCTCGGTCAACGCCGCCACCGGCAAGGAGACGACGCACCTGCACGCGCGTTTCCTCGACGAGCACACCGACGAGGTCTTCGACCTCCTGGCGGAGATGCTGCTCGCCCCGACCTATCCGGAAATCGACTCCGAGCGCCAGGTCGTGCTGGAGGAGATCGCGATGTACGAGGACGAGCCCCAGGACCGGGTCCATGACGTGCTCGCCGAGGCGGTCTTCGGCGAGCACCCGCTGGGCCGCCGCGTGCTCGGCGAGGCCGAGGTGATCGCCAACATCCCGATCCCCGACATCTCCTCCTACCACCACGCTCGCTACTCGGGCTCGGAGATCGTCGTTGGCGCCGCCGGCCATCTCGACCACGGCCACGTCGTCGAGCTGTCCGAACGGCTGGTGACGCCGCCGGCCGAGGGCGGGGGAGTGGCCCCGGAGACGGGGCTCGACGGCGCCGCCCGGCTCTGCTTCCACAGCAAGGAGACCGAGCAGTACCACATCTGCTTCGGCGCTCCCGGCCTGCGCCGCGACGACGAGCGCCGCTACCCGCTGGCGGTCCTCGACTCGATCTTCGGCGGCTCGACCTCCTCGCGCCTGTTCCGCGAGGTGCGCGAGAAGCGCGGCCTCGCCTACTCGGTCGGCTCCTACAACGAGCAGTTCACCGACCAGGGGCTGGTCGCGACCTACGTCGGCACCCGCGAGGACAACGTCGAGGAGGCCTGCGCGATCATCGGCGCCGAGCTGGCGCGGCTGCGCTCGGAGCCGGTCTCCGACGAGGAGCTGACCCGCGCCAAGGAGAGCGTCAAAGGGCGCCTCGTGCTCTCCTCGGAGTCGACGGCGGCGCGGATGACGCGGATCTCCCGCGCCACCCTGTTCGGGCTGCCGATCGAAAGCCTCGACGAGATGCTGGCCAAGGTCGACGCGGTCAGCGTCGACGAGCTGACCGCGCTGGCGGCCGAGCTCTACGCCGAGGAGCGGCTCTCGGCCGCCTGCGTCGGCGCCGACGAGGACCGCTTCCGGGCGGCCCTGGCCCCGGTCAGCGAGACCCTGGTAGCGGCTTGACCCAGACGCCGATCAGGGTCGGCGTCTCCGGCGCCGCCGGGAAAATGGGCCAGGCGGTCTGCGAGGCGGTCGAAGCCGCCGAGGACACGGTCCTGGCCGGCAAGGCCGACCCCAGCCTCGGGACCTCGCTCGAGCAGATCCTCGGCGAGTGCGACGTGGTCGTCGACTTCTCGATCCCGGACACCGCGCTGGCCAACGTCGAAGCCTGCCTGGCGGCAGACGTCCACGTCGTCGTCGGCACCACCGGCTTCGACCTCGACGCCGCGCGGGCGGCAGCGGAAGCTTCGCGGGCGAACTGCTTCGTCGCTCCCAACTTCGCGATCGGCGCGGTGCTGATGATGGTCGTCGCCCAAACGATCGCCCCGCACATGCCCGAGTGCGAGGTGATCGAGCTGCACCACGACAAGAAGCTCGATGCCCCCTCGGGAACGGCGAAGCGGACCGCCGAGCTGATCGAGGCCGCGGGCGGCAACGTCCACCGGCCGATCCACTCGGTCCGCCTGCAGGGCTTCGTCGCCCACCAGGAAGTGATCTTCGGCGGCGAGGGCCAGACGCTCTCGATCCGCCACGACTCGATCGACCGCCGCTCCTTCATGCCCGGCGTGCTGCTCGCCGTGCGCAAGGTCGGCGAGCTGCCCGAGCCCTTCACCGTCGGGCTCGAGCAGCTGCTGTAGACCGCGGCTCAGCCGACTTCCACGTAGCTGATGTCGTAAGCGCAGTCGGCGCCGAAGACGTGCGTGCCGACGCTCACCCACCCCTTCAGCTGGACCGAGCCGTCGGCGCTGGCGGCGGTGAATTCGCCGCCCCCTTTGCCCCAGCTCGGTTTGCCCGTGGTGATGTCCGGCCCGATCTGGTAGCCGCCCCCGACGGTGGTGTTCCCTTCGGAGTAATCGAGACCGTCCGGGGAGTAGATGAAGGCCCCCGCCTGCGAGGTTTCGAGCAGAACGGACGAAAAGAAGCCGCCACCCCCGTCGGTGTCGACACAGAGTCCTTTGAAGGTGAACGGACCGGGGCCCGGGGCGATCGGGCGCAGGGCGTCGTTGTTGAAGCTCACCTTCACCAGCCCGGTCGTGTGAAAGCGGCTGAAATTGGCGGCGTTGAGGGCGTTGGTCGCGTTGACCGCGCTGGGAACCGCGCCCAGCGAGCTCTCGTCGATCTTCGCGCCGGTGATCGCGTTGTTCTTGACTTTCGCCGTCGTCACCGCGTTCTTCTTGATCTTCGCCGCGGTGATCGCGTTCTTCCTGATGTCCTTGGTGCCGACCTTCGAGGCCGCGTAAGCGGAGCCGCCGAGGGCGACGAACAGCGCCAGAACCGAGATCACGAGGGCCGGAGAGGGGCGTTTAGTCGAGATTTTCTTCACTTCGAGGCTCCTTTTCGGGTTTGCGGCGACAAATGTACGGGGCCAGTTGTCGCGCTGTGGCGCTAGGCTCTTCCCAATGGCTTCGATAGAAGGCGCGATTACCGCGATGGCGACGCCGTTCCGCGAGGACGGCACGGTCGACCTCGACGGCGCGCGCCGGCTCGCCTCCCACCTGCTCCAGCACGGGTCCCACGGCCTGGTGATCGCCGGCACCACCGGCGAGTGCCCGACCCTGACCGACGGCGAGACGATCGAGCTGTTCCGCGCCGTGCGCGGCGAGGTCGGCGACGAGGTCCTGCTGCTCTGCGGCACCGGGACCAACGACACCCAGCACTCGCGCGAGCTGACGAAGATGGCCGCCGACGCGGGCGCCGATGCTTCGCTGGTCGTCGTCCCCTACTACAACAAGCCCAACCGGGCGGGGATCAGGGCCCACTTCGAGGCGGTCGCCGAGGCCGTGCCGGAGCTGCCGATGGTGATGTACAACATCCCCGCGCGGGTGATCGTCAACGCCGATCCCGAGCTGCTCGGCGAACTCGGCCGCGACGTTCCGAACATCGTCGCCGTGAAGCAGGCCAACGACGAGGACCTGGCCCCGATCGAGGGCCTGAAGCTGCTGGCCGGCAACGACAACACCTTCCTGCGGGTGCTGGAGCTCGGCGGCGCGGGGGGCATCCTCGTCGCCTCGCACGTCGTCGGCGAGGAGATGCGCGAAATGTGGGACGCCGCGCAGGCAAATGACTTGGAGCGGGCACGGCACATCGATGCCGAGCTGACGCCGGTATACGAGGGGCTTTCGGTGACCACCAATCCGATCCCCCTGAAGGCCGCGCTGGAGATGCTGGGGCTTGCCCCGGGCCGGCTGCGGCTGCCGATGGTGCCCGCCGACACCGAACAACGGGCTGCTGTGAAAGCTGCGCTGGAGGGCTATGGCCTTCCCGTGGCCCGGTAGTCCGACCGATAGAGAGTGAGCCACATCAGTGAGTAAGAAGCTTCGCGTGCTGCCCTTGGGCGGCCTCGGCGAGATCGGCAAGAACATGACCGTGATCGAGTACGACGAGCGCATCGTCGTCGTCGACACCGGCCTGATGTTCCCGACCGCCGAGATGCACGGGATCGACCTCGTCCTTCCCGATTTCTCCTACCTTCGCGACCGCGCCGACGACATCGAGGCGATCGTCCTCACCCACGGGCACGAGGACCACGTCGGGGCGCTGCCCTATGTCCTGCGCGAGATCGGCGGCCCGCCGGTGATCTACGGCGGTCTGCTGACGATCGGGATGGTCCGCTCCAAGCTCGACGAGCACAAGCTCGGCGAAGCGGCTCCGCTCGAGGAGCTGCCGCCGGGCCAGAAGGTCCAGCGCGGGCCATTCGAGCTGGAGCTGGTCCACCTCGCGCACTCGATCCCCGACATGCGCGGTGTCCTGATCAAGACCGAGGCCGGCTCGGTGCTGATGACCGGCGATTACAAGTTCGACCAGACCCCGGTCGACGGCCGCCCGGCCGACGTCTCCCGCCTCGCCGAGATCGGCAAGGAAGGGCTGACCCTGCTCTGTGGCGACTCGACCAACGCCGACCGGCCCGGGGTGGCGCCCTCGGAGTCGAGCGTCGGGCCGGCGCTGCTGCAGGAGTTCTCGCGCTGCGAGGGCCGGATCATCGTCACCTCGTTCGCCTCCAACATCCACCGCGTCCAGCAGGTGATCGACGCCGCGGTCGAGCTCGACCGCAAAGTCGCCCTGGTCGGCCGCTCGATGCGCAAGAACTTCAACATCGCCTCGAACCTGGGGATCGCCCACGCGCCCCAGGGGATCTTCATCCAGCCGCGCGAGATCGAGGACTTCCCCGACGAGAGAGTCGTGGTGATCTCGACCGGGAGCCAGGGCGAGCCGCTCTCGGCCCTGCGCCGGATGGCCAACAACGATCACCGCGACGTGCAGCTTCACTCCGGCGACACGGTGGTCTTCTCGGCCACCCCGGTCCCCGGCAACGAGCGCGCCGTGAACGAGACGATCGACCGGATCTACGAGATCGGGGCGACGGTGATCACCGCCAAAGACGCTCCGATCCACGCCTCCGGGCACGGCTGGCAGGAGGAGCTGAAGCTGATGCTCAACCTGACCAAACCCCAGTACGTGATGCCGGTCCACGGCGACTTCAAGCGCCTGCGTTTGCACGCCGAACTGGCGGCCGCGGTCGGGATCGAGCCGGAGAACATCTTCCAGGGCCGCAACGGCCTGCCGCTGGAGGTCGACGCCGACGGCGCCGGGTTCGGCGAGGACATCCACGCCGGCGTGATCTACGTCGACGGCGTCAACATCGGCGAGCCCGACGACGCCGCCCTGCGCGACCGCCGCGAGATCGCCGCCGACGGCGTCTTCATCGTCGTCGCCACGATCTCCGCCGACGACGGCTCGATCGTCGCCGACCCCGAGATCATCTTCCGCGGCGTCGCCTTCCTCGAGGAGGCCGACGCCTTGGTCGACGAGCTCGCCGACCTGGTCGAAGACTCGCTCGAGGAGGCGTCCAACTCCCGCACCCGCGAGGTCGACCTGATCCAGGAGGATCTGCACGAGGCGATCGGCAAGTTCGTCTTCCAGCGCCTGCGCAGGCGGCCGATGGTGCTGCCCGTAGTAGTCGAGGTCTGAATCTTCGGAGGGCGGTCCGGCAGGGGATGCCGGTGGGTCTCCGAGGGGATTGGGTCGTGCGGGCTGAAGCCCGCTACGACTCCGGATCGAGCCCGCCTATGGCGGGCTGGAGCAGGGAAAGGGCCTTCGGCACATCCCCTCAGAGACCCACCGGCATCCCCCCGACAGACCTGCGAAGAATTGGAGAGCTTCAAGGGCCGGAAGCTTTCTGCGGAGGCGGGCTTTGCGCTCCGTCCCCTTGCAACCCGAGCAAGAAAAAGCCCGCCGGAGCTAAGTCTGGGGAGAAGCTCCGGCGGGCAGGTGTCTCGTCCAATGAGGAATCTACGGGGGTGCTTTAAAGCGCCTCTAAATAATCGCCATCCAGTTCCTGTGAGCGACGGAAGCGTCCTTATCCGGATTGCAACGTTATGGGGGGGAGGGGGTGCCTATTTTCCCTGCCAGTCACGGCGACGGCATCGGGCAATGGGACGGATAACGGAAAAGCTGACCTACGCGAACGTGATGGTCTCGCTGCTCGCGATCATCGTCCTGGGCGGGGGAGTCGCCTACGCGGCAGAGCAGCTGGGCAAGGGCTCGGTCGGCGCGCGGGAGCTCAAGCGGGGCGCCGTGATCTCCTCGAAAATCAAGGACCACTCGATTCGGCCCAAGGACATCGCGCCAGGGGTCCTCGCGCCGGCCCCCGAGGAGGGCAAGGCCACCGCCACTGCCCCCGGCGGATCGCCTGGCTCGGCTCCCGCGCGGTACGTCTGGTCGGACGAGACCTATCCGGTCCTCGCCTCCCCGCAGCCCGACGGGAGGGTCGCCAGCTTCAACTTCACCTCCCCGGAGGCCGGGTTCGCGATCGTCACCGCTCACTTCGCGGTGCGGGTCGCAAATGTGCCCGGCACCGACTGCCACGTGCAGTCGCAGCTGGCCACGGCGCCGGCGGTGCTCGGGCCGCCGAAATCAGGCCCCGGCCCGGCCGACGCTCCGGGCTACATCGACCTCTGGATCAATGGCGCCCTGCCGACCATGCACGAAGACGGGACCTGGCAGGGATTCGGACAGGCCGTCTCGCGCGTCTTCCCGGTCGCCGCCGGCCCCAACACCGTCTACTTGAACGGCGCCTTCAAAGGCTACGGGGGCGGCAAAGCGCCGAACTGCGCCGCTGCCGCCTGGGGACCGATCGAGATCACCGCGACCTTCGCCTCCGAGAATCCCGCGGCGTCGATCACGGTCCCCTGAGCGACCGCTAGAGCGCCTCCAGCGGCCTCCCCTTCGCCTCAGCCGGTGCCTCGCGGCCGGCCAGGGGGATGCGGGCGCGGAACAGGGCGCCGCCGGATGTCGACTCGGTGACCTCGACGCTGCCGCCGTGCGAGTCGGCGACGGCGGCGACGATCGCGAGCCCGAGGCCGGTGCCCGGGCCGGCGGAGGTATCGGAGGGGCCGGCGCCGCGGACGAAGCGCCGGAAGACCTGCTCGCGGGCCTCCGCGGGGATCCCGCGACCGTCGTCGGCGACCTCGAGGACCGCGTCGCCATCCTCGGCCCGCAGCGACAGCTCCACGCGCGCTTCCGGGGGCGTGTGGTGGGCGGCGTTGTCGAGCAGATTGAGGACCAGCCGGTGCAGCTGGTCGGAGTTGCCTTCGACCGGCAATGGCTTGTCGTTGTCGAGCACCAGCTCGCGCTCGGCCAGCAGCGGCGCCGCCTCGGCTGCGGCTTCGCCGGCGATCTCGGCCAGGTCGCAGCGCTGGTGGCCGCCGAGCCGTCCGGCATCCGCGCGGGCCAGCAGTAGAAGGTCGCCGACGAGCCGCTTCATCCGTTTCGAGGAGCGCAGGGCGGAGTCCACCATCTCGCGCTCTTCGGCCTGCCTCGGCGAATTCAGCGACTCCTGCAGCAGCTCCAGGTTGGCGAGCACGCTGGTCAGCGGCGTCCGCAGCTCGTGCGAGGCGTCGGCGACGAACTCGCGCTGGCGCTGCATCGCTCCCTCGCGCTCGGTGCGTGCCTCGTCCAGCGAGCGCAGCATCAGGTCGAGCGTGTCGGCGAGTTCGCCCACCTCGTCTTCGACCGGGGGCCGCGGGATCCGGCGCGAGGGGTCGCGGGTCATCGCGACCTCGCGCGCGGTCGCGGTGAGCGAGGAGATCGGGCGCATCGCCCGGCTGGCGATCGCGATTCCGGCGAGGCTCGCGAGCAGGGTTCCGACGAGGATCCCGGCGAAGATCAACAGCCAGACCCGGTCGATCGTCGACTCGACGTGTTCGAGACTGCGGCCGTACTGTACGAAGCCCGTTAGTTCCCCGTTTTCGTTGATCACCCGTTCGGTGGCGACCCGCTTGCCTTCGTAGTTGGAAAGGCCCTCGCGGGCCGGGCCGAGCGGTTCGGCACCGCTGTTCTCGTTGATCAGGCGTCCGCTGGCGTCGAAGATGCGCGCCGACGCGTCATCCGAAAGGGTGAAGGCGTTGAGCTGGCCGGCTGGGATTTCCGCCTGGGGGTTGCCGAGGATCGGGTTGACGATCCGCACCTGGCCGGCGAGGATCTGCACCGAGCTGCGCACCTCGTTGTTGAAGTCGTCGCGGATCCGCTGGGTTGCGATCTGGCCGATCACGCCCCCGAAGAGGAGCAGGATCAGCAGGGTCAAGCCGGAGGAGACGGCGGCCAATCGCCAGCGCACCGGCCAGGAGCGGGGGCGGGCGATCCTCCGCAGCGCGCCCCCAACTCCCCTGCGTGTGCGCCCCAGCAAGCCTCAGGCCTTCAGGACGTAGCCGGCGCCGCGTTTGGTGTGCAGGAGGCGCGGCTCGTCGCCTTCCTCGAGCTTGCGGCGGAGGTTGGAGACGAAGACGTCGATCGTGTTCGTCGCCGCCATCGGGTCATAGCCCCAGACTTCGTCGAGCAGGCGCTCGCGGGAGACGACCAGGCGCTCGTTGCGCATCAGGAACTCCAGTAGCTCGAACTCGCGGTTGGTCAGCTCGATCTCGCGCTCGCCGCGGCGGACTTCGCGGGTGTCGGGGTTCAGCTGCAGGTCCCCGACCTCGAGCGAGGCCGCGCCGCGGGGCGGGCGCCGCCGCAGCAGGGCGCGGATTCGCGCCAGCAGCTCCTGGCGCTCGAACGGCTTCACCAGGTAGTCGTCGGCGCCGCTGTCGAGGCCCTCGACCCGGTCCTCGGTCTCCGAGCGCGCGGTCAGCATCAGAATCGGCACGTCGCCGTCGCTGCGCAGGCGGCGGCAGACCTCGACCCCGTCCATCCCCGGCAGGCCGAGGTCGAGCACGACCAGGTCCGGCATGAAGCCGGCGGCGATGTCGAGCGCCTCGACCCCGTCCCCGGATGTGCGCACCTCGTAGCCCTCGTTGCGCAGCGAGCGCCGCAGCACGTCGGCGATGTCGGTGTCGTCCTCGACGACGAGGACGCGGCCGCCGGTCTGTTCGCCTTCGCTCAGCATGGTTGAACCGATGTTAGACCGGAAAACCCCGGTCTCGCCGGGCTTTTAAGCCGAATTTAGGGCGGCGGCACCGGCCTTGCGTCCAGCGCGCAGGGGATGGGGGACGGACGTCGAACCGGGTGGGACATGTTCGTCCGTCAGAAGCGAAACGCCCCTGCCAAAAAATCGAAAGCGAAAGCCCGCAAAGGGAAAGCCGCGAAACCGGCCCGCGCCGGCCTCCTCGACCGTTTCGAGCAGCGCCACCTCGACCTGATCGGGGTCGCGATGCTGGCCGCCGGCCTCTTTCTCCTCTTCGTCCTCTTCTTCGGCTGGGAGGGCGGCAAGGTCGGCTACGGCCTGAAGACCGGGCTCGAGTACCTCGGCGGCGCCGTCGGGGCCAAGATCTTCACCCTGCTGCTCTTGCTGGTCGGCGGGATGCTGCTGACCGGGACCTCGGTCGCGGCCCTGGCGACCGGGATCGGGCGCGGGTTGCGCGCCGTCTTCCGGGCGATCTTCTTCAGCGGCACCGAGGCGGCGGGGACGATCGCCCGCCACCACGACGAGTGGCGCGAGCGCCGCGACGAGCGCGCGGAGGAGCGGAAGACCGACGTGATGGCTTCCTATCCGGACGAGGACGACGACGATTTCGAGCCGACCGTCGCGCTCGCCGAGGAGGACGACAGCGCCTTCGACCCGGCGATCTTCGACCTCGAGTCCGAGGCGGAGGCGGAGACCGAAGTGGTCGCCGCGGAGGAGCCCGAGCCCGAGGACGAGCAGCGGGAGCTGCGCAACTACGACCCCGAGGACGCCGTCGCCGTGGTCGACGAGGGCGATCGCGCCCACGCCGACCTGACCCCGCTGGGCAACAAACGCGGGGTGACGATGTCAGAAGAGATCGCCTACCGGCCGCCGCCGGCGAAAGCGCTGGAACGCGGCAAAGGCGACAAAGGCCCGGACCCCCGCGACCAGGAAGCGGTCGGGCGCAAACTGATCGAGACCCTGGCCCACTTCCGGGTCGACGCGAAGATCGTCGGCGTGGTCAGCGGCCCGCACGTCTCCCTTTACGAACTGCGCCTGGCACCCGGGATCAAAGTCAAAAAAGTCACCGAGCTGGCCAACGACCTTGCCTACGCGCTGGCCTCGACCGACATCCGCATCCTCGCGCCGATCCCCGGCAAACAGGCGGTCGGGGTCGAGGTCCCGAACAGCAAACGCCGCATGGTCCGGCTCGGCGACATCTACGCCGGCCGCCCGGCCAAGACCTCGCCGCTGGTCGCCTGGCTCGGCAAGGGGATCGACGGCAACCCGGTCTGGACCGACCTCTCGAAGATGCCGCACGTGCTCGTCGCCGGCACCACCGGCTCGGGCAAGAGCGGCTGCGTCAACGCGATCCTCTCCTCGATCCTGATGCAGGCCTCGCCGAACGAGGTGCGGCTGGTCCTGGTCGACCCCAAGCAGGTCGAGCTCAACCACTACGAGCACGTTCCGCACCTGCTGACGCCGGTCGTGACCTCGCCGCGCCTGGCCGCCAACGTGTTGACCAACCTGATCGGCGAGATGGAGAGCCGCTACGGGATCATGAGCGAGGCCCGGACCCGCAACCTCGACGAGCTCAACCGCGTGCGCCGGAAGAAAGGCGAGGCGCCGCTGCCGCACATCCTCTGCGTGATCGACGAGCTCGCGGACCTGATGATGGTCGCCCCGGCGGAAGTCGAGGACTCGATCATCCGGCTCGCCCAGAAGTCGCGCGCCACCGGCATTCACCTGGTGCTGGCGACCCAGCGGCCCTCGACCGACATCATCACCGGCACGATCAAGGTCAACATCCCCTCGCGGATCGCCTTCGCGGTCTCCTCGCAGACCGACTCGCGGGTGATCCTCGACCAGGGCGGCGCCGAGTCCCTGCTCGGCCAGGGCGACATGCTGTTCCGCGGCCCCGGCAGCTCGAAGCTGCAGCGGATCCAGGGCGCCTTCATCACCGAGGACGAGATCGCGAAGATCACCAATCACTGGGCCAAGCAGGGCGAACCCGAATTCGAGGACGAGCTGCTGGAGACCCCGGCCGAGGCCGAGGAGGAGGGTCGCGACGACGAGTTCGACCCCGATAGCGATGACCTGCTGGACGAGGCGATCCGGCTCGTCGTGCAGACCGAAACCGCTTCCGTCTCGATGATCCAGCGCCGCCTGCGGGTCGGCTACACGCGCGCCGGCCGCCTGATCGACATGCTCGAGCGGCGCGGCGTGATCTCCGGTTACGAGGGGTCCAAACCGCGCCAGGTGCTGATCACCCAGGCGGACCTGAACCGGGTGCTCTCACCGCAGGGCCAGGGCGAGCCGCCGGTCTCGGTGGCCAGCGAGCCCGAGCCCGAGGACTGATTCCTGCGGTAGCGTCCCGGCCGTGATTCGCGCCGGGATAGTCGTCACGGGAACCGAGGTGATCACGGGGCGGATCTCCGACTCCAACGGTCCCTGGGTCTCCGAACAGCTTGCCGGGCTGGGGGTCGAGGTCGCCCATATCCTCGTCGTCGCCGATCGGCCCGACGACCTGATGGCGACCCTGCGCTTCCTCGCCGACGAGGGGATGGACCTGATCGTCACCACCGGCGGGCTCGGTCCGACCGCCGACGACCTCACGGCCGAGGTCGTCGGGCGCTTCGCCGGGCGGGAGCTGGTCCTCGACGAGGCGATGCTGGAGAAGATCGCCGAGATCCTCCGCGCCTTCGCCAGACGGCGCGCCTTCAACATCGACGAGGAGGCGATGCTGGAGGCCAACCGCAAGCAGGCGATGGTCCCGGAGGGGGCGCTGGCGATCGACCCGGTCGGAACCGCGCCGGGGCTGGTGGTGCCGGCCGGCGAGCGGGTCGTGGTCGTGCTTCCGGGCCCGCCGCGCGAGCTGCAGCCGATGTGGCCGCAGGCGACCGCGACCGCGCCGGTGCGGGAGATCCTCGACCGCGCGACCGCCCTGCACGGCTACACGATGCGGATGTTCGGGGTCCCGGAGTCCGAGATCGCCAAGAGCCTGCGCGAGATCGAGCGCGACGACGGGGTCGCGGTCGACGAGGTCGAGATCACCACCTGCCTGCGGCGCGGGGAGATCGAGATCGACATCCGCTTCCGCGACGAGCAGGCGGCGACCGCCGACGCGGTCCGCGACGGCCTCGCCGGGCGGCACCCGAGGGAGACCTTCAGCCTCAATGGCGAGACCGTCGACGAGCAGGTCGCGCAGCTGCTGTCGGGACGGCGAATCGGACTCGCCGAGTCCTGCAGCGGCGGCCTCCTGGCGGCGCGGCTGACCGACCGGCCGGGGGCCTCCGCCTACGTGGCGGGCAGCGTGGTCGCCTACTCGAACGAGGCCAAGGCGGAGCTGCTCGGCGTCGACCCGGGGCTGATCGAGGCCAGGGGTGCGGTCTCCCCGGAGGTGGCGGAGGCGATGGCGATCGGGGCCCTGGAGCGCTTCGGCGCCGACGTCGCGGTCTCGGTCACCGGGATCGCCGGGCCCGACGGCGGCAGCGAGGAGAAGCCGGTCGGCTACGTCTGCTTCAACGCCCGCCTCGCCGACGGCACCGCGATCGCCCGCGACCCGGTGATCCCCGGCAACCGCTCCGACATCCGCGAACGCTCGGCCCTGGTCGGGATGCACCTGCTGCGGACCCTGCTTGGCGATTCCGACCCAGCTCTGTAGCTGAGATTTTTCATTTTCGCGTTGTTCCGCGCGCCCTCTCCTCCTAGCGTGGGCGGCATGAAATCGAAAGCCGATCCAAACGAGTTGGCGCGCATGTTCGTGGCCCTTGAGCTGCCTGAGATCGTGCGCGAGATGATCGATGAGTGGGGGGAGGAGGCACTTACCGACCCCGGGCTACGGCGCGTCGCGCCCGAGTCGCTGCACGTCACCCTTGCGTTCCTCGGAGACCGGCCCCTCGGGGACGTCGAGCGGATCGAGGACGCGATGGAAGCGATCGCGGAGTTTCCGATTCTGCTCGAGCTCGAAGGGCCGGTCGGCCGTCCCCCGCGCGGCAGGCCGAAGGTCGTGGCCCTGCCGGTCAACTCAAATCCGGTGATGGCCCGGCAGGCCGAGCTGGCCGAGCTGTTGATCCACGAGGGGGTCTGGGAGAGACCTCAGAACCCCTTCTGGCCGCACGTGACGGTCGCCCGGGTCCGGATGGAAGGAAGTGGCCGATCGCGGCGGCCGGTGGCGGCACAGATACCCTCCGGGCCGCCTCCAACGGCGAGCTGGGGCTGGTTCGGTGCCGTCCGCATCGGCCTCTACCGTTCTGAACTCCAGCCAGAGGGTGCGCGCTACGTCCCCTTGGCCCAAGTCGAGCTGCCCGGCTAGGGCGGCAGTGAGGTGATCCAGATGGCAGAGAAAAAAGTGAACTTGAAAGACGCCTCGGCGAAAGAGGCGAAAGCGAAGGACGCGGCGCTCGAGGCGGCGGTGACGGGGGTGCGCCGGGAGTTCGGCGAGGGCGCGCTGATGCGGCTCGGCGACAAGGCGGCGCAGAAGATCGATGCGATCCCGACCGGCTCGCTGGCGCTCGACTTGGCCCTGGGAATCGGCGGCGTGCCGCGCGGGCGGATCATCGAGATCTTCGGCCCGGAGTCCTCGGGTAAGACGACCGTGGTCAGCCACATCATCGCCCAGGCCCAGCAGCTCGGCGGCGTCTGTGCCTTCAT